>Ga0187851_10000540_pt1 | contig 38606 bp, 27 predicted proteins | sample June2016WEW_6_10_FD_132997 | JGI IMG/M metagenome (GOLD analysis project Ga0187851, IMG submission 132997) | Peatland microbial communities from SPRUCE experiment site at the Marcell Experimental Forest, Minnesota, USA - June2016WEW_6_10 | ecosystem: Environmental > Terrestrial > Soil >...
AGCAAAATCCCATCTCTTGTTGAGACCTTCCCTGAAAAGACTCGATATCTTTGCTTTTTGAAGCAGTTTGATGCTTGATTATGCTTCCGAATCTAACCAAGGGAGTTAAGTATATAATTCCCAAAAGAAATATGCAATTGCTTTGACAATGGTATTGTACTCATGATATTTTATCTCCTATCGACGTCCAGCGGCAATCGGCATAACGGATCGCCGCGTGCAAATTAAACGTTTTAAACGAAGGGGAAACGTATGCGTAAAATGGTGATGCTTTCCTGTATACTCACGGTGAGTGCAGCACTGATGCTGTGGACGTGCAGCAAAAAGAGCAATCCGGTCAATGGCGTGAGCAGCGGAAGCGTGCCATGGGCCTATACGACGTCGCACGATACGATCTTTCTGGCCGACCCGGGGACTACCTTCTCATGGTGCGACAGCACCGTTCTCGATACTTCGATCCAGGCCCCAACCATAGACACAATGGTCTACGCGCTCTCCGGTAATGGCGATACGATGTGGGTAGTGCAGAATACCGGAACCCAGGTTTGTATCCGCGTCGGAGCCGGCAACGGAATTCAGGGCGCGTGGAGCACCGTGTTCGACAGCGTGATGAACGGGACGATACAAGTCAGCGCCACCACGATTACGTTAACATCCATCTGTAATGCGCAAATGTTTATGGCAGAGGATGCCTCTTATCTTACGGATTCCCTTTTTAACATTACGACTACGGAAGTCTCCTGCAATCAGGTAACCTTGACTGGCAATATAAGCAAGGAGGTAGTGACCATTTTCATGAGCCAACCGATACTCGACTTCGATTATATAGGAGAGTTCAACACAACCTTTACGAGCAACAACTCCAGTCATGCGGCATTTACCATATATGCGAATCCCGCGACGTGCCCCAACGATCCGCAGCCCTGGTTTGAAGTTTTCTTAATTGAAAATTCCTCGATCGCCAAAAGAGTCGAACCATCTTCCTCCGCTGCATCGACGATATGGCAGAAGATGCGATTTGGGAGAAAAATGAAGATTTTTTAACGAACACGGTTGGTCGGATCGCTCAAAAGGCGCCGCACGCAACGAAAGCCATAGTAGTCACACCTGAAGCGCGGGGGAGGCGTAGCTGAATCGGTGCGCGGAACGCAGGTAGTCGGCGACGTCGTACCATGAGCCGCCATGCATAGTAAAAACCTTGATTTTAATGGATCCAATTCTCCATTCTTATTACTCCTTGGCTATTAAATAGAAATATATGTTTTGAAAAATCAAAGTATTACATTTTATGCCCGGCCTCCTGCTTACTATGGAACGACTTATGTATCGCGGCATATAAATAAATCATTACTATAGCAATGCCAACATTTTTTTATTTGAAAAAAATGCGCTGCAATGTATATATAATGACATATTTGAGGGGGTGGCCACCGTGGTGGGTACCGATGGCGAGATAGAGCCAAAGAATTATTTTGTTTAAATAGCCATAGTTAATGCTTCAGCCCGCTCTCTAAAAACCAAAATACCGTCCTTAATTATTAATTACCCGATTCCGGGTAATAGAAAGGTTAAGCGTATGAACAGGTCAGCATTGTCAGCGGTCATCATGAGTCTCATGATGGGTCTTGGCGCTGCGATAGTCGCACCGAGCGGCGCGCAGACGGTCACTTCCTTTACCCAGGAATCCAATGGCGCCCTTTGTCAGTTGTCGAACGGTACGCAGCTGATGCTGCAGGTGTGCGCGGGAAACATAATCCGCGTCGTCTATACGGAGGCGTCGGCAATACCCGCGCCGCAGGGAGTGGTCGTCACGCAGACCTCGTTCACGCCCGGAACATTCACCGCAGCCGATAACGGGACCGCGATCGTAGTGACCACGCCGCAGGTTACGGCGACGGTAACCAAGTCGAACTCCGCCGTATCATTCGCAAACTCGGCCGGGACCACAGTCTGCTCCGAAATCGCCGGGGGAAGGACCCTTATCCCGGTCACCAGGAGCGGCCAGACCGGCGACTCTGGGGCGCTGGCATTTAACTCTCCCTCCGGCGAGGGGGTCTACGGGCTGGGAAACCTTTCCGAGTCCTCCGGCGGCTGGACCGAATCCGACTGGTGGTGCAATACGACTCTTCCTCCCGATCGCACCGGCCAGCTTAATAACCGCCCGTGGAGTTTCGATATGCATCAGACCAACTGGTTCGACGTCATACCGTTTTTCATGACCACCAGCGGTTACGGCGTTCTGATGAATCTCTGCTGCCATATGACAAAAACGTCGCCGTTGAACTTTACCGCCAGTTTTCTGCTCAATAACGCCTGGGATTACTTCTTTATCTACGGGCCGCAATTCGATACCATTATCGCTGACTACCGCAACCTGGTCGGCGAGGCCCCCATGCCTCCCAAATGGGCGTTCGGCTTCTGGCAATGCAAGAACCGGTACGAGAGTTCGGCCGACATCCTGACCGCGGTCTCAACCTATCGTTCGGATAACATTCCTCTCGACTGTATCGTGCAGGACTGGGACTGGTGGACCGTGTATGGTTCATTTACGTGGAGTAGTCCTTATACTTCTCCGTCTCCAGCGACATGGATTTCGACTATTCATGGCGATAACTGCCATTTTGCCCTTTCAACGTGGCCTTCATTTGTTTCGGGCTCGCCGGATTATACCGCCATGTCAAATCATTTTATTACTGCATCGTGCAACAGCGGAAGTGCCGGCAATTTCATGGATATTTTTGACACGACGGCGCAAAGGTTGTTCTGGAGTTTTCTGGACACTGCAGCCTATGGCCATGGCGTGGATGCCTATTGGTGTGACGCCCCCGAGCCCGAATGCGATTATTTGAGCAACCAGACCACCAGCACGGGAGCGATCGAAACCTATTCGAACGTCTATTCGCTTTTTGAGTCGAGGGACATCTACGAAGGTCAGCGCGCCGTGTCCTCGGCCAAGCGGGTGGCCAACCTTACCCGTTGCTTCTATGCAGGCCAGTGGCGGTATGGAACATATTACTGGAACGGCGATCTCAGCGGCAGCGACATGGGGAATGTCGCGACGACGGTGAGCGGTGGGATCAATCAGTCCATGGCCGGCAACCCGTACTGGTGCTCCGACATCGGGGGATTCCAGAATGACCCCACGGATGAGATACTGACGCGGTGGTTCGAGGCCGGGACCTTCTTCCCCCTTTTCCGTGTTCACGGCTCCCGCAACACGGAAATTTACGACATGGATGCATCCGTGGAACCGATCGCCATTGCATTTGACCAGTTGCGGTACCGCCTCATGCCCTACATCTACTCGCTCGCCTGGAAAGTGACGAGTCAAGGATATGCCATGACGCGCGCACTCTGGTTCGACTTCGCCGGCGACCAGAACGTTATCAATATCGCCGACCAGTACATGCTCGGCCCTGCGCTGCTCGTCAACCCGGTTCATACCGTCGGCGCCACCACCCGCAGCGTCTATCTGCCCGCGGGGACGTGGTACAATTTCTGGACGGGCGCGTCCAGTACGGGGGGCACGACCGTTACGGCCTCGGCGCCCCTTTCGCTCATACCGATTTACGCCAGGGCTGGCGCGATCCTCCCCATGGGACCGAAGATTCAATATGCCACCCAGAGCGCCAATCCAATCGAGCTGCGGGTGTATCCGGGAGCCGACGGCAATTTTACCCTCTACGAGGATGAGGGGGACAACTACAACTACGAAACCGGGAGTTATGCAACCATACCAATTTCCTACAGTAACGCTACCGGCAAGGTGACGATCGGCGCCCGAAGCGGGAGTTTTACCGGAATGCTTACGAACCGCACCTTCAATATCGTGCTCGTGTCCAGCGGACACGGCATAGCGGACACGGTAACCTCCAATCCGGACTGCGTGATAAACTATACCGGGGCCGCGGTCACCGGCTGCCCGGTCGGCGCCGTGGTGTGCCCGGAGTGCTCAGCGCGGAAAATCGTGGGACCAGAGCCGTTTACCGTGAAAACATGCCAGGAAATGGTCGTTTTCCCGGCAGCGTATTCAGGCCTGACGAAAGCAGTCGCCGTGTATGATATTTCCGGACGGCTTCTGCAAAAATCGATCTTTAATAAGCAGGTCATCTCTCTGAAGAAAGATTTAGGCCTTTCGGTCGGAAGCGTCTATATCGTTAAAGTCAAAGTTGCGCTTTAAGATTTTGACTCGGAGACCGTCCGTATAAGTATCGTCAGGGGAGCTTGCTCCAGGTAAGGAGCAGGTTCCCACTGCCGTAGCGCCCGCCGCCAGAATATCCCGCCATTTAAATTGGGAAGCAAGAGTGAAATTTATTGTCGTACCGGCTGAGGTTGCGCTGTGCCCATGCGCTCTGCCTGCCTCCGGTGCATTTCGGGGGATTCTTTTGCCAGAAGGAAAAGCAGGCCGCTTGCCGCGATCATGGCCGCGAGCCCGACAAGCGATGGGATATAGGAATTGTGGAACGCGCTTTTGAGACTGTCCATCAGGACAATCAACAGGCCTGAGGCTTGGACAACGAGGGCGAAAATGCCGTTGCTGGTGCCCTCGGGGGCCGGATGGGTGATCTCAGCGCCATATTGGTAAGCCACGGGCGTCACGCCGGTGACGCAGAAACCCAAGAGAATGAAACTGGCGATTTCGAAACTGAACCCTTTCCCCATAGCAAGGCACAGGGTCGCGGGGACGGCGCCGAAGATACCCAGAAGAATGATCGTTTTTCTTTGACGGACCGCATCGGAGAGCACGGGTAAAACGATGCTTCCGATGATTCCCGCCGCCAGCAGGACCACCGTCAAGGCGACTCCCTGTTCCGTCGTCAATCCCTTCTCCCTGCCGAACCCGTCGATAAGGGTGAACACCGCGTTGACGATCCCGCTGCCGATGAAGAGGGCGAACGATAGCAGATACACTTCCCGCTGTTTGAGCATCTTTTTTAATCCGTCGAGGACCAGCGCGCGTACCTCATCCGCCGGAAGGCCGGGCGGGGTCGGCGGTTTGGACCGGGCGAAGATCAGAAAAAGCGCAACGGCGATGAGCGTCGCCACGCCGTAAATCATCTGCATGCCCTTGAATTGGAAGGCGTGCAGCAACCCGGGCCCCAGCGCTTCGCCAAGGCCTATTCCGAGAAATACCGCAAGAAAAATGACCCCGGTGATCGTGGCTCGTTGTTTCTGCGGAAACCATAACGCCGCGAGCTTGGTAAAGGCATTGAGCAGGAACGGCTGGCCGACGGCGATGCCGATCGAGCCGATAAGCGCAATGGAGTAAGTAAAAGGAAAGAGAGCGCGCAAAATACCGAAAACCGCCATAAGCATGGCGCCGAAACCGACCGCTTTTTTAAATCCGAAATGATCGATTGCCCAGGCCGCTGGAAGCGCCACCGGCAGGTAGATAAGCATGAAAAGATTCGCCAGCAGGTCGATCTCTTCCCTTTTGACGCCATATGAAACGGCGGCCGATGAAGCGACCGGGGCGTAGCAGATCCATAATACCTGGACCATGATATTGATAAGCATGAAAACGGCAAGGACGACCCAACGGTAGGGGTAGATTTTGAAATTTTGTTCCTGCACAGTATTTCTCCGATTTTTTGGAAAGTTGAACCGGTAAAAATAAACAAAATACGCGGGCCCGGCAAGAATTGAAAAGATGGAATCAGCGGAGGAATTGAATTCTTAATTAATTTTTTGTGCGTAATACCTTATTTTCGATCGTGGCCGGATACGACTCTTCTTTCCTTTTTCATTCTTCCTCATTCGCGCCTTTACCAATTTTTTTATTAGCGCCACGGGAAACTTTTTGTCCAGAGGCAGGCGAACGGTAGCGTTGGTGGTTTCATAAGCCTCCAATTCGCTTTTGTATTCAGATACGACTGGAGTTGGTATGTAAAGTCCAATGTGCGCTTTCGCAAGACTAAAGTAAACAAGGCGTCCTTTATAGTCATAGTAGGGCATTCCGTAACTTATCCGCTCTACCGCGGTCGGCGCAGCGCTCTTGATTATCGCCCTAAGTTCTTTTAGCCTGCCCTGCACTTCCTTTGGAGTCGATGCTATGTAAGCATCTACGCTTTTGGGTTTAAGCACGTTATCATTTCCAGACGGAGTATTATGCTTTTATGCAGTTAAATAAAATATTTATCTGGGCGATTCACGGCGCAATAATTCCTTGATAATTTTTGCTATTTCATTAAGATATTTTTCATTATTGATATTAATGGCAGCACAAGATCCATTATAAAAATCTTGTACTGGTTTAGAAAGCAGTGTGATGGAATAATGCTTTACAATCGATTTTATTGGTGATAAAGGCATCATAGCAATGAAAACAATTTTTTTCTTACGAATATTCATAAATACTATGTTGGACAGCGACTTAATGGATATGTAATACTTCTTTGAATTAAAGACAATATCTGGCTTAAGTTTTTTGGCTATTACCTTTATTTGCTTATAAATTGACTTCGTTTCAGGAAGAGCATTTTCTAAATGATAATCTTCCGTGTAAGATGATTGCTCTGATGCTTTGTCCAAGTCAGTTTCATCAATTAATTGAATATTTTCCAAATCGGGATGGACAGAAAATGCCTCTTTGTTGCCCGAACGATATTTCTTTACTTCCATAACCTTAACAAGCTTTCCCCATGTATCAAAATATGTATCCATGATTTCTGGTAGTTCCTCTTTATGGCTATCAATAACGAGGAGGATGTTTTGACTGTTTGCCAATAAATCATAAATGAATTTGTAAAGTTCACGTTTCCCAAGAATATTTAAGAATTGGGATTTGATGCTAATATCGTTTTCGATAATGTCATAAAGTTTTTCGACAAGAGTGCTTCGCATTTTTGTATTCTTGAAAAAGGCGAAAAACTTAGTTATTTGAGGAAATATGTGACTGAAAAAATCGTGCTTACTTAATTCCACTTCAACAATGTAAAACTGAGGATCAGAACTATCAGAAAAATCGAAAAAAAATCCATCAGGTATCGCGCCACCAAGCGTTTTCGCTTCAACCTTTTTCTTTGAATTTATATATATGGTTTTATCACCAAATAGGTATTTTGAATTCTCCGAAATGTCGATCTCAAAATCTTTTTCATTCTTGTATTCATATTCAAGTAAACGAGAACTATTAACAACGATAGACATGCTAATTCTCCTTTATTTCGTTATTTCCAGCGCGTTTGAATTGAAAATGGTCAATAACATCGCCACGCCATTTTCTGTGAACGCAAAAGGCAGGCATCTTTCGCCGCCCCAACTTGAGGTGCCAAATTGGCATCTCAAGATTTCATACACATTTTTTGTGACTTCAAACATGAAATCTTCAGGAAATCGATCTCTTTTCCGCCGTACCGCCCGCTTCTATTGTCCGGTTTGAACGTCATACAGCTCCGCGAGGTCGCGGTCGAGCATGACCTTTTTCCCGCGAATGACATGAATCTTATTTTCAATAAATAGTTTCCGCCGTAATTTGTGTCAAATTCACTCTAAAAACACCCGAAAATAAAGATTCATACTTTGGCATAGCCGAGGGAACTAATATTTATTAGAACGTTCGCAAACAAACATATTCCTCGCAGCTTGCTGCGGCTTTTGTATTTTTAGCACAAGGCAGTTCACGTGCTTATGTTTTGACTTTGATACCTCGCAGCTCTGCTATAGAGCTGCCGCGCCCTGAACCGAAATGCACAGGATTATGAAGATTGCCTATTACTCCTACGACCATGTTGCAAACCCGCACTGCGGAGGAGGCGGTGCGATTCGGGACCTCACCATTCACCGGCTGATGGCAGGGCAGCACGAGATTCACTTCTACTGCGGAAAGTTCAAGAGGTGGCATAACTACTCGGAGGAAGGGCTACGGTTTACCTTTCTCGGGTGGTCGCACAGCTATCTGATCAGCAGGATTACCTATTCCCTACTCGCTACGATTCACAGCCTCTTTGTAAAAGCCGATACCATTGTTATCTGTTTTTCCATTTTTTCTCCGGTCATGGGCTTCCTGCTTCGAAAGGATAGGTGCATTGTCGAGCTTTTTCATCTTGCAAAGCATGAGCCGTTCAGAAAATATTCCATCTTCGGGATCTTTCCCTATCTGTTCGAAAAGTGCGTCCTCCTTTTCAGTAAGCGGATCATCTGCATCAACAAGAGCCTGGCGGAAAAAATCGCCCGCGACTACCGGAATAAGGAGATCTTTACCATTTATACCGGATTCGACCCGTCATTGCTTTTAGAGAATACTGAAGACGACCGCTACCTTCTCTATTTCGGGAGGATCGATATCCATATGAAAGGCATCGACCTACTCATCGACGCCTTCGAACGGATCACCGAGGCCTTTCCCGATTACCGGCTCATAATAGCCGGGCGTGGGTCGCTGCGGGACGTCGGATGGCTGAAAAACAGGATGAAAGAATCGCCCGCGCGGGAGAGAATTTTCTTCCGGGAAGATGTCTCCGATGCTGAAAAAAAAATGCTTTTCAGCCGGGCGACATTCGTCTGTGTCCCGTCGCGTTTTGAAGGATGGTGCATTGCCGCTATCGAGGCGGCGGCAAGTTCAAAGGCAACCATTGGAACCAAAATCGTGGGACTCTCGGAGTCCATTATCGAGAATGAAACCGGCCTTCTCATTCCGCCCGGAGACAGCACGGCGCTTGCCGGGGCGATGATGCGGCTTCTCTCAAACGGCGATTTAAGGAAGAAGCTCGGAAAAAACGGCAACGCGTGGTCGCGAAATTTTATGTGGAAAAACGTCGCACAATCGCAGGAAGCGTGTTACCTCTCTTTTGCAAAAAAACGCGGCAGCTGAGACCCTGCATGCTGGTGCGTTCTCCGTGCCCGCATGCCAATCGAAAAAAGCACGTACAAACAGATAAAGATAAGAGTGGAAAGAGTCACTCGCACCGCCTTTGCAAAGAAAAGTGAGTGCGGCATCATCTCCACATCATGCCTGCCCTTGTGTAGATTGACCGCCATCCACGCGCCATCGGCCCGATAAATTTTGACCGGTTTCCCGTCGATATTGATTTTCCAGCCAGGGTAATAGACTTCGGAGATACGGAGGAACCCGTCGGCCTGCGCCTCCACGACCGCCTTCCGATCGTTGGGTGTGTACTTCTCCCATTGTACAGACAGGGGAGGCCCCTGAGTAGCGAGGGAATCAAAACCGGAGGCATTTTTGGGTTTCTCGTCGGGTTCCTGCGAAAGTGCTACGGTGGTCCGAATATTGTACCCGTTGCTTTTCAGCGCCTCGATGATTTCTGAACTGTCAATTACCACATACCTTGCCGCATAGGAAAGCCGTTCCAGTGCACCTTCGTTTTTAATGCTGATCAAGTCACTTCCCTGCCGAACGAGGTAATATTTCACATTCGCCAGGTTCAGGAAGTTGTTGCCCATCTTCAGGTTTTCGGAAATCAGGTAGGCTTGACCATCCGGCATTTGCCCCAAGAGTTTCTCGTAGTAGTTGCGATTCTGCTGGTCGCCTCGGAATTCCCGGTACCAGCGCAGCTCATTGTCGTGGAACCCGCCGACCCCTTCAAGTCCGTGAATTCCCTCGCTGTTCTGCGGGAGGGCGCCTGCGAGGGAGAAACAGCGGAAGGGTGCCCGCTCCATTTCGTTTCGAAGATCCCTGAAAGCCGGCTCATCGGCAAAATATGGCTGCGGATTAATGATCTTGATGAACTGAGCATCGACACGGATGATATCAATTGCGCCGATGAGCAAAATCACGCCGATTGCCGCACCCGCCTTAATTTTTCCCCATATAACGGCGATGATACATCCTATAGTGACTGTGCTGAAAAAGAGCCAGAGCCAGAGCATAGGAACGAAATTTTTTAAAAAATTCGCCTCAAAGACCTGCCGTTTTTCCGTATCAAGCGTAGAAATAATCGGGAGAAAGCCGGAGATCAGATCTTTTATTGAGAAAACAATGGCGGCGAGAAGAAATCCCATCCCCGTAATGATGAGCCCCCAAGTCCATTTTTTCTTGCGGAGCTCATTCATTCCGGTAAGCTCGCCAGCGAAGAGATCTTTGAGGAAAAAAACCGCTAGGAGATCTATACTGAAGGAGAACCAGAACATGATCATACTGGGTGCCCGGAATTTTTTTACGTAGGGAACTGTCGCATAGACAATGCTGAAAAACGGTGTCTCGGCCCCGAGGGCAAAGATCATGGAAAACACGGCGACACCAGCCCAGAACCAGCGCCACGGTTTGGACTTCCAGATAACCGAAAGGACAGCAAGAAAAGCGACAATCGATCCGGCATATTCGGAGTTCAGCTTGAAAGCGTTGCTACCCCAGTAATAATCGAGCGTGTTGCCGAACTCCGGAACCCAGAGAGAGAAAAACTCGGGCCAGTGCAGCGACCATGAGGCGGCATAGTCGAAACCACGATCCACACCACGGACCGAGAACACATCCCGGACATACATAAACGAAGGGTAAAGCTGGATGAATCCTATGCCAAGGCCGACGGCGCAGGCAATGAAAAAAAAACATCCGATGCGCATTGCTTTACCGCCTTCATGGCGTACAAGAGCGCACACGAGGGCAAATGCCGCATAAGCACCCAGACCCCACATTGCAAAGTAAGTCGATTGAATCTGCGATGTGAGAATCGACATGCCGATGCCAACACCTAGTAATATCGCATGAACAAATTTCTGCGTTTCGGCCAATTCTTTAATCTGCCAGACCATGAATGGAATCCATGTAATGACAAACATTTTCCCATCGTGACCGGGATAAATTAAGGAGAAAAATTGCGGATTCAACATATAGAATATCCCGCCGACAAAGGCAAGAGGGGCCGAAACCTTGAATCCCTTGCGAAGCAGTAGAAAGAAAAAGAAGCCGGCCAGAAAGATGTGGAAAATCATCTTGAAACTTATCGCCTGCGGTACTGGCAGAATGGTATTGATAATAATGGAAAAGGGGTAAAATATATCGCCAAACAAAGCATCGATGGTAGGCATACCGCCGAGGCGCGGATTGAACCAGAACGGCACCTGGTGAAACGAGGTAAGAGAGTTTTTCAGGAACACCTTGGAGTCGAAACCCTGCATCTGGTCCGAGCTATAGAGCATCCCGCCGGAAAAGAAAAAAACGTGGAAAACTGCAATGGTCAGGATCGCAAGCGCAAGGACATAGAGCCACGAACGCTGTCCATGTTTTACAAAAAAGGAGATATTCTCTTTTTTAGGTATACCGTGTGTGTTCACGATTCCTCCCGGCGGGATTCAGTTTTTATCGTGACAGAAAAGATAGTACATTTACATTACAAAAAAGCGACAACGTCCGCGATCTCTTTAACGTCAAAATCGTCGCCCGTATAGCGGCTTTTAACGATAATGCTCCGAAGCCCATCGAACACGATCCTATCCGATGGCTTGTCTCCGATTACGAAGGACTGCGAAACATCGATATTGAAATCCTTCACCGCCTGCTCGATCATGCCGCTTTTGGGCTTCCGGCAGGAGCAGGAGAGGCGATACGCCGCAACCCTCGCTTCCGGATGGTGCGGGCAGTAGTAGAATTTCGCGATTGATATCCCTCGTGCCTTGAATTCTTTGAACATCCATGCGTGGAGTGCTTTAACCGCTTCTTCCCTGAACATTCCCTTAGCAACACCTGCCTGATTGGTTATAACGATGAGAACATAACCCTTTTCCGCAGCCTGCCGACAGAGCGGGAACACTGCATCGATAAACCGAATTTGTTCAGGTTTGTGTGGATAAGCGGTATCTTCATTGATGATACCGTCCCGGTCGAGGAAAAGCGCCCTCCTGGGGCTAATGTTGGACATGCAGACAACTCATTTTATGTTTTTGTAAGATTCGGATGTGAAACTGGCTCGACACGAAATATCTCTTTTTTAGAAATAAATGAAAAACAAATAAAAAATACAATATTGAACAGAATTTGAGTTGTTATATCAGTTATAGGTTTCAATATCTCCGCCGGTCATTCTGGAAATCACTGCATATATTTGATTGATACAATAAATTGGGATAATAGAAACAATACATTTTTCAACCTTTAACTCATTTATATCAATTTTAATTAGCAATTTTCATTATTATCTGTTGTTTGCCAAAAATCATCTATGTTGTGTAATTAATGTGAAATAAGGCTCATTAAATCTTAGAAAATTTCTTCATAAAGCCAGTAATAGTGGATCTTTTCTGTTTTAATGTGAATATTTTCACTTTTTTAATTGAATTACAATGAAGCAGAATATATTATTTAATCATTGTGAATTGAGGAATGTTATGACGATATCCGACACTGCAGATTTCCGGCTTCCCGGGCATCAGATTACAATCGCCTGTGCGAAAATCTGTATCATAATGAGATTTTACCTTGGCGGTATCGCCGATGCTGCCAGCAATAATTTTTGTGGTGCACTCGGAGCGGCAGTATGAAACGATCTGGTCTCCGGACACGCATAATCCTATCTTTCCTGTTCATTATTGTCCTGTTTGGAACACTTATCGCTATCCTTGGGTACTGGGCGATCCGCACGAGTCTGATCGACCGCGCGCAGAAGCAGATGCGCTACAATTTAGCCGCAGCGCACTCGGTATACGAAAATGAACTGGAAAGCATGAAGCGTTCCTTCGAAATGCTCGGATTCATCCATGATCCTGCAAAAATCAAGGTGAGTTTGAACCTCGATTACCTTTATATTATCGAACGAGCCGATTCCAATTTGGTTTTGAGTCCTCTGGTACGACAGGCATTTCATGGCAATGCCGGGAGCGGAACAAGAATAATTGACAGCACAGAATTAGTCGGCATGAGCGAGAACTTGTTTGAAAAGTCGGTCATTACCATCAGGCAGACACCCCGTGCCAAGCCTTCCTCCCAGACCATGTTGACGAGCGCAATGGCCCTTGAATGCGCCGCCCCGATATTCGATTCCAATGGCATTGTCTCTCGCGTAATTTTCGGCGGAAAGATCATCAATCGTTACAACGATCTGATCAATCGCATACACCGTATAGTGTTCGAAGATAAGCTCTATGACGCAAAGCCGGTGGGAACGGTAACGATTTTTCAGAATGACGTTCGCGTTGCTACCAACGTACTCGATCGCGACGGTGAGCCTGCAATCGGGACACGGATTTCATCGGTTGTCTACGATCGCGTCATACGGGGGGGGGTGCCGTGGTACTCGCGCGCTTTTGTAGTAACCGACTGGTACCTGACCGCCTATGAACCGATCCGCGATGTAATCGGACGGATTGTGGGTGTTCTCTACGTCGGCTTGCTTGAAGCGCCCCTGCGCGATGCGATACGTTCATACGCCATCGTATTTCTAGTCATTATCGCCGGCTGCACCCTCTTGGCAGTTATTCTCACCCTCGTTCTGGCGGGAAGCATTGCGAACCCTCTGACCCATCTTGTCAAGGCAACAACAAGCTTGGCTGACGGCAACCTCGTGCTCCGGGCTCCGGACGGAGATCGCCTCCGGGAAATTCATGAGCTTACCATGTCCTTTAACGAAATGGCAACCAAAATTCATCAACGTGATGCGCGTCTCCGCAGCGCCAACGAAGACCTCGCCACTATTAACAAACGGTATATCGATCTCATCGGCATGGTTTCGCATGAACTGAAAGGTATTCTCTCGTCGACCATGCTCAACGCTTGCGGCGTCAGAGATGGCTATTTCGGGGCGCTGAATGATGCACAAGCGCGGGCGCTCTCGTCGGTTGCCCGCAACCTCGATTACTTTGACATGACCGTGAGAAATTTTCTCAACCTGAGCCGCATTGAAAAAGATGAGCTCTCGCTTACCATTGCCGAAGTAAGACTCAAGGAAGAAGTTGTTGAGGAGTCCGCAGCTGTTTTCAACCGTCAGGCACAGGAACGGCATATGATAATTGAAAACAATATTTCTCCCGCCATGGTGGTAATGGCTGACAATGCGATGCTCCTAATGGTGATGAACAATCTTATTGGCAATGCGGTCAAGTACGGCGCGGAAAGCGGAACTATCCGAATCAGCGCGAACCACCTGGATGCCGCAGTGGCCATCGAGGTCTATAACGACGGCCGACCCTTGACTGACAATGAAGAAGAAAAACTTTTCAAGCGATTTTCCCGGCTCGATACATCCCCAGAGGCGAAACGAGTCCGCGGCACTGGGCTCGGTCTTTTTATCAGTCGTGAAATTGTGGAGCAGCATGGCGGCACGATCCGCCATGAATCGCGCGAACTGGGTAACGCATTCATCTTTACCTTACCACTCACGCCGAAGCTCAAATAATTAACCACTCATCTTCTTGCGTATCTGTGAAGACCGGGAGAGACCATAACATTGAAGGCACGAAAAAAAGTGAATAGTTATAACAAACATAGGGAGATACAATATGTGTGACCAATGCTCATGCACTGCAACTGCAAAGGTGTCCGAGGAGCACCTGCTCAAACACCTCGACAAGGTGCTGGAGGGAAACCGGGGAAAACCAGGGGCGCTTATTCCGGTTCTTCAGACCGTTCAGACCATGTTCGGCTATCTGCCGCAGAACGCTCTGCGGAAAATAGCCGCTGCACTCGAAAAACCGTATAGTGAGGTGGCGGGTGTCGTCAGTTTTTACTCGTTTTTCTCCACGGTGCCGCGAGGTAAATATCTTGTCCGCGTCTGCCTTGGCACGGCCTGCTACGTGCGGGGCGGCAAGCAAGTACTAGATGCCGTCAAGAAGCACCTCGGCATCGACGTAGGTCAGACAACGCCGGATCGTCTTTTTTCAATCGAGGTGGGCCGCTGCTTTGGCGCCTGCGGCCTGGCGCCAGTCATCATGGTAAATGAGGACGTGCATCAACGGGTCAAGCCAGCCCGGATCAATGAACTCCTCAACAGGTATCGGGTGAAGGAACACGCGGAAGCGGAAGCGAGACCATAATGACAACCACAACACTGCTCAAGACTCCCTCCGACCTTTCTGCCTGCGCGAAAAAGAAGATCGCCGAAGAAAATGCTTTGCGAAACAGGGTATCCTATCAGATTTTTATCTGTATGGGCGGCGGCTGCATCGCCTCAGGATCCGAGCGGTTGAAAGAAGCGCTGGTGCAGGAACTCGCCGGACGGCATGCGGAAAGCCTCGCCGTGGTGAGGCCGACCGGCTGCGTCGGGCCGTGCGTCAAGGGCCCGGTTCTCGTGATCGAACCGGGTCATACGTTCTACCAAAATGTCACACTCTCCGATGTGGCCGAGATAGTTTCGTCGCATATCATCGGCAAGCGGCCCGTCGAACGCCTCCTCAATAAAAATACAGTGACCGGCGAGGTCAATGAAAAACTGAGCGAAATTGAATTTTTCAACCGCCAGACCAAAATCGTTCTTGCCAACTGCGGATCGATCGATCCGCTCTCCATTGAAGAGTATATCGGCCGCGAAGGATATGCCGGACTCGCCAAGACCCTCTTCGCAATGACGCCGGAGGAAGTGATCGATGTAATGAAAAGGAGCGGACTTCGCGGCAGGGGCGGGGCGGGTTTTTCGACCGGGCTTAAATGGAGTTTTACGCGTAAATCGCAGGGAAATATCAAGTATGTTCTTTGCAATGCAGACGAGGGCGACCCCGGGGCATTCATGGACCGCAGTGTGCTCGAAGGCGACCCGCATAGCGTTGTTGAAGGCATGGCTGTTGCAGCCTATGCCGTGGGTGCGCAGAATGGCTACGTTTACGTCCGGGCCGAATATCCTCTTGCGGTCGAGCGTTTCGGCGTTGCCATAAAACAGGCCCGCGAATATGGTCTCCTCGGTGCGAACATCCTCGGAAGCGGGTTCGATTTTGATCTTGAAATTCGCATGGGGTCGGGTGCTTTTGTTTGCGGTGAAGAGACCGCACTCATGACCTCCATCGAAGGCAATCGTGGCGAGCCCCGCCCACGTCCGCCGTTTCCGGCACAGAGGGGGTTATGGGGCAAGCCCTCGGTGCTTAACAATGTGGAGACATATGCCAACGTTCCCGCTATCATGCGTAACGGCGCGGCTTGGTATGCAACTTACGGCACCGAAAAGAGCAAGGGGACCAAAGTCTTTGCGCTTGCGGGTGCGGTCAACAATACCGGCCTCGTGGAGGTACCGGTAGGCACGCCGCTTGGCGAACTCCTGTACGACGTTGGCGGGGGCATTGTGGGTAACAAGGCGTTCAAAGCCGCTCAAATCGGCGGCCCTTCAGGCGGTTGCATTCCCCGGCAGTATCTCAATGTCCCCCTCGATTATGAATCGCTCAATGAGCTCGGGGCGATCATGGGTTCGGGAGGACTCATCGTGATGGACGAAGACTCCTGTATGGTCGACGTAGCCCGTTTTTTTCTTGAATTCGTCCAAGACGAATCATGCGGAAAATGCGTGCCATGCCGCGTGGGCACGAAGCGGATGCTCGAAATTCTCGAACGTATCTGTGCCGGACAAGGGGTAGCGGGCGATATTGAGAAGCTCATTGCATTGGGAGAACAAATTCGCGACACCGCACTCTGCGGCCTCGGCCAGACTGCACCTAACCCAGTGCTTTCCACTATCCGTCATTTCCGTCCGGAGTATGAGACGCACATTCTCAATAAACACTGCGAAGCAGGTGCCTGCGCCGGTCTTGTGCGCGCACCATGTCAAAGCGCCTGCCCGGCATCGGTCGACGTGCCGGGCTTTGTGTCGCTGGTTGGCGAAAAACGGTATGCTGAGGCGTTGCGGCTTCATCGGGAGCGCAACCCGTTCGCTTCGGTCTGCGCCCGGGTGTGCTTCCATACCTGCGAGACCAAGTGCCGCCGCGCCTCGCTTGACGAGGCAGTTTCCATCAGGGCGGTCAAGCGATTCATGGTCGATCAGGAGGTAACCATCCAGGTGCCCGAGGTGCGGGAATCAGCGGCAAACGCGGCGAGGAAAATCGCAATCATCGGTGCCGGTCCCGCAGGGCTCTCCTGTGCATATTTTCTTGCCCGGCTCGGGTATCGTCCCACTGTTTTCGAGGCCGAGCCCCGGCCGGGCGGCATGCTCGTGCAAACCATTCCGAGCTACCGACTGCCCCGGGAAATTCTTGCCCGTGAAGTACGAATGATCGAGCGCATGGGTGTCGAAATCGTCACCGGCATGCGCTTAGGGCGCGACATCACCCTTTCCGGCTTAAAAACGGGCGGCTACGAGGCAGTATTCCTGGGCATTGGTGCGCAGCAGCCGGTGAAACTCGGCATTCCAGGCGAAGACATATCCGGAGTCGTGGATGCTCTCGCGTTCTTGCGCCAATACAATCTGAGAGGATCGGTGCCGGTCGGTAAAAAAGTGGTTGTGGTCGGAGGCGGCAACGCCGCAATCGATGCCGCGCGCACTGCTATCCGTCTCGGTGCAAAAACCGTCACCATTGTTTATCGTCGCACTCGAGAAGAGATGCCCGCTTACGCGGAAGAGATCGAGGAGGCACATGCGGAGGGGGTCAAGTTGAAACTTCTCACTGCACCTATAGAGGTGGTCATTGGAAACGACCGCGCCGTCGGGATCAAATGCCGTTCCATGACCCTCGGCGCGTTCGACGCATCGGGCAGGCGCCGGCCCGAGCTTTCAATGGAAACTGAATTCGTGATGCCGTGCGACCAGATCATCACCGCTATCGGCCAGCGCGTGGAAAGTAGCGAGATCTTCGAAGGAACCCCCCTTGATATGACATCCGAAAAAACCGTGGCAATCGACCGGGCGACGGGTCGAACCTCGGTACCGTGGATTTTTTCTGGAGGCGATGCAGTGGTCGGGGCGGCTTCGGTGGTCGAGGCCATCGGCGCCGGCGAACGTGCGGCAATCGGCATCGACATATGGTGTACCGGGGCCTCACACGTTTTCTGGCGCAAGGACAAAGAGGTGCAGACCAGCTTCAATCCGGATGCCGATCCCGTACCCTTTGCGCGTGAAAAACCGCCGGTGATTGCGGTTGATCGGCGACAGAACAACTTTGATGAGGTAGAGGAGTGCTGGACCGAAGGCGTCGCGCTCCGTCAGGCAAAGCGCTGCCTGCGTTGTGATTATGGAAAAACCATCAGTGTTGAAAGGAGTACATAATGCCTACCTGCACGATAGATACAGTTTCCGTAACCGTTCCAGACGGCACCATGGTCCTTGATGCTGCGAAAAAGGCGGGTGTTGTAATTCCGACCCTCTGCTTCCTCGAAGGGTTTGAACCGCTCGGTGCCTGCCGCGTTTGCATGGTGGAGGTCGAAGGCGCGAAATCCCTTGTGGCGGCCTGTTCATTTCCTGTCGGTGAAAGTATGAAGGTCAGCACCAATACTAGGCGCGTGCGTGAAGCACGGCGGACCGTGGTGGAACTTCTGCTATCGGAACACGACGGCAACTGCCAGACCTGTGAACGCAACGAAGACTGCGAACTCCAGCGACTTGCCTATGATCTCGGCATCCGCACGCTGCGGTATGAGGGGGAGAAGACGAAGGCGATGATTGACGACTCGACGCCGGCGCTCGTGCGGGATAATTCGAAATGCATCAAGTGCCGCCGATGCGTTACAGTTTGTACCCAGGTGCAGGGTGTTGGCGCCATCTTCCCGCAGAGGCGGGGATTCGCAACGGTCATTGGTCCGGCATTTGCGCTCGGCCTTGCCGACGTTTCCTGCGTCCAGTGCGGTCAGTGCGCTGCCGTGTGTCCTGTAGGCGCGATCGTCGAAAACTGTCACATCGAACGGGTTTGGACGGCGCTCGAAGACAAGTCAAAAACCGTAGTGGTACAGACCGCGCCGGCTGTGCGTGCGGCGCTTGGCGAATGTTTCGGCCTTCCGGCTGGAACGCTTGTCACCGGCAAGATGTATGCATCACTGCGCCGCCTCGGGTTCGATAATATTTTCGATACAAACTTTACTGCCGATCTCACTATCATTGAGGAGGGAATGGAGCTGCTCTCCCGGCTGAAAAGCGCAATTAAAGAAAGGAAGTCGGTCGCTTTGCCCCAGTTCACGAGTTGCTCGCCTGGCTGGATCAGGTACATGGAGATCTTTTATCCGGAATATTTGACAAATCTTTCCACCTGCAAGTCCCCGCAACAAATGTTTGGCGCCGTGGCAAAGACCTATTGGGCGGCGAAGATCGGCAGAAAACCCGAGGATATCTACGTGGTTTCAGTCATGCCCTGTACTGCGAAGAAATTCGAGGCCGACCGTCCGGAGATGCAATCGAGCGGCGTTCGTGACGTGGATGCGGTATTGACAACACGCGAACTTGCCCGCATGATCAAACAGTCGGGTATCAATTTTCTAACTCTTGCCGATGAGGATGCCGACCATATTCTTGGCGTTTCATCGGGTGCCGCGGATATCTTCGCCAACACAGGCGGTGTTATGGAAGCGGCGCTCCGTACCGCTTATGAGGTGATTACCAATCGGGAACTTCCGTTCGGCGATCTGCATATAAACCAGCTGGTCGGGCTCACCGGGGTGAAAGAATTGTCGTTGACAATTACCGGTACCATACCTGCGTGGTCGTTTCTCGAAGGCGTGACGGTCAACCTGGCCGTGGCACATGGTCTCGCCAATGCCCGATCAGTGATCGAGGCGATCCAGTCTGGCGCCAAAATGTACCATTTCGTGGAAGTAATGACCTGTCCGGGAGGGTGTATCGGCGGTGGTGGGCAACCGCGTCTCACGACAAATGAAAAACGCAAAGCCCGCATCGATGCTATCTATAAAGAAGATCGGGGTAAAAAACTTCGCAAATCTCATGATAATCCTAAAATCAAGCAGATTTATGCCGAATTCCTTGATGTACCGCTTGGTGAAAAGTCGCATCATCTTTTACATACAACCTATAAGAAATGTCCCGGAATTAGTTGAAATCTGCTGAAAAAAGAATACTCCTAAAATAAATTATTGATTCTTACATATTTTTCTATCTGACACTATTACTACTGCTAAAGGAGTGTTGGATAGAAGAAGTGGATACCTTGTGATCTATGAATTTTTGGCATTCATTGGACTGGAGTTTTTTAATTATGTTCATGGGGTAGCCATTTTCGGTGAGAACGCATATATATGGTTTTTATAAAGAAGCAACGGGAAACCAAGGTACCAGTTATTCTCAAGACATTCGTACCATGATTACAGAATAAAATTGACACTGTGATTCGCGTGGCTTGAATTATGTTCTTACAGATGTGTAAGTTTCAACTAAAAAATGACGTCTCCACCCTTTGCTTCTTATTCGGAGGAAGGATTCTAAAAAATGGATCCGTTATATATTTATTCTATTTATCATAAATTTGTTACCTATATTGCCGCCATATGGTACTCATATCTCTACGGTAGCAATACTATTGGAATATAGAGATGATGCCGAACATTTTTTTCAAAAGGGGAAACGATGCCAAAAATTCTAATCGTTGACGACGATGCAGATATGGTCGAGGCGACCGTGAATCTTCTCCAGGTGAAAGGGTACACGGCGATCAGTTCCCTAAACGGAGAAGAAGGATTTGCGAAGGCTAAGGCCGAAAAGCCGGACCTCATGCTGCTTGATGTCATGATGACTAACGACAAAGAGGGATTTGAAATCGCGCGAAGACTTAAAGAAGATCCGATAACGAAGAATATCCCAGTGATCATTGTCACCGGGATCCGCAGCGCAAAGGGGTTGCCCTTTGGCTTCGAACCCGATAACGACTGGCTCCCGGTGAATGCGGTTCTCGAAAAACCGGTAAAGCCTGACGAACTGCTAAAAAAAGTGGAAGAGATGTTAAAGAAGAAATAGAAACAAGGTTAAGAAAACGAAATTTTACTTAGGCACCAAGAGTTAACTTTTGCACTTCCATTTTTATTTTGTTGAATTCCCCGCAGTGACAAAATAGATGAGGTTTTCGAGTTCGACTTCGAGGTTCACATTCGTCACGATGCAGTCGACGGGGGTTTTGAGTTGGATAGGCGAAAAATTTAAAACTCCCCGGATGCCGGCCCTGACCATAGCGTCAAACACGCTCTGGGCTGCTACCTCGGGAACGCAGAGGATGCCAATTTTAATCCCGTTTACACGCAGAAAACTTTCGAGATCAGTCATGGGATGCACGGGCGTGCTGAATTTCTGCAATCCTTTTGCCGGGTCGATGTCAAAGGCAGCCGTGATCCTGATTCCCTGTTTCTCAAAATTTTTATACCGGAGAAGAGCGGACCCGAGGTTACCGGCGCCCACCACAACCACCTTCTGAATCTGATTCTTCCCGAGAATAGAATTAAGCTTATCAAGAATCGCATCGATCGTGTAGCCGCCGCGCTTGTTGCCCGAGATATCGAAAAGGGAGAAATCTTTGCGTACCTGCGCGCTTGTTACCCCCACCGCTTCGGCAAGGTATTCAGAAAAAATTTTTATAAATCCAAGCTTCTTAAACCGGTATAGCTCGTTTTTATACCGTGACAGTCGCAAAATACAATTCTTCTTGGCAGCCATCATGAGTCCTTTGAAGACAATCATATTGTGATGATTTCTTAAAAATAGACTCCCGGAAGAAGCCCTGTCAACATTTATGTATTGATTTTCACATTAATTCTCAGGTTATAATAAACGGTAAATTTTTGATAAGGTAATAAAAATTGAATTATCTACGATTAATTTCATTCTTTAATGTGCTTAATATCACAATAATCATTAACTCTTATCCTTGCATAATATATTTTATTTATTTGATCGTGCAATATTTTAAGGTGACTCCCGCCATGTGACCTGCAATTGGTCGAAATAGTTTATAAGGATGAGTTACCGCAGACTGAGGTGCCCATAAAAAACACCTTTTTGAGGAATCATTCATGACAGAGCAAACGGTTCATACCAAGTCAATAACCGAAATCGCTTCCAGGTGGAGCTCCAAACAAGGCAGCCTTATCATGGTCCTGCATGAGATCCAGAACAAGTATGGCTACATTCCACGCGATGTGGCAATGGAGCTTTCACGTATCATCGATGTGCCACTGGCAAGAATCTACGAAGTCATAACGTTCTATAACTATTTCAAGCTCCGGCCACCGGGAAAGTTCAACATCGCGGTGTGTATGGGAACCGCCTGCTACTTGAAAGGCGCACCGGATATTCTGGACGAAATCAGCGAACGGCTCAATATTACCATTGGACAGACGACTGCCGATGGCCTCTTTCACCTCGATGCAGTCCGTTGCCTCGGTTGCTGTGGCCTCGCACCGGTCATGACTATCAACGGCGAAATTCACGGAAAAGTCAAAAAAGGTCAGGTTGTGGAGATTCTCTCCCGATACAAAGAAGGAGTCGCGAGCAATGGAAAAATTGACACGGGAAACCCTGAAAAAACGTAACTTGGAGCCGTGTGGATTGGCCGCGTGTTCCTATGTTAAAGTTGGCATGAGCTCCTGCGGGATCGCCGCTGGGGCGCAAAAGATCTTCGATCTTCTGAAAGAAGAGGTAGCTAAAGCGCATCTCGGAGTTGCCGTGCAACAGTGTGGCTGCAACGGCCTCTGCTCCGCGGAACCGTTGGTCGAGGTATGCGTCGAAGGGGTACCACCCGTGCTCTACGGTCGTGTAACGCCGGATATCGCGCACCGCATCGTGGAAGAGCACCTTGGCGAAAAACGGCTCCTGAACGATCATATTTATGCCATGGCCGTGGAAGGAATCGAGGCGAAATGAACAAAACCGTCATCTTGATAAAAGATACAGCTCCAATGGGCGATACCACGCGGGAAGCGCAGGGGCAGTGGATTAAGAAACTGCGCGACGCCGGTCTTGACGGTTCAGTCCAAGCGGTTCGGGCCGCCGACCTTGGCATTTACAACGTCGGTGTGGCAGTGAAGATCCTACCCGACGGTCCCCGCTATGTAAACGTAAAACCCGAGGATATTGACCGGATTATCGAAGCTACCCTGAAGCAAGGCACCGTAATCGAAGATCTGACCCGGAAGAAGGCTGTCGAGCAGGTTCGCATCGTACTGCGCAATTGTGGCCGGGTAGACCCGGAAAATATCGACGACTACTTCCGGGTCGATGGCTTCAAGGGGCTAAGCAGATGCCTCTTCGAGCTCACGCCGGAGCAGGTGATTGAAGAGGTTAAAACTGCGGGCCTTCGCGGCCGAGGCGGTGCCGGATACCCATCGTGGCTCAAATGGTCACTTGCGCGCAAGGCATTCGGGGAGGAAAAATATATCATTTGCAATGCTGACGAGGGCGATCCGGGTGCTTATATGGATCGGAGTGTACTCGAAGGCGACCCTTATTCGGTCATCGAGGGCATGGCCATCATTGCCTATGCGGTCGGAGCCAAAAGAGGAATGTTTTATATACGCGCCGAATATCCGCTGGCGATCAAGCGCATTCAGCTTGCCATCGATAAAGCCCATGAGCTCGGCTTGATCGGGAAAAAAATTCTTGGCTCCGAATTTTCCTTTGATTGCGAAGTCCGGCTTGGCGCCGGCGCCTTTGTATGTGGTGAAGAGACTGCTCTCATCGCCTCGATTGAGGGCCGCCGAGGAACTCCCCGACCACGTCCTCCCTACCCATCGGATATTGGTCTCTGGGGTAAGCCGACCGTTATTAACAATGTTGAAACAATGGCTAATGTCTCGTACCTTCTCATGGCAGGCCCGGCCGCTTTTGCACACATGGGAACGGATAAATCCAAAGGCACTAAGGTTTTTGCGCTTACGGGCGGCGTTCGTAACTCCGGTCTTGTGGAAATCCCCATGGGCACAACACTACGCTCGATCGTCGAGGGCCTCGGAGGTGGCAGCGCCGACGGCAAACCGATCAAAGCGATCCAGACCGGCGGGCCCTCGGGCGGCATGATCCCGTCCGAATACTTCGATACGCCAGTGAGTTATGAGCATCTGCAGGCGCTCGGCTCCATAATGGGTTCCGGTGGCATGATTGTGATGACCGAAAATGACTGCATGGTCGATATCGCAAAGTTTTATCTCGGTTTCTGCGTCGACGAGTCGTGCGGCAAATGTTCGCCCTGCCGGATTGGCGGGTTCCAGATGTTGCTTCTTCTCGAAAAAATCGCGGACGGCAAGGGAACAAGAGATGATATCGAAACCATCAAACGACTCGCGGTCGCGATGCAGAAGGCTTCGCTCTGCGGTTTAGGCCAGAGTGCACCCAATCCAGTCATCTCCACACTCCAGTACTTTTTAAAAGAAATCGAAGAGCATGTCGTCGACAGAAAATGTCGCGCAGGGAAGTGTACCGCCCTTTTAGAGTATGCGATCATTCCCGAGGCATGCAAGCGTTGCCGTCTCTGCGTGGTAAACTGCCCGGTAAACGCCATCAGCGGCGACCGACAGGTCGGCTATACGATCAATCGGAATACGTGCATTAAGTGCGGAAAATGTTTTGAAGTTTGTAAATTTGAAGCGGTGGCAAGGAGATAGCAATGGTTCGCGCAACGATCAATGGAATAACCGTAGCCGTATCTGAGGGCACCTCAATCCTGGATGCCGCGCGAAAGGTGCAGATCCGGATTCCGACCCTGTGCAAACATCCTGACCTGCCGGCCACGGCTGCCTGCGGCATCTGCATAGTCAAAATTGCGGGATCCAATAAAATGCTGCGTTCCTGCTGCACGCCGCTCGAACAGGACATGGTCGTTACAACCCATGATCCCGAGATCGTGGAAGTCCGGCGGTCAGTGATCGAGCTCATCCTTTCCCGCCACCCGAACGAGTGCCTTACCTGCGGCCGTAATCAGAACTGTGAACTGCAGCGTCTCGCTGCCGATTTTGGGATTCGCACCGAAGGCTTCACGTCGTGCGTGCCCGATCTTCCGGCCGATCGCTCAACCGGCGCAATCGTACTCGAACCGCGCAAGTGCATCTCATGCGGTCGTTGTATCGATGTATGCCAGCGGATGCAGAACGTCTGGGCACTCTCCATGCTCGAACGGGGCATCGATACGCGAATGTCACCCGCAGGCGACATCCAGCTCGCCGATTCCCCATGTGTACATTGCGGTCAATGTTCGGCACATTGTCCGGTGGGTGCCATTATCGAACATGACGAAACCACCGCCGTATGGGAAAAATTACGCGACAAGAACCGGTACTGTATTGTCCAAATCGCTCCGGCTGTTCGCGTCGCCATCGGCGATGCGTTCGGGTTCAAATCTGGCGAACTTCTCACCGGCAAGCTGTACGCCGCGCTGCGCCGTATGGGGTTCAGGGCGGTATTCGATACCAATTTCGGTGCCGATGTGACCATTGTGGAGGAGGCAACCGAATTCGTCAAGCGTTTCACCACCGCGCCCGAGACGCTGCCGCTCATTACGAGCTGCTGCCCAGCTTGGGTTGACTTCATGGAAAAATTCTATCCTGACATGGTGGGCCATTTCTCGTCGTGTAAGTCGCCCCACCAGATTCTGGGCGTGCTGGCCAAAACCTATTTCGCGAAGAAGCGGCGGATCGACCAGGGCTCTATGTTTATGGTCTCGATCATGCCTTGCACTGCGAAGAAGCACGAGGTGCATCGGTCACGCGACATGTTCGCCTCCGGGGTCCAGGATATCGACGTGTCGATCACGACGCGCGAACTCTCCCGCATGATCAAGCAAGCCGGCATCGATTTCAGGAACCTGCCCGACGAGGAGCCGGATCACATGCTCGGCGAATATAGCGGCGCAGGCACGATCTTCGGCGTTACCGGCGGTGTCATGGAGGCGGCGTTGCGCACCGCCTACGATTATATCACCGGCGGAAAACTCAAAAACGTGGACTTCGAAAACGTTCGAGGCCTCGCCGGAGTCAAGGAAGGAACCGTGCAGGTCAACGAGCATTCGGTAAAGGTCGCCGTGGCGCACGGCTTGAGCAATGTGGAGTCAGTGCTCGCCGAGGTCCGGCAGGCAAAGGCCGAAGGCCGGGAAACGCCGTTCCACTTTATTGAGGTTATGGCTTGTCCGGGAGGGTGCGTGGGTGGCGGCGGCCAACCTTACGGCATCACCGACGAAACACGCCAGCTGCGCGGCGACGGACTTTACCTCGACGATGCCGAGAAGCCGATCCGCTACTCCCATGAGAATCCGAGTGTTAAGGCGCTCTATGCCGAATTCCTCAAGGATGCCGGTGGCCGACAGTCGCATACGCTGCTCCATACGACCTATAAACCCAGACCGGAGTATAAACGATAGTGCAACTGAGCACGTCATGATGTAGGTTTGAGCGTAATAGTGATAGTTCCTGCGGCAAATGAGTGATCCGGCAGCCAAGGGAATGGGAAGTTATAGAACTATAATCCCGTTCCCAAGGTAAACAGGGGGACGGGATTTTTTTGTGGGGGTGCATGGCATGCGCCATCCGAATGAAAAAGGAGTGAAGCATGACAAAAAGAATCGGATTTGTCGGCATCATCATTGAAAACCGGGCTGAACATGCGGAAGCAGTCAACAGGGCGCTCTCGGAGTTTGGAAAGAACATCGTGGTTCGCACCGGGGTTCCAAACGTACGCGGAACATACTCTGTTATCGCTCTCGTGGTGGATGCGACCAATGAGGAGATCGGCGCGCTTACCGGCAGGCTCGGCCAGATTTACGGAGTGTCGGTAAAGTCAGCGCTGGCAAAGGAAAGTTAAAAATAATGATAACAGCCAATTGTGATGGGAAACTGCCAAACTGCGCCACCCTCTAGTGAGAGGAGTGCCACAAGTAATGCACCTCCGGTGGGGAGGCGTATAGAGCCTCTGCATATGCATACGTAATAGAAAGTGAACGGCATAATGAACACAAATTTATCAACACCGGTCATTGATGAGCAGTTGATCGATAAAACGATCGCGGAGAGAGTGAACCCCTCCGATACAAGGATCAACGAAGTCTTGGCAAAGGCCGCGGAGGGCAAAGGACTTTTGCCCGATGAGGTCGCGATCCTTACTGCACTGGAGACCCCTGAGCATCTTGAAAGGCTCTTTTCTACCGCGAAGGCAGTCAAGGAGCGAATCTATGGCAAGCGACTGGTGCTCTTCGCGCCGCTCTATGTCTCGAACCTGTGCAGCAACGAGTGCGCCTATTGCGCTTTCAGGGCAAAGAACACATTCATCACTCGCAAGGCGCTCCGGCAGGAGGAAATCCGCCGCGAGGTGGAGTTCCTCGTTGACCAGGGGCATAAACGAATTTTGCTCGTGGCTGGCGAATCGTACTCCGGAAGCGGGTTCAGGTATGTACTCGACTCCATCGAGACGATCTACTCGGTGAAGCGCAGGCAAGGTGAGATTCGGCGGGTCAACGCGAACGTGGCGCCGCCTACGCTTGAGGAGTGCCGGTTGCTGAAAAGGGCGAAGATAGGCACTTACCAGTGTTTCCAGGAAACTTACCACCATGCCACTTATGCGGCAGTGCATCTGGGTGGAAAAAAACGGGACTATGACTGGCGCGTGGGCGTGTTCGATCGCGCCATGGAGGCGGGAATCGACGATGTGGGCATCGGCGTGCTGTTCGGCTTGTACGATTGGAAGTTCGAGCTTCTTGCAATGTTCCAGCATATCAACCACCTCGAAGCGAGGTTCGGAGTCGGACCCCATACAATCAGCGTGCCGCGCATGGAGCCGGCGACCGGCTCGGAACTGGCCACTCGGCCGCCGTATGCTGTTTCCGATACCGACTTCCGTAAAATCGTAGCGATCCTTCGGCTTGCGGTACCCTACACCGGCATCATCATGTCGACTCGCGAGAGTGCCGCCATGCGCAACGAGACATTAGCGCTCGGCGTATCACAGATCTCAGCAGGGTCGCGCACCAATCCGGGTGGTTATTCTTCCGGCGATCTTACAGAGGCGGATGGCCAGTTCTCGCTGGGGGATCACCGGTTGCTTGACGAGGTGATCCGCGATGTCGCCTCCATGGGGTACCTTCCCTCCTTCTGTACCGGCTGTTACCGGCTCGGCCGTACCGGTGCCGACTTTATGGACCTCGCCAAGCCGGGTGAGATCAAGGAGCATTGCGACCCGAATGCCGTCTCGACCTTTCTCGAATACCTTATCGACTATGGCAGCAAGGAGGCCAATACAGTCGGTGAGGAGCTGATTAAAAGGATCCTTGAGGGTATGACGACTACGGTAAGGGATCGGACCGAAAAAATCATCATGCAGGTAAAAAATGGAAAAAGGGATGTTTATTGTTGACATTTTGACCGGTTATTAGTTTTTTACATGTTCTTAGAATTTTCTTATCCTTTGAAAACGACACCAAGAGATTTAACGCTTTCAAGGATTTATTGAGACATATAATGAAACTTATAAAACGTATATGAACATGAATGACTTAACATTTCGTACTGAACACGACCTCCTGGGCGAGAAAAAAATCCCAGTCACTTCTCTAGGAGGGATCAATACTGCCCGGGCCATGGAAAATTTCTCCCTCGCCATGAAACCGGTTCATGGAGAACTTATCAAGGCTTATGGTGCGGTAAAACTTGCGTGTTGTCGCACCAACCGTTCGCTCGGTGTCTGGTCGGATAAGTCGAAGGCGGAAGCTATTGAGGTCGCATGTCTCGAAATGGCGGAGGGTAAGCTATCGCAACATGTCACCGTCGATGCCCTTCAGGGCGGGGCAGGCACCTCGACCAACATGAACGTGAACGAGGTGATCGCCAACCGTGCGCTTCAACATCTTGGACGATTGCCTGGTGACTATGCAATGATTTCACCGATCGATGATGTAAACCGAAATCAGTCGACAAACGATACTTTCCCTACTGCCCTACATTTGGCAGCCATTAGAAGGCTGCGCGAGCTTGAAAAGGCGATTGTCGCTCTTCAGGAGGCGTGCCAGCGAAAAGAACGTGAGTTTGCGGGAATCGTAAAGATCGGCCGCACCGAATTACAGGATGCGGTACTCCTGACGCTTGGGCGGGAGATCGGCGCCTGGGCCGAGGCGTTCAGCCGCGACCGATGGCGGATTTATAAGTGCGAAGAGCGTCTGCGCGTCATCAACCTTGGTGGCACCGCAATCGGCACTGGCCTCGGCGCCTCTCGGGAGTTCATTTTCCGGGTTACCGATGAGTTGCGAAGCATCACCGGGATTGGCTTTGCCCGCGCGGAAAACCTCATTGATGGCACACAGAATGCGGATGTCTTTGTAGAAGTTTCGGGAATGCTTAAAGCCGGCGCCTCATCGCTCTTCAAAATCGCCAACGATATCCGCCTGCTCGCCAGCGGACCAGATTGCGGAATCGGAGAGCTGGCACTCGAACCGCTGCAGGCCGGGTCATCGATCATGCCCGGCAAAGTCAACCCGGTGATTCCTGAAGCAGCGGCGCAGGCTGCGCTCCTTGTCTTCGGTTACGATACCACCATCACGATGGCTGCGGCATCAGGCAATCTGGAACTCAACCACCTCCTTCCCCTTGTCGCCTGCTGCTTGCTCGAGAGTATCGATGTTTTAGCGGCAGGTTGCGAGCACCTGTCCATCCGCTGCATCAATCGGATGAAAGCCGATGAGCGCCGCTGCTCGCTCGGCGTGCATAATGCAACAGCTGCGGCCACAGCACTCATCCCGCTTCTTGGGTATGAAAAGGTGATGACGATCAGGGAACTTGCGCGCTCTAAGGGAACAACCATAAAAGAGGCGGCTATTGCAACGGGGTTTGTTTCCTCGGAGCAGTTCGACGCGGCAATATCAGCGGAGGCAGTCTGCAGGTTAGGGTCACTCCGGTAGAGGCTCAAAATTTTAAGCCTCTATAACCCCTTTGGAAAAAAAGTAAGAGCCATTTGTTGCTATCGGGGAAATAATGCAAAAAACACCGAAAAATCTTCGCCTGCACATCGGGATCTTTGGACGACGGAATGTGGGCAAGTCAAGCGTTCTCAACGCAATAACGAGACAGAACGTTTCTATTGTTTCTGAGGTTGCGGGCACTACTACCGATCCTGTGGAGAAGCCGATGGAGTTGCTTCCGTTCGGGCCGGTACTCTTCATTGACACGGCCGGACTCGACGACGAAGGGATGCTCGGCGAGCTGCGCATCCAGCGCACGCGGCAGGTCCTTGAACGCGTCGATGTCGGTGTCATCGTGACCGCAGCCGGAGAGTGGGGTAGCTTCGAGCAAACCCTGGCGTATGAGCTGAAGTCGCGGGCGGTGCCAGTGGTAGCGGTTTTCAATAAATCCGACCTTGCCTTGCCCGCTAATGAGGTGCTCCTTGAACTCAGGGCGTTCGGCATCCACACCGAATCGACCTGCGCGCTCACTGGCGTCGGGGTAGCGCGGCTCCGTCAGGCGCTTATCAAGGCCGCTCCCGAAGATTTTGTCACCATACCCTCCCTTGCGGCCGATCTGATACCCGCCGGCGAGTGTGCCGTTCTCGTGGTGCCGATCGATAAGGAGGCGCCTCGCGGTCGCTTGATCCTGCCACAGGTACAGACTATCCGCGATCTGCTCGACAACGACGCCTTTTGCCTTGTAGTCAAGGAACGCGAGCTCCGGGAGGCGCTTCGGCTGCTTCACCGTCCGCCGGCCCTGGTGGTCACCGATTCGCAGGCGTTCCTGAAAGTCGTTGCCGACACACCGCCCCAGGTGCCCATGACCTCGTTCTCTATCCTCTTTGCGCGTTACACCGGCGATCTTGCCGAGATGGTGCGCGGCGCCATGGCGATTGACCGGCTTGCAGGCGGGGACCGTGTCCTCGTGCTCGAGTCATGTTCGCACCATCCCATCGCCGAGGATATTGGAACGGTCAAGATTCCGCGCTGGCTCACTCAGTATGTTGGCGGCAAACTCGAATTCACCCGCTTGCGCGGCCACGATTTTCCGGAAACCGACCTTGCCAACTTCAAGCTCGTGATCCACTGCGGTGGGTGCATGACCAACCGGCGCGAGGTACTTTCACGCATCGTCCGCTGCCGCGACGCCGGGGTGCCGATTACCAATTACGGCCTGACTATCGCCTTTTCGCTTGGGATCTTCGAGCGAGCGCTCAGTCCATTTCCCGGAGCGCTTGAAATTTTTAAAAGCGGTTCCGTCCGATAAAGATATGGACAGAAACGATCTTATCCATATTCTCTCGACGACAGATAAAGCTGAACTCAAACGCATCCGGCGGGAAGCCGAAGAGACGCTCCTTCGATTTTGCGGGAACAAGGTCTACCTTCGCGGACTCATCGAATTTTCCAATATTTGCGAAAATGACTGCCTTTATTGCGGAATCAGGAAAGGAAATAGCCGAGTCGGGCGCTATTTCCTTGCACAGGAACGAATCGTTGAGGCGGCGTTTTGGTGCGGCAAGCAGGGTTATGGCTCAGTAGTACTGCAATCCGGCGAGCGTAGTGACGAAAAGTTCATTACCTATGTCGAAAAAACCGTGGCCGAAATAAAAGCCCAAAGCCGCACTCGCACCCTACCGGATGGTCTCGGTATCACCTTAAGCATTGGCGAGCAAAGCGAGGAAACCTATTATCGCCTCTTTGCGGCCGGCGCCCACCGCTACCTGTTGCGCATCGAAACGACAAACGACGAACTGTACAAGAGACTTCATCCGCCTGGTATGCGCCTCTCCGACCGTATCCAGGCCCTCGAACACCTCAAGCAAGCGGGCTTTCAGGTCGGTACCGGAGTCATGATCGGGCTGCCGGGGCAGACCGTGGAGCACCTTGCCGATGATCTCCTCTTTTTAAAGCAGAGGGACGTCGACATGATCGGCATGGGACCGTACATTGTCCACCACGATACGCCCATGGCGGCATGGGACGACGCAAACGAGCGCACCCCGCAGGAGCGCTTCGGCCTCGGGTTGCGCATGATTGCAGCAACGCGGCTTCTTCTCAAAGATGTCAATATTGCGGCGGCAACGGCCTTGCAGGCCATCGATCCCGAAGGGCGCGAAAAAGCGCTTTCATGGGGGGCGAATGTCATCATGCCGCAGATAACGCCCACCGAGGTTCGGCGCGAGTACCAGCTTTACGACGGCAAACCATGCCTGGACGAATCGGCGGACATATGCAAAAACTGCCTGACGATCAGGATCGAGGGAACGGGGAGAGAGATCGGATACGATTCGTGGGGGGATTCAAAGCATGCTATCAATAAACGACCGCAATAGCAGTGCATAGTAAAATTGAAGTACCCTGACTTCTGGAAAAGTTAGAGTCTCTGCTTAAGCCGCCGCTCCTGTCATGTTCACTCTCTTAACGCTGATGGTACAGTTGTGCACACTCGACGGCTCCGGCGATATCATCGCTGACATAGTCCCGGTAGCGGTATTTCCCGCCTTCAAACCGTATCCCATACCTGCCTGAAAGCACTTCTCGCATTCGCTCCTTCGCCATGTCGTCATATTCAAAACTTTTCAGCGAGCCAACCAACTTTCCGGTCTCCCAATGTTTGTATGCCTCCCCCCTGTTGTCGTCTTCCTTCTCAGCACGCGGCGGCACTCCTGAAATACTGGTCATTGAAAGGGATTGCTTTTCTGCGATAAGCTTTATGCTCTTCTCCATCGACTCGAATTTACCGCTTATAATTTCGAGCAACCGAACCATCCTGTTGATCTTCCAGTACCAGCAGATTGCCTCCCGAAAGATCAGAAACAGCAGTACCAGAACTATGACAGCGATAATAAGGCCAATCGGTAAAATTCCCATGGAGTTGACCTCGCTTTAGCTTTATATATCTATAACATTATTACTTATTTCAGACTTCCGGCACTGCCTGCGGATCCGCTGCACTTTACCCTCAGGTCGAACGAATGGATTGCGTCGAGATTTCGGCGGCGGTCATGGAGTCGTCGAGCTATTTTAAAAAAGAGTCAATTACTCCATTGCGGACAATCTGAAAATAATTCTTATCACGGCAACGGGCAGAACCATCTTTTGCGCCACTCCTATATGGATAACGCTATGCTGCCGCGGAAGAACTGGAATACAGTCCGCGTCCGTGCTGATCTATCATTTATTTTATAACTTACGCTACACGAGTTACAGTTCCCGTACGATTTGAAAGGGAGTCCCATGTGCAAAAATGCGAAAAGAAAAATATAATAATAGTAAGGTATTATCTCATTAAATTTAAATAAGAACGTACTTCGTGATAAAGGAACAACCCTTGAATCCCCAAAAATCCGGCGTTTGGTTTATCACACTCCTGTTTATAGTCTCAGGCGTCAGCGGCATCGTCTACGAAATCATATGGGTCAGATTTTTTGGTCTGGTTTTCGGAAACACTATTTTTGCATCAAGTACCATATTGTCCGTTTTCATGGCCGGCCTTGCATTGGGGAGCTTTTTATTCGGGAAATATGTTGACCGCCGGAAGAATGCCCTTGCAATCTATGCGTTTCTGGAATTGGGTATCGGCATTTCCGGCATGCTGGTACCGCTGTGCATTCATGGTGCCTTACCGCTGTATGTATTCGTTTTCAGGCACGTTAACCCTACTTTTTATCAGATCAGCCTGATAAGGCTTTTTGTTTCGTTCCTGATCCTCATTGTTCCGTGTACGCTCATGGGCGGGACCCTGCCGGTGATCAGCAAATTTATTTCAGAAGCGTTCGGAGGAATGCCAGAAAAACGGGCTGGCCGGTTATACGCCGCAAATACTCTGGGTGCGGTTTTGGGCTGTCTTATCTCGGGATATTTTTTAATCGGTACTATCGGGCTTATCGGTACAACGGCAATCGCCGTTTTTTTTAACATTGCAATTGCGGCGGCAGTTTTTATCTATGGCAAACGACCGAATAGTATGCCAAATGCGGTAAACGAAAAGAATGCGGGAGTTACCAGTAACCATACCGAAAAAGTTAAAAACAGCTCTTTTAGAGACTCACAGGTGAGGACGGTCATCGTATTATATGCCGTGTCGGGTTTTTTAAGCCTGTTTCTCGAAGTGGCTTGGACCAAGGCGATCGTATGGGTAATGGGGATGGATGCCTACGCTTTTGCCTCGATGCTTTCGGTGTTTCTGTTCGGGTTGGCTCTCGGAAGCTTCCTGGTATCACGGTTCGTGAAGAACATGAGCGGCGCGATTCTGAAACTGGGTATCATCGAAGCGTTGATCGGTATCTCGGTGCTCATTTCCACTGTTCTGATTTCCGATATGTACGGCCTCAAGCATAATCTAGAACATATCATTTATACCAATTCGTTCTGGGGCGAATTTGTCTTTCTCCTTGCACTCGCAGCGGCGATAATGGTTGTTCCAACGCTGCTCATGGGCATGGCCTTTCCGCTTGCGCTCAAGGTGAGCCTCGCCGGCAAAACGAATATCGGCGCTGGCGTCGGCGTCGTTTATGCCGCCAATACGATAGGGTCGGTCTTCGGTGCGCTTCTGGCCGGATTTGTTGCGCTTCCCCTTATCGGCGTCATGAAAAGTATCGTGATCGCCGGCGGCATTTTTCTTCTACTGGCCGCAATTCTCTTCATGTCCGCCTGGGAGTATCGGAAAACTGCCGTCAACGCGGCGGCAATCGCGCTGGCCGCGGGAAGTTTTGTACTGATGTTTTTCTATGCACCGGACTTCAAGGACGCCCTGGCGCGAGGACTCAGCGCAGACGAGAAATTGCTCTATTTTAAAGAGACGGTCACCGGAGACGTCCAAGTGACGGAAAGCCGCTCAGAAGGAAAAATTCTTAGAATAGACGGTAAACAGGTGTCATCAGACTGGCAAACCGATGTGGCCTCTCACAAATACCCGGCGCACCTCATGTATCTCTTGAAAGACCACCCGAAAAGTGCGCTTATAATCGCTTTCGGAGCGGGTGGGACCGCCGGATCGCTCCTCAGATACGATGAACTGGAACGGCTGGACGTCGTTGAAATCTGCGGTGGCGTTATCGAGCCGGCCAGGCGATATTTTGCGAAGATGAATAACGGCGTGCTCGACGACCCACGGCTCCACCTGATCATTCAGGACGGAAAGAATTTCGTTCGATTGACGGATAAAACTTACGACCTCATCTATTCCGGTCCCATACACCCGCAGTCGAATCAGGGGAGCGCAGCGCTTTACACCAAGGATTTTTTCGCCGACTGCCGGAAACGGCTCAACAAAGGCGGAATCCATTGCGTCTGGCTGCCGCTTCATCTGCCGTCCGAGGACTACAAGATAATCGTCAAGTCGTTCCAAGAGGTATATCCGCATAGTTCGCTGTGGATGACCACCAATTCACCCAACACCATTAACCACACACATCTGATCGGATCGACCGAGCCCCTCGCCATAGATTTTCAGATGGTTGATGAAAAATTGCGGAAAGGCGCAGTCATTGCCGATCAGTTAGACTCAAACTACGTTACCCTGACAAACAGTTTCGACTTCATAGGCCAGTGTGCAATGGGGGAGGATAAACTCCGTGAATTCACCTCGGACGTTACTCGCCTCAACACCGACAACCTGCCCGTTGCGGAGTTCTTCATGAAAATCGGAAGGAAAGTATATAACACTCGGCAATATCCTGCCATTCTTTTATCGGATATAGTCCGTTATAAGGAAAGCGGCATGCGTTATGTGGTGGATATACCCCCTTTGGAAAAACAAGGACTGGAAGAAAAACTTGCCGACTATTGTAAAGGGGACAGTCTGAGAATACAGGGACATATCTGCACCATGCTGTTCAATGTGCTGATGGATGACGCGAAAACATCAAAAAAAGTCGATATGAATGAAGCATACCGGTATTATATCAATGGCTACCGTGATTACAGCGAAGCGCTGCACTATCTGCCCGCTGATCGGTTTTTGAAAGAATACTTCGTTGAGGCGTCTAACGTTCCCTCGAACTGATTGAACCGTTTTATATTTTTCTTTTTCTGATGATGGGAATTGTATATATTATATTTGCCGTTGGTGAGAGAGAGCTTGCTGGGGAGTCGCTTTATCCGCAGGAAACTGATGAAACCAGGCAGCCCTTTTACCTCTTTTAACCTATTAACCTTATATAAAACATTAAAATGTTGATAAAAATAAGTTCAGCAATCCTCAACCGGCACTAATGACTTGAATTAAACCTCATCTTAAAGTGGAGGATGTATGGTAAAGTTCCGCGTTATTGCAGGCGCTGTGTTAATCGCAGCGGCGGTATTTTGCGGCGCAAGCTATGGTTGGACCGGCGCCGGTTCATGGGCTGATTCTCAAAACTCCTCTGGGAACTATCCGTTGGGCATGCCTCTGGGAGGAATTGGCGCCGGGAACTTCAATCTTTTGCCGGATGGTACTTATAACCAGCAATGGGTCGAAGTCTCGTCAGATAACAGTGCCTATCCGACCTGTATCGCTTTTGAGAAGCGGGGAGCAACGGTGTTTTCCGCGACTTTACAGAACGCGGGAAGCATGACCACCACCTTTACCGGTTACTGGCCGACCGTATTCATGGGGTATAAACAGACCGGTATGCTGGACAGCGTGGCGCTCAAGTGCTTTTCGCCCATTGTCACCGGCGCCGGCATCGCCAGCGACAATATGAATTCATCGCTGCCCATCGCCATTTACAAATTCACGCTCACGAACAACTCGACCTCGACCGACACGGCGGCGATCGCCCTCTCCAACGGGGCAAACTCGAGCTCCGTGCTCGTTAATGGCAAGGTGGCGGGAATAAAGAGCAGTACTGTCTGCGTCATGGCCGATACGACGAAGCTCAATGCCGCCGACAGCATCACATGCGGCAGTTCCACCACCACGTTCACCACAACCGGGATGCTCAATAACACCGGCGCCGGCGTTATTGCCAAGCGCGTTGTCGTCGGACCGAATTCGAGCCGCATCATTACCTTTTGCGTATCTTGGACGAATGTTACCAATGGGTACTATACTAATTATTTGACAGATGCCCAGGGGATAGCGACCTACGGCATAGACAGCGCCACTGTTCTGGAAGCTCTGGTCGACAACTGGCACAATAAGATTTTGAATTCAAATCTTCCGTCCTGGCTCCAGGACCTTGTCATCAACTGTCTCCACGTGTACAATTGCATGACACAATGGACGACTACGTCACAGAATGGTGTCACGGGTTACGGCATGGCGGAATCCATGAACAGCGGCAATTTCGGTACGAACGATCAGGCGTACCATGCGCACTTCGCCCTGTCGTGCTTCGCGCCGCAGGCCGAATGGTCTCAGCTCACCAACATGCTCACCTCGCAGCAGTCAAACGGCATTTTCGAACACCTCTACAACGGCACCCCTGGTGATAACCGCGTTGATGTAGGACCGAAGTTCATTCTGGAGGCGTACAAGACCTACCAGTGGACCGGGAACACTGACCAGTTCACGACGTTGTATCCCCACATCAAGAACGCGATAGCCGGCTTGGCTACGTTGTGTACGCGAACGAACGACGGTCTTTGTGACGACAGCGGCACTAATGCCAGTCCCCCTCTTACCTTCGATAACCCCATGTGGGATGGGTGGTCCATACCGTCACAAGTGTATGAAGCCGACCTGTATCTCTCGTCATTGAAAGCGGCGGAGAAGGCCGCCGTGGTGGACGGCGCGACGGCGGACACCATCGCTTATCAAGACACTTTCAATAAAATCTCAGCAAGCTTTGAGCGGGCCAATAGCGCCACCTACGCCAATAGCGGCTTCTGGGACACCACCGACGCCAGCTCAAGCGGGAAGCTCGGCTACTATACCGCATCGACGGACATCGGTATTAACAGCGGCGGTGTTGATGGCCAGCAGGAAAATCTTACCTTTGGAAAAGCCGTGTGGGATGGTGCGCTGATGGGCCAGTGGTGCGCCGACGTAAGCGGGCTCGGTCCGCTTCATCCTGAAAGCAGGATCGAGAGCGCGCTCAGTTTTACCAATGATGCATGCCTGGACCATAGTAATCCGCCGTCCTATTCATTGATGATGGCTTTACCCAATACCAATTGCAGCACCACCCCTCCTGTCGGCAATTTTTTCGACGGCGAGGGCGGCGCGGGATATTGTACCTACCTCTCCTATGGGGCAGGCGAGCTGAACGTCGCATTCGGCCACAATCAGCCCGATGTCAGCATGCGGGCGCTGCAAGCCTTCTGGAACGATATGTTCAGCAAGTACGCGAGAGTTTATAATATGCCGTGCAAATTGACCGTTGCGGGATACGGTACGGATTGGGGCATCGACCGGTACATGAACCCGCCGGCCTGCTTTGGCGCTCTTTTCGGCATTACGGGTTTTTCAATCGACGTCAACGCGAAGATACTCCGTCTCAAGCCCTCGCTGCCGACCAGCGCGCCCTATGCAATGGACTCGCTTGCTTCCGCGCCGCTCATCAATCCGATTTCGTGCGGCACCGTGGATTACAAGAAAGTCACGACAACGACCCCCAACTATCAGCGTTTCGTTATCCGGTTTGATAACCCGATGCAGTTCAACACGTTCTATACGAAGAAGCTGTTCGCGCAAAACGTTGCGGTTGTTAAGCCGGCCGCAGGCGGCAGTCCCGTTACGGCCACGATTGCGGTCAACAGCGCCGATACGTCTGAGTACCAGATCACATTCGGCAGCACCCTCACGATCGATAATACCGGCGTATTAATAGAAGTGGGAACTTCAACCGCCGGGATTGATCACCTCGCCCAGCCGGCGAAACCCGTGTTCGGTATCGGTGTAAATATGAAATCCGGCATGATTTCCTACACCTTGCCGCAAGCGAACAACGTCGCGGTAACGCTGGTCAATCCGAAGG
>Ga0187851_10000541_pt1 | contig 38462 bp, 35 predicted proteins | sample June2016WEW_6_10_FD_132997 | JGI IMG/M metagenome (GOLD analysis project Ga0187851, IMG submission 132997) | Peatland microbial communities from SPRUCE experiment site at the Marcell Experimental Forest, Minnesota, USA - June2016WEW_6_10 | ecosystem: Environmental > Terrestrial > Soil >...
ATCTGGAGAATGAATTGAAGTATTCCCAGGCCAAGGCGGTTCGCGGCCAGATCATCCACGCGCTGCTCGCCGCGACGAATTTTGACCTGCCGGAAACCGCCGTGGCGCACGAAACGCGCAACGTGGTTTATGACATCGTGCGCGAGAACAGCCAGCGCGGTGTGGCGCGCGATTTGATTGAGAAACAAAAGGATGAAATTTATTCCGCCGCGGCGCAGAGCGCGAAGGAGCGCGTGAAATTGTCATTCCTGATCCAGCGCATCGCCGAGAAGGAAGGCATCCAGGTTTCGCAGGACGAGGTCTTGAAGCGCGCGCAGTCACTGGCGATGGCGTACCAGATTCCGCTGGAGAAATTCCTCAAGGACCTGCAGAAGCGCAACGGCGTGCCGGAGCTTTACGACCAGATCGCGCACGAAAAAGTGCTCGCGTTCCTCGAACAAAACGCCAAAATTGAGGAGGTTACCGCAGCCGCAGCGAAAGCCGGTTGATTGATTTTGGGCCGCAACCTTGGCCGCGGTGCGGGGTTTATGAGACCGGTGCGGGCACGAATTAACCAAATGGTTACCTCGGGACGCGCCGGAGCGTCTTAAGCTTGATGAATTTCGGCAAAAGCCGCAAAATTTGCAGCACCATGAAAAGTTTCAATGTTCTTTTGGTTTTCATTCTCGCGGCTTTTTCGGCCGCGGCGCAGACGGATACAAACGCAATCGCCGCGCCGGTTGAGACCAACGCGCCGGCGGCAGTGTCAACGACCAACGAAGTTGCCGCCCCGACCAACGCGATGGCCATCGCCGCCGCGCGTTCGATGTCTTTGGAGGATTGCATTCAGCAGGCCCTGCAACACAACTTCGACGTGCAAATCTCTCGTTATGACCCGCAGATCCAGCTTTTCACCGTGCGGGCAAATTATGGCGGTTATGATCCGACGCTCAATCTCTCCGGCAACTATACTTATAGCAAGGACGGAGCCCTTATCCAGAACAACCAAATCATCCTGCCTACGACTTCGGATGCAGACACCTTTGGTGCCGGCCTCTCGGGCTTAATGCCTTGGGGCATGACCTACAATTTCGGCAACGGCAACCTGAATAACCCTGGTCCCGCCAGCATCTCGGAAACGTGGGGACAGAAAAGTGCGGGCCCGTTTACCACCAATTTTGACAACACCAGCAGTTCGGTTGGCGTGAGCCTGACACAACCGTTGCTCAAAAACTTCTGGATTGACCAGACCCGGCTGAATATTCGTGTGAGCAAGAACCGGTTGAAGTATTCCGAACAAGGTTTGCGCTTGCAGCTCAACACTTCCATCACCGCCGTCGAAAACGCCTATTACGAACTCATCTACGCGCAAGAGAACGTGAAGGTACAGCAGGAGGCGCTCGTCCTCGCCCAGACCCAGCTGGATCAGGACCGGCAGCGCATGCAGATCGGCACCATCGCGCAACTGGACGTGCAGCAGGACGAATCGCAGGTGGCCTCGGCCCAGGCGAATCTGATTGCGGCGCAATACACGCTGGTCAACAACCAAAACACCCTTAAAAACCTGCTTACCGACAAGTATGCAACCTGGCACGACACGGATATTCAGCCCACGGAAACGATCACCAACGCACCGCTGCAGTTGTTCGATTTGCAGGACAGTTGGAGCAAGGGCATGACCATGCGTCCCGACCTGTTGCAATCCCGGCTGGATGTAGAGAAGCAAGGCATACAATTGAAATTTGACTACAACCAGCTTTACCCGGAAGTGGATGTGGTTGGCTCCTATGGTTACAACGGCACGGGACAGGAATACAGCGATGTTTTTTCCCAGATCAGCGACGCCAACCGGCCATTTTACGGCATTGGCGGGCAGTTAACCATGCCGTTGAGCAATGTCGGCCCGCGCAATACTTACAAGGCCGACAAGGTGACCTTGCAGCAACTCCTGCTGAAAATGAAACAATTTGAGCAGAACGTCCTGGTGGATATTGACAACGCGGTGAAGAAGGCGCAGTCCGATTATCAAAGTGTGGAAGCCTCGCGTCAGGCGCGCATTTACGCCGAAGCGGCCCTGGACGCCGAACAAAAAAAATACGCCGTCGGCAAAAGCACAACTTTCAACGTGTTGGGACTCCAGAACACCCTGACCGCCGATCGCGGCACTGAAATCCGTGATTTGGCCAATTATTACGAGGACCTCGCCAACCTGGCAAAGTCGGAAGGCAGCACGCTCGAACGCCACCATATCAACGTTGAAGTGAAGTGATGGGCAGGCACGCTGCGTGTGGCGTCCGGCCATCGCCCGCGCGCTGTTCCTACCAAAACTGCCAGGCCCCGCGCCAGATCACCCACAGGCCGAGTAAAAAATTCGTAATGGCGTGCGCCGTCATCGCGTCACCGAGCCGGTTCTTGCGAATCACCAGCCATTGATAAGCCGCGCCGCACAAAATGCCCGCCAGCCATTCGTTGTGGGAAAGGCCGAAAATTGCGGCCGTGGCCAGGAACGGCGTCCAGAAAAACCGGTTCAGCGGCACGGACAAAAAATCCGGTTTGGCGATATAGCGATACACAAACGAGCGGTAAAAAACCTCCTCCAGCGGCGGCACGACGAGGGTGGAACCGATGATTCGCGTTCCCACCATCAGCCACGCCAGCGCGGAACCGGCCCCGAACTGTTCCTTGGGGTTCCAAGGTGCAGGCGGAATTGCCGGTGGATGCGATATGCCTGATTTTGCCCAGAGCGAATTCTGCGTCGTCCATTCGCCGGAAATGCCGACCCAAATCACAAATATACCCAGCCCAACGACGACCGCCTCCCAGCTCATCGCCCAGCGCATTTCGGAAACAAACGGGCGCATTTCCCAAATCAGCCACGCCCCGACAAGCGTTTTCGCAAGGTAAAACCAGTAACGCGATGCTTCCCCGAATTGCCCCTGGCAAAACGTCAGCGCGAGAAAAATGACAAATGGCGCAACACGGACGAACAGCGGGGACGCGGCGAATGGTTTGCGCAGGAACATCGGGTCATTCGGCAGGGAAAAGCTTTTGCCGGGAATCAGGCCCGCCTTCCAACACAAGGGTGCTTATTGAAATTGTCTTCACACGTTCAGGCGCCTCGTTGGTCAGGCTCAGAGGTGGATTTTCCCTTCGAGTTCGCGGATGGCGCGGCCCACCATGCGGAAATCGATCAGGTTGCTTTTCTCGACAAAACCGGCCAGCATCGCCTTGTCGCAGACGGCGTTGACCAGCCGGGGAATGCCGCGGCTGTATTTAAAAATGCGCCAGAGTGCCCAGTTGGTGAACTGGGGCTTGCCCTTCGCGCCGGCCTGGGCGAGCCGGTGCTGAATGTATTCGGCAACTTCCTTGCGCGTCAGCGGCATGAGATGATAGCGCACCGTGATGCGCTGGCGCAGCTGGCTCAGGCGCGGGCTGTTGAGCCGGTCGCGCAACTCCGGCTGGCCGAGCAAAACAATTTGCAGCAACTTGCGATTCTCCATTTCGAGGTTCGACAACAGCCGCATCTGTTCGAGCAATTCCTCGGAGAGGTTTTGCGCCTCGTCAATGATCAGCACCGCATCGCCGCATTGCTCGACCTGCTGGACCAGAAATTTGTTGATGGCCGCGACCGTGCCGTGCCGGTCCATGTCTTTGACGTCCAGGCCGAATTCCGTGGCAATGCCCCGCATCAGTTCATTCGCGTTCAGCACGGGATTGACGATCAGGGCGGTGGAAAAATGGCCGTCCAGTTGCCGCAACATCGCGCGGCAGACCGTGGTCTTGCCCGCGCCGATTTCGCCGGTGAGCTGCACGTAGCCCTTCCGCTCGCGAATGCCGTAGAGCAGATGATTGAGCGCCTCGCGATGTTTTTCAGTGAGAAAAAGAAAACGCGGGTTCGGCGTGATGTCGAACGGCGGCAGCGTCAAGCCATAGAATTCCAAATACACGCTTGGCTATTAGCAAAAATCGCGCCCCGGGGCAAAGAAAAGGTTTTGGGCCGGTTTGAGCCGTTTTACAGTGGTTTTAGCGCCGGACCCCCGGTTTATTAGGGTTTTAGACTCAATACCGCGTCAAAATTTTACGGGAGGCCCCGACCAAGGCCTCCGCTTCTGCCGCCGTGCCAATCGTAATCCGCAGGTAATCCTTCACCTCCAGCCGGTCAAACCAGCGCACCAGGACCTTTTGGGCGCGCAAGCTTTGCAGCCACGCCGGCGCCGGAAATCGCGGCGGCCGGGCGAGAATGAAATTCGTCCGGCTCGGCAAAACCCGGAAGCCGAGCTTCGTCAGCTCGCGGCTCAACCATTCGCGCGTGGCGATGATTTTTTTGAAGTTCGCCCGGTAATACGGCAAATCGGCCAGCGTGGCTTCGGCGCCAATCTGGCCCAGCCCGTTCACATTGTAACTGTCACGAATCTTGTGCAGCGCGGCGATGAGGTCGCGATGTCCGACAAAATAACCAACCCTCTGGAAGCACAATGAATATGCCTTGGAAAACGTCCGCGCCACGAGGACGTACGGATATTTCAAGGCCAGCTTCAGCGCGTTTTCCCCGGCAAAATCCACATAGGCTTCGTCCAGCACCACCACGCCGCGCTGCGCTTTGCACAGCGCGTCCAGTTCGCGCGTCGAGTACCCGCGTCCGCTGGGCGCGTTCGGCGTGGTTACAAACGTCAATGCGGCGCGGAAATTCCAGATCCCGCCGCGCTTCAACTCCGTCATGTCCGGCAGACTGAAATCCGATTTGAGCGGCACCGCATTCCTAACCGCCCCGTGAATATCGGCCAGCACCGGATACAGTGAATAGCTCGGCGTGAAGTATTGCACCGTTTGTAGGCGCCGACGTGAGGAGGCGGATTTGTGGGACGCGCTTCCTGTTCGCCTCGTTACCTCGGCGCCTACAGGTTCAACGATGCCGCGCACCGCCAGCGCCAGCAATTCATCCGAACCATTGCCTACGATGATGTTGTCCGCATGACAACGATGCAGCTTCGCCAGCTTTTCCCGCAACCGCTCCGCCGTCGGATTTGGATACAGCCGCAACCGCCCGTCCACCGCCGCTTTGACCGCCGCCAGAACCTTCGGCGACGGCGGATACGGATTCTCGTTGGTGTTGAGCTTGATCAACCCCTTGATCTTCGGCTGCTCGCCATAGACGTAAGGCTGCAGCCCGCGCACCAGCGGGCGGATTAAGTTTTTTGGATCGCGCGAAAACATTGTTTCTTTATTGCAGAAAAATTGGGGCGAACAGTCGAGTTTGCTTGCTTTTGATTACGACCGCACCCAAGTAGGAACAGGTTCGTCATTTTTATAATGTTCCTCACGTGATTTTTTACCACTTTCCCAAACCTCGAAAATATTTTTCTCTCCCGATTTTCTGATTTTAACCGATAGTGATGATTGAATGATTTGATTTGTTGCATACGTTCTAGCCAAAGTCACATCTCTTAAATCAACTGCTAGAAGATTCATGGTGTCACCAGCTATGCCAGTGTTAAAACGACAAAACAATCCTTCTTCTTGAATCGCATGTTCAAGTTTGTGCAAGTCTTCGACATGATTCGTCAGATCTAGCGCAAAAATAGTGTCATTGCATCCGTGCGTAAGAGAGTTTTCCGTTCCATCAAAATGCAGGAGAATGTTGTGAAGCCGTTTTGGAGGTTGATTAGTTGTGAGATAAAGCGTTTCGTTGAAAGAAAATTTATTGGGTAAAAATTTGATCTCATTCTTTTCTGGATCGAATATAATTACCATCGAATTAGTTTCATGGTCTTTCCTGCTCGAACATGTTAGCGTGATTTGATTGTTCGTAGGTCCGAGTTTCCACAACAAAGGTACAAATGCCATTCCAAATATTGCCCCCTTTCCGTCTTCGTTCAAGACAAGACGCAATTCATCAATTGAACTTTTCTTGTTGCTGAACACACCGATAAAAGCCGGTTCGGGCGTTTTTGTTTCTTTGGCCATAACAACGACAACGATGGCGAGAAACAAATAAGTGATGAGTCTTTTTTTAAATTTCCGCTTGCGTTCATAACAAATTACTTCGCTCTCAACTCCGCACTTTTCCCATGCGCGCCCAGGCCTTCAAGTTCCGCGAATTTTTTCACGGCGGACAACGCTTTCTTCAGCGAGACGCGGTTGTATTCCACCAAACTGGTACGACGCTGGAATTGGTCCACGGTCAGGCCGGCAAACGATGCGCCCGCGCCACCGGTCGGCAGCGTGTGGCTCGGCCCGGCCACGTAATCGCCCAGCACTGTCGGCGTCCAAGGCCCGAGGAAAATCGCGCCCGCCGTCAAAATACCTTTGGAAACCTGGCGCGGATTGCGCGTCATCACTTCGCAATGTTCCGGTGCCAACCGGTTGGCCAGCGCCACCGCGTCGTCGAGTGATTTTACCTGAATCAACCACGTGTTCTCGTCAAGCACGCGCCGGATGAGTTCGCGGCGCGATTGCTTGGGCAGTTGTTTCGTGATTTCGCTCTGGACGGCCTTTAAAACTTTCGCCGAAGTCGTCACCAGCCAGACGCGTTCGTGGCCGGAACCGTGCTCGGCCTGCGCCAGCAGATCAGCGGCGGCGAATTTCGGACTGGCGGTGTCGTCGGCAATCACCAGCAATTCACTCGGGCCGGCCAGCAAATCAATGGTGACGTGGCCGAAAAGCAGCCGCTTGGCGGTGCTGACGTAGGCATTGCCCGGGCCGAAAATCTTCTGCACGCGCCGGATTGTCTTCGTGCCGTAAGCCATCGCCGCAATCGCCTGCGCTCCGCCCACGCGATAAATCTCCGTCGCTCCGGCCGCACGCGCCGCGAAGAGCAGGGCGGGATTGATGGTGCCGTCGCGGCCGCACGGCGTGCAGACGACGATTTCCTTGCAACCCGCCACTTTTGCCAGCAACGCGGTCATCAGCGCGGTCGAAACCAGCGGCGCCTGGCCGCCGGGGATATAAACGCCCACGCGCTGGAACGGGTCGAATTTCTCGCCGACGGTCGCGCCGTGCGAATTTTTCATCTGCCAGTTTTTGAGCAGGGATTTCCGGGCAAAGCTGGCGACGTTCTTTTCGGATTCGGCCACGGCGGCGCGCAATGATTCATCGGCTTTGAGCGACGCCACCATTAATTCCGCCTGCGTCACGGCAAGCTGGCTGGCGGCGAGCCGGGCGCCGTCGAATTTTTCGGTGAATTCCTGCAGCGCGTCGTCACCGCGGGCTTGGACGGCGTCGAGGATGGCGCGGGTGCGCTGCTCGATGACCGGATCGAACAGGCTGGATGGCGCAGTCAGTTCGCGGAGTTTTTCCGGAAATTTCGCGTCGCTGTGGCGGATGACTTTCATGCTGGCAGGGTAGGAAATTTTGGCGGCAAAGTCAAAAACGGCTCGAAGAATACGAGTGTGAACCACGGATGGACACGGATTAACACGGATAAAAGCACTCCTGCTCGTGGAAATAATTTCGTTGGCTGGTCTTGATTTGTGACCACACAATTCTTTTATTTTCATCCGTGTCCATCTGTGTTCATCTGTGGTTAAATAATTAGCATGACACGCAATCCCATCATTGTCGCGCTGGATGTGCCGACGGCCGAGGCCGCGCTGAAGCTCGCGGAGCAACTGGCTCCGGTTTCCGGCGGCTTCAAGATCGGCAGCGAGCTATTTACGAGCGCGGGCCCGGACATTGTGCGCCGGATTCGCGAACGGGGCGCGCTGGTGTTCCTGGATTTGAAGTTTCATGACATCCCGAACACGGTCGCCAAGGCCGTTGCCGCCGCGGTGCAGCTCGACGTGCAGATGCTCACCGTGCATACCAGCGGCGGCCTGGAGATGCTCAAGGCCGCCGAGCAATCCGCCCAGGAATCTGCCTGGCGCGTCGGCCGCACCCCGCCGCTCGTCCTGGGCGTGACCGTGCTGACCAGCCTCGATGCCGGCGCGCTGAAGGAAATCGGTCTCGATGCCAATGTGGAATACCAGGTGCGCCGGCTCGCGACGGTGGCCACCCGGGCCGGCCTGCGTGGACTGGTTTGTTCGCCGTTGGAAGTCGCCAAGCTCCGGCAACTGCTCCCGCCCAGCACCCAGCTGGTCACCCCCGGCGTCCGCACCGGCGCGGAAAAGGCCGATGACCAGAAACGCACGCTCACGCCGCGGGAAGCCATGGCCGCCGGGTCAAGCTGGCTGGTGATCGGCCGCCCGATTTACGCGGCGGAAAATCCGCGCGCCGCGGCGGAACAAATCCTGCAGACCCTGGGTTGATCCAGACGGAACGCCGGACTTCAAATCAATCATGAAAACATTGACCGTCATCGCCACGTTTCAGGCGCGTCCCGGCAAGGAAGCCGCTTTGCGCGCCGTGCTTTCTGGATTGCTCGCGCCCACGCGCAAGGAGTCGGGCTGCTTGAATTACGACCTGCATCAATCCACCGAAGACCCGGCGAAATTTCTCTTCCACGAAAACTGGACGAGCCAGGCGCACCTGGACGCACACCTGCAAACCGCGCACCTCAAGGCATTGTTGCCGCGCATGGATGAACTGTGCGTCGCGCGGCCGGAAATCACGACCTGGGAACGGGTAAATTGACTGGAAAACCTGTTTCGTCCGCCGGATTCACAAAAAACAACTCCTTGGAATGCGGGCCAAAGCGGACCAGCGCCGCCGGTCGCGGCGCGACCAATGCCAGAAGTTCATCGTCGTTGATCACGCGAAAATTGCCGCTGCTCGTTTGAACCATTTCAGCGATTGCGACTGACGTGACCAGATGGTCGGCAGAAAGCGGTTCAGTGACGACAATCATGCCGGCCGGCAGCGGCTGGGTGCGAACCAGTTCATAACCTTGGACCTTCACTTTTGCCATTGGCGTTGGCGCAAGCGAATGCGAAGGGAAATTTCGCCATACCAAAAACGTGAACAAGCTCAGAGCCACCAGTAATGCTGCCGCGCGACGCGTTTGTCGCCGGTGGCGACGGCGACGCGCCAAACGCAATGTTTCGCCGAGCAGCGCTTCACGGAAACCGACGGGAGCGGCTCCGGCAAACACGTCGGCGAGCAATTGCTCGTTCTCAGGTTCGTGGTTCATGGTTCAATTCCGCCAGCACCGCGTCTTTCAGCTTGCGGCGGACGCGGGACAATTTTGATTCCACGGCCTTTTCCGTCGTTTGCAGTTCCCCGGCGATTTCACGGACGGCCCGGCGTTGGTAATATTTTTGCTCAACCAGTTTTTGTTCATCCGACGGCAGCAACGCGATTTGGTGTTCCAGCAAAATCCCCAATCGCTTATCCGTTTGGTTGCCGCTGGCACCATCGCTGGCAATGGCCGCGTGCCGCGTAAATCGTTCCAAAAACGAAAAGTAACGGCGGCGCTTTCTCGTTTCGTCGCTGATCGCACTCCGCGCCAATACTGTGAGCCAGCTCCAAAACGTTTCTTCGTTTTGGAAAATTTTGATGTGTCGCGTCACGCGCACCAGGGTCGCTTGCAACGCCTCGCGCACTGCATCTTCGTTGCCGGCGGTGACGACCAGCAGGTAACGGCACAGGCGGTCGAAGTAAGCGGCGTAAAAAATACGATAGGCCATTTCATCTCCTTCGGCCATCCGCCGCGTCAACACCACCACCTCCAGCGGTTCGCAGGCGCTGGCATCCGCCGACGCGGAACTGTTGCTCGATTGGCGCAAGTAAATTTCCCGAGACCCATTGCACGCTGGCCATGATTTACCGTCCGGCATTTGAATCCGCCCTGGGCAGCTCGACCTTGGGCAACGGCAAGCCGGTGATGGGATCAACCGCGGGTTTTGCTGATGGCGATTCCAACGCCTTGAGAACCGCGTCAATGACTTCGAGTTTGTCCGGCTCGCCGACGGCAATCAACAGCCTGGTCTCCTTATGAAAACTGATTTGCGGCGGCGAAGTAACCCCTTGCATTTTCCAACCGGTCTGAATCGCCGTCGTAATATCATTTACCGTCAAGCCGCGTTCCAGGTAGGGTGCTAACTGGTAAAAGCGGCAGGTTTTTTCCTGCGGTTTTGACAGCATGTCGGGTTTATCAACATGAAAATACCATACTGAATTGGTCCCTGGATTGTGGTCCAGCGTGTAAAATTCATAACTGGTTAAGAACGATTGGGAAGAAGTGAAACCCTGGCTGTTTAGCATCGAAACATATTCCGTTTTCTGGCTAACGGCCCTTAATGCCAGAAACAATTCCGGCAAGCATACATTGTTCAGTTTGAACGGCGGCAATTGCACGTCGGCATCTTTGTCCAAAATGATAACGTTTAGAGACTTGCCGGTAACCTTTTCAACTGCAGTCACCAACTGACCCGGTGTGCCGCCGGGAAAATCGAGGCTGAACTTGGTGAAGTTTGTGGCTTGTGCAACAACCGGATCGGCACCGATGTACCCAACTATTATGGGTTGACCAAAAACCGGCATGAGGCCGATGACCAGCAGTCCAAGCGCGAGATATTTTGAGATTTTCATAAGCGTAATTTGTCGTTTGTGTCTTTATACAGAAACACGCCGGACACGGCAAAATCCTTCGCCAAAAGTGCTTTTATCTCTACAACGCAATGATCTCCGCAACCAGCCTGGTTAACACTGGCGGCTTGGCGGAAATTTCAAACGCGGCTCTGAGCCGGGCACAGGCCGGTTTTGTTTGCGATGGGTTGGCGACATGAATGCGGGCGAGAACGGAATTTTTCCGCACGGCCTCGCCGGGTTTGGCGAGCCGGTCAATCCCGACGTCGTAATTGATGGCGGAGTCCTTCGTGAGCCGGCCGCCGCCGAGGTCGCGGATGACTTCGCCGATGAGCCGCGCATCGCACTTCGCTACGAATCCCGGCTTTTCGGCTTTCAATTCGGCAACCACCGGCGCGGTGTGGTCGAACGCCAGCTTTTTGTTGAACGCACCCAAATCCGCACCTTGAGCAATGAGCATTTCGTCCCACTTTCTTCGCGGCGCCCCGGAATTCAGGCAATCCGCCGCCTGTTTGCGAGCTGCGGCAAGTGACCTGGCTTTGCGCGTCTGGACGATCAAATGCGCAGCGCAATCGAGAACGAGCGAACGGAGGTCGTCCAAATGTAGCGCAGGCGTCCCGCCTGCAATTTTTGACCCGGCAGCCGGGACGGCTGCGCTACCTTCAAGCAACGCCACGCTTTCCTTGACCTCCAGCCAGTTGCCGGCGGCGCGGCCCAGCGGCGTGTTCATGTCGGTCAGGATCGCGCGCGTGTTCACACCGCATTCGTTCCCGAGCGCAACCATTGCTTGGGCAAGTTTGCGGGCATCGGCCCGGGTTTGCATGAAAGCAGCACAACCGAATTTCACGTCCAGCACCAGCGCATCGAGGCTTTCGGCGAGTTTTTTGGAAAGGATGGACGCGGTGATGAGCGGGATGCTTGGCACGGTGCCGGAAACGTCACGGAGCGCGTAAATTTTCTTGTCCGCGGGAACCATCCGGTCGGTCTGGCCACAGATGACACAGCCGATATTTTGCACTTGCGCGATGATTTTTGCGGCGGGCAGCAGGGTTTTGAAACCGGGAATGGAGTCGAGCTTGTCGAGCGTGCCGCCGGTGATGCCTAGGCCGCGCCCGGAAATCATGGGCACGCGGAAGCCGAGGCACGCCAGCAGCGGCGCGAGCGGCAGCGACACCTTGTCGCCAATGCCGCCGGTGGAATGTTTGTCCACCACGGGGCGTTTGTCCCTGGGAAATTTCAGCACATCGCCGGAATCACGCATGGCCAGTGTGAGCGCAGTGGTTTCGGCGGTGGTCAAGCCGCGAAAATAAATGGCCATGAGCATCGCGGCCATCTGGTGGTCGGGAATTCCCCCCGCGGTGAATTCGCGGATGAAATTTTGAATCTGATCGGGCGCGAGAGCTTTTCCTTCGCGTTTCGCTTCGATGAACGACAAAAAGTTCATTTTATGAAACTGTCCCGTAAAATCGCCTGTTTTGCGTAAAAAATGAGCATATTATACACATATAGTGCGCAAAATATTTGTGTTGATTTGTGGCACAATGTGGCACATTATCATGATGTTGGGTGCTGCTGGTCAGCTTGATATGGTTCGCCCAGCCTGACACCATTTGTTACTTCTTCAACTGGCTCCACAATGTTGGTTGTTCTGTTTTAAATTCTATCCAACCCTCTCTGGCAAACTGCACCAATTCCGAGTCGTTTGGAAAAACCTTCAAACCGTCCAATTGCTCAGCTCTTTCGCGACGGCAAAAATAAGGCAGTAATTCCCGAAAGTAGTGATATTTGAAATCCTGAGTCTTAAACGCACGGTAAATATTGTAGGCACACAAGTCAGCTAGTTGCACGCCGTTGGACAGCTTACTATCTGTGAAAAATGGATATTCAACGATGTGATTGAAACGGACATTTTGGTTGCCTTCCCGCTGAAAAAAAGCGCGTTTCATGGAAACCTCCCGGTTCAAGGCCTTTTCGGTATCATCCATTACAATGACCGCTTGATGTTTTGTGTGAAATTGTGCCATGTAATTTTCAATCCGCTCCAACAGCAATTCGTAAGCTTTTTTTATGCAGCAATTCCTGATCAATGTGGCCGTGCAATTTTCGCTTATCGATAACCACTGCAAATACGGTCATGCGTTGCTGCGAAAGCTGTTGAAAGAAACAGGCAACAAGTCGTTTAAGGTCAGCTTCAGAGAGCGCATCCAAAAATGGACTTCTCTCGCGCCTTTCCTTTGGATTGCGAATCCAATTCGACTTTATTTCACAATCAGCCAAGTCAAAATTCAAATGACGTGTCCGATATAGATAGTCACGCAGTTCTAGTTTCAGGTTGGCAATTTGCCGGTCGAAATGGCGCCATTTCCATTCGTAAAGCGAAACAGCCGTGAGAACATAAATATGATCTTTGTCTACAACTGTACCATCGGGTTTCTTCTTAGAAACTTGAGGATCTCGTGAGCCAGATTCATCAATGTAAAAGAAATACATGGCACATTTCCATCCGCCCAGTCAGCCCTAGTTATCCAGTAAATTTTCTGGCCACGATGCTGGCGTTGTGGCCGCCGAAGCCGAATGAATTGTTGATGATGACGTTCACCTTCATTTCGCGAGCGGTGTTCGGCACGTAGTCCAGATCGCACTCGGGGTCGGGCACCTGCAGATTGATGGTCGGCGGGACGACGCCGTGTTTGATGGCCAGCGCGCAGACGCTCATTTCCACCGCGCCCGCCGCGCCGAGCATGTGGCCGGTCGCACCTTTGGTGGAACTGACGGCCACCTTTTTCGCGTGGCTGCCGAAAACGGCCTTGATGGCCTGCGTTTCACAGATGTCGCCCTGCACGGTGGAGGTGCCGTGGGCGTTGATGTAGGAAACGTCCCCGGGATTCAACCCGCCTTGGCGCAGCGCCATTTTCATGCAGCGGGCCGCGCCTTCGCCGCCCGGTGACGGCGCGGTGAGATGGTGCGCATCGGCCGTGTTGCCGTAACCGATGATTTCGCAATAAATCTTCGCGCCACGCTTTTTGGCATGTTCCAATTCTTCGAGCACGATGACGCCGGCGCCTTCGCCCATGACGAAGCCGTCGCGGTCCTTGTCGAACGGCCGTGAGGCGTGTTTGGGGTCGTCGTTGCGCGTGCTCATGGCCTTCATCGCGCAAAAGCCGCCGATGCCGATGGGCACGATTGTGGCTTCCGCGCCGCCGGCGAACATGGCCTGGGCATCGCCCATTTTGATGGAGCGCCAGGCCTCGCCGATGGCGTGATTGGCGGTGGCGCAGGCGGAGCAGGTGGCAAAATTCGGTCCGCGCAGATCCTTGTACATCGAGAAAATGCCGGAGGCCATGTTGCTGATGAGCATCGGGATCATGAACGGCGAGAGCCGGCCGGGGCCGCGTTCGAGCAAAATTTTGAGCTGCTCGGTGGTGGTGGCCAGACCGCCGATGCCAGAGCCGATGATGACGCCGATTTCGTCCCGATTTTCCTTGTCGAGGTCGAGTCCGGAATCGAGCAGCGCCTGGTGTCCGGCGAAAATGCCGAATTGCGAATAACGGTCCGTCCGCCGGACTTCCTTCGGCGACGGGAACGCCGGCAGCGGATCAAAATTTTTCACCTCGCCGGCGACCTGCGTATCGAATGGCGTCGCGTCGAACGCGGTGATGCGGTCAATGCCGCATTGCCCGGAAACGAGGTTGTTCCAGAATACATCAAGTTGATGTCCCAGCGGCGTCACCACGCCGAGGCCGGTGACGACCACGCGGCGGTCGATCCAATTGTTTGCCATAAAAAATCAAACGGGGCAGCTCAAGCTGAATTCAGCCAAGCTGCCCCGAAGCGACCAAAGTCGCAACTATTTTTGATGTTCTTCGATGTATTTGCCCACATCGCCGACGGTCAGGAGCTTTTCCGCCTGTTCGTCCGGCACTTCGATGCCGAATTCCTCTTCCAGCGCCATGATCAGCTCGACGGTGTCGAGCGAATCCGCACCGAGGTCTTCGATGAATTTCGCCTCCGGCGTTACCTGGTCCGGCTTCACGCCGAGTTGTTCGACAATGATGTCTTTTACCCGTTGGTCAATAGGTTTGTCAGCCATAGTTGTTAATTTTGACCTGTCTCTATGCCATGAACGCCGAAATCGTCAAGCCTTGAATCATAAAATTTTTTGGTCACATCACCATCCCGCCGTCCACCGCCAGGACCTGCCCGGTGACATAACGCGCCGCCGGGCTGGCGAAAAACAGCACCGCCTCCGCCACATCCTCCGCCTGGCCCAGGCTGGCCAGCGGAATCTGCTTGGTAATTGCGTCCCTTTGTTCCTGGGACAGTTTGTCCGTCATCGCGGTCTGGATGAATCCCGGCGCAATGGCGTTGACGGTGATGCCGCGGCTGGCGAACTCGCGCGCACACGACTTGGTCAGGCCGATGACCCCGGCCTTGCTGGCCGCGTAATTGCACTGGCCGGCGTTGCCGATCAAGCCGATGACCGAGGCGATGTTGACGATGCGGCCGGACCGCTGTTTCAGGAGCGCGCGGCTCAACGCCTTGGTAAACAGGAATGTCCCCTTGAGGTTGATGTCCAGCACGGCGTCCCAATCCGCCTCGCTCATGCGCATGAGCAGGCCGTCCTTGGTGATGCCGGCATTGTTCACGAGGATATCCACGCGGCCGGCCGCCTTCAAAATCTGTTCGACGGCGGCCTCGACGCTGGCGGCCTCAGATACGTTGGCGGCCGCCGCCCAGGCTTTGCGCCCGAGCTTGCGCACTTCCTCAACCGTTTCCTGCACGAATTCGGTTTTCAGGTCCACGGCCACGATGTCGGCCCCGTGGGCGGCCAATTTCAGTGCAATGGCGCGGCCAATGCCCCGGCCCGCGCCGGTAACGGCGGCGATTTGATTCTCAAGTTGTTTCATGACGGCCATTGTTTAACCACGAATTAGCCCAAATGCACTCGAAAAATGTTGGCAGCACCCGCCTCCGGCGGGTCGGTTCAGGCGTCCCGCCTGAACCCTTGTGGAAACTTGCGCCGGGCGGGACGCCCAACGCCACCCGCGAGACGCGGGTGCTACACCATCGTCTTCACCGTCGCTTCCAGGCTCGCCACGTCCGCGACGTTGAGCATCTGCGCGCCTTTATCAATGCGTTTCATGAAACCGCTCAACGCCGTGCCGGGGCCAAGTTCGATGAACCGCGTGAAACCCTGTGCCAGCAGATAACGCATGGACTTTTCCCAGAGCACCGACGACGTCACCTGTTCGACCAGCCGCGCGGAAATGTCCGCCACGCCGCCGTGCGCCTGTCCGGTGACATTGGAAATCACCGGCACAGCCGGCGGTGAAATTTTGATTCTGGCCAGTTCCGCCTGCAACTTTGGTTGCGCACCGGCCATGAGCGGCGAGTGATAGGCGCCGGCCACCGGCAGCGCAATGGCGCGCTTGGCCCCTTTGGCTTTGGCCAGTTCGACGGCCCTGGCAATCTTGTCCGCCGCGCCGGAAATGACGATTTGGCCCGGGCAATTGAGATTGGCCAGGGTCACGCCCGCTTCGGCGCAGACCTCGCGCGTGGGCGCTTCATCCAAACCGATGACCGCCGCCATGCCGCCGCGTGTGGCTTCGCAGGCCTCCTGCATGAATCGTCCGCGCTGGCGCACCACGCGCAGGCCGTCCTCGAAACTCATCGCGCCCGCCGCCGTCAACGCCGTGAATTCGCCCAATGACAAACCAGCCGTGGCGTCAAATTTTAGTTGGAGTTCACGCTTTAGCGTGTCAGCGGCGGAACAAGCTAAAGCTTGAACTCCAACGCGCTCCTTGAGCGATTGGAACGCGACCCAGCTCACCAGAAAGATCCCCGGCTGCGCATTTTCAGTCTTGGTCAGTTCCGGTTCCGGCCCGTTGAAACAAATTGAAGCCAGGTCGTAGCCGAGCGCGGCGTTGGCGCGGTCGAACCAGGCTTTGGCCGACGGAAATTTTTCGGCCAGGTCTTTGCCCATGCCGACGGCCTGCGCGCCCTGTCCGGCGAACAACAATGCGGTTTTGCTCATAAAGAGCCGAAATGAAACAAGAAATTGGCGCCAAAGAAAGACTGAAAAATCAGGAACATTTAATACCGCTGCGAGCGCATATTTATTGGATGTTGAGCGTTGAATGTTGAATGTTCGATGTTTCCCGGTTATTTCCGCTGATACGTCCCCATCAACTGCCCCTCGGCAAGAACATGGCCTTCCATCGCCTTGAGCAAATCCTTCTTCGTCGCGCCGGACTTGAGATTGAGCATCGCGTCGAGCGCGTAGAGTTTGAAAAAATAGTGATGCGGCTTGCCGGGCGGTGGACACGGCCCGCCATAGCCCAGGCGCGGCCAGGTGTTCATCCCCTGTTTCGCGCCATTGGAAATCGTCTGGGTTTTTGCCACGTCTTCCGGAAGTCCGGTGGTGTCCGGCGGCAAATCGTAAAGCACCCAATGCACCCAGGTGCCAACGGGTGCGTCAGGGTCATCCATGATGAGCGCGAAGCTTTTGACGTTCGCCGGTGTCCCGCCTTGCGGGATCCAAGCCAGCGGCGGCGAAATGTCGCTGCCCTCGCAGGAATATTTTGCCGGAATTGGTTGTCCTTCGGAAAAGGCGGTGCTGGTGATTGAGATCTTCATAATTTTCGGGAGTTGAGGTTTATCCGCGCCGCCGGCCGTGGCCAGACAGCCAAGCATTGTGATGGCAAACAACATGTTCAACCGCGTGTTCATGGTTTGATTTTACCCCGTCGGGAGCAAACGCAAACGGAAATTTCATTGCGATTTTGAACAAAGTAGCGCAGCCATCCCGGCTGCTCCCCTCAAACCAAAAGGATGTCACGTATTTCCAGCAGGCGGGACGCCTGCGCTACCTTACGCCCGGGGATGAAACTTTTTGTGGATGTCCCGCAGCCGGTTGCCGGTGACGTGCGTGTAAATCTCCGTCGTGCTGATGTTCGCGTGGCCGAGCAGTTCCTGGATCACCCGCAGGTCCGCGCCGTGCTCCAGCAGGTGCGTCGCAAAACTGTGCCGCAGCATGTGCGGTGTGATGTTGCGGGCAACCCCGGCGCGGCGGACGCGCTGCTTGATGTGCAACCACAGGGTCACGGCCGCGAATGGCGTGCCGCGCCGGGTCAAAAAAACATTCGCCGGCGATTTCGGCGTGACGAGCTTTGGCCTGCCGGCTTCGATGTAACGGGTCAACGCTGCCACGGCTATTTTCCCGACCGGCACCACACGCTCCTTGTTGCCTTTGCCGATGACGTTGATGAAGCCGGCATCGAGGTGAAGCTGCTCCAGCCGCAAATTTTTCAATTCGGCGAGCCGCAAGCCGGAGGCGTAGCCGAGTTCGAGCACGGCCTGATCGCACAAATTTTCGGGCGTTTCGGGCGTTTCCGGTTCGAGCAATTTCTTGATTTCGTCGTTGGACAGCGCCTTCGGCAAACGTTTCCAGCGGCGCGGCAGGGAAAGATTTTCCGCGATGTTGGCGGGCAACAGCTTTTCATTTTCCGCAAAGCGGTAAAATGCCCGCAGCGCGGCGATTTCGAGATAAACACTCTCGCTGCTGAGACGCTTGATGGACTCCTTCGGTTCGTCCGCCATGGGACGTTGACGCTCATATTGCAGGAACGCCATGAGATGCTTCAGCTCGACCGATTTCCAATCCGTCAGGTTCTGTTTGGCCGCCCAGTCGGTGAATTTCTTCAGCAACGCAGCGTAGGTCTTCTGCGTATGCTCCGCCTGCCCGCGCTCATGCCGCAGGTATTGTAAAAAATCTTCGACTAGGGTTTGCACAGCCGGAGAATAATGAAAATTGTGCGTTGTCGATATGGAGAATTTTCACGCAAAGGCGCAAAGGCGCAAAGGCAAGGAGAGAATCCAGGTTTTAGCGCCAGCGGCGCGAATGACAATAGCCCGGCGTTTCAACGCCGGGAACGGGCCGGGAGGACAGGTACGTCCCGGAGGGACGACTGAAGGGTTACGCACGGTTCAACCGTCCCTCCGGGACGGAATGTCAACTTGGTGGATGAACCCGGCATTGAAATGCCGGGCTATTTTCAAAGGTCGCTCCGCGACCCAAGCTCGCGCTCGTGGCGCAGGTATTGCAGAAAATCTTCAACGAGCGTTTGCACATTAGAAGAATAATGAAAATTGCGCGTTGTAGACACGGATAATTTTCACGCCAAGGCGCTAAGGGAAACAGGCGCGAGGGAAAAATTAACGCTCCTTGAGCAAGTAATTCAAAATCTTCGAGCGTGAACGCATATTCTTTTCATCGCCAAGCAAAGAAGGCATGAATCGCTCTTTCACCCGCTCGCAACCCTTGTCAAGTTGCACTCCGGGTGCATTGGAACTGATGATTTGCATCAACATAGACAGCCGAGCGCGCGAAAAGAGTTTTATGTTAATCGTCAGTGGGTCTTGGGCCGGTGTGTGAGGTGTTATTACCAAGCGGTAAATTGGCTTGTTACGACTTCTCCCAGCTTCAATTTTCAATTCCTTCATTTGTTCAAAAGCGAAAGAACGTGACCAAATAAACAGGCGTTTATAGGCCAATCCTCTTTCGCTAACTATAATTCTGCATCCATGAATCAAAATGAAGAGGCTGGCGGTTAGCCCAAAAGATAATGCGAACAGTTCCCCGTCCCAACGGCCCAGTGCCAAAGTTACAAGCATTGGCTGCCAGAAAATAAATGCCAATGCTCCGCCCAAAAAATAGGTGAACGGGTCCGGTTTTATTATCAGCGGTGGCTTGATCTCATCGGTTGGATTCCGTGCTGCCATAATCTTGTCACAATTTTCTTCCCGTCAACCGTTCGTACGCCTCTAGATATTTTGCCGTGGTCTTGGCGACCACCTCCGGCGGCAGCATCGGGCCGGGCGGGGTTTTGTTCCAGTCGAGCGTCTCCAGGTAGTCGCGGACAAATTGATTGTCGAAGCTCGGCTGGCCGCGGCCGGGTTGATACTGGTCGGCGGGCCAGAAACGCGAGGAATCCGGCGTCAGCACCTCGTCAATCAGGATGAGTTTGCCCTCGAACAGGCCAAACTCAAATTTCGTGTCGGCGATGATGATGCCGCGTTTGCGGGCATAATCGCGGGCGGAATTGTAAATCTTCAGGCTCTTGGCCCGGGCTTCTTCCGCGATGTCCGCGCCCACAATCTTCGCCGCTTCCGCGAACGAAATGTTTTCGTCGTGGCCGGTCTCCGCCTTGGTGGCGGGCGTGAAAATCGGCTCCGGCAGTTCGGACGATTCCTTCAACCCGGGCGGCAGCTTGATGCCGCAGACGGTCTGTGATTTCTGGTATTCCTTCCAGCCCGAACCGGCGAGGTAGCCGCGCACGACGCATTCGATGGCCAGCGGCTGGCACTTCTTCACAATCATGCTGCGCCGCGCAAGTTTGATTTTCAAATCGTCAGGCAGACTGGCCAAGGCCGGAACTCCAAACGCTTCGCCGGCGCGGGAGAGCAGGTGGTTGGGCTGGAACGATTCGGTTTGCGCGAACCAGAAATACGAAATTTGCGTGAGCACCTCGCCTTTGCGCGGAATGCCGTTGGGCATGATCACGTCGAACGCCGAGAGGCGGTCGCTGGCGACGAACAGCAGGCGGTCGCCGAGGTCGAAGACTTCGCGCACCTTGCCGCTCTTGAGTTTTTTGACACCCGGCAAATCGAGTTGCAGGACCGTTTCAGTATTTGAATTCGTCATGGCGCGAATTATTAAGATTCAACCCGCAAGTTCAAAGCCCAAATTCGCCGGGAAATTTTGATTGATGATTTACGATTGGCTTCGCGTCGTTGCAAAATCATCAATCATCAATCGTAAATCGCAAATGAATCACGCCACTGCCTGCGGCAGGAGTTTGACCGACAACGGAATGCTCGCCTGCGATTTGTCGTCGATCCGGACATCCACGGAATACAAACCCGCCTCGGCGAATTCTAACTGCTGGAAATTCACGATGCAGTTGCGTGTGACAAAAGGCACGTCGTCCGGCAGCGCAACCACCACCGGGATTTCGAAGGGCCGCATGATGTTGTGGCCGTCGGCGTTGACGAAGTTCAGCTTGAGCTTGCGCGTGCCCTCGTCGCCGCTTGTAAACGTGACGCGCAATGCCACGGCGCATTGCGGATGCACGGCGGGCAATTGCGGCGTGTAAATCGTGTCGAATGCGCCGAGGAGATTGAGCTTGCCGTGGTCCTCGGTCGCGGCGTCGCAGAGAATGGCCACTTGAATGTTCATACCCCCAAATTAAGCCACGAATTTCACGAATTGCCACGGATTTCTTTTCGGGCTTCCAGAAACGCTTTCAATTCCGCCGCCGCTTTGCCGCCGAAACCGGGCACGGCGGCGATTTGCTCCAACGTCGCCGTTTTCAGCCGCTGCACCGAACCGAATTTTTTGAGCAGCGCCTGCTTGCGCCGCTCGCCGATGCCGGGGAATTCATCCAGCACGCTTTCGGAAATCCGTTTGATGCGAAGCTGCGCGTTGTAGGAATTCGCCACGCGATGACATTCATCCCGGACCCGCTGGAGCAGTTTCACCGCCGGATGATTCAGTCCCAGCCGCAGCGGTTTGCTTTCGCCCGGCTGGTAAATCTCCTCGAATTCCTTCGCCAGCCCGATGACGGGAATTTTCCCCAAACCTAGTTTTACAAGCTCGGCGCAAGCGGCGTTTAATTGACCTTTCCCACCGTCAACCATAATGAGGTCGGGAAAATTAGCAGATAGGAGTTGGGAGATTGGAGTTTGGGTTTTGCCTTGATTGGCTGTCCCCATCTCCGATCTTCGATCTTCCATCTCCTTTTTCAGCCGCGAATAGCGGCGGAAAATCACCTCCGCCATGCTCGCGAAATCATCCTGGCCTTCGACGGTTTTGATTTTGAACCGGCGATAATTCGCGCGGTCGGGCCGGCCATGCTTGAAGCTCACCAGCGATGCCACGGCAAACGTGCCGCTGATGTTCGAAATGTCGAAGCCTTCAATGCGTTGCGGCGGAGCGGACAAACCAAGAACCTTTGCGAGTTCGGCCAGATCCTGCTGCGGGTCCATCGCCAGCGGCAACGTGTAAGGCACGCGCTCAAATTTCCGTTCCTTCTTCGTCGTTTCCTTCAGATCGCGGATGAGATCGCGCAGGCTGGCGGCCTTCTCGAAATCCTGCGCGGTGGCGGCCTTGCGCATTTCGACTTCAAGCTGGTCCTTCATTTCATGGCATTGGCCGGCGATGAAATCGCACGCGGCGAGAACCTGCTCCAGGTATTGTTCGCGCGTCACATTGCCAATGCACGGCGCGGTGCAGTATTTGAGGTGCGCGTAGAGGCAATGCTTGTAATCGGCCTCGCCCGGCGTGAACACCCGGCAGCCGCGCAGATTGAACTGGCGCCGCACCAGCGCCAGCGTGTTGCGCAGCGCGCTCGAATTCGAGAACGGCCCGAAGTACCGCGCGCCATCGTCCTTTTTCAGCCGGGTGAAGGTGAAGTTGGGAATCGGGTCATTGAGATTGATCTTGAGCATCAGGAACCGTTTGTCGTCGCGGAAGCTGATGTTGTAGCGGGGGTGAAATTCCTTGATGAGCTTGCCTTCGAGCAGGAACGCCTCCGGTTCGCTCCGCACGACGTGGATGTCGAAATCATGGATGGCCTCGACCAGTGCATTGAATTTCAGGTCCCAGCCCAGGCGACGCGACGGATGGAAATACTGGCTCACGCGTTTGCGCAGGTCGCGCGCCTTGCCGACGTAAATGACCGTGCCGAACCGGTCCTTCATCAGGTAGATGCCCGGTTTGTGTGGCAGGACGCCCAGTTTTTTGCGGATGGCTTCGGTCGCAGGCACAAAGGAATTTCAACGCAAAGCCGCTCGGGCGCAAAGATTTTTTAACCACGGCTTGTCGCGCCGAAATCCGATGGAGAGGGAATGCACACATTCCAGCACCGTAGGTGCGGAATCTTTGTAGTTTTAACCAGATACAAACATAAGCTCCGTAGGAGCGACATCAAAAAGCCTATGCCGCTCCTACGGAGCTTTGAAAATTGGCAAACACAACTACAAATATGACGCGCCTACGGCGCTGGAGCTGATTCGAAAATGGAGGCTGGATTTTTATTCCGGCTTCTGAATTCTGGCTTCTGGCTCCTTCTTCACCATGTGCCGGTGCACGAAGAAATAATACAGTCCGCCCAGCACCAGCATCACGCCGGCAAGCCAGAGGGTGACGCGATGATACTCGCCTTTCATCAATTGTTCGTCCTGCCCCATTTTTACGCCCAGCCAGCACAACACCGAGCACCAGATGCCCGAGCCGAGCAGCGTGAACAGGGAAAATTTCAGGTAATCCATCCGCACAATGCCCGCCGGGATGCCGATGAGATGACGCACCACCGGCAGCAGGCGCGAAATGAAAATGCCCATCGCCCCGTAATGCGCCGCCCAACGTTCCGCGCCTTCCACTTTGTAGGTGGTAATGAAAAAGTATTTGCCGAAGTGCAGCACGAGCGGCCGGCCGGCCAGCCGCGACGCCCAATACATCAGCGTGGCGCCGAACCACGACCCGACGGTGCCCGCCAGCACGATGCCCCAGAGCGACAACGGAATTTGTCCGGTGTAGGCCAGATGCGCCGCCGGCGGAATCACGATTTCGCTGGGCAGCGGGAAGAGCGAACTCTCCACCACCATCATCAGCGCGACGAGCGGATAACCGCCCGATTGCAGCGCGTGCGAATACCAATCGGTCAAGCTCTGGATGATTTGATGCATGAGGCGGTGGTTATAGCGGAAAATGAGGCTGAAGCAATCCGGGAATTAAGCCAAATTCACTTTTTAGCCCGTTTGGCGTAATACGTAATACATCTGAAATTCTTCCAGCGTCGCCGGTTGTCAGACATTTCTTAATGATGTTCAGTTAATGGAGCGAGTCGAGCAGTTGAGTCAAACTGGAGGAACTTCATGCTCACATTCTGCCAATAGATCAGCCTCGTTCGTCGCCACGAGATATTCTTTTGCCTGCGCCAGGTATTTTCGTGCGGCGCTGAAGTCGCGCAGGCGACCACTCACGCAGGCCAGGTACGCGCGAGTGATTGCCATGTGGCCATCCCGATAAGGCCGGCGGCGTACTTTCACGACCAGATCGAGCGCAAGTTCCAATTTTTCTTTCGCGGTGGAATGATCTCCTTCCAGATAGGCCAGAATTCCCAGACACCGCAGGTAAAATGGTTTGGCTATTTCGGTCATAGTGAATTTCTCGGCTTCGGTGATGGCTTCACGCGCGCCGGTTGCATCGTGTTTGTAGCGAAGCAACCGATTCGCGAGGTCCAGATACAAGGCGTTTTGAGGTTTCTCCCGAATGGATTCCCGGTTCCACCCAAGCGCTGTTTCATGCTGTCCAGCAACGTCGTAGAGACCAGCAACGAACCCTTTGTAGAGCCAGCTCGGGCAACCGGGTTGATTTTCACAAACCTTCAACACTTCAAGCCCAGCTTGAAGGTCCCCCAAGCCAACTAGCGCTTTAGCTTGGTGGCGGATCAGCGTAGTTGTCGGGATTTTAATAAATATAAATTGAGCCTTTCCAAGCTTCTGCAGAAACTCGACCAGTTGCAGAACCTCCGTCCATCGGTTCCAATCGTCGGCCTGATACAGTTTTCTATAATAGATGCTGGGCAAACAGACGCGCACCATAATCACGATCCACGAAATCCAAACCAACCCGATTTTAACCAAGTCAGTTTCGGACAGGCGTCCTCGACGATATTCTGGCCATGCAATAAAGAAAGCGAACAGGATAAACATCATGCTTAGGAACACTGCCCAGAAAAAAAGACGCGTGAACGTCATCGGCGGCTTGTTCCTGACTTTGAGCCGCTGTTCGGCCGTTACTTTGATTTCCATTTCCCTGCCCATGAAGGTAATTTTTGTTTTTTCGGGAAATCCGGCGTGCGCCGCATCCATGATGTCATCTTCCATCAGTTTCAAATCGGTGTATCCTTCGGCCTGTAGCGCAGCCTTGGAGCTTTCAACCGAGTCGTGAGTGATTTCCTTGACGACTGTTTTACCGTTTCTGTCTTTTGCGGTCCAAGTGTAGGTAGCCATAATAATTTCCTGAAACGAGTACTGCCACAATCAAGACGCAGCCACGGCAATCAGAATTTTCCGGCGGCGGCTCATGTGAATTGTGGGTTCAATTTACCCGTCCGTTCGGCCCGGAAGAAACTATAAAACCAACAACTGATTATAACCCGTGAAACCAGCGGGCAATCTGCGAATCTGCGGACATTCAACCCTTCAAAAAATAATTTCGTTGCTTGTCGCTGATGGGCATTTCGAGTTTTTCCATCACGGCCAGCATGTCTTCCCAGACCTTGCGCTTCTCGCTCATGGCCTGGTTGCGCAGCAGATACGCCGGATGATACGTCGGCATGAGCGGCGTGCCGCGATACGTCTTCCAGGTGCCGCGCAGCTTGGTGATGCCGAGCGTCTTGCCCAGCAGGCCTTCCACCGCCGTCGCGCCGAGCGCCACGATGACCCTGGGCCGGATCAAATCAATCTGCTCGTGCAGATACGGAATGCACGTGGCCATCTCGTCGGAGGTCGGCTTGCGATTGCCGGCGGACTGGCCGGGGGTGTCGGGCCGGCATTTCAAAATGTTGGCGATATAGACATCCGCGCGGCCCAGGCCCGTCGCCTGGATGATCTTGGTGAGCAACTGGCCGGCCTTGCCCACGAACGGTTCGCCCTGTTCGTCTTCATCCGCGCCCGGCGCCTCGCCTACGAACATGAGCTGCGCGTCAATGCTGCCGACGCCAAACACGACACTCTTGCGCGACGACGCGAGGTGCGGGCATTTGACGCAGGCCAGTGCCCGCTCGCGCAACGCGGCGAAGGCGGCGGCCTTTTCGATTGGCGATTGCGGATTGGCGATTGCGGATTGGGTTTCGCCGGGCAATGTGAGCGAAAGTTCCTGTGGCGGCGTGGATGCTTTGTCCATTTGAGATTTGGGATTTGAGATTGGAGATTTTGCGGCGGGCGGCTGCGCCAAGGCGCGGAGCGTCTCAGGTGCGACGGCGACGTGGCGCACGCCGCGCGATTTTAAATCTTCCAGATGTTGGATCGTCGCGTCGAGGAGCTGGCCATAAGCATCGGACATGGCGTCATCGTAGCGGCTGCGCCGCGAAGCACAAAATAAAACCACCAAGCCCCAACCCATAATGACTAAAGAATGCTCAAATGAACAAATGACCAAGGCGCGTCTTACGGAGGAGTTTGGTATCTGCCTTCGCTTCCATCCTTTGCCTGGCTTCGGAGGACAGGTGGAAGCTTCGGCAAGACAGGCCGAGCAGTAAGAAATTCCCCTGTCCTAATTCCATTGTCGCATTCGGACTTGAGGCATATTTCGTCATTAATCCCACGGTTTCACCGTGGGCTACTGTCTTTCCGCGCCTCCGGCGCTGGAACACACCATACCGGTTTAAAACAATTTTGACTGGTTGCCCGCCGCCGGCTTCAACCCCAGCTTTTTGTAACTCAACTCCGTTGCGACGCGGCCTTGCGGGGTGCGGTTGAGGTAGCCTTCCATGATGAGATATGGCTCGTATACCTCTTCAATCGTGTCCGGTTCTTCGCCCACGGCCACGGCCAACGAATTCACACCCACCGGGCCGCCGCCGAACTTCACGATGACGGCTTCGAGGATGCGCTTGTCCATTTCGTCGAGGCCGTTCTGGTCGATCTCCAGCATGGCCAGCGCCTTGTCGGCCACGTCGGCGGTGATGCGGCCGTCGTGCCGGACCTGCGCGTAGTCGCGCACGCGGCGGAGCAGGTTGTTCGCGATGCGCGGCGTGCCGCGGCTGCGCCGGGCAATCTCGTGCGCACCGGCGGGTTCGATCTCCACCTTCAACAAACGGGCGGAGCGGACAATGATGGTCTCCAAATCCCCGGCCACGTAGTAATCCAGCCGCTCGCGGACGGCGAAGCGGGTGAGCAACGGCGCGGTGAGCAATCCGCTGCGCGTAGTAGCGCCAATGAGCGTGAAGCGCGGAAGATTGAGCCGCACGCTGCGCGCATTCGGCCCCTGGTCGATGATGATGTCCAGTTTGAAATCCTCCATCGCCGGGTAAAGGTATTCCTCGATGGTTTTCTGGAGTCGATGGATTTCGTCAATGAACAGCACGTCGCCTTCCTCGAGGTTCGTCAGCAGCCCGGCGAGGTCGCCCGCTTTCTCGATGGTGGGGCCGCTGGTGCTCTTGAGGTTCGCGCCCATGGCCTTGGCGAGGATGCCGGCGAGCGTGGTTTTGCCCAGGCCGGGCGGGCCGCTCAGCAGGATGTGGTCGAGCGCTTCGTTCCGCTGTTTGGCGGCGGCCACGGCGATTTCGAGGCGTTCCTTGACCTTGGGCTGGCCGGTGAATTCGGAAAAGAGCGACGGGCGCAGCGTCATTTCCAACGCCACGTCCGGTTTGTTCAAAGTGGAGACCGCGCGTTCGTCCATTACCGGAAAGATGAGGAAATGCACCGTGAGCGACAAGGCAAATGCGTACGGGCTACATCTTGTCGCTGGCGCCAAGCAAGGGGTCGCTCGTTTGGAGTTCCGCCTTCAGGCAGTCGGGTGGTGGTGTTTATCTTAAACCGCGTAAACGCGGAACTCCAAACGGTGGGCAGCGTCATGATGCGCCGGAAAAGGGTGAAATCATCAGATTTTGGCCCAATCCAGTTCAATTTTTGGAGAGTTCTTTGCCAAAAATGGTTGGCGACGAGAGGGAGCTTTGTTAGCCTTCACCCTCGACATTTTTTTATGAAAAAAACTAAAATATTATTGTGGGCGCTTGCGGCATTCTGCTTGTTCGGCCTCGGAACCAATGTGTTTGCCGGTGAGGCGGACATTCACATCCCTGATCTGACCCAGGTAAAATTCGCCGGGTTGGGCGGCATTAGCGGCACGGCCCTGATGATGCTGGGCATTGCCGTCTGCGCCGTCGGCGCCTTGTTCGGCATCTGGCAGTACCTGCAGACCAAATCGCTGCCGGTGCATGAAAGCATGGCCAAGGTCTCCCACAGCATCTACGAAACCTGCAAAACCTACCTGCTCACCCAGGGCAAATTGCTGGCCATCCTCTGGGCGTTGATCGCGGGCTGCATGATCGTTTATTTCAAGTTTCTTCAAGATAACACCACGGGCCATGTGCTGGTGATTCTGCTGGCTTCCATCCTGGGCATCCTCGGTTCCTACGGCGTGGCCTGGTTCGGCATCCGCATCAACACCATCTCCAACTCCCGCACCGCCTTCTCCGCGCTCAAAGGCAACCCCTTCGCCACGCTCTGCATTCCGCTCCGCTCCGGCATGAGCATCGGTCTGCTGCTGGTCGCGGTGGAATTGTTCTTCATGATCTGCATCCTGATGTTCCTGCCGCGCGAACTCGTCGGCCCCTGCTTCATCGGCTTCGCCATCGGTGAATCGCTCGGCGCCTCCGTCCTCCGCATCTGCGGCGGCATCTTCACCAAGATCGCCGACATCGGCTCCGACCTGATGAAGATTGTCTTCAAGCTACCCGAAGACGACCCGAAGAATCCCGGCGTGATCGCGGATTGCACCGGTGACAACGCGGGCGACTCCGTCGGCCCGACGGCGGACGGCTTTGAAACCTACGGTGTGACCGGCGTGGCGCTGATCGCGTTTCTCGCCCTGGCGCTGGCCAAAAGCCCCGATATTTGCGCCACGCTTATCATCTGGCTGTTCGTCATGCGGGCTTTGATGATTGTGACCTCTCTGGCGTCTTACTTCGTGAATGAAATCATCAGCAAGGCCATGTTCGGCGGCAAGAAAGACTTCGACTTTGAAGCTCCGCTGACTCATCTCGTCTGGATCACCTCGGCGGTCTCCATCATCATCACCTTCGTCGCGAGCAAACTGTTGCTGGGCGATTTCACCTTGAACGGGGTGGCGCAACCCGCCCTCTGGTGGGTGCTCTCCTCCATCATCAGTTGCGGCACGGTGGCGGGCGCGCTGATTCCTGAATTTACCAAGATATTCGTCAGCACCAACTCGAAGCACGTCAAGGAAGTGACCAATTGCTCCAAGCACGGCGGCGCTTCGTTAAACATTCTGTCCGGTTTCGTGGCCGGCAATTTCTCGGCCTTCTGGATGGGACTTGTCATCATGTTTCTCATGTTCGTGGCGTGGCAGTTTTCCACCCATGCGGCGCTGATGGCCATCATGCCGGCGCAGTTCGCCTTCGCCGCGCCGATCTTCGCGTTCGGCCTCGTGGCCTTCGGCTTCCTCGGCATGGGCCCGGTGACGATTGCCGTGGACAGCTATGGCCCGGTCACCGACAACGCGCAATCCATCTATGAGTTGAGCCAGATTGAAGGCCACAGCGCGGAGGACAAGAAGCGCGCCAGCGAGCAGATCCAGCGCGACTTCGGCTTCGTTCCCGACTTCGAGAACGCCAAGTATCAACTGGAGAAAGGCGACGGCGCGGGCAACACCTTCAAGGCCACGGCCAAGCCCGTGCTCATCGGCACCGCCGTCGTCGGCGCCACCACGATGGTGTTCGGCATCATCATGCTGCTCGAAAACATGTTTGGCGATGTCGTGAACAAGCTCTCCATCGTGCAGCCGCAGATCATCCTTGGCATCATCATGGGTGGCTCGGTGATTTACTGGTTCACCGGCGCTTCCTGTCAGGCGGTCGTCACCGGCGCGTACCGCGCGGTGGTTTACATCAAGGAGCATATGAAGCTCGACTCCACCACGGCATCGGAGAAGGACAGCAAGGAAGTAGTCCGCATCTGCACCGTCTATGCGCAGAAAGGCATGTGGAACATCTTTATCGTGGTGTTCTGCTTCGCGCTCGCGCTGCCGTTCTTTAATCCTTACTTCTTCATCGGCTACCTGATTGGCATCGCGTTCTTCGGTCTGTTCCAGGCCATCTTCATGGCCAACGCGGGCGGCGCGTGGGACAACGCCAAGAAAATCGTCGAAGTGGACATGCGCCAGAAGGGCACCGAATTGCACGCCGCCACCGTCGTGGGCGACACCGTGGGCGATCCGTTCAAGGACACCTCGTCCGTGGCGATGAATCCGGTGATCAAATTCACCACGCTGTTCGGCCTGCTCGCCGTGGAAATCGCCGTGACCATGACCCAGAGTCACAAGGAAGCGTTGAAACTTGATCCGAACGCGATGAACTGGAGTCCTTTTGTCGGCGCGTTCTTCTTTGTAGTGGCGCTGATCTTCGTCTATCGCTCGTTCTACTGCATGCGGATTCCTGAAGAAAAAGCGGTTGGCAAGTAACTGTTGAGTCTAACCACCGCCCTCCGGCCCGCGCCGGAGGGCGGTTTTGTTTTGTCCCAACGGGACATTTGACAATAGCCCGGCGTTTCAACGCCGGGATAATTGCGGAGAAACATACGTCCCGGAGGGACGGTTGAAGAAACAATAAAATTGACGCCACCGCCGATTGTTGCGATTAAAAATTCAGCCGTCCCTACGGGACTTGAATCGTTTTCCACCTTGATCCCGGCGTTGAAACGCCGGGCTATTGTCAACCGCCGCTCTGCGGCTCAGGGCAAAATGTGGTCCGAGTTGCCGTTGGTGCCCAGCGAGCAGGTTGGCTTGTCGCCGACTTTCCCAATCGTGTATGTTCCGCCTTGCGGACATTTTCGAAGATTACCACCCGGATCCAACAAGAGATAAGGTTTGATGTCACTTTCGGTGACAATAGTGCCGTTGGTCTTGCTATTTTCCTGTGCCCATTCGATTTTCGCGGCGTCAATCCCCCGTAAATTAATGACACAGGGAATAGGCGGGCCACCAACGCGCGTGCGAACAAGATTGGGAATTACGATAGCCACTATCAGCACCGCACAGAAGCAAACGGCCACAACCCACAAAATAACAACTGTCTTGGACGACGATTTTTTCCCCGAATCACTCATACAATTAACCTAACACCGCCCCGCCAATTCCGTTGCGGAATGCACGCTGGAGTTCACGCTTTAGCGTGTCTGGAACAATCTAAAGATTGAACTCCAACTTTACCTTCTCCGTCCCGGAGCGAAGTGGTAGCCGCCGTGGACGCGTCCGCCGCGTACTTTGCCGGGAAAACCGCCCTGGGGCTGCCCGGCTTTGGCTTCCTCAAACAGCATGGTGTATTTGTAATTGAAACCCTCCAGCTTCACGCGCGGGATTTTCTGGCTGATGAAACGTTCGATGGCGAAGACGTGGCTGCCATCCTCGGCGGTCATGATGGTGAAGGCGTCGCCGGTATGCTCCGCGCGGCCCGTGCGCCCGATGCGATGGATGTAATCCTCCGGATGCTGCGGCACGTCGTAATTGATGACGTGGCTCACGTCCGCGATGTCCAGCCCGCGCGCGGCGATGTCCGTCGCGACGAGCACTTCAAACTTGCCCGAGCGGAAGCCTTGCAATGCCTGCTCGCGTTCGCGTTGGGTGCGGTTCGAGTGCAGCACGGCCACGGCGTGATTGTTGCGCTTGAGCAATCCCACGACCCGGTCCGCCCCGTGCTTCGTGCGGCAGAAAATCAGCACCGAGTTGTAGTTCACGCGCTTCAGCAATTCGAGCAGCAGGTCGGATTTTTGCGAATCGGACACGGGATAAATGACATGCTTCACCGTCTCGGCCGGCGTCCGGCGCGCGCCGATTTCAATCGTTTCCGGCTTGTTCATCGCCCATTGGATGAGCGTTTCGATCTGCGGCGGAATCGTCGCGGAAAATAGCGAGGTGTGACGCTGGCGCGGGCAGCGTTCGACGATGCGGCGCACATCCGGCAGAAAGCCCATGTCCAGCATCCGGTCGGCCTCGTCGAGCACGAGGAACTGAACCTTGTCCAGCCGCACCGTGCCGCGTTCGAGATGATCGAGCAAACGGCCCGGCGTGGCGGCCAGCACGTCCACGCCCGCGCGCAAGTCGTCCATCTGCCGGCCATAACCGACGCCGCCATAGACGACGGAAACCTTCAAATCGGTGAAGCGCGCGAAATCGCGGATGGCGGTTTCCACCTGCGCGGCGAGTTCGCGCGTCGGTTCGAGAATGAGCGTGCGCGGACCGGGCGCGTGCCGGTCCAGCCGGGTGAGAATGGGCAGCGCAAACGCGGCGGTCTTGCCCGTGCCGGTCTGGGCGCTGCCGATGATGTCGCGTCCGCCGAGCACCAGCGGAATGCCGCGGAGCTGAATCGGTGTGGGAGTGATGTAACCCGCTGCGCGCACACCTTCTAGAACCGACGCAGAAAGACCTAACTTTGAGAAAGCCATAAGGCAGGTTAGCAGCGCACAGGATTAAGGAAAGCAGGGATTTATCTATTAATCGTAGCCGCGGACGTCAGTCCGCGCTGGTCAAAGAAAGTATGCGCCGACTGACGTCGGCGGCTACGAAGATGATTGGGTGTCGCCGTCTGCCGGGTCACTGGCAGGCACATCGGGTGCCGGTTCCCCAGCCGGCGCCTCGGCAACTGATTCAGCAGGCGACGGAGTTTCAGCCGCGGCTTCAACGGCCGGCGACGGTTCCGCGGGAATTTCCGCCTCGGTCAAAACGGGGGTTTCTCCTGCCGGATCAACTGCAGTTGTTGTGGTATCGCCGTCCGCCGCCGGTTTTTCCTGGGCAGATTTCTTTTCCGGCTTCGGCGGACGGGGCGCGGGCTTTTTGGCCGTGTCCATCCGGCCGTCAGCAAATTCAAGGACGTGACCCTGATGCACCAGCCAGTGCAAATCGGCAATGATGGCGGTCTGTTCCGGCGTCGGCTCGGCGTTGGTTGCTGCCGCTTTGGGTGTCCCGCCTTTTGGTGATTCGGCGCTCGGAGTTCCGCCTTCAGGCGGGGGGGCGACGGGCGGCACCTCCGGCTTGATCTCAATGACCGCCGGCTGCGGTGTCGGTGCGAGGGCCTCAATCAATTGCCGCCGGGTGCATTTCGGATGCGCGTTGATGTGGCCAACGATGCGCTTGATGCTTTCCGAAACCGGCGTGGTTTCAAGGTCGAGAAATTGCGGGCGGGCGACGGAAACATGCGTGAAAGTCTTGTTGACCTTGAAGAAATGCAGGCCGTGCGTGGCGAATTGCCGGCTGAGGCCGGTGGCCAGTTGCAATGGAAAATACTTCTGCCGCTCCCAATCGTTGCGCACGAGCTGCTGCAATTCCCGGCAGCGCAGGTTGCGGCTCAACACGCCGCCGACCGTGTGCGATTCCACCGGCTTGATGATGGTGTCCTTGTGGACGGCGCGGAAATGCTTCTCCACTTCCTCCCGGCTCGGGAGCTTGAGCGGTTCCGGCACGTTCAGGCAGGTGTATTCGGTCGTGAAACTTTGCTCTTCAATCCATTTTTTGACGACTTCCTCGTCCCGCACAATTTTGACGCGCGATTTGAAGACCTCGAACGGCATCCGGGAAAACCGCTCAGTGTGCAGCTTGCGCAACTGGTTCTGGTAATCGTGATAATTCGGCGGCCCGAGAATCTTGCCGCTCAACCCGCATTGCGCCACGAAGGTGTATTTGCCCTTCGGCGGTTCGGTAGCCGTGCGTTCGGCCTGGTAAAACGTGGCGAAATGAACCTTGAGCACGTGCGCGATGGCTTCGTCCTCGCTCAACCATGGCGAGTCGTCCAGCGCGCAAACAAACAGCGGCTGTTTGACCGTGCCATCGGCATTTTTCTTCACCGCGAGCTGGACGGCGTAACGCTCCGGCTTCACCAAAACAATTTGCGCAATCTGGAACAGCGGATAGGCGCGGCCGGTCACCTTGATCTGGCGGGCGAGCGATTCGACGCCGGCTTCGTCCGGCAGAAAAGTGACGGTGATTTCCGGCAACGGCGCTGGCGGCTCGAAATCCCGCCTCGCGGGACGGCGTTCGCCCCGGTCGTCGCTGCGGGGAAATCCCTTCTTGCGGTCGCCGAATTTTCCACCGGCCCGCGGCGGGCGGGGTCCGCGGCGCTCGCCGAACGAGTCCGGGCGTGGTCCTCCGCGCCGGCCTTCGCGCGGGCGGTCTTCGCGTCCAGCGGGCTCGCCGGCAAATTTCGCGTAGGGGTTGGTGGCTGGTTTTCCCTGCGCCCAGGCGGGCAGGAAAAGCTTTTCCAGATCGATTTCGACGTCAGAAATACTGCTCATGCGACAAATGCCCCGACATGCGGGGTTGAAAATGGATCAACATCATGGCTGGGTACTGGACAGAAAGCAAGCGCAGCTTCGGGAATTGCCTTAATTTGATTTGCCGTTCTGCATTCTGCCGACTAAAAAGCCCATTAACCCGATGAAAATAACTCCTCCAGAAATGATCATCAAAACAGAAGCCTTTCCTTCGGTGTTTACTTGAGAGCAAAGGCCAGCAGTTCCGGCCAATAATAAAATAGTCGATGCTTTGGTTATCACTTGCGATGAAGTGAGTGGCGTTTTCATTTATTAGCCTTAACGTCTTTGACGATTTGTACCCGCACGGTAGTTTCAGCTGACACAACGGACGGGATTTCAAGCACGTTCAAACATTGCGCTTCGCCTTTGTCCTGACAACAATCTCAACGATGTCAAAGCGGTTTTCTTCGGCTTTCTATTTGGTGACGGGCGCGGCGTTGCGTTTCGCCAAAATCGCGTCCACGATCTTTTTGGCCAGCGCGGGTTTTTCGGCCATTGCCTTCTGCGCGGCTTCCTTGCCCTGGCCGATCAGCTCGCCCTCGAATTGCAGCCATGCGCCCTTTTTGTCCACCACGCCGTTTTCAATGCCCACCTCGAGGATGCTGCCTTCCTTGTTGATGCCGTGATTGTAAATGATGTCGAACTCCGCCTCGGCAAACGGCGGCGCCACCTTGTTTTTGACGACCTTGACGCGGACGTGATTGCCGGTGGCGTTGCCGGCATCGTCCTTGAGCGTATCCTTGCGGCGGATGTCGAGCCGCACGCTGGCGTAGAATTTCAGCGCCTTGCCGCCGGGCGTCGTTTCCGGATTGCCGAACATCACACCCACTTTTTCCCGCAACTGGTTGGTGAAAATGCAGGTCGTCTTGGACTTGCCGAGAATGGCGGTGAGCTTGCGCAAGGCCTGGCTCATGAGCCGCGCCTGCATGCCCATCGTCGCCATGCCCATCTCGCCCTCGAGCTCGGCCTTGGGCACCAGCGCGGCGACGGAATCAATCACAATCACGTCCAGCGCGTTCGAACGCGCGAGGGTTTCACAGATCGTCAGCGCCTCTTCGCCGGAATCCGGCTGCGACACGAGCAAATCGTCGAGGTTCACGCCCAGTTTTTTGGCATAGCCGGGGTCGAGCGCGTGCTCGGCATCGATGAACGCCGCCAGTCCGCCGGTCTTTTGTGCATTAGCGATGACGTGCAGCATGAGGGTGGTTTTGCCGGATGATTCGGGCCCGAAAATCTCGATGACGCGGCCGCGCGGAATGCCGCCGACGCCCAGCGCCAGATCCAGCGCGAGCGCGCCGGTCGGAATCACTTCAATTTTGACCAGCGCCCGCGCGTCGCCAAGGCGCATGATGCTGCCTTCGCCGTAACTCTTGGTGATGCTGGAGATGGCGGCGTCAAGTTCGCGCGAATGCGCAGCGGCGGCCTTGGTTTCAGCTGCAGGTTTTTCGGCAATTTTCGGCGGCATAACTTTTCCTTTCGGAGCCCTGTGTTGTTGGTTTACGGAAGGCGACAGTAGTGAATCACCTGAAAATAGTCAAACGCTGATGCGCACCATTGAAAATTCATCGAGCCGTGTTGCAGAATGAAATCACCGGACCGGTGTATGCCCGTCAACCGGCGGTTTTGGGGTTTTGAAGGCGTTGTCTTGCGGTTGCAATGGCATCATCATGGGTCGGCAGTTGCTTTGTCGCGAACCGGCAATTTTTTATTCTTGAAAATGGACAGCCAATCCTTTGAGCGCGGGATTGCACCGCTTGTCGGAATCGCCCATTGGTATTCACTGTGATCGGAGTAAATCTCAACCAGCCCCGCGAGCTGGAAGTGCTCAGCGCCATATTTTTGAAGCCATTCAAAGATCAACAAATTGGAATTCGTGCGTTGGATCCAGGAATATTTGACATTGACGAAGACGACGTATTCAGGATCCGCCTTTTCAATTTCACGAATCATTTCCTGCTGCATCGGGAGGGCATAGGGCAGCGGCTCCATCAGCGGATAGGTGTAAATATACCCCGTGGCCGACCGGCGATGACTGTAAAAATAGATTTCCGGCTCGGAACCAATCACCGCAACGCGGGCGTCCGGCGGGCAATGCGATGCCAGATAACGGCCAATCTCCACCGCCTCGGGAAATGGATTGGCGCCATAAATCACGCGGCACACCTGCGCCGGAGCCAGCCGAAAGTAAATGTCGCGCCCCTGAATCAACACGCTCACCCCGGCGAAGGCAAAGATCAGCGAGGGAATTGCCGCCGGCGGAATGGAAAAGAAGGCGCGCCGGACAAAGAAACTGGAAGTCGCGTAAAATGCCACCGCCGCCAGCAGTCCCGCCACCGGGAGCAGTTGGATAAAATAATGCCGGCGGAAATACCAGCCCGGACAAACCGCGACCAATGAAAAGAACAGGAGGCTGATGATGAAAAACCGCCAGCGCGCCAGCGACCGTTCACCCCACAGTAGAATCAGGCCCAGCCCCGCCAGGCTCCAGAGACCGGGCGCCGCTTCGAATTGGGCGACGGACGTTATATGCAATGTATTCAACCCCTGAGCGAAGGTGATCATCGAGGCATACATGCGGGCGTAATGAAAAGTCCATAACCAGAAACGGTCAAACACACCCAAGGCCTTGAGCGCCAAACACGTCAGGACCAGCGGCAGGATCCCGCCCAAGACGAGCCATCCCAGACGCAGCATCAGGCGCCGCCCGCACCAGTCCGGCCGAAAAATTTCATGTCGCACCACCCAGACGGCCGCGAAAACGCCAAAAGCGGCTCCGGACTGCTTCATCAAGGCGGCGAGTCCAAGCAACAGTCCCGCCGAAAAAATCCGCGACGGCGAAGTGTCATCATCCAGATTTTGCAACAGAACAATGCCCGCCAGCGCCGGCAGCATGACGAAGTGCGTCGCGTGGGCGAACAATCCCAAGGTCCCGGGGTTGATGGAAAGCAGGGCGCAGGTTCCGGCGGCCACCACGCCGCCGGCATTCCTGCACATGCGCCGCGCCAGCAGAAAGACCAGGGCCGCCGTGGCCAGGTTCACCAAAATCAGGCCCGCATGGATGCCGCCAACCGTCTGTCCAAACAGCGCCATGATGAGCGCATACGCGGCAAAGGTGCCGGGCCATTTCATGTTGTAAGCTTCCTGATAGGGAGGAATGCCTTGCAGCATAAGCTGACCGGTATAGGCATATTCTCCCTCGTCCCGCTCCAATGGCATGTTCAAAAGGCGGATTTGAACAGCCGTCACCACGGCCAGGATGAGAAGCAGCAGCACGATGACACGGATTGTCCCGGCAGACAAAAGACTTCCCGCTGATTGGTTTGAACGCTTGAACATTTGTAACCGCGCTTCCCGACACCGCACGGCAACAACCCATTATGCTCTGCGTCCGCCAATCGCCAGCAAAATTTCTGTGAGAACTTTCACCTTCGGTCTTACGCCTCTCAACCGTTAATGAGGGAGTGCCTGGATTCCCCAAGACGAGGCTGCCCTTCTTTTGACCCGGCGGGGGAGGCGCCCTACTCGTTCAATCCCCAATGATTGCTGCCGGGTTCTTCCGGGGAATTATTCAGCATCGCCGTCCATGAGGTTACTGACGGCTCGATACCTGAGTCCGGGAGCAGCGGCAGCAACGGCAAAAAGTCCATCCGCAGCCGGTGAGCAGCAGACTGCAGCCGGGACAAAAGTGTTCCGCCGGCCAGGCCGGCACTTAAGGCGTCCGTGATGATCACAGCCAAAGCCCCTTCCGCTTTCGTTCGGGTTTGGACACACCCGTCCAGCCAACGGCTGGTCTCCGGGGTCAGATCATGCCCTGGCAGGGAAAATAATATGATGTCCGCACGGGACACGGCTTCCGTCGCCCAATGAGCCGATGCGGGATCCTCCAGATCCTTGAATTTCCAGAAGCTGAACTTAAACTCCAACTCCGCCTCAAAGCGGGCCATCACCCCGCCGCATACTTCCATCGCCAGGTCGTGAGCAGCCGCATCCTCGTATAACACCAAAATGTGGCAGGCGCTTGCGCCTTCCAATGGAAGCGATTCCTGCACTGACGTTGCCGCGCTCTTGCTCATTTTTTAGACTGGCCGGCCGGCGCGCCCCCAAAACGCGGTCACCAGCGGAAAGACCTGTCACCCCTTTGCATCACAACTCACTTAATCACACATCGTGCCCTTTCGTACCCAATTCAAGCACAAGTTGTTCACCTCCATTCACAAGTTATGCACACCTTGTCCGCCCGTTGTTGAAATGCGGACTTTGAGCGGAAGGCCTTGCCCGGTCTTCCGGCGAACAACCCGGCCGGGAATTCCGATGACGCCAGCTTTGCCGGTCAGGCGGCGGTGACGGATTAATGGGCTGTTGCCGGGATCGGCTCACTGTCAACGCGGCGCTTGAAAACAGCCAGCCACAACTCCGCCGTCGTTCGCACTTTGGTTTGTGGCGGGTCAAACCATCGGTATTCACTCGGGCCGTCGGGTGTAATCTCCACCAGACCGGCCAGTTGCAGGTGCTCCCGTTGATATCTTCCAAACCAGCCAAAGATCAATGGGTTGGAATCCGAATACTGCAACCAGGAATCGGGGACATGAACAAACACCACAAAATCGGGATTGGTCTTTTCAATTTCCCGGATCATTTCCTTTTGCATCTCGACCGCCCGGGGTTGCGGCTCCATGAGCGGGTAGGTGCAAATATACCCGGTGGCCGAACGACGATGGCTGTAAAAGTATATCTGCGGTTCGGATCCCAGCACCACGATCCGCGCCCCGGGGGAACTGTGGGCCGCCAGATAACGGCCAATTTCCACCGCCTCGGGAAATGGATTTGTGCCATAAATTGCGCGGCACACCTGCGTGGGGCCGAGAAAAAAATAAATGTCGCCCCATTGAACCAGCACACCGACGGCGGCC
>Ga0187851_10000542_pt1 | contig 38416 bp, 41 predicted proteins | sample June2016WEW_6_10_FD_132997 | JGI IMG/M metagenome (GOLD analysis project Ga0187851, IMG submission 132997) | Peatland microbial communities from SPRUCE experiment site at the Marcell Experimental Forest, Minnesota, USA - June2016WEW_6_10 | ecosystem: Environmental > Terrestrial > Soil >...
CTGAACACCGCGGTATTCGCGCCAATGCCGAGCGCAAGTGAGAGCACGGCAACCAAAGTAAACGCGGGGCTGTGGCGCAGCATGCGAATGCCGTAACGCAAGTCCTGCAAGAATTGTTCAAACCACACCCAGCGGCTCGCTTCGTAGAATCGCTCTTCCGAACTTGTCACGTTGCCGAACACGCGCCGAGCCTGGTATTTAGCATCGCCCGGATTCGATCCCTCCACGGCCAATTCGTCTGATTCGATTTCTAAATGAGATTGAATCTCAGCCTGAAAATCACCGTGCTTTCGTTTTCTCCAAAACATCCGGCTACCCTCCCGCTTCCTCCGGCCCCAATATGCGTCCGATGGCCGCCACCAGCCTGCGCCATTGGCTGGTTTCCGAAGTAAGCTGCTTGCGCCCCTTGGCGGTGAGATTGTAAAAGCGCGCCTTGCGCTTGTTCTTGCTGATGCCCCACTTGGCTTTTATCCAACCCTGATCTTCCAATCGCTGCAAGGCCGGATATAACGACCCGTGATCCACCAGCAGCGAATCCTCGGACGTTTGCCGGATGGCGCGCGCGATCCCTTGCCCGTGCTCCGGGCCGAACACCAGGGTGCGCAGGATCAGCAGATCCAGCGTGCCTTGCAGCAGTACGATACGATCGCCGCTCTCTTGGGTGGCCATTCGACCCAAGTATGCGCCTGATTCGGGTCGGATGTCAACCCAAACTAGGGCCGTTGGGCAATAAAACGAATCACGCGGCTCTTTGCACCGGGGGCCCAATCCGCCTCATCCACCACGTCTTCGTAGTGGATGATCTTCAATTTGTCGAAAGCGCGCAGCAGTTCGTTGGTTTGGAAGTCGCCCTTATCTCCCGCATAGCCTTCGATCACCAGAAGGCCGCCAGGTTTCAGCGCCGCGGCCAGCATCTCAGGCACATTGTGTTTGGATTGATGAAACCAGGCGTGCATGTAAAGCAGCACAATCAGGTCCCATTTCGCGTGGCCGATTTCGTAGTGATCCAAATCATCAGTGATGGTTTCGATAGCCACGTGCGCAGCGGCCGCTCGGGCCTTGGCCTGCTTGACCGCCTCTGAAGAAATGTCGACGCCCGCCACCTGCCAGCCTTTTTCGGCCAGAAACACGGCGTTGCGCCCTTCCCCCATGCCGAGATCGACTGCGAACCCGGGCTTGCGGCCGAGGACCGCATATTGCAGCAGCTTGCTCGCGTTCTTGTTGAACTGGACCTTGCCGCTGCGGAACACGTCGTCCCAATAACCGCGCACGCTCGGCGGAGTCTGGGCCTCGACAGCTGCCATGGCTATCAGAAATACGAGGAACGCACGGAATCTCATAGCGGCATTGTACCTTCGCGGGATAATGAGAACGGATCGCATGCGGGTTCTGTTGATCTCCACTTACGAAATGGGCCGCCAGCCTTTCGGGCTGGCATCGCCGGCGGCGTGGCTGGCCTCCGATGGTCACGAAGTCGCTTGTGTGGATCTATGCGTGGAGTCACTGCCGGAAGACAAAGTGCGCGCGGCCGATCTCGTGGCATTCTATCTGCCCATGCACACCGCCACGCGGCTGGCGGTGAAAGTGATCGAGAAGGTCCGGCGCCTGAATCCGGCGGCGCACCTGTGTTGCTACGGTCTCTACGCGCCTTTGAACGACGCGTATCTGCGCAAGCTGGGCATCGAAACCATTCTGGGCGGCGAATTCGAACCCGGCCTGGTTGCCTTGGCGAACGGGAAGGCCGAAGGGCCGTTGATTTCGCTCGATCGTCTGAAGTTCCTTCCGCCAGTGCGTTCCTCGCTTCCCTCGCTCGAAGCTTACGCCCATCTGCGAGTCAACGGGACCTCGAAAACCGCCGGATACACCGAAGCCAGCCGCGGCTGCAAGCATCTTTGCCGGCATTGTCCCGTGGTCCCGGTTTATCAAGGCGCGTTCCGAGTGGTCCAGCTAGATATAGTGCTCGAAGACATTCGCCGCCAGGTTGCGGCAGGCGCACAACACATCACTTTCGGCGATCCCGATTTTTTCAACGGCCCCACACACGCGATGCGCATCGTGGAGGAATTACACCGCGAATTTCCCGGCGTTTCCTACGACGCGACCATCAAAATTGAGCATCTGCGCAATCATCGCGACTTACTGCCACTCCTGAAGCAGACCGGCTGCCTGTTTGTGACCAGCGCCGTGGAATCGGTGGACAATGCTGTGTTAGAAAAGCTGGACAAGGGTCACACTCGCGCCGATTTCGTCGAAGTAGTTCACGAGTTCCGGTGCGCCGGGTTAACTCTTGCGCCCACCTTCATCGCGTTCACCCCATGGACAACACGCGAGACCTACCGAGAATTGCTCGCGACGCTGGTTGAGCTTGATCTGGTAGAACACGTCGCACCCATTCAGCTAGCTCTGCGACTACTGATCCCGCGCGGCTCGCGGCTGCTGGAGTTGCACGAAATCCAGTCGGTGGTTACAGGCTTCGACGAACCGGCGTTGCTGTATCGCTGGACGCATCCGGACACGGCCATGGACGCGTTGGCGGCGCAAGCATTGAAAATCGCCGCTCAGAAAGGCTCGCGCCGGGAAATCTTCCGCAAGATGTGGGACCTGGTGGCGAACCAGCCGCTGCCCGAAAATTTCGACCTGATGCCCCGCGCGACCATCCCGTACATGGATGAGCCCTGGTATTGTTGAGCGGAGCCAACGGAAGAGCAGGTTGCTCTTGTGTAGGGGTGGGGACGGCAAAATGCGTATCGAATTCGTTGCTCCGATTGAGGAGATCGAGGAAGAGAACGACAACGTGGACGTTTTCCTGCACCTCGACGACGGTCGTGCGCATAGTTTTGTCGTCGCGACACCAAATAACATTTATCGATGCATGCACAACGGGGGGCTCGACTATTTTTTCGGTGTGCCTCCCGTGTTCGTAGAGAGAATGACGCCGGAGAATGTTGAGCGAGCGCTGAGGGCGATCGTGACGGAGTACGGCGGAAAATGGCTTTCGGTTTATGGCGCACTACAGGCAAGAGCCGCTGACGATGAGTAATCGTAAACGGCTACTGCTGATCGGCGCCACCACTGGCTACCAAACCCGCAGCTTCGCCGAGGCAGCCGACCGGCTGGGCATCAATCTCGTGCTGGCCACCGATCGATGCCACGTGCTGGACGACCCTTGGGGCGACCAAGCGCTAGCGTTGCGCTTCGAAGATCCCGAGGGCGCCGCGCGCGCGATCGCAGCCGAAGTCAGCGTGGACGGAATCGTCGCGGTTGGTGACCGGCCTGCTTACATCGCGTCGCTCGCCGCACACCTCACGGGGATTCCCTACAACTCGCCCAACTCCGTGCTCGCCTGCCGCAACAAGTTTCTAGCGCGCGAGCGCTTTCGCGCTGAGGGACTGTTGGTGCCTGAGTTCCATCGCATCCCGCTCGCCGAAGGGCCACATCCTGAGGCTGCGCAGTATCCTTGCGTCCTCAAGCCGCTCGGACTTTCCGCCAGCCGCGGCGTCATCCGCGCCAACAACAATGACGAATTCGTAGCCGCCTTCCGGCGCATCGCAACACTCTTGGCCGATCCGGAGATCGCGCGCCTCCATGATCAGCAGGATCAATTCCTGCAAGTGGAAAGTTTCATCGAAGGCCGCGAATTTGCCTTGGAAGGCATTCTCATCAATGGCCGCCTCCGCGTGCTGGCGTTGTTCGACAAACCCGATCCTCTGGACGGTCCGTTCTTCGAAGAAACCATCTACGTCACACCTTCGCGCGAGAGTGCCGACACGCAGCATGAGATCATCCGCACCACAGAAAATGCTGTGAAAGCGCTCGGGCTCGAGCATGGGCCCATCCATGCCGAGATGCGCGTGAACCCGCGCGGCGTTTGGATGCTCGAAGTAGCCGCGCGTCCCATAGGAGGACTCTGCGCGCGCGTTCTGCCAGGACTCGAAGATCTGATTCTTCGCCATGCCGCTGGCGACGGCATTGCATCAGGCGATGTTGCATCGATTGCCATGCCCACGGACGCGGCCGGCGTCCTGATGATCCCGATTCCGCGCGAAGGGATCTACGTCGCCGTCGAGGGATTGGACGAAGCGCGCTCCACGCCGCGCATCGAAGACGTCATCATTACCGCGAAGCAAGGCCAGAAGCTAATTCCGCTCCCGGAAGGTAACAGCTACTTAGGATTCATCTTCGCGCGCGCCGATTCGCCGGACGCGGTGGAACAAGCCCTTCGCGCATCGCACGCACGCTTGCGCTTCGAAATCGCGACCGTTCTGCCGGTGATCAGCCCTTAGCCCTTGGCTTTCGGCGCAACGTAACCGGGCGGCAGCGCCGAGCCTTCGCCGAAAAAATAATCTTCCATTTGCTTGAGCAGAAACTCCTGAGCTTCCTGAGTTCCGAGGTTGAGCCGGTACTCATTCATGATCATTTTCATCTGCTCCAGCCACATCTTCCAGGCTTCCTTGGAGACGTTTTCGTAGATGCGCTGCCCCAGCGGATGCCCGTCGAAGGGGACCTCATCCAGGCCCGGCAACTCCTTCTGGAATTTCACGCAAAAGACTTTGCGCCCGCCAGCCGGCTCCTCAAATCGGGGATCCACTATTCCGCTACTGCCGCAACCCATGACGGTTCTCCTTTGCTCCCGCGCATCCTTAGGATAGCAAAGCAAGCCGGAATGAACTTCAGATTTCGTTCGAGGCGGCGGGCTTGGCAGCAGCCGCCACCTTCTTGTTGCTCAAGTATTCCGACAGCCGGAGGGGTTTGGGCGCGCCTTTTTCCATGGAGCGCTGGACCGCCTTCTGATACCGGCGCAGAGTTTCGCGCCCGACCGCGTCTTTCAGATTGCAAGCTTCAATATCCAGCAGGATCTCTATCTCCCATGGCTGGAATGTGTTACGGTTCATCGTTCCCCGTAGCAGGTCACTCACCAGCTTGTTGAATCTGGCTAGAATAGCTTCGCTGTCAAGAGTCTCTACAGGCATATCCAACAGACTCATCGGCAGATCCGCCAGGAATCGTTATCCCAGCCGTACTCTATGCGGGCAGGACGCCATCTTAGAGATTCCGTGCCTTTTCGAAATCCCCTGCGGAACACCCCTGCGGCGAACCCAAACGGATGAGCCATCGTGCGGGACGCGCGAATCTCGCTCCGCTACAATTGGGGTGGAGGACACATGCTTTACACCTTCACGCTGCATGAGGACGCACGGTTTCGCGACGAGGATGTCTTCGCAAATGGTCAGGTCACCGTCTACCGGGTTGGTGGAATGCCCGATGGGAAGACCGCGAGATTAGCGAACTTCGGAGCACCGAACCGGAACGACTGGCGGATCATGCGAATCAATGGCGACGACACACAGGCCGGTTGGTCCGGTCACTACGAAAGTGTCGACGACGCACTGGCAGCATTGCAGCAGGATCGCCAATGAACGGTTTCGACGCGCACCCGCAATTCGCTGTGCGGCATTCCCCGCAAAGCAAATCTGCATCGGTAGATGAAATAACATCCACTATGAAGACCGACGCCGGACCACCCCTTCTTCAGGCTTCGGCTCTCCTCTCATGTTCAAGGCCTTCGTCTTAGTCCGCAATGTCGGATCACGTGCGAAAAGCCTCGACTTTGGCGAGTTCACAATCGACCGCGTTGGCCTTCGACTTAAGGAGCTTAGAGAAGTTTTCTCTTCGATAGATGTAAACGCGGACGATTGGGTTTTAGAGAAATCGTACGCGCAGTTACCGCTCGGTCCTCCCGGCTCTCCGGTTGGGAGCATCCCGAATGACGTCGAAGATATTTTGCTACTCCTTCGTCTTTACAAGCCTGGTGACATATCATTCGTTAAGTTAGCGATCGTTCAACCCAGCGGTAAAGGACTCGTTCAGTTCCCATATCGAGCGATGAATGACCTGAACAGCTACTCGCCATTGCTATTTGACGTTGAATCAGAGGAACGTCAATCATGGAACGACTTCGCCGACGGCATTCGTAAAAGTCAGTCATGGAGCTGTGATTGGTTCGCAGCGGCAAGACGATTCTTCCTATGCGGCGGTGCGAAGCAATTTAATCCCAAATGGGACGACGTGGATCGAGTTTTGGACTACACCACGGCGCTCGAATCAACGCTCGTGCCAGAGAAGGACTACAACACACGCCGTATAAGCCGTCGTGCCGCCGCACTGATCGCACCGGATAATCCCGCGGAAATGGAGGTTATCGTCGGGTTCATGAAGAGGTTCTACGAGGTTCGCTCCCGGCTAGCACACGGCAGTAGACTGGGTGTCGAAAACCGCGAGTGGTTGTTCGAGAATTGTGGCCAAGTTGAACTTCGAGTGCGACAAGTACTTGTGACGGCGGTTCAAAAACTTCCGCCAGGAGAAGAGGATCGCCGCGTCGCCTTGGCTGGATTGTACGATCCAACGGACGAAGACCGTGGGAACTTTGCCTTCGAGAAGTTCAGAGAGATAAAAACGGCGGAAGTCCGCAAGACGATTGCAGCCAAGATCGCAAATTTGGCGGGAGACTGAATGGGCGGCGTCACTTGCAAAATGGCCTACCCAGCCGCCGCCTTCAATCGGAAACGCACCCCCTCGTGCCGCTGGAGAAAACTGACAACCACAAAAAGATTATCCGCCCGCGGATTGCCCGACGGCCCCGAGCATTCGCATCAGGTTCTTGGATTGAACGCGCGCGGTCTATGCGAGTTCGCAAATCCGACAGTCGAATTGATGTAATCGCGCAGAATCGTCTTAGCTGTGGCGACATCACCGGTGAGCAGGGATTCAACGCCCTCGCGAAGAAGCTCCTTGCGGAACCTCGGATCACGTGCGACACGGGCGCGGATGGTCCTCCTAAAATCACGTGTCAGCGCCATAGCTGTCCTCCATTTTCCTTCGTTTGTATTCCTGCAGAGGCAGGAGACGGCGCGCATTCAGAATTCAATGAGCCCAGACTCAAAGACTAAAACAATCACTGTGGAGCTTCGAGATCGAGGGCGAATGCGAGCGCAATCCTGAGCTTTGTTAAGACGTCGTTCGAGATTCTACCCAGCCGGCGTTCCAGGCGAACGGTCGGTATCGAGCCAAGCCCCTGCACGTTCGCCACCGAGTCGCGGTCGAGGAACGGCAACCGCGGTATCGGCACCTCATAGGAACTGAGTCTGTTTTGGGTCGTTAGCGGCACGTACAGTACCAGGGGCACGCGGCGCGTTGGTATCGTACCGCGAGACGATCACCACGGGGCGCACCTTCGCTGCCAACCCCAGATCCGCTAACCACCCTCACCTGGTCGGGGGTCCATCGAGCAGATCCAGAACTTCCTGTTCGATCGCCCGCGAGCGCGTCACATCCAGAACGTCCTGGTCGGCGAGCTCGATGACTTCCGCGACGCGCTCTCGGACCTCAGCAGCCGTCTCCGGTCGCCATTCGCGCAGCTTGGCGTCCAGCTTTTCAACCAAAGCGTCCACCTCGTGCCTCCCATTCCATTTTCCAGCAGCCTCCTCAAGACCGCAACTTGCATTTCTCGAAAATCGAACGGGATGAGTCACGAACCTTCTCCCCCAATCTTCCCTTCCTCCTCAACAACCTCCCCAACCCCACCCCGCGTCCGCCCCACTCCCGTGCTATCCCAATGCCAGGTGACACCTCAATGACCCCAGCAATGACCCCAGCAATGACCCCAGCAATGACCCCAGCCATCCAACGCACCGCCATCAATCGCGCAAACGCACAACACTCCACCGGCCCTCGATCCGAAGCCGGCAAACAGCGTTCGGCCCTCAACGCTCTCACTCACGGACTCACGGCCCGCACCGCCGTCCTACCCTCCGAGGACCCGGCCGCCTTCGAACAACACCACCGCCAGTTCGAAAATGAATACCGCCCGGCCACGCCAACCGAAACCCAGCTAGTCCACGAACTAGCCGACACCTCCTGGCGCCTCAACCGCATCCCGCTTCTCGAAGCCGAAGTCCTCACACGCGCCCAGGATTGCAGCCCCGCGCGTCAGCAAGGGGACACCCCAGCCCCCAGCCCAGAATCCCCAGCCCCGGCCGTCGCGTCGCTTGCGACGCTAGGCCTCCACGGCCACCGCCTTTCCCGCCAGTTCCAAAAGACCCTTAACTTACTCCGCGAACTCCAGGCCGAGCGCCAAGAGCGCTTGCGGCGCGACCTCCGCGACGCCGCCTCTGTCCTCGAATTCCATAAACACAAAGGACTTCCCTACGACCCCGCCGAAGATGGCTTCGTTTATTCGATAACCGAAATTGAAGCGTTCGCCCAACGCACCAAGCGCCTGAACGAGGCCTGGAAGGTCGACAATTTCCTCCTCCTCGGTTTCCGAACCCCACGCAACCCGCGAATCCTCAAAAGCGTCGACGCAATATGCTGAAATCAGAGAAGCAGGATTTTCCATGCCCGATTCCAAATTTGACGCCCCGCGCATCGCGCTGAATCGCATCTACACGAAGACCGGCGACCAGGGCGAGACCCACTTGGCAGGAGGGCAGCGCGTCTTAAAAGACTCGCTCCGCATCGAATGCTACGGAACGGTCGATGAGCTCAACGCCTTCGTCGGCATGGCCGGAGTTTCAGCCGCCGATTCGGTGCCCGAACTCGCCGCGATCCTGCGCCGCGTGCAGCACGAGCTTTTCAATCTTGGATCGATTCTAGCCACGCGCCCCTCGGACGTACACCCCAAGCAAGCGCGCATCACGCCTACGGAAATCCTGCAGCTCGAACAAGAAATAGACCGGATGAACGCGGACCTACCAATGCTGCGATCCTTCGTGCTCCCAGGAGGCTCCCGCCTGAACACGGAACTGCATGCCTGCCGCACCATCTGCCGCCGGGCAGAGCGGATCGCCGTGAGCCTGTCGCGCGAAGAAGAGATCCCGCCGGAGGCCATTCAGTACCTGAATCGCCTGAGCGACGCCTTTTTTGTCTGGAGCCGCTGGGCAAATCACATCCTCGGAGTGCCGGAAGTCCTCTGGGAACCAAACCAGGCAGCGTCGGGAAAAGCCTAAAGACCGTTTCTGGTTTCTAGTTTCTAGTTCGTAACCCTCAGCGCCCGGTAACGCGAACCAGAAACCAGAAACCAGAAACCAGAAACCAGAAACCCGAAACGGGTTCAAAATTTTCCTGTAACACTGTTACTCAGGACGGATCTATAAAGTACAGTGCGAACCTCGAAGATCGCCAGTCCTGTGCGGAAGCCGCGTGTGCTCCGCGAATATAAGGATGCAGTCGCCGAACACCGCCTCCTGTCGAGCTATCTAAAAGCCGCCACGCGGGTCTTGCCCAAGCCCGAATGCGGACTCCTGGCCGAATTCGTCCAGATTTCCAAGCGAAAATGCCAGCGGTTCCGAAAAGCGCTGGATCAAAAACCCGGTAAGCACAGCTCGGCTGCCTAGCCCAAGCTACCAGTAGCCTGCTACTCTCTGACGTATGCGGCTGCTGGTCTTCTCCGACATCCACGGGGACAAAAACGCGCTGGAACGCCTGATGAGCACCGACGCGGATTACTACTTCGCCGCCGGTGATCTCGTAACCTGGGGCCGCGGATTGGATCAACTCGCGCCCATCCTGCAGAAACGGGCCGAACGTATGTACGTTATCCCCGGCAATCACGAATCGGAAGCCGACATCGCGCGCATGTGCCAGGAGTGCGGCTTCCATGATTTCCACGGGCAGACCATGAAAATTGGAAGCTACACCGTGGCCGGCCTCGGCTACTCGAATCCCACGCCGTTCGATACTCCGGGCGAATACAGCGAGCAGGAGCTGGCCGCGCGTCTCGAAAAATTTGCCGGTTTCGATCCATTGATTCTCATCTGCCACGCGCCGCCCAAAGACACCAAACTGGATCGCGCGGGCGAGGGCCAGCACTTCGGCAGCACGGCTGTGCGAGACTTTATTCTTGCGCGACAGCCTGCCTATTTTTACTGCGGTCACATCCATGAAGCCGCCGGTCAAGCGGAAACCATCGGCCGGACGTTGGGCTGGAACGTTGGCAAGCGCGGGATGGTGCTGGATCTGGAGCTTGATCTGGATGTCGTGTAAGCTGCGATTCCTGCCGCTCCTGCTCGCCAGCCTCGTTTGCGCCGCCGAGAACCCAGGCGAGCGGCTTCTTGCTGAAATCCGCAAAGGCGATATCGCCGCGGTGCGATCGCTCCTGGCCCACGGCGCGGACGTCAACGCCCGTGACGCCAAGGGCGCTACTGCGTTGATGTACGCTGCAATCTACGGCGATGTGGAATTCGTAAACCTTCTGCTGGACAAAGGCGCCGATCCCAATGCCTCGAACGATCTCGGCATCGACGCACTGATGTGGGCCGCGAGCGACCTAGTGAAGGTTCGCACGCTAGTCGCGCACGGCGCCAACGTCAAAGCTCGCTCGAATTACGGTTACACTGCGCTATCGGTGGCGTCCGCATCGCCAGGAAATATCGCAACGGTTCGGCTGCTCTTGGAAAAAGGCGCCGACGTGAAAGCTATCGATAAGGATGGCGTCGGCCCGCTCTGGCTGGCCTGCGCCCGGGGCGATAGCCAGATTGCCGAAGAGCTGCTCCGCCGCGGCGCCGATCCCAACGAGAAGCATTTGCGCCTCACCGAGACCGCGTTGATGTGGGCGTCCAAGATGAATCGCCCACCGAGTGTGGAAGCGCTGCTGAAAGCCGGCGCGGATGTGAATCAGCGCTCCGCGATTCGTGTTCCAGCACAATCCGGCCAGCAAGAAGTGGGCAAAACCTCCGCGTTGCTGTGGGCTGCGCCGCGGAACGATCCCGAAGCCGTGAAGCTCTTGCTGAATGCCCACGCGGACCCGAATGCCGTCGACATGCGCGGCCTTACGCCGTTGATGCTTGCCGTAACCAACGAGGATCAGAATCTCGAGACCGTGCGCATGCTGCTCGAGAAAACCTCGGACATCAACCATCGTGACGAAAACCGCTTGACCGCCTTGGATTGGGCGCGCAAATGGGGCTCGACACCGATCACGCGCCTGCTCGAAACGGCCGGCGTTCAAAGCTCGCCGCCGCCCGATCCCCAGCCGGCGCCGCGTTTAGCTCATTTCGAAATCCGGGAAGCCATAGAGAAAAGCGCGGCATTGCTGCTCAGTTCCTCGCCGAAATTCTTCGAAAAGACCGGCTGCGTCGGCTGCCACCACCACATGCTGACTGGAATGCTGATTGGAATCGCGCGCGAACGCGGCTTTCGAGTGGATGAAAAGGCCGCCGCCGAGCAAATCAAGATGACAGTCGCCCGCCGGCTCAGCGACCGTGAGCCAACTCTGGTGGCGCGCAACAAGGGCGGCTATCCCATGCTCGATAGCCTGTTCCTGGTGAGCCTCGCGGCCCAGAAATATCCGGCCGATGCCTTGATGGACGCCGACGTTCACAGCCTCATGGCAGCTCAGCGCGAAGATGGATCCTGGCAAGGTGTAGACCGCCGCCCGCCGCTCCAATATTCGCCGGTGTCCGACACGGCGTATGCGGTCCGCGCGATCCAGCAATATGCACTTCCCGGCCGCAGCAGGGAAACCGCGCAGCGGATAGAACGAGCCCAAGCGTGGTTGATCGCGGTGGAACCAAAACACAACGAAGAACGCGTAATGCAGTTGCTGGGCCTCGCGTGGTCCCACGCCGACAAGTCGACATTGCGAAAACGAGCAGAGCATTTGCTCGCGCAACAACAACCCGACGGCGGCTGGGCCCAGCGCACCGGTTTCCCAAGTGACGCCTACGCCACTGGCCAGGCACTTTACGCGCTGCACGAGGCCGTAGGCCTGGCCGCATCCAACGCGGCCTATCAGCGAGGCGTGAAGTACCTGCTGGATACGCAATTCGAAGACGGTTCCTGGCATGTAGTCAGCCGATCGGTCAAGTTCCAACCCTATTTCGAAAGCGGATTCCCGCACAGTCACGACCAATGGATATCCAGCGCCGGAACCGCCTGGGCCGCAATAGCATTGGCGCTCACGCTGCCGCAACCGTAGCGGATTGCGCACGTCCACGAGGGTCGCCTGCTAAGATGAAACTTCATGACCCTCGAAGAATTGGAAAGAGAGTACGCTTCGCTCCGCCAGCAGGCCGACGCTGTGCGGAGCTATCTTTGACGCTCCAGGCAAGAAATCCCAGCTAGCCAAAACCGAACAACAGATCTCCGATCCCGACTTCTGGAATCAGCCCGAAAAATCGCAGAAGATCATGCAGGATCGCAAGCGGCTGGAGCAATCGCTGGCCGAAGAGGCGGAAGTGGCGCGGTTGACATCCGATCTGGACACGCTGTTCGAGCTGGCACGCGAGGGCGAAGATGTAAACGGTGAGCTGGAGCGCGAGCTGAAGCAGTTCTCTGAGCGGCTGGAAGTGCTCGAAACCGGCATGCTGCTATCCGGCCGGAACGACTCGAAATATGCAATCCTGATCATTCATCCCGGCGCGGGCGGCACCGAAAGCCAGGATTGGGCCGAGATGCTGCTGCGCATGTATCTGCGCTGGGCTGAGCGGCACGGGTTCCAAGCGGTGATTACCGACCGGCTGGAAGGCGAAGGCGCGGGCATAAAATCCGCCACCGTCGAGATCAACGGCGAAAACGCGTACGGCTTGCTGCAATCGGAAATTGGTGTCCACCGGCTGGTTCGGATCTCGCCCTTCGATGCCAACGCCCGCCGCCACACTTCCTTCGCGTCGGTCTTCGTCTATCCACAAATCGAAGACGACATCAACATCGACATCAAACCGGAGGATCTCCGTGTGGACGTGTTTCGGGCCAGCGGCGCCGGCGGTCAACATGTCAACCGTACTGAATCCGCGGTGCGAATGACGCACATCCCAACCGGGCTCGTCGTGCAGTGCCAGAATGAGCGGTCGCAACACAAGAATCGTGCCAGCGCGCTGAAACAGATGCGCGCGCGGCTGTATGAATTTGAGATGGACAAAAAGCGCGCGGCGGATAAGAAGCTGGAAGATACGAAACTCGATATCAATTTTGGCAGCCAGATCCGCAGCTACGTGCTGGCGCCTTACCGCATGATCAAGGATCATCGAACCAAGCTTTCGATCGGCGACGTGGACCGCGTGCTGGATGGCGATCTGGACCGCCTCACGCACGCTTTCCTGGTTTTCAAGCACACCGGCAAGACCGCCGGCTCAGGCGATGGAAAAGAGGATCTGCCTGATTGAGGCTTCTGAAATTAGCCGCGCCGCCGCGCTGATCCGTGCTGGCGAGCTGGTGGCGTTTCCCACCGAGACAGTTTATGGATTGGGCGCGAACGCCCTGGATGCCCAAGCCGTAGCGAAAATCTACGCCGCTAAGGGCCGGCCGGCGGAAAGCCCCCTGATCGTACACGTGGATTCCATCGAAATGGCGCGCGGCCTGGCGCGCGAGTGGCCGGAGCAGGCAGAGTTGCTGGCGCAGCGTTTTTGGCCCGGCCCATTGACGCTGGTTTTGCCGAAACAGCCGCAAGTTCCGGATCTTGTCACGGCCGGTTTGGATACGGTGGGCATCCGGATGCCGTCAAATCCCATTGCGCTTGCATTGATTCGGGAAGCCGGAGTTCCCATCGCCGCACCCAGCGCGAACCGTTTCACCGAACTATCTCCAACCACGGCGCAGCACGTCCGCGAGAGCCTGGGCGATCGCGTGGCGATGGTGCTGGACGGCGGCCCGGCCACGATCGGCATCGAATCCACTGTGCTTTCGGTCGCCGGAGGGAACGCGTTATTGTTGAGACCGGGCATGCTGACGAAAGCCGAGATCGAAGCGGTGATCGGTCCGGTAACCGTCTCGGATGCGTCAGTAGTAGGTGCACATCCATCGCCGGGCATGCATCAGCGCCATTACAGCCCGCGCACGCGGCTCGTTTTGGTGGAGGATGGCCAGCTTCCCTCGGACGGACGCGGCGCATATTTGTGGATCAGCAAATCCAGCGATGCTGCTTGCATAGTCCGCATGCCGGACCATCCACGCGCGTATGCAGCCGTGTTATATGAGACGCTCCATCAGGCCGATGCCCAGGGCCTCGAGTGGATCGCGGTAGAGAAGCCCCCGCTCGCGCCCGAGTGGGCGGCTATCCATGATCGGTTGCAGAGGGCCGCGGCCGAATGATTCCGCCGGTGCGGCGCGCGCGCAGTCTCAGACATTTCCAGCCGGCGCCTTCGAATCGCTTGAGCGCCCGTTCGGGATCGCGCGTGGCCAGGAAATTTGTCACGTCGTACTCTTGCCGTACGCGCCGCGAAAGCTGGTCGAGGGTGAGCAGGATGGGTTTGTGCCAGGCGGTGAGGAGCGCAAACACCGCGAATCCGGCCGCCTGCAAGCGCTCGGTCACCGGGCTGGGCTGCGCATAATAGTCCTCGAAGACGATATCGCGCGCCAGTTTTTGTTCCAGAATCCGTGCTGCCCCTTCAAGAACTGCCAATTCATGACCCTCCACATCGATTTTGATCAGGCCAATTTCAGCACGCTCACTATGGAAATCATCCAGGGTCGTCAATTCAACCGGTATCCCACAGGCGCCCTCCGGCGCGATCCTCGGTGGGCCGGGGGGATGATCCTCCAGGGAGAATCCTCCCAGATCGAGCGATTCATGCAACACTCCGCTACCAATGTGGGAACTGAGCCCCTTCCGGACAACGGTGATCGTCGCCATGTCATAGGATGCCCAGCTTTCGACATTCCTGGTGAGCATGTTCAATGCTGTCGGACCAGGTTCGAATGCGACAACGCGCCCGCGCGGTCCGACAACCAGTGCCATAATCGAGGCGTTCTGTCCGATGTTCGCGCCGACATCGAAGGCCGTCTCGCCCACATCCAAAAGGCGGTAAATCGCTTCCAGTACCACGCGATCGTAGAGCCCGATATTGACGATATCTTGACCCACAATGGAGCTGGGATCCACTTCCACGGGCAATCCCCAAGCCAGTTTGATCGCGTTTTGGTTGCACAGCGAGCGCCTTTGAAGCCTGCGCCAGATTTGGCGGGGGTTGAGCAAATACTCCGGGCGCCGCATCGCCGTGAACAGCCTGATTGGCCGGGGATCGCTCGACTGATATCGCACTCTCATACGCTACCCTGTTTTGGAAAGCGTCGCCTGTATAGGCGGCCCAGTACTCGCGGGCCTTTTCGCTTCGTTCGGAAATGGGCCGTCGCACTTATACTGACTGTATGGTGCGCAAACCACGCGTTCTTGTGGTCCATCCGAGGCTGACGTGCATCGGCGGCGGCAACGTGATGGCTGCGTGGACGCTGGAAGCTTTGCGCTCGCATTTTGAGGTTTCCTTCGCTACGCTCGAGCCGCTCGACTATACGGCATTGAACTTCAGCTTCGGCACCAGCTTGCGGGAAGGCGATATTGAGATTCGCCTGGCGCCGCCGCGCTACCAGCGGATACTTCGAACCATGCCCACTCAAGGTGCGCTACTCGATATCAGCGTGATCATGCGGTGGGCACAGGATCTGGATCGCGAGGGGTGCTACGACGTCCTCTACGGCACCAGCAACGAAATGGATTTCCATCGCCGTGGCGTTCAATATGTCAATTATCCGTGGTTCTACCTGCCTCGCCCGCAGATAGAAATGAGCTGGTTTCACCGGATCCCCGGCGTGCTCGGAATGTACCGGCGGTCCTGCATGGCGCTTGCGCGCGCAACCCGATCGGGCCTGCGCAGGAACCTGATGCTGGCTAACTCCCAGTTTGTTGTCGAGCGAATCAAGCAGGCGCACGGAATCGGCGCTCAGATTATCCATCCACCGGTTCCTGGCGACTTTGTGGATCTGCCGTTTGATCAGAGACGGCTGGCGGTGGCAGCGGTAGGACGCGTGCATCCCACCAAACGCTGGGACACGGCCGTGGATATCGTCGAATCCGTTCGGCGCCGGGGCCACAACCTGGAACTTACTCTCATCGGACATGGCGACGATGTCGCTTACGGCCGCCGGCTGGAAGGGATGGCCGCAACGCGCCCCTGGTTCCGTTGGCTTCGCAATCTGAGCCGCGCGCAATTGCTAGTAGAGCTATCGCAGCACCAGTACGGGATTCATCCAATGTGGGAAGAACACTTTGGAATCGCGCCTGCGGAATTGCAACGTGCCGGATGCATTCCGTTCGTGCACAATTCGGGTGGCCAGGTGGAGATCGTCGGGGGCGACAACCGGTTGACCTTTGACTCCGTGGAGGACGCCGCTCGGAAAATCGCGCGTGTCATCGAGACCCCGGCTTTGCAGGCCGAGCTGCGTGGCCAGGCGGCAGAGCGAAGAAATTGGTTTACCGCAGAAAGATTTTGCGATTCCGTGCGCGAAATCGTAACCGAGTTCGCCCGGAACGCCGCGGTGACCGAGCCCCGGTCCGCCGGAAGAGCGAAGAGTGTCACTGCGTGACCGCATAGCCGGCGCCGTCCTGGTTTTGATCGTTCTAGCTGCGCAAACTCGCTGGATGGGTCCTGCGATCATCTTTCTCAGTGGCGGATTCGTGGCGTCTTACGGCGTCTGGATAGCAAATCGCTGGAAGAATGATGCTGCGGCGATTCTTCCTCTCTATCTGCTCGCCATCGCCGTGCAGTGCCTGCATTTCACCGAGGAATATGTAACCGGCTTTCAGCATCAGTTCCCAAAACTGTTTGGAGACGATTGGTCCGATGCGCGCTTCGTGACGTTCAATATGCTATGGCTGGCTGCTTTTGTGCTGGCGGGTTTAGGCGTCTACCGAAGAGTTCAGTTAGCCTATCTCATTGTTATTTTTCTCTCGCTGATCGGCGGTGTGGGGAACGGAGTCTCCCATCTGGTATTGGGTGCAATGTACGGTCGATATTTCCCCGGCGTCATTACCGCGCCTTTTTGTTTGCTGATGGGGATACTGGTTCTGGCTCGGTTGTTCGGACGCTCCCCTTAACTCTCGCGGTATTCGCCGAACACTGCGCGCAAGCGGTCCGAAATTTCGCCGACTGTGGCATGGGCTTCCGCACAGCTCAGGATGTGCGGCATCAAATTATCGCTCGACCGGGCGGCTTGCTCGAGCGCCTGGAGCCGTTCGTCGTAGACAGATCGGCTGCGCGAGGACCGCACTTCGCGAACGCGCTCGATCTGCTGCTGCTCCAGCTCAGGATTCAACCGGAACGGCGCCAGGGTCTCGCCTTCGGACTGCTTGAAACGGTTCACTCCCACTACTACGGCCTCACCCGTTTCCACCTTCTGTTGGAACTCGTAAGCTGCGTTTTGGATCTCGTTCTGGATGTAGTTCTTCTCTATCGCGGCCAGCGTTCCGCCCATGGCATCGATGCGATCGATGTACTGGCGGGCGCCGCGCTCAATTTCATCGGTGAGCTGTTCGATGGCGTAGCTGCCACCTACCGGATCGGCCGTATGCGTGACGCCACTTTCGTGCGCGATGATCTGCTGGGTCCGTAGCGCCAAGCGGGCCGATTCCTCGATGGGCAGCGACAGCGCTTCGTCCTTGGCGTTGGTATGCAGCGATTGTGCGCCGCCCAGCACGGCGGCCAGCGCTTGCATCGAGACGCGTACGACGTTCACGTCTGGCTGCTGCGCGGTCAAGGTGGATCCGGCAGTCTGCACGTGGAAGCGCATCATCAGGGAACGCGGATTGCGCGCTTCAAAACGATCGCGCATGAGGGACGCGTACAGCCGGCGCGCTGCACGATACTTCGCGATTTCCTCCAGAAAATTGTTGTGCGCGTTGAAGAAGAAGGAAAGGCGCGGTGCAAATTCATCTACTTGCAAACCTGCACGAAGCGCGGCCTCGATGTACGCTATGGCGTTGGCCAGGGTGAAAGCCACTTCTTGCACGGCCGTGGAGCCGGCCTCGCGAATGTGATAGCCGCTGATGGAGATGGTGTTCCATTCCGGCAGTTCGGCGGAGGCCCATCGGAAAAGGTCGGTGATGATCCGCATGGCCGGCCGCACCGGGTAGATGTAAGTTCCGCGCGCGATGTATTCCTTCAGAATGTCGTTCTGGACGGTGCCTGAGAGTTTGCGCAGATTGGCGCCCTGGCTGTGAGCAACCAATACGTAGAAGCTCAACAGAATTGCCGCAGTGGAATTGATGGTCATGGACGTGGTGATATCCGCCAGGCGAATACCGTCGAACAGCCGATACATGTCGTCCAGAGTGCAGATGGCCACGCCTACCCGGCCCACTTCGCCGGCCGCGAGCTTATGATCGGAATCCATCCCCATCTGCGTGGGCAAATCGAAGGCGACCGAAAGTCCAGTGATGCCTTGCGAAAGGAGATAGCGGTAGCGCCGGTTGCTCTCCTCGGCCGTACCGAATCCGGCGTACTGCCGCATGGTCCAGAGGCGGCCGCGATACATGTCCGGGTATATGCCTCGGGTGTAGGGGTACTGGCCTGGTAGCTCAGCCTGGTCACACACGCGGTCGCTCATATCTGGAGATCTTGCGGGCGCGCCAGAACGACGAAATTCCGAACCATCCCATGATTAGTACGAAAGGGATGGTCAGGGCCAAATGTGCGCCGCTACCGTCTTTGCCAAAATTCCGGATGGCGTAGGGTACCGGCAACACAGCCAAAACCAGGAAGAAGAAGCCGATCACCTGATTCCAAAGGATATGGATGGGCCGAACAACTCCCGGCAGGACATGGAACGCTAACTTCTTAGCTTTCGTAAACATGAGGTTCCAGTACCAGTGTAACGAAGGATGCCGCTAACGGGAATCCACCCTCTAGCCGATAATATTAAAAGGGGAGCGAAACGCCCGGTCTGGGGCACTCCTAAATTGGATGAAACTGTGCTCGCCTTGACAACATCCAGAAGGTAGAGTGTTATGCTGATAGTGGCCCGCGCAGAAAGGGGCGAAGCTTGGAAGAAAAACTAAAAGAGTTGATGCAGGAGCTCGGCAATGCGATCAACGAGTCGTTGTCCGATTCCGATCGAATCGCGGCCGCCATCGGGGAGATCAAGCGGGCTGGATACGACGTTTTTCTGGTCCTGGAAGCAACTATCGGATTCAACAAACGCGATGAATCCGGTGAGTACGAATCCGATGAAGCCGAAGTTGAGCCTGACACCGCGCCGCCTCCGAAGCGGAGATTCGAATCCACGGGCAGGATCAAACTCACCTCGCAGGATCACAAGTTCCTGAAGGCTCTCAAAATCGCAATCGACGAGGACAAAAGTTAGCAACGCCGTCCTAGTCAAGCAGTTCCTGGTAGACGTTCCAGGTCTCGCTCGCTGCTTTTTCCCAACTGAATTCCCCACTCCGCTTTAAACCCTTCTGGGTGAGATGCGCTCGAAGTGCGCCATCGTTGGTCAGTTTCAAAAGACCCTCCGAGATTGAAGCGACATCGGTTGGGTTCACCAACCAGGCAGCATCGCCAGTCACCTCCGGCATCGCCGACACATTGGATGTCAGAACCGGCACGCCGCGCGCCATCGCGTCCAGCAGCGGCATTCCAAAACCCTCGTCGAGCGAGGGAAACGCAAACACAGATGCTCGCCGGTAGAGATCCTCCAGGACCGGCTCCGGGACGTAGCCGAGAACCTGGATGTCGTTCTTGCGCGGGCTCTGCTCGATCCGCTCGATCGCCTCCTCGGCGCCGAATCCGAAGGAGCCGGCTAACACCAGCTTCCAACCGGAGGCGACCCCTTCGAACGCCTCCACCAGCCGCACGACATTCTTGCGGCGCTGGATGGCGCCGACGAAGAGAATCATCTGCTCGCGGTTTATCGACGTTGGGTGGAGGGACGGGGACCGCGTGCCGTGCGGGATCACTCGGATTCGTGCGGGTTCCACTTTCAAAAGCTCCTTCACCTGACGCGCCGTGAAGCGGGAGACCGCGATGATCAGATCGGAGCGCTCAGCCGCCGCGCGCGCCTGGGCAGCGAATCGGGCGCGAAAGTCAGGCGTGGAATAATCGCCGCTCAGGACGAACAGATCGTGAAATGTTGCGATGGTGCGCCGGTAACGAATGTCGATGCGTTGGTTCAGGCCATGAAAGAGATCAGCGCGCCGCGGCCAGCTCTTCCACAACAAGCTTCTCGTGGCGTTATGCGGAAGGGAGTCCCGGAAGGACGGAAGCAATCGGTGCGGGCGGTAGCAATAAAGGAAACTTGCTTCCGGATGTGCCAGCGCGAGGCCATTGAGAATTTGGCGCGAGTATACGCCCACTCCCGACAGATTCCGGCCTAAGCTATAAGTGGCATCCAGAGCAATTTTCAATCTGCAAGCATAGCGGTTTTGGCGCGCGTATGGGCGCTCTCCGCGAATTCACTCCCATCGTGGCCCAGCATTTTTTCCAGGCTGGCATCTTGGCGGATCGGTGCAACCGAAAAGCGCACGGTGCCGGAGGGCCGTTCCCTCTCCCGTGCCACGTTCTCGATATCCAAGGCCGCCCGGTTCAGCAGCGCCTCAAGCGTGGTCTCGGTCAACCCGGCAGTCAACAGCCCGAATCGGCTCTGGCCAACTCTCGCAACCAAAGAGGGCGTCTCGAAAGCGGAGCTGAGTACTTCCGCGGCTCGCAAAAGCAGAAGGTCGCGTGCTTCGTGGCCCTCCGCCGTTTCACCCGGCATCTCCGAGATCTCGATGGAAGCCAGCAGCAAGGGCACGTGGGTTAGGCGTGAGAGCGCCACGTAGTGGGCGCCCAGGTGGAGGAAGCACGCCCGGGTGAGTGCGCCGGTGAGAACATCTTCGAAGGGTGAGAGCCCCAGCATCGTGATTCTATGCTGCCGCTCAATGGCGTATCGCAACGAGCGCGCCAGCATTGCTCCGTCCATGTCGGATTTCAGCAAGACATCCTGGGCTCCTTCGCGGAGCAGAAGGTTGGCGAGATTCGCGTCGTCCTCATCCGCCAGAACGATGACGGGAGCCGCGTGAGCTTGATCGTTTACCTGGTGGAAGGTATTCAGCAGCATCGGGCTATCGGGCAGGCTCAAGTTCAGTAACACAACGTCGAAGCAATCGTTCCGCAGACAATCGAGAGCCTCTTGGAGTTGTTCGACGTGCACTACGCTGGTGGTCCGCCAATTGCACCATTGGCGGTTCTCTTCGATCTCAATGAGCGCCTCCGGCAAAAACTGCTCGCCTGCGAGGTCGTCCTCCACCAACAACAGTTTGATTGGTTTTGAGGTGGACATCTGCAACTGTAGTGACAATTAGGCGGGATTTGTATCAGGCGCGGTTAAGAAAAATACCCCTCAACACGTGCGGGGCTACAATTCGACGGCTATGGTAGCCCCGAGGGTAAGCAAGGGGACAGGGGCTACACTGCCAGTTGATATTCCTTGAGCTTCCGGTACAGAGTGGTGCGGCCGATGCCCAGCAGATTTGCGGCAATGGCACGATCCCCCTTGGTATATTCGAGCGCATCCAGGATAGCGTTCCGCTCCATTTGGTTGAGTGGAAGAATGGGCGGACGGCCAGATTCCGGAATTTCGCGGTGCTGGTGCGAGTCAGCTTCGCCGGGCGGCTTGGCGAGAGGATGAGAGCCCACCGCTACCGATAGAAACTGCGTTTTCTTGGTCAGCAGGTGGTTCTGCAGCATGGATGGTAGTTCCGCAACATGCAGCAGGGGCCCAGAGTTGATGGCGACCATATGCTGAATACAGTTCTCCAGCTCACGCACGTTGCCCGGCCAGTCATAAGAGATCATGGCCTCCAGGGTTTCCTGCGTGAGCGTATGACTTCTACCATGGCGCGCGAGGAAGTGCGCAATTAAGGCGGGGATATCTTCCTTGCGGTCGCGCAGCGGAGCGATTCGCACGTTCACCACGTTCAACCGGTAGAAGAGGTCGCGGCGAAAGGCTCCCTTTTCCACTTCCTTCGCCAGGTCGCGATTGGTTGCCGCAATCACGCGGAAGTCCGAGCGCCGGTGCATTAACGATCCAACCGGACGGAACTCCTTTTCCTGAAGCACCCGTAGTAATTTGGCTTGCAGATCGAGCGGCAGTTCCCCAATTTCATCGAAGAACGCCGTGCCCCCATCGGCCAATTCGATCAAACCAGTTTTCTGACCCACCGCGCCCGTGAATGCGCCTTTCACATGGCCAAAGAGTTCGCTCTCCATCAGAGGACCCACCATGGACGAGCAATCGATGGTGACGAACGGCCCTACTGGATTCACGTTATGGATGGATCGTGCTACTACTTCCTTGCCGGTACCGGTTTCGCCCAGCAGCAAAACTGGCCAACGGCAACGGCCCAGTTTCTCCACCATCCGCAGTACAGTGCGGATCCGCGGTGACTGCCCCACTAGAACATGTGTTGATTGTTCAACTTGCGCAAGCATTCGATATCCTTAGGGATGAATCTGCCCTCATGTTGTGTGTAGTGTCTGGTACCAACATAAACTCTACGAGTACTTTAGGATTTCAGCAACACCCCAACGTACTAGAATGCGGTGTTATTTGGGGTAGGGTAGGCCACTCATTTGGGGGGAGCACATTAGTACATATCGGCGGATCTTCGCCTCGTGCCTGCGGCAAACACCTTATCCTTATTGCTGTGACCCTGAGACGGGCGACCCCGCCAGCGGGGACGGGGAGGGTTCATCCAGCCGGACAACGAAGCCGGATCCAACTTCTTGCCGTACTCGTTCGGCCAGGACATTGGCAGCGTCCTCAGTGTGCTCTTTTCCGACTAGCACTCGCCATAAGACGGGATACCCCCTGCGCAGTACAAGGCGCGCCGATCCATACTCGCGTTCCAGCGTGAAGCGCAACCGCTCGGCACGATCTTTATCTTGAAACGCTCCGGCCTGGACGGCATACCAATTTTCCGCTGGCGCCACGGCTTGGAGGGAAAGGATGTCGATGCGAACCTGCGCGACACCGGGGCCGATCATCTCGATCGCTTCAGCGGCGGCGTGCGAAAGATCGATGATCCGGCCGGCGACGAAAGGTCCACGGTCGATAATACGGACGTCCACCGTTTTTCCGTTCGTCAGGTTGGTGACGCGCACGAAAGTTCCGAAGGGTAGGGTCCGATGAGCCGCGGTCAATTTCTCCATGTCGTAGATCTCGCCATTCGCGGCGGCGCGTCCATGATAGGGATGGCCGTACCAGCTCGCCAATCCGGTTTCGGACGACCCGATCGACGGTGGAATGGGCGGCGCTGGAGCTGCTGTGCTGATGTGATGCTTCTTCGCGCAACCGGACAGCGCGACGCACGCTACCGGGAACGCGAGAGCAGCCAACCGGGCGCGCAACACCATTTGCTCCGATCGTAGCGCGGACTCAGGCGCGTCGGCAAGAACAAAATTGGCCTTCTTTGGCGTTTCGAGACATGGAACAATTCGTCAGAGAAATGGTTTTGGGGGTTACAAGGCCCTTCTGAGCCCTTCCCGACCTCGCTCTCGAGGGCCGATGTGCATTTTTTTCTTGACTTTCGGCTCAAAGAACCTTATATATGAATCACACTGCGATCTTGAGATCGCAAATCTGATGTTAGGGAGAATCAATCGATGAAGAACGCAACAAAGAAAGCTGCTAAGCCGGCGAAGAAAAAAGCACCCAAGAAGAAGAAGTAAGTTTGGGCGCCCCGAGAGGGCTAGCAGTTTAATTAGGGTTCATGCAATCGGCCCCGAGTGATCGGGGCCATTTTTATTGGCTGCCGCGCTTCCTGCGCTGTGCTCTCCCCCGGTGGAATTTTGAACCGGCCGTGGTGTGCGCTAAGATTCCAGCATGCGGCGGCGAACGTTCCTTCAAGCGACAGTAGCCGGGTTAGCCGCGCGGTCCGCATCCGCGGGAGGTGATGTGTCTACGGTCCCGATCCGTCTTGGCTTCGACAGCTATTCCGTCCGAGCCTTCCGTTGGAAAGCAATCCAGCTGCTCGATTACGCCGCCGGCCTCAAGCTGGACACCATCCAGCTCTCAGGCCTCGAAGATTATGAAAGCTTCGAACCGGAGTATCTCGCGCGGGTGAAGGATCACGCGGCGAAGGTGGGCATCGTGATCGACGGCGGCATGGGATGTATCTGCCCTCTGTCCAAGAGCTGGAATCCGAAGGACGGCGACCCCAAGGAGAATATCCTGCGCGGGCTGCGCGTGGCCAAGGCCGTGGGCGCGACTTCCATGCGCTGCTACATGGGTAGCGCGGCGGACCGGCGCGGCAACCATCCGCTGGAGGCCGTCATGGAAAGCACCATCGCGGTCTTTCGTTCGGTGCGCGCCGAGGCGCTGGACCTGGGAGTGCGCATCGCGCTCGAGAATCACGCCGGGGACATGCAGGCCCACGAGGTCCGGACCATCATCGAAGAAAGCGGCAAGGACGCCGTGGGCGCCTGCCTGGACACCGGTAATCCAATGTGGGTGGTGGAAGATCCACTGGTGTCGCTCGAAGTGCTGGCGCCGTATGTGGTGACCTCGCATGTGCGGGATTCGGCAGTGTGTGAGCATCCACGTGGCGCGGCCGCGCAGTGGACGGCGTTAGGCGACGGATCGATCGACTTCCACAAATTCATGGAGCGCTATCGCGAGCTGTGTCCGAAGGCCGCTATGCAGCTAGAGATCATCACCGGCCGCCCGCCGCAGGTACTGGCGTACCTGGAGCCGGATTTCTGGAAGGCTTTTCCGAAGGCGAAGGCCTCGGAGTTCGCCAGGTTCGTCGCACTGGCGAAAAGCGGCCACCCATTCACGGGATTCATGGTGATCGAAGACGGGACGCCGCAGCCCCTGCCCGAGTTCACAGCGGCATTGCGGGAGCAACAGCGCCTGGACCTGGAGCGGAGTTTCGAGTATGCGAAGAAGTCGTTGGGGGTGGGGGTGCGGTGGAGGGGTTAGTGGCGCTTGGAACCTAGCTGCCAGACTTTGACGACCGGCGCTCCCTTGTCGAGCCAGGCCATGACTTCGCCTGCGAGAGTAACCGGGTTGCACCACATCACCTTTCGAATCTCGGCACAGTTGCCAGTTATGCTCCGTAGTAGTTCGTGGACGGAATCGTCGCGAGAGACGACGATCCGATCGTGCGCGAGGGCTGCCTCCACAAGGTGAAGGTCTTTTTCGATCTCTTGTCGAGCATTGCCCGGAAGGCCCAGGCGATTGATCTTGGAGCGCAGAGACTGGTCCCGCTCAACCAGCGGCCGAAGAAGCTTGCCCCGTCTCTGCATCGCAAGCATCCAGTCCTTGAGGAATCGGATTCTGACCTCGTCCGCCGTGCTGCGAATGAGCAGAGCCACATTTTGCCACTCCTGTTCAATCTCTCTGCTGAGAACCACCTTGTGGCAAACATTCAATACGACTTCGAGAAAGCGGCGGCACGAAATTGAGGTTGGGTTCTCCGCCAAGGTTGCCGACCGCGCCACGGAGGCGTCGATCACCAGGCGCCGGGAGACCTTCTTCGCCACTAGCGGTGGCTCCGCTCGGCGACTGCGTCGAGGTAAGCACTGTCTGCGGAGAGAATGACTCGGTCGAAGTCTTCCGGCCAATCGCTGTCACTGAACGCGCCGTTTTCGTCGAGACCGGTAGGGGTAACTGCGGTCACGCCGGTCTTCGGATCGCGCTGGAACCAGTGGAGCTTAACAAGCTCCGGTTTTAACTCGCCCTTCGCGACGAGGGTCTGGATTGCCGTTAGCAACAGCGTGCTGTGAGTTTCGACGACTACCTTCACGCCGCGCTTGGCGGCGTCCGCGAGAATATCCGCCAGCTTGACCTGAGCTCGCGGGTGAAGGTGGATCTCAGGCTCCTCAAGATAGACGAGTTGTCCTTCGCCTGCCACCCGCAAAGCTACCAGGACAGGTAAGGTTTGGAGGACTCCGAATCCAACGTCGGCGACGCTTACAAGGTCCCCTACTCTTGGATCATCCAGTCGCTGGACCAGCAGCTCAATACTGACGTCACTCAACCGCTGAGCTACAACTTCCGGGGCCAGGCCGGTTCGACGCAGGTCCTCGTTCAAAAGCGAATAGGCGCTGGCCCTGCCAGACTGCCAACTGTATATGACACTGCCAGTGTATTCGTGGAACGTGCCAGGAAAACTTGTCGCAACCGCCCGAATGGGGTAAGTCCTCTCCGTATTTCCGCGGATGCCTGGAACGTGAATCACACCTTGGACGAATCGGGCGATCCATTTCATCGCATGGAAGGTTGACCCTCCCGCGAGCCGGACGTCGAGGAAAAAGCGGTCTGAAACGATTTCTTCGGCTGCCTCCCAGTATCCGTCTTCAACCGGGAACATCGCCTCCATTCCGCTGCGGATCTCGTCTTTATGCATGTCTGGACGAAGGGTTAGCAGTTTCTTCCCTCGTATCAACCGCTCCTCCAACACCGCTGCGGCGTAGGTTAACGACTCTGCGAAAGTAATGTGGAACTCGAAGTCCGGGGTCGCAAGCTCGACGGACATGGGTCGTGTTCCTTCTGCGGTCCGCGAGAAAAACTGATCGCTTGATGTGAATTTTACATTCGGGCCTCCGATCCAAAGCGGACCGGGATCTGTGGTTTGCTCCAGCGTCTGCTTCAGCATCAACAACGGCTGCATGATGCTCGACTTACCCGAACTATTCGCCCCGGCGAGGATCGTCAGCGGGGCTATCTCAATCGATTGCTTCTTGCTGATCGACTTGAAGCCTTCTACCGCGATCCGGGTGATCCCGTCGGCCATAGCTCAAGCCTAGCCTAACCGGTTCAGCGCCGCGCGGAGTTCTTCCAGACTCATCGTGCCGGGATGATACAGCCGGACAATCCCTTGCCGGTCGATCAACACCACAGTCGGAGTGGTGCTGGCGCCGTAATTCTTGAAATTCTCTTCGCTGATTGGCGCCGGGACATTCAGCAAGTCCGAATAAAACTTGTGGCGGACTTCGTCGATGTACTTGGTCTCGTCGGTGGGCCCAACTTCCTCGCCACGCGCTGCGTAGCCGTAACGCTGCGTCGGGGCAACCACAACTAAACCCTTGGCGGCGTACTCTTTCGCGATTTCGGCCAGGATTGGCGCTTCCTGCTTGCAATCGCCGCACCAGTGCGCCCAGAAGAATAGCACCACTGGCTTGCCCTTCCACGCAGTTAGCGGCGCGGGCTTAGATCCTAGAAATTCGCGCTCATCCAGCGGCGGCGCGACTTTTCCTTCCAGGCTCAGCAGGTTGATGTTTTTCTGGATGCGCGTACGAATCGAAGTCGCCTGATACTTGGCCAGCTCCGCTTTTAGAAACGCCACCGCGGCGCTACGCTCGCCACGTGCGCTCAACACCTGCGCCTCCACCTCGATGGCAGCGCCCAGCGCGATGGGCAGATGATCCTCCGCGTCGAGAGGCCGCTTCTTCAGCTCCTCCAACGCCAGCCGGTGCGTCTCCTTGGCGTAGGACTCGGCTTTATCCAACTGCTTCGCCGCGAGCTCACCGCGTCCCATCCAGGATAAAGCCACGATCATCTCCGGCGTGACGCCTTCGCTCGACCGGTATCTCTGAATGATGGAATCGCCCTGCGCGAAGTCATTGTGGGCAACCGCCGCGCGGACGTCATTGATCACGTTGGCCCAGGCTGTGGCCGCGATTAAGCCTGCTGGAATCAGTTTCAACAGCATCTACATTGAGGATAACAAGCGCCCGCCATCCACCACGATGGTCTGGCCGGTCAGGTAGGACGACCCGTCGCTTGCGAGCAGCAACGCCACGTCGGCAATCTCCGGAGGCTGGCCCAAATGCCGGATGGGTTGGTGAGAGATCAACTGCTCGAGCTTCGCCGGGTCTTTCCAATAATATTCGCTCAGCACGGTCTGCACCAGGCCGGGTGCGATCGCGTTCACGCGCACGCCCTTGGGGCCCAGCTCCAGCGCGTACGATTGCGTCATCATGATCAACGCCGCTTTGGTCATGCTGTACAGCAATCCGTGATATTGCGGGCGCATTCCGGCGATAGATGCGATGTTGATGATGGATCCCGAGCCGCGCTCGCACATCCCCGGCGCCACCAAACGCATCAGGCGATAGGTGCTCTTGAGATTCACCTCCACCATCTTGTCAAACTGGCCGTCGTCCATTTCGATGCCGGGCCCCTGAGCGATATTGGTAGCCGCGTTGTTGACCAGGATGTCGATCTTGCCGAAATCGCGCATCGTGGTGTCCACCAAGCGCTGCAACTCCTCGATGTTCCCCACATGGCAAGCCAGCGGCACTATGCGGCCGGCCAGACCCTTCAGTTCCTCAGCCACTTGGTCCAGCGTGTCCTGCTTGCGCCCGCAGATCACCACCGTTGCGCCTTCCCGCGCAAAAACCTCCGCTGTCGATTTCCCGATCCCGCGGCTTGCGCCGGTGACGATTGCTACTTTGTTCTTCAGTTGGCTCATAGTTTCAGTGTCTTCAGATACTCGCGGAAATCGCGACCCAGGTCATAACGCTTGAGCGCAAACTCAACCGTAGCTTTCAGGAACCCGAGTTTATCGCCGGCATCATAGCGCGTGCCTTCGAAGCGATAACCGTAGATGGGACGGTTGTGCAGCAGATGTTTCAATGCATCGGTGAGCTGCAGCTCGCCCCCGCTGCCCGGTTCGATAGATTCGATGGATTCGAAAACATCCGGCGTGAGCACGTAGCGGCCGATGATGGCCAGGTTGGACGGCGCTTCCGACGGCTTCGGCTTCTCCACCATGTTCCGAATCCGGAACAGGCGATCTTTTCCCGAGTTATGCGATACCGGCTCGGCATCCACGGCTCCGTAGGCGGAAATAGCGTCGCCTGGAACTTCCATCAGCGCGACAACGGATGCGCCATAGAATTCGTGGACATCCAGCAACTGCCGGATGCACGGAATTTCTGAATCGATCACGTCGTCGGAAAGCACCACTGCGAACGGCTCATGGCCCACCAGCTCCTTCGAGCGCAGGACTGCGTGGCCCAGGCCGAGCGCTTCCTTTTGCCGCACGTAGGCGACATCGATCATGTCCGAAACACTGCGGACAATCGCCAGCAGATCCTTCTTGCCCTTGGCCTCCAGCGTTTGTTCCAGCTCAAAGCTCACATCGAAGTGATCCTCGATCGCTGTCTTGCCCCGGCCGGTGACGATGATGATGTTCTGAATACCGGAATGAATGGCCTCTTCGACGCCGTACTGGATGAGGGGCTTGTCCACCAGCGGGAGCATCTCTTTGGGCTGCGCCTTGGTGGCTGGAAGGAATCGCGTGCCGAGTCCCGCGGCGGGGAAGACTGCCTTGCGAACTTTGGGAATCATCAGAACTATTGTGTCAGAGCGGGCGCAAGAAAAAGCTTGCTAACTAACTATGTCTATAGTAGACTAAACGTGTTAGCCGTTACCGATATGAGTCTGCCGAAATTAACCAAACTCGAGCTTCAGATCATGGAGACGCTGTGGAGCCGGGGTGCCTGCTCGATTCGCGAAGTTCAGGAGGCGTTTCCGGAGGCTCGAAGGCCGGCCTACACCACCGTGCAAACCACCGTCTATCGTCTGGAAGGGAAGAAAGCCGTGCGCTGCGTCAAGCGGATCAGTAACGCCAACATATTCGAGGCGGCCATCTCGCGCGGGGAAGCACAAGGCAAGTTGATCGACGAATTGCTGGGACTCTTTGGAGGCAGGACCAAACCAGTGATGGCCCATCTCATCGAATCCGGCCAGCTTACTTTGGACGACGTAAAAGAAGCCGAGCAAGCTCTGAAGAAGCTGGCGAGAAAGGAAAAATCAAAATGATCCCGGCGAACTTGATCCCGATCGCCAATCACTTGTGGCAATCCACTCTTATCGCGGCCGTGGCCGGGCTCTTGAGCCTGGCATTGAGAAAACAGCGGGCTCAGGTTCGCTATGCGCTTTGGCTGGCCGCATCGGTGAAGTTCCTGGTACCTTTTGCGCTGCTGGTCAACATCGGCAGTCAATTTCAGTGGCGTACGGCCGTCACTGTGGTGCGATCGCCGCTCCCAATCGCGATGGAACAGATCAGCCAGCCTTTCTCGCGTTCGGGCGCAGCGCCCCTGTCGACTGTCACGCCGGCGGCAAACCAGGTGTTAGCAGTTCCGCTTGTTTTTTGGGTGTGCGGCTTTGCCGCGGTTTTCTTCTCATGGTTGAAGCGATGGAGGCACGTCCGAGCCGCCGTGCGCGCGGCGTCCCCTTTGTCGCTGGACGTCCCGCTTAAGGTGGTGTCTTCCCCCGTTCCGCTGGAGCCAGGCGTTTTCGGAATCTTCAAGCCAGTATTGTTGCTTCCCGAAGGAATCTTGGAACGTTTGTCGCCAGCCCAGTTGCGTTCGATTCTCGCGCACGAGCTGTGCCACGTGCGGCGACGCGATAACTTTGCTGCTGCATTGCACATGACCGTGGAGGCGCTCTTCTGGTTTCATCCCCTGGTGTGGTGGATCGGAGCCCGGCTGATGGAAGAGCGGGAGCGTGCCTGTGATGAGGAAGTTCTCCGCCACGCCGCCGAACCCGAGGTTTATGCCGAAGGGATTCTCAACGTTTGCAAGTTTTATTTAGCGTCGCCGCTGCGTTGCGTGTCCGGCGTCACCGGCTCAAATCTGAAGAAGCGCATCGAGGAGATCATGACGCGGCGCGCGCTGTACAGCGTCAGTCCCGGAAAGAAATTACTCCTGGCCGGCGCTGCAACGGTAGCCATTGGAATGCCGATCGCGATCGGCGTTCTGAACGCGCCACAGGCTCACGCTCAGTCTGAGGGCGCGAAGCTGACTTTCGAAGTGGCGTCGGTCAAGCCCAACAGCGGGGATGACCGCCGGGTCGGGATCCAGTTACAGCCCGGCGGAGGCCTGCGCACAACCGGCACGACGCTCAAATTCCTGCTCACCTTCGCCTATGACGTCCGAGATTTTCAAGTCTCCGGTGGTCCTGGCTGGATCAATTCTGATCGCTTCGATATCGTCGCCAAGTCCGAGCGAGGCAGCGCGGAAAGCACTGCGGACGATATGCGCAAGATGACCGATGCGCAGCTGAAGACGTCGGTGGAATTAGTACGGCAAAAACTTCAGGCGCTGTTGGCTGATCGTTTCCAGCTTACGCTTCACCACGAGACAAAAGAACAGCCGGTGTACGCGCTGGTGATCGGTAAGAACGGACACAAGCTTCAGGAATCTCAGGTCAAGGAAGGCGAAGGACGCCACATGATGATGAATCGAGGTGAGCTCGACGGCGACGGCGTGCAGCTGGAGTTTCTCGCCTCTACCCTTTCGAGTCAGTTGGGCCGCCCTGTCATCGATCGCACCGGGCTCACGGGACATTACACTTTCAAGCTCCAGTGGACTCCCGATCCGGGTCAATCCATGGGTGGACCGCTGCCTCCGGGTGTCGAAGCTCCTCCACCACCGGACCCCAATGGACCCTCGATATTCACGGCTATTCAGGAGCAACTCGGGCTGCGTTTGGAGTCGCAGAAAGGCCCGGTCGACCTGATCGTCATCGACCGAGTGGAAAAGCCATCCGAGAACTGATCACAAAATATCGGTGGGTCACCCAACGATTTAGCACGCCCAATCGTCCTAAACTCTATCGGCGGGACAATAGCAGAAAGGAAAAGCGATAATATGCGACCAATTCGAAGTACGAATCTGGTGATTCTCGTGGCTGGCCTGGCTTTTGGCCAGTCGGTACCCGCCCCGCTGACTTTCGAGGTGGCGTCCATCAAGCCCAGCGCTGAACAGGGCGACCACCGGATGATTCGGTTCATGCCTGGCGGCGGCCTGCCGCCACAGCGGATGAAATGCGAAATATGACGGACGCGCAGATGAAGACCACCGTGGAACAGATGCGGCAAAAACTGCAAGCGCTCCTGGCCGATCGTTTCCAGCTCACCATTCATCACGAGACCAAGGAACAACCTGTCTACGCGTTGGTAATCGGCAAGAATGGATCGAAGCTGCAGGAATCTCAGATGAAGCCCGGCGATAGACACCGCTTGATGAGGATGGGCCGTAGCGAACTCAACGCGGAAGGAGCCGCTATCGACATGCTGACCAGCACTCTTTCGAATGTACTGGGCCGTCCGGTGATCGATCGCACCGGCCTGAAGGGAGATTACGATTTCAAGTTGCAGTGGACTCCCGATCCGAGCCAGTCGGGTGGTTTCGGCGGACCACCGCCTCCGGGTGTGGAAGCCCCGCCGCCACCGGATCCCAACGGCCCATCGATATTCACCGCGATTCAAGAACAACTGGGGCTCCGCTTGGAATCGCAAAAAGGGCCAGTCGACCTAATCGTCATCGACCGTGTGGAAAAACTCTCCGAGAACTAACCGTGGCGCACGCTCTCAGCGTGCCGCGTCCCCACTCCTGGGGACGCTTGCTGCGTTCCTTCTCACCGCGCTGCTCCCAGCCACGGAACACCACGGCAGCGTGAAATTCTCCGGCCTCCCGGTCCCCGGCGCAACGGTAACCGCGACACAAGGTGATAGATCGGTCACCGCGATCACGGATCCACAAGGTCAGTATTCCTTCCTCGACCTTCCCGACGGCACCTGGACCATTCAAATTGAAATGCTGGGATTCGCTCCTATCCGCCAGGAGGTGACTATTTCGCCGCAGACACCGATCCTCGAATTTGAGCTAAAGATGCTGGCGCTCAGCGAAATCCATGCCGTCGCGGCTCCGGCTCCTGCGCAGGCCGCGACCACGCCCACACCAATACCAGCCCCGACACCTCCCGTAACACCCGCCGCAAAATCGCGCATAGCGAAAAACGCGCCGCTGGCGCCCACCAACACACCAGCCCCATTCCAGAAGACTGATCTCAATGCCACCGCGATTCCCGCAGCCTCGCCCCAGCCCGACGCCGCGGCTCCTCCGAGCGACACCTTCGCCAACCAAAGCCAGTCCGATCTCAACCAGCGCGCCGCCGACGGCTTCCTTATCAATGGCACCGCGAACAACGGCGCCAGTTCGCCGTTCTCCCTAGCTCAGGCATTCGGAAACAACCGGCGCAGCCAATCGCTCTATACCGGAACCCTGGGACTCATCCTCGACAACTCCGCGCTAGACGCCCGTCCGTTTTCTCTAACCGGCCAGGACACACCCAAGCCCGCGTACGATCATCTGCAGGGCGTCCTTGCGCTAGGCGGCCCCATCAAGATTCCGCACCTGATTCCACGCAACGGCCCAATTTTCTTCATCAATTACCAGTGGACCCGGAATCGTAACGACAGTAACGCCACCGGCTTGATGCCCACCATCGCGGAACGCAACGGAGATTTCTCGCACGCTCTGAATCCGCTCGGCCAGCCGGTCGAGATCGTCAATCCCGAGACGGGAGCGCCAATTTCCGGCAACATGATCCCGCAATCTCTGATCAGCCCGCAGGCGCTGGCGCTGCTACGCTTCTATCCGCTTCCCAACTTCGCGGGCGGAACACAATACAACTATCAGATCCCGATTGTCGGCAACATGCACCAGGACAGCCTGCAAACGCGGCTGTTCAAGACATTCAACCGCAAGAATCAGCTTTCCTTCCTGTTCGCGCTGCAGAGCACGCGCTCGGATACTCCGAACCTCTTTGAATTCCTCGATACAACAAAAACTTTGGGGCTCAACTTCCAGGCCAACTGGCGTCACAGCTTCACGCCCAGACTATTTACCAACGTCGGATATCAATTCAGCCGCCTCGCGACGCGGGTTACACCCTACTTCGAGAATCTCGTGAACGTCTCAGGCGACGCGGGCATCTCAGGCAATAATCAATCTCCCGTGAATTGGGGACCGCCCAGCCTCAATTTCGCCAGCGGAATCGCGAGTCTCTCAGACGGCCTGCCGTCCGACAATCGCAACCAAACCAGCGCGGTTTCCATGGACAATCTTTGGAGCCACAGCGGTCACAATATTTCCTTCGGAGGCGACTTCCGCCGCCAGGAATTCAACATCCTGTCCCAGCAAGACCCACGCGGCACTTTTACTTTCACCGGCGCGGCTGCGGGCTCCGATTTCGCCGGATTCCTGCTGGGAGTGCCCGATACAAGTTCCATAGCATTTGGAAACGCCGACAAGTATTTTCGTTCGTCCACATATGAAGCTTATGTCAACGATGATTGGAGGCTGAGTCCCGCGCTCACGGTGAATGCGGGTGTTCGCTGGGAATACTGGTCGCCGATTACTGAAAAATACGGCCGCTTGGTGAACTTGGACATTGCGTCCGGCTTCGCGGCGGAGGTTCCTGTTGTCGCAAGCCATCCCACCGGATCGCTTACCGGAACCTCCTACCCCGATTCGCTCATCCATCCGGACAAACGTGCCATTCAGCCGCGCGTTGCGTTCGCCTGGCGTCCGCTAGCAGCATCTTCCATGGTGGTTCGCGCCGGATATGGCGTTTACTACAATACTTCCGTCTACTTGCCACTGGCCACGCAGATGGCGCAGCAGTTCCCGCTTTCCAAAAGCTTGAGCGTGCAGAATAGTCCGAGCGATCCGCTCACGCTCGCGAGCGGTTTCAATGCGTCCCCCACCATCACGCCCAACACCTTCGCGGTGGATCCCAATTTCCGGTTGGGCTACAACCAGAATTGGCAAATGTCGGTGCAGCGCGATCTGCCCGGCGCTCTGGTGCTGAGTGTAATGTATCTCGGCAGCAAAGGAACGCGGGCCGAGCAGATTTTCCTGCCGAACACCTATCCATTGGGCGCGGTGAATCCGTGCCCCACCTGTCCCGCCGGGTTTCAATATGTTACTTCCAACGGCAATGCGACGCGCGAGGCCGGTCAGGTTCAATTGCGCCGGCGGCTGCGCAGCGGCTTCACCGCCAGCCTGCAATACACCTACTCGAAATCGATTGACGACGCCGCGTTGGGCGGCCACAATCAGGGAACCGCGGTTATCGCTCAAAATTGGTTGGATCTCAGCGCCGAACGCGGCCTCTCGAATTTCGATCAGCGCCATCTGTTGAACGCGCAGATACAATACACCACGGGCATGGGGCTCGGCGGGGGCACGCTGCTGAGTGGTTGGAAGGGCGTGCTCTTCAAGGAATGGACCTTCGGAAGCCAAATCGCCGCCGGGACGGGGCTGCCTCTGACGCCTATCTATTTCGCGGCTGTCGGAGGTACGGGCGTCACGGGAAGCATTCGTCCGGACTACACTGGCGCGCCGCTCTACAACGCGCCGCCGGGCCTTCACCTGAATCCGGCGGCGTATACGATTCCGGTTTCTGGCCAGTGGGGCAATGCCGGCAGAGACTCAATTACAGGTCCCTCGCAGTTCTCGCTCAATTTTTCTCTGGGCCGCGTCTTCCAGATGACGGACAAACTCAGCCTGGACTTCCGCGTGGATGCCACCAACGCGCTCAACAACGTCACGTATCCGAATTGGAATACCACGGTGGGAAGCGCGCAATTTGGATTGCCAACCACAGCGAACGCTATGCGCAGCTTGCAAACCACGGTGCGAGTGAGGTTCTAACGATGCGACTCGCGGCAGCCATATTCTTCTGTCTACTTTTCACAGTCAACGCCCAGCAGGTAGGCCAAAATGCGCCGGCCTCAGCGCCAGCCACTTTCCAGAGCAGCACTCAATTGGTGGTGGAAACAGTTTCGGTGAAAGACAAGAACGGCAATGCCGTCGAAAACCTGACTGCGAAGGATTTCACGGTCACCGAGGATGGCGTACCGCAGACAATCCGCTTTTTCGAATTCCAGAAGCTCCAAGCCGAAGCCCCCACTCCCAGCGCGACGCCCGCGTCGAGAGCCGCGCCTTTCGCGAAGCTGCCCAAAACACAAATCGCGCCCGAGGCGCCCGGAAATACCAAATACCGGGACCATCGGCTGCTGGCCCTTTATTTCGACATGAGCGCGATGCCTGAGACCGATCAGTTGCGCGCCTTCTCCGCCGCGATGAAATTCGTCCAGACCCAGATGACGGCGTCGGACCTGTTGGCAATCATGGTTTATGAGCAGGGCGCCGTTAAGATTTTGCAGGATTTCACCGCCGACCGCGACCGTCTGGAAAGCATCGTCGAAACCCTGATCGTAGGCGAAGACGAGAACACCGCGGATACCGCCAACGATGCCAGCTCTGCCGATACCGGCGCCGCCTTTGGCCAGGACGACACGGAATTCAACATCTTCAACACGGACCGGCAACTGTCTGCTTTGCAGACCGCGGCCAGAATGTTGGGCTCGCTCAATGAGAAGAAGGCGCTTATTTATTTTGCGAGCGGTCTGAGATTAAACGGGGTCGACAACCAGGCGCAGCTTCATGCCACCATCAATGCCGCCATCCGCGCCGGCGTCTCGTTCTGGCCCATTGATGCGCGCGGCCTAATGGCCCAAGCGCCGCTCGGCGACGCCACTCATGGGTCTCCAGGTGGTCTTGCCATGTACAACGGAGCGTCCGCAATGGCGTTCCGCGACAATTTTCAGAAATCGCAAGACAACTTGTGGACGCTCGCCGCCGACACCGGCGGCAAGGCGCTGCTGGACTACAACGACCTGACCAAGGGGATGGTGCAAGCGCAGCAGGCGATATCGAGTTATTACTTGATCGGCTACTACACCACCAATGCGGCCCTGGACGGGAAATTCCGGCGCATCAAAATCTCGCTTGCGAACGGCTTGAGCGCCAGCGTCGACTATCGCCAAGGCTACTTCGCGGGCAAGCAGTTCGGGAAATTCTCGACCGCCGAAAAAGAGCGGCAGCTTGAAGATGCGCTGATGTTGGGCGATCCGGTCACGGAGCTTACCATTGCCATGGAGGTGGATTATTTCCAGCTCAACCGGGCCGAGTATTTCGTACCGATAGTCGTCAAGATCCCCGGCAGCGAGTTGGCGCTGGCCAAGCGCGGCGGCGCCGAACACACGCTGCTGGATTTCATCGGCGAAATCAAGGACGATTTCGGAACTACCATTTCGAACGTACGCGACAAAGTGAATATCAAGCTCACTGACGCCACCGCGGCTGAACTGGCGAAGCGTCCCGTTGAGTACGACACCGGCTTCACGCTGCTGCCGGGAAAATACAAAATCAAATTCCTGGCGCGCGATGCCGAGACCGGACGAATCGGAACCTATGAAACTGGTTTCCTCATTCCAAACTTGAACAAGGAAGACAAACGGATTGCGATCAGTTCGGTAGTCTTGAGCAGTCAGCGAGTGGATTTCAAAGACGCGCTCTACAATGCGGCGAAAGATAAGGGGAAGGCCGAGAGTGTGAACCCGCTGGTGCAGGAAGGCCAGAAGCTGATCCCGAGCGTAACGCGAGTATTCAGCAAAGGCCGCGAGATGTACGTATATTTGCAGGCCTATCAGCAAGCGGAGCCAAACGCGCACCCGCTGGTTGCGTTCGTGACGTTTTACCGTGGCCAAGCCAAAGCGTTCGAGACCCCGCCGCTCCAAGTCACCGAAGCGCTGAGCAATCGGCTGAAGACTACGCCTCTCAAGTTCAGCCTCTCGCTTGCGAAGCTCCCGCCCGGCGAATATAACTGCCAGGTCACGATACTCGACCCAACCGGCCAGCGTGCGGCGTTCTGGCAAGCGCCGGTAATGCTGATCCCGTAACATGGGTGAATCGAGGTGTTTCCATGATCCAACGCAGATTGTGGATTTTGGCCGCCGCCACGAGCCTGATGTGCCAGGAAAAGCCGGCGCGGCTGACATTCGAAGTGTCGTCCATCAAGCCTTCAAAACCAAGCGGTCGCGGCGGTGGAATAAAGCCACTGCCCGGAGGTCAGGAGTATAAAGCCGAGAGCGTTCCGGTAAAGCTCATGATCAGCTTGATGTATAAGATCCCCATGCGGCAGATCACGGGCGGCCCGGGTTGGTTGGATACTGACCTCTTCGACGTGGATGCGAAGGCGGACAAATCCTACAACCTCGACGATCTGCACACGATGTTTCAGAATCTGCTGGCGGATGAGTTCAAACTGAAATTTCATAAGGAGATCAAGGAGGGTCCTGTGTATTTACTGACGCAGGATAAGGCAGGGTCGAAGATGAAGATAAGCGAGAGCGATCGGTTTTCCGATATTCCGATCCAAGGCGGCCCTGGCGGTGTTGTAGTCGGGAAGAGGGTTCCCATGCAATATTTCTCCTGGTGGTTCGGGAACGGTGTCCTCCAAAGGGATGAGCGGCCGGTGATCGACAAAACGGGGCTTGATAAGTTCTACGACTTCACGCTGTCGTTTCTGCCGGAGCTCCCACCTGGAATGGATTTTCCCAAAGAGAACCTGCCGCCCGGATTTCTGGATCGTCCGTCGATTTTTGACGCCTTGAGGCAACAGCTTGGTCTGAAGCTGGAGGCGCAAAAGGGACCGGTGGAATATTACGTAATCGACCACGTGGAGAAACCTGCGGAGAATTAGAGATTGGCGAACAGCTCAGCGGGTGTCAACTGAAACGGATAATCAGGAAGAACGAGCGACGACACGTTTTGCAGGCCGAGTTCGGTGTACATCGAGAATCGTTTCGTCGAAGGATCGATTACCCAGATGGGAGGAACTCCCCATTCGCGATATTCGTCGAGCTTCTGCATGACGTCTGAGTAGCGATCATCTTTCGAGAGGATTTCCACCACCACTAGCGGAGGCGTTTCCGGAACTGGCTGGGGATGCGATCCGGCGAAGA
>Ga0187851_10000543_pt1 | contig 38408 bp, 40 predicted proteins | sample June2016WEW_6_10_FD_132997 | JGI IMG/M metagenome (GOLD analysis project Ga0187851, IMG submission 132997) | Peatland microbial communities from SPRUCE experiment site at the Marcell Experimental Forest, Minnesota, USA - June2016WEW_6_10 | ecosystem: Environmental > Terrestrial > Soil >...
GTGGATCTGGCAAATGCTATTGCTAAACTGATAACTAAACCTAATTATGGTATTTATCATATAACTAACAGTGACCACTGCTCATGGTATGAATATGCAAAAGAAATCTTCAATAATGCAGGAGTTAACATTAATTTGAAGCCTGTTACAACAGAAGAGTTTCCTCGTCCCGCATTCAGACCTAAATATTCGGTTCTTGAAAATTACAATTGGATAATGGAAGGATTTCCTAAGATTCGAAGTTATAAAATGGCTTTGAAGGATTATATGAAGTTATTATAAAAAAAATTTTATATATTAAAATTTATCCCTTTTTTTTATTCTATCTTAAAAAAATAATATGTAAATAAAATTTAATTAACTTTATTTAACGTACTGTTTCACGTTTTCTCTGATTATTGCAGAAGCACCGTAATTTTTTATACTTTTTAGCATTTCAGGGAATTTATTTTTAGGTATTAAAACATTTACTTGAGAGAAACTATTACCTTCCACAATGGTTGGTTCATCAGAACAGAAACCACCGGATAAAAGTAAATCTTTAACTATTATCATATTTTTATTTGAAATATTAAATTTCACATCAAAATATTTTCTTGCATTCACAGCTCCAAATAACTGTTCAAATATCAATTCAGCTTTCTCCTTTTTATAATCTGTACAACTTGGACCTGCGTATAAGCCTGCGCTGGATTCCATTATGGTTTCTAATACTTTTAATCCTGCTTTTTTAAGGCTGCCTCCAGTTTGTGTATTATCTACAATAATATCAGCACCCTTAGCAATGTATACTTCAGTTGCACCATCGGAATTAATTATCTGGACTTTTTTGTTATCACCATTAATTAATCCCCTAACTTGAACCAGTGGTACACTATTACCAAAAACTTCTTTGTAACCTTCATTATTCATAACATGTTGCCGTGTTAAATTAGGATATTCTGTAAAACATAATATGGGTGTTTCTCTTGTCTGGTTGTCTTTGAAAAAATCAGTGAGTGAATCATAAGGCGATTTATCGGGTACTGCCACTACTAATTTGGTTTGACCGTAATTTAAATCACCAATCTTTTTAATAAATTTATCTTGGTTGGCTATGGATTCTTCCTTAACCCAATCCTCTCCGATAATAGCTATATCAATCATTCCACGATTTAATTCAACAGGAGCACTTTGAGGTCGAGTTAAATAAGCTTTGATCTCCGAGTCATTACTTATAATAATTTCATATGACTCCTGTCCCGGTTCGTATCCTTTAACCTCATAACCCGCATCCACAAATAACTGGTAAGTATTTCCCCTATTAACATTATTTAAACTACCCTTAGGTAATCCTAAAACTATTTTCTCCATACAATTAGAATTATTTTTTATAATAACCACCTACTAAATTAAAATTTCTTTCTAATGAAATTTACAAATAAGAATATAAAAAACTGATCCCTAACATTACACTAAATATTTACTTTAAACATAGAATTAAGATTAGTGTATCCTAATAAAGATACATTCATGTTTTTAAAAGAATGAAATAGTAATTATTAACTATTACCCTATAGATTTAATTAGTTACACTCTGAACGTTAATTTAATCATAACGCAATTCATTAATTTTACTTATTAAAATTTAGTTTAAAATAGTTCATATAATTTTAATATTTTTAAAATCAAATTTAACTACCATAATTAATAATTCTAATTTTTTATCCGAATGAACGTCTGATTCCTTCAAACATATCCTTTATGGATTGAATAATGGGATGCTTCACGTCAGGGATGTTTTCCATTTTCTCCAATCTATCCACTCGGAAGTATATGGGTGGATGAGTATCAAAGCTAATCCATTGAGGAAATTTAATGGATGATGTTCTCTCAAGTTGGAGTCGAGTGTAACCTATTTTACGTAGGGATTCTGCTAGTACTTTTGGTTGACCTATCTTCATAGCAGAGACAAGATCTGCTCTTGTTTCAAAGAATTTAGCTACAAAGAAAATAACAGCGAAAATAGCTATTAGATAAATTAGAGTAAATATACCATTATTTTTTATTAAGATTGGTAGTATTACAATTAAGTAAAAAATATATTGACCAATGATTAAGGAGAAGAGTATAATGGGATCCCTTCCCTGTAGATGACCCATTTCATGACCCAATACACTTAAGATCTCATCATCCTCTAACTGTACCAATAATCCAGTGGTTATTAATACTAAACCCCTATGTGGACTAGGACCAGTAGCTGCTGCATTTGGCACCATCGTATTAGATATAACTATTTTAGGAACAGGCATTTTAAATTTATCCGCTGCAGTTTTCACGATATTATACACATCCACGACCTTAACTAGTCTGCTACGTGGATTGCATTTGAAACCGTAACTTTCCATTGTCTCCTCACCTATTTCACAGGTAGGATCCTTACCTACGGCCAATGTTTTTTCATAAATCTCCTTCTTCATTTTCACGACGGTTTCTTTACCAAATTTCTTCTGAAAATCCTGATATTCCTCTATGGGTAACTGGTATTCTACTATATGGACTAATGGATTTTCCGGGGTTATTCTCCACTTGTTAGTAAGAAGGAATAGTCTGTCTGAAAGTAGTACTGTTGAAAGTTGAATTACTATTATGCCTATTATAGCATAGAATAATCCTAGTAACAGGAAGAGTACTATATAAAATCCGAAGAGTATTATGTAAATTAAAATTAAATTGCTACTGAATAATCTATCGGATATTCTTTTACGAGTGGTGGGGGGTTGTTCTGGTATAATATCATTGCCTTCTATCCAGGAGAAGTATAATGTGGAGTGACGTACATTATCTTCAAATAACTGCACTAAGAAAAGTAAATCCTCTTTTAAATTCTCCCTGAATTTAGATGGAACATTATCATCCGGTGATAAAGTTAATTTCAATGGATTAGAAGCTATAATCTCTACACTTATCTGCCAATCTTTCCCTGGTTCTGAAACCTTAAATGAAAGTGAATCATTATTTTCCCTGTTTTTCTTAATGATCTCGCTGAAGTCTTCTTTTTTAATGCGGAGATAATTCTCCTGAATAAAATCTAAAAGTTCAGATCTATGGATCTGTGCTATTTCTAAATCAACTGTGTAAATTTGTTCTTCAGACATTTTATACATCCATAAAATTAAGTTATGAAAAAATAAAATTTTATTTTTTTCAATCATTATACTTTATTATATTATATCCATTAATCACAAAAGAATTTATTCTTTTATTTAACCATATCATGTTTTTATTCAATAATATGATTTTAACATCTAAAAAAAATTAATTTAAATAAATGAAATTTTCTTAAAAAAAATTTTATAATGGTTTAAAAACTATGATCTTAAAAATCGAACAAAATCCATCAACTAAAGATGCCTTAAAAATAATTAATGATGCTATTTCAAAGAGAGCCTCTTTAATTTTAATAGTTTGTTGTAAAGTTAAATATGAGGGTAGAGCTATAAGCAGACTGGGGCTTGGAGAACGAACTATACTCATTAAAGGTGATGGTTCCTTCATAATTCACCAAGATAGGAATTTAGAACCGATAAATTGGCAGCCCCCTAAAACTAAAATTAATGTTAGAGAAGAAAATGGAAGATTAATTATTCAAGGTATTAGGCGAAATCCTGAAGAAATATTAGAATTAGAAATAATAAATCTTAATTTAATCTCTTATTATTTAGGAAAAGATACTAAAGAACTAGAATTAGCTGGTTATGAAGAGGATATGAGAGAAATGATACTAAAAAATCCTAATCTTATTGAAAAAGGTTTTAGACCCACATCTAAAGAATATTCCACTCCAACCGGATTTATAGATATAATAGGTAAAGATAAAGATGGTAAAATTACAATTTTAGAATTAAAAAGTAGAAGAGCGGGTATTAATGCAGTTAAACAGTTGAATAGATATTTAAAAAATTTTTCAGATCATAAAAAATTCGTGCGTGGAATATTAGTTTCTCCATCTGTAACAGATGATGCTCGGGAACTTTTAAAGGAAAAGAAAATGGAATATATTAAATTAGAACCACCAAAAGAGCTTGAAAGAAAAAATAATATTACATTAGATTTTTTTTAAAAAATATTTTAATTTAAAAACGATATAATTTCAATTTGATTTTCAATTAGTTTAAAATCCTAGAAAAAAAATGAAAATAATTAAAATTTTTTTTTAATATGCAAGAGATTGAGAATGATGAATATTTACTAGTAGTGGGTGATGATGGTATAGGGTTACCCCATGATCTGGATATTACAAGAGCCACTATATTGGGTCTTCTTTTGTAGCACATTAGTAAATCAACTTGAAGGAAATTTAAAAATTGATAGAACTAATGGAACTATTTTTTAAGATTTCATTTATGAATTAAAGTATAATCAGAGGGTTTAAAAAAAATTAATTAATTATGATTTATTTAATTTGATTTTCTGTATTTGGAAATTGGATAATAATTCTTCATTTTTAAGGTTGTTTGTTAATATCTGCTTTTTTTCTTCATCATTAAGCCAGTTTTTAATTTCCTGCCACACCAAGTTGCATTTATCGTTTTTAGTCATGCCTATAACTTTTCTAATTGCTAGATCTACATTTTTTCTATCTTGTTTGGTTTCAAGAGGTATATTCAAATCATTTAGAAAATCTTTCATATTTCTAATATAACAACTAATATATAACAACCCCATTTTTTTAATTAGTAAATTTTTATAGGATGTATTTTAATCTATTACATCTTCTCCCAATGCTTCTTTTATTGAATCCACTATGCAGGGTGTATTCCATCCAACAACTTCGGTTGCTATTTTCTCTAAATTAGATGGTACATTTTCCATTCCATACGGTCTTACAACTACTATAGGTTTTTCTAGTTCAATTGCTACATCTATTTCTTTCTGTAATAGTTTCCTATTCTTAATATAAAGACCAGATAAAATTATTATTACATCTGCAAGTTTCATCTGCTCTGCAAGTTTCATATGATTCATTTCATTATTAACTGCATAATCTTTCCATTCGAAATCATATGATGTATCTAATTTACTTATAAAAAGTGTATATTCATCATCATCATTTAAGTGACTTATAAAAAGTTTATAAATCTTTGAATCATCATTGAACATTTTCATCTCCTCTAGATAACCAGAATTAATGAATTAACAATCAAATTATCATTCTTTAAGTAATTAAACAGCATCTATTTTAAGTATAACTTAAAATTAAAAAAAAATAATTCATTTAAATTTTTTTAAGACTTTATTTGCAACTTTCTTGTACTCTTTATCGCCACGTGCTTTTCGCCTGGCTTTTTTGATCGGATCTACTGCTCTTGCATCTCCAATATCCCCAAGAGCTTTAGTCGCTGCTACTCTAACTCCCCAATCATCATCTTCCAATGTTTCAATTAATGATTCTACTGATTCTATTGCTTCCATTTCTCCTAGTGATTTAGCTGAGAATTTACGAACACCCCAATCATCATCTTTTAAAGCGTCAATAAGATGTTTAATCACACTATTATCCCCTATGTCTTTAAGTGAATAAGTGGCATAGCGGCGGATTCCACTATCATCGATTTTCAAAGATTTTATTAAAGGTTCCACAGCTATATCACCAATTTTAGAAAGACTTTTAGCTGCTTGAAGTCTGACTTCCGGATTATCATCTTCAAAAGCACAGATTAATGCTTCAATTACTTTTTCATCTTTTTTATTACCCAGCGTTAATGCTGCTTCAAATCTATTATTTACATCTTCATTCTGGAGTTTTTTTATTAGATCATCTATTTCAGTTTTAGTCATATTTCCATAAACCTCTCTTTTCAATAGTTTTTATGCTCTATTTTTAGTAAATTAATTATAATTCATTAGCTTTTTAAACATTTGAAAGTATAAATAAATTTATTTGTAAATGAAGAAACCTGTTTTTAATTTGGAAAAGAAGTTTTAGTAAATAAAGAATTTAATTTTTTAGTTAATATCTATATATTAATTCTACTAAAAAAATTTTCTTAATATTTATAAAAAAAATAAATATTTATAAATAAAATGAATATATATAAGATAATTATTATAAAATTTGATGAATTAATTTTTTTTCTTGAAGTTTTTAGAATAATTTCATTCTTTCATATTTAAATAAGAAATATTTTTTTTATATATTTGATTTAATAGGAATACATGTTAAAATGGAGTTTAACAATCTAAAAGGTTCATTAATAATTGATTTGGCCTTAAAAATTAATGATTACTTAATTATTTCTGATTTACATTTGGGTTATGAGCAATCCTTAAATGCAGAAGGAATTATGGTGCCTAAATTTCAGTATCCTCATATTGTGAATCGATTAAATGAGATCAAACTAAAATCCTCTTGTAATAAAATAATAGTTAATGGAGATCTAAAGCATGAATTTGGCCAGATTAGTCGTCAAGAATGGAATGAAACCCTGAAATTTTTAGATTACTTAAAAATTAATTTTGAAGAAATAATTTTAATAAAGGGTAATCATGATAATTTCACCAAATTTATAGCCGATAAAATGGATTTACTAGTTTATGAAAATTATAGTATAGATAATTCGCTTATCACACATGGAGATAAAATTCCAACTAAATTAAATGACTTTGATGTTGAAAATATAGTGATAGGCCATGAACATCCTTGTATTGGATTACGCAGTGGAGAACGGATAGAAAAAATTAAGTGTTATCTTAAAGGCATATATAAAGATTGGAATCTGATTGTTATGCCATCGTTTAATTTCGTTACTGAAGGATCAGATATTCTCCAGGAGAAACCGTTAAGTCCATTTCTAAAGAAAATTAATATGGAAGAATTAGAAGTTTATGGAATAGAAGACTTTGAAGTATTCTCTTTTGGAAAAGTTAAAAATATTACTGCATTTAAAGATTTATACTAATTCTATTCTAAAATTTATAATTTATTTTTATATTATTAAAAAAAAATCTTTAAATTTAAATTAAAAAAAAATGAATTCTAGAAGTTAAAACGATTATAATGAAGGATAAAAATAAATGATTGAAGTACAGGATAAAATTTACCCAGATAAGATGATTTATAAAATATTACATCCCTGGGTTAAAGAATGGTTTAAAAACAAGTTTGAAACATTTACTCAATCACAGAAACAGGCCCTATTAGATATTCATCATGGTAGTAACCTATTAGTTTCATCACCAACTGGTTCCGGTAAAACATTAACTGCTTTTCTCTCCATAATAAGTCAGTTAACTTATTTATCCGAGATGGAGAGATTAGAAGATAAAGTTTACTGCATTTACATTTCACCACTAAAAGCATTGGATAATGATATTGAAAAAAACTTAGAGGAACCATTAAAAGAAATAGAGAGAATTGCAGGTCATGAACTCGGAATTCGGAAGGCTGTACGTACTGGTGATACTAATCCTTATCAACGGTCAAAAATGTTAAAAATCCCACCACATATCCTTATCACTACACCAGAAACATTATCCATCCTGCTCTGCGCACCTAAATTCCGAGAGAAACTCCAAGATGTTAAATATGTTATAGTAGATGAGATTCATTCATTAGCAGATAATAAAAGAGGAGTGCACCTTAACTTAACATTAGAGAGACTGCAGAATCTAGCCGGCAACTTCACCAGAATAGGTTTAAGCGCTACAGTATATCCCCTGAAGAAGATGGCTCGTTACCTTGTAGGATATGAAAATGGAGAAGTGAGGGATTGTAAAATAGTAGATGTGAATTATCTAAAACAATTAGATATGAAGGTATTATGTCCTGTAGAGGATATAGTAGAATCAGATCCAGAAGAAACACATAATGCCACGTATAATCTGCTCCACAACCTCATAAATAATCATAAAACAACATTAATATTCACTAACACGCGCAGTGGCACTGAAAGTGTAGTATTCAATCTTAAAAAAAGATTCCCTAAAAGTTATCATGAAGGGAATATTATGGCCCATCACTCATCCCTCTCCCGTGAACACAGATTAGAAGCTGAAGATAAACTTAAAGAAGGTGCATTAAAAGTTGTGGTATCATCTACTTCATTAGAATTAGGTATCGATATTGGTTACATTGATCTAGTAGCTTTGATAAGTAGTCCAAAATCTGTCAGTCGAGCATTACAACGTATAGGTAGGAGTGGACATCGTCTACATGATAAATCAAAAGGTAGAATCATAGTAGTTGATCGAGATGACTTAGTAGAATGTAGTCTCATTCTTAAGAACGCATTAGAAGGGAAAATAGACAGGATTCATATACCACAGAATTGTCTTGATGTATTATCACAGCATATTTATGGAATGGCTATAGAACATCCGTGGAATATACATGAAGCCTACCAATTAATAAAGAATAGTTATTGTTATCATAAACTCTCTGAAAACGATTTTATAAGCGTTTTAAGTTATTTGGCTGGGGATTACACTAGTTTAGAGGATCGTTATGTTTATGCTAAGATTTGGGTCGATTATAATGAGAAAAAATTCGGTAAACGCGGCAAGCTAGCCCGAATGCTTTACTCAACTAATATTGGCACTATCCCGGATCGCTCCGCGGCTCGGGTTAAATGTAATGGACAAGTAGTGGGAAGAATAGAAGAGGATTTTATGGAAAAACTGCAGAAGGGTGACACTTTTGTACTGGGAGGCAATATTTATCGCTTTAATTATGCCCGTGGAATGACTGTTAATGTAACACCATCTGATTGTGCACCCACCATCCCATCATGGTTCTCTGAACAATTACCATTATCATTTGACCTGGCAGTTGAAATACAGAGATTTCGTGGTATCATGGAAGGTAAATATCAATATGGTCGTAGTAAAGATGAAATCACTGATTTCATCCATGAATACTTATATGTGGATTATAATGCTGCTCAATCCATATACCATTACTTCCGAGAACAATTCCTATACGCTCAAATTCCCAGCCTCAAAAACCTTCTAGTAGAATTCTATACCGGTTTCGGTAACAGAAAATTTGTAGTATTCCATAGTCTATTTGGAAGAAGAGTTAATGATGCCTTATCACGAGCAGTCGCCTATATTATAGCTAAAAAATATAGAAGAGATGTAATGATCTCTGTCTCTGATAATGGATTCTATTTAAGTTCTGATGGAAAGATTGGAGGGTTAGAAGCTTTTAAAGAACTTACTTCTGAAAATCTAGAACAAGTTTTGGTTAAGGCTATTGATAAAACAGAAACATTAGCAGGACGTTTCCGGCATTGCGCAGGCCGTAGTTTAATGATATTGCGTAGATATAAAGGACATGAGAAGAGCGTATCCCGTCAACAAGTTAAAGGTAAAATATTGTTAAAATTTGTGAAAGACTTAGATGATAATTTCTCCATACTCAAAGAAGCTCGTCGAGAAGTAATGGAAGATTTTATGGATTTAAAAAATGCTAAAAAAGTTTTACAAATGAAGGAGGAAGGTAAAATGGAATTGAAACAAATAAACACTAAAATACCCTCACCCTTCGCCTTTAATCTAGTAGCTCAAGGATATCTTGACGTTCTGAAATATGAGGATCGCATTGAATTTATAAGAAGAATGCATCAAGCCATAATTAAAGAGATTGAAGGATAAAAAATTTTTCATGACATTCACTAATTCTAAGACTTCTTATTTACTATATTATTATTTTTTTTTAAAAATCAATTAGGAAATTAGAAAATAATAAAAAATAAATGATATAAAAAATTGGTTAATTGAATTTTAAGGATCAATATACGGTTAATTCCCATAAAAAACCAACTAGAATTCGACATATTTAAATAACTTGTTTTATAAATTTATTATTTGGTGATTAAAATGGGTGAACTACCAATAGCTCCAATAGGGAGAATTATAAAAAATGCTGGCGGACAAAGAATAAGTCAAGATGCAGAAAAAGCTTTAGAAAAAGTTTTAGAACAATGGGCTGAAGATGTCTCCAGACAAGCAGTTAAACTTGCAAAACACGCTGGAAGAAAAACGATTAAAGCATCAGATATCGAACTAGCCGTTAAAGAATTGGGTTAAAAAAAAAATTCTTTTTTTTTAAATATTCTTTAAATATTTTTTTTATTTTTGAAATCTATTCTCCTATAATATGTATTTCTAGTAATTAAATTAATCTTATTTAATCTAATTCTATATTTAACACATTTTTAAGGGAACTTTCTATTATGATTAGATTATTTATACTTATTATTATAATTTTTTTTATGTAAGAATAATCAAAAATGGATATTCGAATTTCACTTTTTTTAATCCTTTAGGTAATAAGAGATAAGGAATGCTGCAGCTAGAACCATGACAATAGTGGCTCCTGAAGCTAGATTGAAAATGTAGGATATTATTATACCTAATGCTGCTAGAATTATACTGATAGTTGTGGCGAAAATCATTAATCTGGTGAGATTATGAGTGTATTGTTTACTTATAGCAGCAGGAATAGTGAATAAAGCTATAAGTAAGATTATACCTACGACTTTCATTAGTACCACTACACTTAATGCTACTAATGCTAAAAGAAGCATATAAATTGGTAATGATGGTAATCCAACTACTGTAGAGAATTCCTCATCAAAGGATACTGAGAGAAACTCTCTGCGAAACAAGTAAACAGTGGTGATAATAATTAAATCCAGTATGAGCATTATTAAAAGGTCACTGTTACTAACAGTTAATATGTCTCCAAAAAGGTAGCTGAATAAATCGGGAGCATAGCCAGGGGTTAAATTAATAAATATTACCCCTAAAGCCATGCCAACACTCCATAATATTCCCATAGCAGTATCAGCACTGATGTTTACTTTCTTCTCTACACCACCAATTATCATTGCAGATGCTATACTAAACGGGATGGCAGCTAATACAGGGTTAACAGTTAAAAAGTAACCTAAACCAACACCACCAAATGCTGCATGGGATATTGCACCGCTAAGTGAAACTATTCGCTTTATAACAACGTAACTACCCACAACTCCGCAGACTATACTAACTAAGACGGCTGTGACTAAGGCTCTTTGAATGAATTCATATTGAAGAAAATCATACATAATATTAAACCCTTTTTAAAAATAATTTTTAGAAAAAAAGAATTAATTTAATGTTCTCTGAGTACTCTATGGGGTATGCCGTGACTTATAAGTTCAATAGGACAATGATAAATCTCCTCCAAACCCTTAGCTGAATCCTTCACCGGTCCATGATAAAAGAGTTCCCGGTTAAGACAGGCGATCTTATCAACATGAGTTGAAACTGCTCCTACATCATGACTAACCAAGACTATTGCCATTTCATCCTTTAAATTTAACATGAGATTATAGAATGAACTTTGCATATCTGGATCAATACTAGCCATGGGTTCATCCATTAGCAATAATTTAGGATTTCTAACAATAGCCCTGGCAATGAATACTCTTTGCATTTGACCGCCGGATAATTTACCGATCTGCCTATCCTTAAAATCCTCCATCTCCACATCTTTTAAAGCTTGTATTACAGCTTCTTCATCACTTTGTTTATAACTTTTAAATAATCCATGATATCTACCAGTTAACACTGTTTCATAGACACTAATAGGGAACTGAGGGTCAAAGGATAGATTTTGTGGTAGGTATCCCATTAAATCTCTAGCGTGCTTAGGTTCTCTTCCAAAGACTTTAACTTCACCAGTATCTGGTTTTAAAAGTCCTAGCATTAATTTAAGAAGAGTGCTTTTTCCACCACCATTAGGACCTATAATAGCCATGAAATCCTTTTCTTCAATGGATAAGTTGATATCTTGGAGAACATACTGTTTATTATACTTCATATTAACCTGATTAAATTCAACAGCATTCATATTCTTTATTCCTTTCTCAAAAATATAAGGTTAAGTAAAATTATTTTTTTTATGCTTGAGCGAATGCATCCGCTGTATTCTTCATGTTCTGTAGGTAATTTGGATCTAAATCATTTACTGTTATAACTCTTCCATTAACTTGTGATGCTATTGATTGCATATAACTTGGATCGTATTGTGGCTCATTGTACATTACCGTTATATTATCCTCTTTAGCAATATTTAATAGAAGTGCAATCCGTTGAGGTGATGGTTCTTCATCATTAATCATCACTGCTACTTGGGTGAGGTTGTAATCTTTAGCGTAGTAACCGAATGCAGGATGGAAAATTAATATTTGAGTGCCATTCTTATCTTTGAGGGTTTGTGTTGTATAATTATCTAATGCCTCTAGTTGAGCTTCGTAATTGTCACGATTTTTCTCAAAGTAAGCTTGATCAGCCGGATCCTCCTTAACAAGGCTCAAATAAATGTTATTCACCATAATTTCAGCGTTTTTAGGATCATTCCAATCATGGGGATCCATGGTTTCAGACTCATTTTCAGCCGTGTTAGGTATTAAAGTTACTCCTTCGGAGCAGTTTACAATAAGCATGTTAGGATTAGCTGCTTCTATTTTATTCATATAATTTGTTTCAAATTCTAATGGTGAACCGATTTCAAAGTACATTTTAGCATTGCTTATTTGTTTGAGTTGACCTGGTAAGGGTTCATAGGTATGTGGATCTGCATTTGGGGGCACCATTAATGTAACATTTACTTTGTCACCACCGACTGCATTAACCCATTGCACTTCAGGGCCAATACTAACCGCTACATCAATTTTACCATTAGAATTACCTGTGTTTAAATTTTGGTAACTAAAATAGCCTAAAACACCTGCAGCAATAAATAGAATCACTATAACGATGGATAACCTTTTTTTATTCATTTAGTAATACCTCTTTGATCTGAAAAATCAGTGTATGTATTAAAATATTGGTTTATTAATATTTAAAGATATTCTTAATAAAATTTATTCAATATGTTTATAAAGAGTTATTAAATAATAAATTATTATGACAATAATAAGCGTTTCACTCAGCGATAAATTACTTCAAGAAATAGACGAACTAAAAGAGGAAATTGGATATTCCGGTAGATCTGAAGTGATCCGAACCAGTACTCGAATGTTAATAGCAGATAACCAAGATAAAAAAAATCTTAAAGGTAATATTAACTCTATATTAACTCTAATTCATAATCCTAAAGCTGAAGATAAAGTAACAGAGATAAAACATGACTTCGAAGATATAATTAAAACTCAGATACATTCTCATCTAAAAGAAGATAAATGTTTGGAAGTTTTTATTATGGAAGGAGATGCAGAAAGAATGCATACTTTAACTAAAATGTTCCAAACCAGTCGTAAAATGGTATACGTTAAATTAACCACTATTTAAAAAAATATGTTTAAAAAAGGTTAATTATTTAAATCAGTTTACAGTTCAACATTTTTTAAAGTTAATAATTCCAGTAATTTATCCGAATTCGTGACTGGTAACTTACAACCTTTAGATTCACAAATATAAGCTGTAACCCTTCCATTTAATGGATTTTTATCCTGAAATGACCCTACTTTCTCTCGAAGCCATTTGTCACTCACCGAATTAAGAGAGAAAACAACTTGCGGTAGATAATTCTCACGTAACACCTTAATTAATTCTTGGGTTGCTTCATCATTCTTTTCACCAGCTATAACCACCTCATAACTAGGGCCTAAACGAAGCATTAAACCTGTAAGGAACATAGTGTAACCCGTTGGTGAACCATTTATTAATGGCGCAAATGCTTTCTCCAATTCAAGAGCCCTATCGTTAAACTCTGAATCTTCCAAGAGAGTAGATAGATGTAAAAGATTAATGTAAGATAAAGCGTTTCCTGATGGTATGGAACCATCAAAAGCCTCCTTCTTACGCACTAATATATCATCCTCTAATCTGTTGGTGAAGTAAAATCCTCCATCAGTATCATCAAAGAAATCATCCATTAATTCCTGATTCAATTCTAAAGCCCATTCTAGCAGAGATGAATCCAATGTAGCTTGGTAAAGTTCTATAAGTCCATAAATCATAAATGTATAATCATCCAAGAAGCCGGGTACTTTAACTTCACCACCACAGTAACGATGCCATAATTTACCTTCACAGTATAGCTGGGATTTAATAAACTCTACTGCTTTCAGGGCTGCTTCAATATAACTTTTATCATCAAAGATTTGACTGGCTCTGGCGAGGGCAGTTATCATAAGTCCATTCCAATCAGTGAGGATTTTATCATCTTTATGAGGACGAACTCTAATCTCACGAGCATGATATAATTTTTTTCTGATAGATTCAAATAGTTTAGATAACTCTGATAAATCTAATTCAAATTCATCCGCAATCAAATTCAAGGGTGCATTAAGATGGAGGATATTTTTACCATTAAATAGTTGAGTTCCAGGGTCTTGATAGTTACCCTTCTCCTTAATATTGTATGCTTTATTAAAGATGCGTGATTCATGGGGAGTTAAAATTCTTTCAACTTCATTCTTAGTCCATAAATAAAATTCACCTTCCAAACCCCTGCTTTCCGCGTCTTCAGCACTATAAAAACCCCCATTTGGCGAAGTCATATCTCTTAGAATATATTCTATAATTAATTTCACCGTTTCCCGATATTCTTCTTTACCCGTAGCTTGATATACCTCTGTGTAAATAATGGTCATGAGAGCTTGATCGTAGAGCATTTTCTCAAAGTGCGGTATAATCCATTCTGGATCCATAGTATAACGGTGAAAACCGAACCCTAGTTGATCCCATATACCTCCTCTTCGCATAAAATTTAAGGTTTCCTCAACCATTGATAATGCATTTTCATCGCCAGTACGATTCCAGTAATGTAATAGGAATAATAAATGATTTACGCTGGGAAATTTCTGTCCATGTCCGAATCCACCATATTCATCGAAACTGTTACTTAAAATATCGAATGTCCGCTCTAACACTGATTCAGGGATTAATTCACCAGATGCTGTGGATGCCCATCTTTTCAGTGCTGCGGTTATTTCATCAGCTGATTTCAGTAATTCATCCTCTTGATTCTGCCATAACTCTTTGACATTTAGAACTAATTCTTTAAGTCCGATCCCACCGCCAACGCTTTCTTTAGGATAATATGTTCCTGCAAAGAACGGTTTTAAATCTGGTGTTAATAATACTGTTAAGGGCCAACCACCGGTGCTTGTAATGATCTGACAAGCTGCGAGATAGGTGCAGTCAATATCAGGGCGTTCCTCACGATCTACTTTAACAGGTATAAAGACTTCATTAATTAATTGCGCCATCTCATGGTCTTCGAAAGATTCCCGTGCCATAACATGACACCAATGACAGGTAGAGTATCCAACTGAAAGAAATATTGGTTTATTCTCTTCTTTAGCTTTTTTGAATGCTTCATCACCCCATGGATACCAATCTACAGGATTTTGTGAATGTTGTATAAGGTATGGGCTTTTCTCATCTTTAAGATGATTATAATGTTTCTCAGACTTTCCTTCTCTACTTTGAACCATTTTACATCAGAAACCTTAAAAATTTTTTTTTTAAATATTATAACGTAGTCCTCAATTTTCAGTTATTATTTATAAACTTTAATTGATTTAATTTTTCTTATAGTTGAAAAATAAGATTAATTAAATAATATTATTAAATAATAGACTCTGAACGAAAACTTTTTTAAAAATTCCTTAGGATTTCCGCTGGTCTATATATATATATATATATGTTAACAGATTTTGGGACTAATTTATACCACAATTTTTAAATCGATTAAATTCTATATATTTGTTATTATCTGAAATTATTATGAATTTATATATGTTTCAAAATAATAATCATTTATAAAAAAAGAACATCAAGAAGTGATAAATATCATGTTTGTTGAAGTAGCTAAGACAAAAGAAATAACTGTAGGGAATATGAAACACGTAAAAGCTGAGGAATATGAAATACTTATAGCTAATGTAGATGGAAATTATTATGCTGTTAGTGATAGATGTGGACATATGAGTGCAAGTTTATCTTTAGGCCGATTAGATGGAAATATTGTTACATGTCCATTGCATAGTTCCGAATTTGATGTAACAACTGGAAAACTTATTTCCGGTCCTGTATTGGAATCTCTTCCAGAAATTGAATGTCTTCCCGAAGAATACAAGAAATTAAATAGAGAACGTAGGAAACTCATTGAAGCTACTAATACTTATGATCTGATTATTTACGAGTTAAAAGTAGAGTCTGATAAAATATTAGTTAAAATTTGAATATTTTATTTTCCAAAAAAAACTATTATAATTTAGTTAAAAAATTTAAAGGATTATAATTAATATTTTTTTTTATTCTTCAGTCCTCTTTAAATCACAGAGTAAACAATCACCTACCCCTACATTTTTTGCACTCATTTCTCTAATTATAACCACCATAGCATCTATAGGTATTCCCATCACTTTACTAGCGGTTTGTGGGAAGGATTTAACTAACTCAGCCTTTTGTTCCTTAAATAATGCCAGTCCTTCAACAGTAATTACTGGCATATTTTTCTACCTCATTTTAATAAAAAATTTATTAATATATTTATAACTTTTTTTCAGAAACTTAAGTTTTTTTATATTTTAAAGTATTTCATAATAGAAAAGTATATAAGCATATAGTTATATACTTAAGTAGTATGTTGAGGATTAATTCTGAATATACACTTGAAATCTCAAAAGATTTAGAAGAATTATTCAAAGCACTTAGTAACATAAACCGACTCACACTCGTTTATATATTAGCAACCGGTGAAATGGAAAGAGTTAGTGTTACAGAAATGGCGAAAAAAATGGGTTTAACCCAACCCGCAGCATCCCAACATCTGAAAATACTAAAAACTGCTAACATACTCAACGCTAAAAAGCAAGGCAACTACATTTACTACACATTCAACCATAAAGCCTTGATAAATCACAAAGAAAAAATAGATTTTTTATTCGGCTGCGTATTCACAAAATGCGATAAAAGACAAAAAGAAGAATAGAAAACAAATAAATCTTCAAAATTAAATTCCAATCATAAAAATTATAATGAATAAACAATTGAAAATAAAATCCAAAAAAAATAATTATTTTTAGAATAATAAATCTAATAAATTTTTAACTTTTTAAATTATTTTGTTATCACAATATTTAACTAAAAAAAAATAAATTTTACCTCGAGTTGATAAACCATGCAAGAAATGAACATTAACAAAGAATTACCCATATTAATCATACCAAACACAGTCTTATTACAAAAAACTAATACAACTCTAAAAACAGATAAAAAAACCGGCAAAGAACTCTATAATCGAGCCGCAAAAGACAACTTTTACGGCATTGCGTTAGCATTAAACACAAACCCAATAAAATCAGAATCACCATTCTATAAGATTGGAACAATAATTAAAATTATAGAAGTCCAGGAAATGAGGAATCATTACCAATTACAAGTAGAAATAATAGAAAGAGTTGAAGTAAATGAATTAATAATAGATGAATCAAATTACAGGGCTACCTATCATTACACTCCGGATATAATTGACTTAAACCAAGATGATCAGAAAGAAACATTAAATCATATTAAAAACCTTGTATCCGAGATTAGTAGAAACTTTAAAGGTTCAGAAACCTATGTGGAAAATATAAATAAGTTATATGACTTGACAAAAGTTATCGCTTACATATTCCCCTTCCTTAGATTATCACATGAAGAAAAACAAGCTTTACTGGAGATACGTTCTTTAAAAGAGAAAAGCTTAAAATTCTTGGATCATTTAATTGAACAGAAAGAATCCATTCAATTCCAGATGGAAATGGCTGCTAAATTCAATGAAGAGATGAATAAAACTCACCGGGAAAATATGCTTAAAGAACAACTCAAAGCCATTCAAGAAGAATTGAATACATCAAACGGAACTGGTAAGAAAGATTATAGAGAATTAATTGAAGCTGCTGGCATGCCTCAAGATGTTAAAGAAGTGACATTAAATGAAGTGGATAAACTCGACCGACAAGGTCCTCATAGCTCTGAAGAAAATATAATACGCAACTACCTCGACTTAATAACCAGTTTACCATGGAGTCAAAGTCAAATAAAAGATATTGATATTAAATCAGCCAGAGAAATATTGAATGATCAACACTACGGCTTAGATAAAGTTAAGGATCGTATCATACAGCATTTAACTGTGATGAAATTAAAACAAAACAAGCAAGGATCAATACTATTATTAGTAGGACCACCAGGAACTGGTAAAACCAGTCTCGGAAAAAGCATTGCTGAAGCATTAGAAAGGAAATATGTTAGGATCAGTCTAGGTGGTGTGAAAGATGAAGCTGAAATCCGCGGTCACCGTAGAACGTACCTCGGCGCATTACCCGGTCGAATAATTCAAGGAATGAAACGTGCTGGTGAAAGAAATCCCGTATTCATTTTAGATGAAGTGGATAAATTAATGGCATCGTATAATGGTGATCCCGCCAGTGCATTATTAGAAGTTTTAGACCCTGAACAAAACAATTCATTCTCTGACCATTACTTAGAAATACCCTATGACTTATCAGACGTGTTCTTCATCGCCACCGCTAATGATCTACGCGGTATCCCAGCACCATTGAGGGATCGTATGGAAATTATAACTATTGGAAGTTACACTAGCCATGAAAAATATCACATAGCAAAGAATCACGTAATTGAAACCGTACTCGAGGAGCATGGCTTAAACAATGATCAACTACAAATCACAGATGAAGCATTGAAAAATATCATAGAGAAATACACTCGTGAAGCAGGTGTAAGACAACTTAAACAACAATTATCAGCAGTTGCAAGAGTAGCATCCGAGAAGATAGTTGTGGATAAAGTAGCTTTACCTTACGTCATCAATGATGACATGCTATTCGAGATGTTAGGACATGAAATCACACCACTCCAACTAGCAGGTAAAAATAATCCACCAGGTGTAGTAACTGGTTTAGCTTGGACACCTGTAGGTGGTGATATATTATTCATCGAAGGCGCCTTCATGCCGGGTAATGGAAAATTAATACTCACCGGTCAGTTAGGTGACGTGATGAAAGAATCCGCTAGAATAAGTCAAAGTTTAATACGTTCTAGATTAGTTTTCGGTTTAAAAGACTTTGAATTTGATAAGAAGGATTTACATATTCATGTACCATCAGGAGCTATTCCTAAGGACGGACCATCAGCAGGGGTGGCATTATTAACTGCTATAGCTTCTTTAGTAACTGGTCATGAAGTGGATCCACAATTAGCTATGACTGGTGAAATATCACTAAGAGGTGCTGTATTACCAGTTGGAGGTATTAAAGAAAAAGTGCTCGCCGCACATAGAGCTGGAATAACCAGAATAATCTTACCAAAAGATAATGAAAAAAACTTAGACGATATTCCAGATGATGTGAAAAATGAATTAGAATTCATATTCGCAGAAACCGTGGAAGATGTTATACTAGAAACTATCGGCATTAAACTACCAAAACCATTATTACTTGATATAACGCATAATCCTGTTAGTGGTGGAGCAGGAATATAAAATAATATATTAGTAAGATTATTAAACAAAAAAAATCCCTATTTCATTTCTTAAAATCTATTAGAAATAATTCATGGGGATTTATCAATTCTTTTTTTTTGAATTTTAAAAAAAAAATACATTTTTAAATTTTATTTAAAGTTTTAAGTTTTTCAGGTAGTGGTTCTATTCTGGCGGGACGGCCAATAGCTAAACTTAAAGGTGGAACATCCTCAGCTACAATAGCTCCTGCAGCTACCATAGAACATTCACCTACCTCAATTCCAGATAGTAAAGTAGAATTAGCACCCACAGATACACCTTTCCTTATAATTGGACCTTTAAAATCATGATCAATTCTCAAAGGATAGTTATCATTAGTAAAACATGCACAAGGTCCTATAAAAACATAATCTTCAATTACACTATTAATGGGAATATATACTTTTGATTGAATGCTAACATTACTACCAATATCACAGTTACCATCAATAATTGAATGAGTTCCTATTAATACATTGTTCCCAATTTTAGTCTTCTCTCTTATAATAACTCCATGACCAGTTTTAAAATCGTCTCCTATTATTACATCATCATATATAATAGTATTTGAACGTATAAATGCATTTTCACCAATTACGGGAGATTTAGAATTCCTCTTATATTTCAAGCCTATTATCACATTCTCATGTATAATAGAATTTTCCAACATCCTTTAAACCACCCTAATTTTCGGATATCTAAAAATTTCATCACTATGACCAAACATTACAAATACCCCCTCTGCAATTCATAAATTATAGATTTAATCATTTTGTATGTATTTATCTCTATCTTTAATATAAAAAAAAATAGATTTATTAAGAGGGTTACTATCCTGAAGGCGGCAGAATTAAGATAATAATAAAAAAATTTTTTTTTCATATTTGTAACCCTCCTAATAACTAAAGATGAATTTAATTACAGTAAACAATTTTTTAAGATGTTATTTTTCCATCCATCATACTAATTATCCTGTCAGCTTTTTCAGCAACATATTCTTCATGAGTTACCAAGATTAAAGTAACATTTTCTTTTTCATGAATTACACGTAGCAATTCTAAAATAATGTCACCCATCTTAGAATCTAAGGCTCCAGTGGGTTCATCAGCTAGTATGATACTGGGATGATTTACTAATGCTCTAGCTATAGCAATTCTCTGCCTTTCACCACCGGAGAGTTTGGTTGGAACTTGATCTTTTCTATTCCCTAGATTAACGGATGTTAATAATTCTGATGCTCTCTTAACCATTTCTTCATCTGAAGCATCTGTTTGTAGCATGGGTATCTGCACATTTTCGGATGCCGTAAGGTTAGGAATAAGATTATGGAGTTGGAATATGAATCCAATCTCTTTAGATCGGAAAGAACTGAAATCTTTCTTCTCCATCAAATTTTGACCTGATACCAGGATGGAACCTTCATCAGCCTGATCTAATGCTCCTATCATGTTAAGAAGAGTGGATTTACCAGATCCGGAAGGTCCCATTATTGATACAAATTCTCCTTTCTTTATTTCAAGGTTAATTCCATCCAATGCTATTACTCCAGCCTGATCATATCTTTTAATAAGATTTTCTATTTTTACAATGTTTTCATTATTCATAACGTAACGCCTCTGTTGGTGCTAACCTGCTAGCTCTGTATGCTGGGTAAATTCCACCCACTATACCTAAGAATAATGCTACACCCACTGCTTCAAGTACTAAATTAACTGAGAAGGCAAGTTGAATGCCATGTAAAATATGTGAATTAACTAATGCTTCTACAGCACCTACACCTATTATTAAGCCTATAACTGTAGCAATGCTTGCTAGAATCATGGATTCACCTATAATTAATAATAATATCCTTCTTTTATTCCAACCAACAGCTTTTAAAACTCCTATTTCTCTTGTTCTATCAGATACACTCTTCATCATAGTTGCTACAACCATAACACCTGCAACTAATAATACTAAGAGTGTAATAGCCCAAGAACCTGATTCAATGGTTTGAATTCCATTATTCTCTCGATTAAATCCAGATAATGACGTTGATGTGGTTAAATTAGTATAGGTTTGTGTAATCTGTGAGCTTAAAGAAGTTGGTGAAGTTCCATTACTTGCTTTAACCAGTATTTGTGAAACACCAGTTGTATTTGTAAGATTTTGAAGAGTGCTTAATGAAATTATCGCACCCCTATCAGACATGTAATCACCGGTTTCATAAATACCAACTACGGTAAAGGTTTGATTATCAATACCTATTTCATCTCCTATAGTTTTATTTAAACCTGTTGCAGCGGTTGTACCAAGAATAATTTGAGTACTATTTGTAAATGCAGTTCCATTAGTTACCTGCACATCATCTAGTGATAAGTCTTGACCATCAATTCCTAACAATGTTAAAGGCTGTGAAGTACCGTTAATTTCAGTAGCTGATCTTAGAACTCCAGCTGCGGTTTCCACACCCGGCATTTGTTGGATGGAATTAAGTGTTGATTGGTCTATAGTCTGTCCTGCGCTTACGAAACTTGCACCTGAAGATCCATTAAAGGCGGAACTTCCCCCAAAGCCTCCGCCTCCCCCAAAGCCTCCACCCGAACCATGGCCACCGAAAGATGATGGTAGCACTGTGAAATCAGCCGCTCCCGCGGTAAGTGCTTGTTGTGTGGATGCTGCTAAGCCATCTGTGACTAATCCTAAACCTAGAATTGCAGCTGCTCCTATAGCTATTCCAATTATTGCTAAAATACTTCTCGACTTATTTCTGAAAATATTTTTTATTATTAAACTTCTAAACTTCATGAAATATCATCTGCTAATTAGTTAAAAATAGTTATTCCATAATCATACCCAATTTATTACGATTTATACCAAAATTGTAAGTATAAATTATTTATTTGGATTTCTAATATTCTTAAAATACTGAAATCATTCATTCAATATAATGTTATTTTTATTGATCCAAGAACATGGTTAAATATTAAAAAAATGCTCTATAATAATCGGGAATTATCGATTCTAAAAAAAACGGTGACATCCCCATTCAGAGATTGGGAGGAAGTATGGAAGTCCAAGTTGGATATGACTTCTTTAATATGTTGAATTTATTTGGATAATGATTTTGCAATATTTAATAAGTTATTTACTGTTCTCCAGTTCCGGGTTGTAGCTTTAACACTTAATTTCTTCTCAAAAAAATCATTAGATAAGCTAGTTCTGCCATAACCCTTAGGTAAAAACAGATAAATCTCTTTATCAGAAAAGAAGTACTTTTCCAATTCATCCTTAACTTCATTTATCTCTTTTATATGGATATTAGTTATATGATCAGATAAAAAAGTAACATGAAGTTTACTTGTATCCAATTCTATGAAAGGATTATCATTAATTATTTTTTCCAGCTCGCTTATAGTTCTTATAAAAACTTGGACTTCGAAACCGTAAGCTTCTTTAATAGTTAATTCTATTTTTTTTATTAATTCTGAGGATGAAATACTTTTATTATTCGTCTTAAATATAATATTACCACTTTGAATATATGTTTTCACATCATTAAAACCTAAAGAATCATATAACCTTTTTAATTCAACCATCTTTACTTTTTTATGTCCGCTTACATTAATCCCACGAAGCATTGAAATATAAATTATCATAACAATAATTTTTTATATATTAGCATGTTGAAGAAATTTGCCCAATTAATGGAATTATTAATACAATTTTTTTTAATTTTATAAAAAAAGATTAAAATTATATATAAAATTATTTATTTTTTTAAATTAAACATTAAATAAATAGTAAGATTAAGGAGAACATTATATGGATGAAAATAAGGAATGGTATAATTTGAAGGAAATTAATGATGAAATTTGGTGCATTAGTGATAAAACAGGTGTTAATTCTTATTTAGTAAATGGTAAGACTAAATCAATTCTCATAGATACAGGATGGGGTCTTGGAAACCTGGCAGAATTAGTTCAGTCACTCACCTCCTTACCTGTTAAGGTTGTTTTAACTCATGGGCATCCTGATCATGTTAACGGAGCTTTTCAATTTACAGATCTTTACATAACACCTGAAGACATGAAATTGTTGAATACATTCTATATTAAAGAAACACGTCAAGGAATTATAGAAAATTTTAAAGCTATAGCTCCTCCAAATTTTTCTAAAGAAGATTGGATTAACGCTAAAATCAACAATACTTTCCTTGTCGAAGAAGGATACTTATTTGATTTAGGTGATAGAAAATTAAAGGTTATTAAATGTCCAGGACACACACAGGGAAGTATATGTTTACTGGACGAGAAAGACAAAATATTATTTTCTGGAGATTCCCTACTTGCAAGACCCGTGTTAATGAATCTTGAAACTTCACTTCCTTTAAGTACATATTTAAATAGTATAAAACACGTAAATGATTATTCAGATAATTTCAGCATAATATTATCAGGCCATGATGAAAACCCAGTCGATACAATTATTTTAGAAGAATTAATAAACGGCATATCCGACATTCTTGAAGGCAAGATCATAGGTAAATTGGAAAAAACAAGATTTGGAGAAGCTTTAATGTGTAAATTTAATGACACTGCAATCATCTACAATGAAAATAATTTGTAAGAGAAAATTTGATGTTATAAAAAAAATAGGATAATTTGAAAATGAGGATCTTTAATGAAGGAAAGGTTGATTGTCCTGAATGCAATGGAAAAAATGTTGAATTTATTAATATGGTTGAAGGAGAAGAAGCAGAAGGCAAACTAATATTCAAAAAAGAAGTAACTAAATATAGAGTATTTCTTTACGCATTTAGATGTAAAACTTGCAATACTTTATTTTCAGTTAAATTACCTTAATTCTTAATCTCCTTTATCTACTGTTTTAAGTTTCATTAAAGCTTGTCTGTAAGCATCTTCAGTTATTTTAACATCATCTAATAAAGATTTAAGTTCAAAGAGAATATTTCTCACAGTGATCCTATCTCCCTTACTCCGAAGGCGAGCGTATCCCATTAAGATAATAGGATCTTCCTCCGCTAAATCATAAATTGTAATAGGCACCTTCTTTTTGGAACCTTTTTTATATTCTGCATCAATTACCTCTAAGTTAACACTTTTAGCATCTGAATTAACTGGTGTAACCGTCCTAATAGTTATATGTGTAATATATTCATTCACTGTTTTACGGAATTGATTGAAATTCACTGAATAATTATCCTGCCAATTCTTAGGCGTCTTATTAACAACATGAGTTAAACTATCAATGAAAGTATAGAATAAACCTCCCTTCTCACCATAAATATTATCTGTTTCCGGATGGTAAGAAGTTACGAATTCACCAACCCATTTCAAACGATTTTTATGATCAGTTATAATTACATAAAATTCAACTACTTCTCTTTTACCCATGGGTAATGTTTTAAATTCTCCTACAACAATTACACCAGATATTTCTTCCCCTGGAACTAATTCATTCAAAAATTTTGTAGTATAATCTTCAGTTTCTTCCTCAGCAATTATCCCGAAATCTAACATAAAAAAATAACCCCCAAATCTTTATATAAGTTATATAAATATAATTTCTTAATCCATATTAATTAAGATTTCTAGAAAAATATCAATGTTGGCAATATAAAGATAATAAAAAGAGAATAGTTAATGAAGAACTAAAGTTTATTTATAATCTGGAATATACTATAATATAATAAATTAATTTTTTAATTCGGATAATTTAAATCAATCTATACCAAAATATTTTTTTTTGATATTTTAATTTTAATTAACTGCCAAAAAAATAGAATAATAGATTTGGAGTTGTATTTTATGAAAAACAGAGTTTATGATATGGAATGTAGTGAATGTAGCGATAACTTCCAAGATATCCACATTTGGACTAGTTGTGATGTTTGCGGTGGTAAATTAAATATCGTTATGGAACGCCCTGCTAGAACATTGAGATAAAAAAAATTGATTATAAAAAAAAATGGACTTGTTCATCTATTTGAACCTTCAATCATAAATATCCAGAATTTAAAGTTTCCCTTTTTTTGTTATGAATTTTGTATTTGAATAAATTTTTTCTATTATTTTTTTTAGACTTCTAAAATTAAACTTATTTCTCATGAAAAAAAGTCTTATTTATAAATTTTTTTATATCATTTTACTATTATAAACTGAACAATAACATCACTTATAATCTAATTGATGATTAGTCAGCATATTTTTATAGAATTTATGTTGAACGGATAAATATTTTAAGTAATAAATTTCAGTATATTATCAATTATAAAATTTTGGGGGGGATTTTTTTTATGAAAATATTAGTAGTATATTATTCGAGAACTGGTAATACACGTGAAGTTGCTGAAGAAATCCGGAATAACCTTGAATGTGATATTGAAGAGATTATTGACACTCAAAATCGATCTGGTTTATTAAACTATATAAATTCGGGATTCCAAGCCAGTAGAAAGAAATTAACTACTTTAGAAAATATAAAAAATGATCCAGCAAATTATGATCTACTCGTTATCGGCACACCAGTATGGGCAAGCAATATATCCACACCAATCAGAACTTACATTAATCAAAATCAAGCTAAATTTAATAATGTAGCTTTTTTCTGCACCGCCGGCGGATCCCGATTCGACGGAACCTTCAGCGAACTGACAGAATTAAGTGGAACATCACCCATAGCTAGAATAGGTTTAAAAGCCAATGAAGTAAGGGATGGAAGTTATAAAACTAAGATAGCTGAATTCATTAAAAAAATTCAAATATAAGACATTAGAAATAGAATATATATTAAACCAATATTTAATGTTCATCATTTTAAATTTAATTTAAGTTTCAAAAAAATAATCTAATAATATTCTTTTTTTTATATGTAAAAATATAAGTATTAATTTAATTATAAATTAATATCTCTGAAACAAGAAATTAGAACTTTTTTTAATAAAACATAAAATTTTAAACCTCATATCTTAATTTAATATAAAAAACGGTGCATATATCATGACTGATAATAAAACTGATATGATATTCATTAAACCTCATGAACTCGGTTGGAGGGAGCGGATTTTCTTCCTGCTTTCAGGTATTATAGTCAGCATACCCATAACTCTCTTTTTAGAAGCATTAGATCAAAGCTTCTACTCCTTCCTTCCCGTATTCATAACTACATTTTTATCCGTAGTTATTTTTGCACCGTTTATTGAAGAGTTCTCCAAAGCTTATCCATTATTCTATCGTTATTCACTTAGCGAACGGTCATTATTTCAGTTAGCATTATTAGTGGGTTTAGGATTCGGTATCACAGAATTTTGTATATACGTATTTATATACGGAGTACCATTCTACATCCGATTACCTGCAATATTCTTCCACGCCGCAAGCACTTCCATAGTGGCATATGGTATAGCTAAAAATAAAGCAGTATTATTCTATTTATTAGCTGTAGGCTTACACATGTCAGCAAATTTCTTCGCAGTCTTAAATCAATTAATACCAGTAATGGTTGTTACCTTCTTCACTTACTACCTATCTTACTTACTCTACCAAAAAACAACGAATAGATACTTGGAACCAAAGGATTAAGAACCCATTTTTCCATCTTTTTTTATATACTAACAAATATCACGGTTTATTTATTTGCTACAGGTTCTGCTGCCTATTTAACCTTAATATTTGGAGATTATAATTTAAAATTTCATAATGTTACAGTTTAATTAAATATGCATTATTGTATAGATAAAATTTCTAATTTCATGAAAACACTTATATATAATTAATAACTCTAAAATTAGTATTATAAAAGGTGATGGAGTTCACCTAAAACTGCTTATTTTAAGCTAATGACTCCTGCTCTGAAGAATTAAGAGGAGATTTCATTGGCATTAAACAGAATAAAACAATTTAACATATTAGTTATTACCATTTTTTTGATGAGTATAATTGCCTTAACAGTGAATTACCTACTAGAAACATTGAATTTTTATCAAACGTGTCACAAAAATCTTTGGGTGGTAGAACTAGATGGCAGTTGATTTTGCTTTAGTTGCTGAAACATTAATACAGTTTCTTGCAGTAGTGTTTCTATGTCCTTTTTTCATAGGTGTATCTAATAAATTAAAGAGCATTGTGGAATCAAGGAATGGGCCAAGCATTATTCAGCCATATTATGACATAATAAAACTGTTACAAAAAGAATCAATAGTACCAGGTAATGCCAGTAATATTTTTATTTACGTACCATACCTCGCATTTGGCGTATACTCCTTAATATCAATTGTAATACCAGTAATTTTACCGCAACCAATATACTTCACTGCTACAGTAGATTTTCTTGGAGGAGCTTTACTTTTTGGATTAGCTGGTTTTATCAAGATGCTTGCAGCGATGGATTCAGGTAATAATTTTAGTGCATTCGGTGTTGCTAGAGTTGCCTCATTTGGCGTATTCTCTGAGGGTACGTTGATAGTAGTTTTTTTTGCAGTGGCACTTATAACTGGCACAATTAACCCATATGTGACTAATAATTTTCTTGTTTCTAATCCTAGTGCTTACTTAACCATTACACACGTATTTGCTACAATCGCATTTTTAATGCTATTCATATTCGAAAGTGGCAGATTACCGGTTGAAAGCTCGGGACTTATGGAATTTGGAATGGTCGAAGATGCACTTTCTTATGAATATAGCGGCAAACTCCTTGCTATAAATAAATGGGGTTCTTGGATTAAACAATATTTGTTAGGTTCAGTGTTGCTTAATGTTTTTCTAATTCCTTGGGGATTGCAAACTGGTGTATTAGGTGCGTTAGAAGATATACCTATAATGATATTGAAATGGTTAGTGCTCATAGTAATACTGGTTTTTATTGAAACCTCACTAGCTAAGATGCGGTTATTCAAGATTCAGGATTACTTATCTATAGCCTTTTTAATTTCCTTATTCTTCCTTATATTCGGGTTGGTGATTGGATGAATTTAATAACTGAATTAATCTATATGCTCTCTGCAGCTACTTTACTAACTGCTTTTTATATACTACTGCAGCCATTCATTCAATCAATGATAAGGACAATTATCACACAGTCCGTAGTTATTGGTTTAATTAGCTTTGCAATGGCTTATTATTTGAGAAATATCGACTTCATATTATTAGGGTTATTAGTGATTTTCTTGCGCGGATTCTTAGTCTCTTATTTACTAGAGAGGCAGATACCCAAGCGTAAGGAGCTTTTCAGAGAATATACTAAGGGAACACCTTCAACTTTACTCACAGCATTAATAGTGGCTGTTGTAGGCATCTTTATAGTATACTTTTATGTATTCAGTAATCTCATTACAGACGTTGCATTTGGCACTAACAATATTATAGTTTTCCCATTTGTCGTAATATTCCTCGGCATATTCCAGATACTAGCTAGGAGGAATACCTTGGCTCATGTTATAGGATATGTTGAGCAGGAAAATGGAATAGTTCTCATGAGTATTTTCTTAATTCCAGTGCCGTTCATTGTAGAGTTAACTGTATTTCTTGATGTTATTGCTTTGGTCTTGATTGCAAGTATTGTTGCTCGAGAAACGTCAGAGCATAAAAACTTGGAGGAATTAAGGGGGTAATTAAATATGGACATGAATATTATTCTTTATCTTCTTATAGGATTACCAATACTTGCAGAGGTAGGTTATCTTTTCAATGTAATGCGTATAACCACTATTTTATCTGCTATTTTAATATTAATTTTAACTGTGTTAATTCACAGTGCATTGCCAATTGCCGGTTTATTTTACATAACTAATTTCAATTGGATTCTTATTTTAATGGTTGGTTCTATATATTTATTATCAGCACTTTTCAGTTATGATTATCTTAAAGAAAGATCCATAAGAATGGATTTAAATTATTATTATGTATTCATGAACCTATTCGTCGCGACAATGCTATTCAGTCTCATTATAAATAATTATGGTTTAATGTGGGCTGGTATTGAAGCTACTACGATAACTTCAGCCTTATTAGTAATGACTGAACAGACTTCAATCTCTGTTGAAGCTGCATGGAGATATATAATAATTGTTTCGGTTGGTCTGGTTTTTGCGTTCATGTCAATAATATTAATTTATTATAATTTCCATACGCTTACAGTTACTCAGATATTATCCATTCCTAACAGATCATCTGAAATAGTGACTATTACTGTTGCAATAGCCTTGGTTGGATTTGGCACGAAAATCGGTATTTTTCCTATGCATACTTGGCTTCCGGACGTGCATAGTGAAGCACCAGCCCCTGTAAGTGCATTATTTTCAGGCGTGTTGCTTCCCGTTGCATTATACGTATTATATTTGATTTATCAGATTAAACCATTAGACTCATTATTCATTTTATTCTCATTAGCTACTATCATTGTAGCTTCAATCTTCATGACTTATCAAAAGAATTACAAGCGAATGTTCGCATATTCAAGTATGGAGAATATGGGAATTGCATTATTAGGACTATCAATCGGTGGTTATGGAATAATTGGAGCGTTAGCAGTGTTATTTGCACATAGTTTTGCAAAAGCAGGTGCATTCTATTCATCAGGTAACATATTACATTCAACAGGTGAACGAAATATATCTAAAGTAAATGGACTCATTCATGACATGAAAACTACTTCATCTGCATTGCTTCTTTCATCACTGGCCGTAACAGGAGCGCCTCCCTTCGGAGTTTTCGTTGGAGAGTTCCTGATATTCATTCAAATGCTTAGATTACATTTATATTTAGAATTTGCAATTGTACTCTTCTTCTTGATGGTAGCGTTTATATCAATTAATTATAATGTGAATAATATGGTTTTCGGTAAATGGAGAGCTAATAAAGAAGCTAAGGGTATTCTAAAGATAATACCATTGGTATCAGCATTAATATCACTCTTAATAGGGATTGTCTTAATTGTGGTGATTGCATGAGATTATATTCTTATGATGGACCTTCTGGAAGGAAGATAGGCGAAATTGGTGATTATACATTATATTCAGAAACATTAGTTAGAGAAAAGTCAGTTATTAAACCATACGTAACAAAAGAAAGCAACACTGCATTTAATTTTATATATGGTCCATCTACTGGAGGTCTTATCGAATCTACATTATTTAATATCTTAACTACTGGTGAATCAATCAAAGGCATGACATCTGACCCCATGTTCAAGTTACGCGAATTGAAAGTGCTTGGCAAGAATGTAAAAGATGCAATGCCTATTATTGAGAGAATAAATGGATCATTCACAGCTTCTCATTCAATAGCATTCTTAGGAGCAGTCGAAGATGCAATGGAGATTGAATTAGACGAATATATATTAATGGGAAGGATAATTGAGTTAGAATTGGAGCGGATAAGGAATCATTTACATGTAATTGCAAGGATGTGCGAAGCTGCAGCTTTTGGAGTACCTTATAACAATCTTTTTTATATGCGTGAGAAGATTAACCGGTTAATAGAGGAATATTCAGGCCATAGATTCTTCCATAATGTAAATAGAATTGGTGAGATTGATATAGATTTAATTGGGGTGTCCAAATCATTGGAGAATATATGTAATGACGCTAAAAACACGTATGACTCATTACGTGATTCAAAAATATTTGTTGACAGGCTTCTAGATAATGGAGTTGTGAAAGATTTGGATTGCATTGGACCTGTAGCAAGAGGCTGCGGATATCCATATGATGCCAGAGTTGATTCAACTACGTTACCATATACTGAGTTAGGTTTCTCACCTGTAATTGAAAAGGGCAAGGGAGATGCAATGGATCGGTTTATAATTAGATTTGAAGAAATACAGCAATCGACTGAAATCATAGGGGAAGCTGAAAAACGCCTTAAAAAACATACTACAAGACCACATCATATGGAAAATGAAGGTGAAGGTCTTGGACGAGTTGAATCTCCATCTGGTGACTTAACTTATTTAATTAAGTTAAATGAAGGGAAGATTAATGAGATTAGTATGCTTACACCATCAAAGGTGAATCTTCCTGTGTTCCTGAATTCTACACGGGGTAATGTGTTTACTGATTTTCATTTTAATTGGGAAAGTTTTGGTATATGGATTTCAGAGATAGCGGTGGGTTTTATATGAAAACGAATAATTGGTTTTTGAAAGGACTTACGAAGCTCGGAAGGACAGAGAAGTTTCCTAGTGAAAAATTTGAAGCTAAATCTCAAGTCAATGAGAAGGTTAAGTCCGAGAAGTTTATGCCATTTAATAAATCTTTACATTTATATTCTATTGATTCAGGTGCCTGTGGGGCGTGTAATATGGAATTACAGGCGATTTCTACACCACATTATGATATGAATAGATTAGGACTTTTTTTCACTAACACTCCACGTCATGCAGATGCACTTATAATATTGGGTGTGCATTCAGAAAGAATGGTAGAGGTGCTTGAGAAAGCCTATAATGCTATGCCAAAGCCTAAACTGATAATAAGTCTTGGTGATTGCGCTTTATCTGGTGGATTGATAGGTGAATGTCCAGAAATCAGTGGGAAATCAGTAGTTAATATTCCTGGTTGTCCGCCAAATCCTTATGCTATCCTCGAGGGGATAATAAAAGCGAAGGAAGTGTCTTCTAAATGAATCAATTAATATTACTTATTCCATTTGCCATCGCATTACTTACCTCAGTAGTATCAAAAAAGATCAGCTACATCTCATTAATTATTTCATCTCTAATATTGGGTGTATATGCAATAATTTATACTGGAATTAATGAGTTAACTTTCTTCTATTTAATAGCTTCAATTGTGATTATCGTATCCTCATGGTATTCCATTCGTTATGATAAAAAATATAGATGGCTCGCGCCTTTATTTGCATCGGCTGTGTTTGGAATAATTATTATATTGCTTTCATATAACTCTTTACAGTTTCTAGCCGGATGGGAATTAATGTCCATTTCTGGTTATCTTATGATAGGTCTGAATAAGAATAAAGCAAATCCAGCCTTTATTTTTTCAGCGTTCAGCGAACTTAGTACAGTCTTATTAATAGCGGGAATGGCATACGCATATGTTCTCACCGGAACATTTAATTTCGTACTAATTCCAAGTATCATGCCCTTAATCCTTATGTCTGTAGGTTTTTTTATAAAGATGGGAATAGTACCTTTCATGATAGCAGATTGGCTTCCCATAGCCCACCGTAACGCCCCTTCTAATGCTTCTGCAATCTTCAGTGCTTTAATGACCTTAATGGGAGTCTTTGGACTTATCAAATTCACTTTATTAAGCCCGGGTAGCATGTCATTAGGCGTAGTGTTAATGGGGATAGGTGCATTCTCAGTTTTCTTTGCAGCACTCTTTGAATACGTTTCAGAGAGTACAAAGCTCTTATTAGGTTACAGTACAATAGAAAATAATGGAGCAATACTCGTAGCAGTAGGTTTACTCATAACTAACCTTTCAGGCATAATGGATGTTTTCATCATATACACTATATTGATGCTGAGTCTTGCACATTCCATATCAAAAACTGGATTATTCCTAATGAGTGGGTCATTAGATAGTGAAGATATGGATACGATAAACAACAGCAAAGATCCAACTTCAACATTAGGCAACATTCTCGTCTCTGCATCATTATCAGGATTGCTTCCAACAATAGGTGGTGTAGCAATATGGATGTTACTAGAGACATTATTTATAACTGCAACTATATCATCATGGATAGCTATACCCGCATTAATAATCGGATCATTAATAGCCCTAGGAGAAGGTATTGTTTCAGGAGCAATGATAAAATTCATCTCATTCACACAGCTTTTCAGGAATGGAAAAGCTAAAAAACCGACAAATATTTATCCTATCCTATTTGCTGGAATATTAGTCTTTGCACTTGGCCTTGGCTCTGTTCTTATAATAAATCCTGCTTTCATAACAGGACTTATAAAAGTAGGGATTCCTAACGGATTACTAATACAATCACTAACAAGCTCAAAAACAACTTTCGGGGCAATAGCACCAATATTCATCGCCATCTTCATAAGTATTTTTACTTTGCTTGCACTGGTTTTCTTTAGAAAGCCTAAAATAAGGCGATCTCCTGTATGGAATAATGGTATCGAAGACATGGCAGGATACACTTCTTTTGCTTTCGCAAACAATATGAGAATAATGATGGGCAAAATTCTCCAAACAAACACTGATACATCTTCTAAAGATAACGCAACACGCAATATATTCTGGGACTTAATAGTCAAATATGCCAAACTTTATCAGAATATTGCAAGATCCTTGACATGGAATATCATGAATAGCTCAATTCGCTCGTATGTAAGTTATCTTGTTATAGCTTTCATATTTGTAATAGTATTTGTTACCTTAACCAATTAAATAATCCCATCTTTTGCATATTTATCAATACTAAAATATTTATATAATATATAAGATATTAAGAAACATGAATGGTGATGGAGTTCACCTTAATTGCTTTTTTTTAAGCTAATGACTCCTATCGAAAGATTTCGGAGGAGATAACATTGGCAACTGATTTAATAATTCTTGTTGGTATTTTAATATTATTTATTACTATTTTCGTATCTGGTTTAATAACTGGAGAAAGTGAAAAAATTAGTGATTAATATGAAAACCGTAACTTATGCTGTATTAATACCCCATATCCTTGCATACCAATGCTTTAAAAATTTTTTTTCAGATATAAGATAAATATGGTGTAATTTTTTATGGAAATTTTAAACAACGCTTTGAAATTTACGCATAAGCGAGAGCATTCTGAAGGTGGCTTCACACTCTACAGTGGATATCCAGATACTAAAAACACATATTACGGCTTACTCATCCTACAATTATTCAACGAAGAACCTTATAATAAAGAGAACACCATTAAATGGGTTGAATATTTGCATAAAGGACGCATGTATGGAATTAAAGGCATATTCTACCGCGTTAACATCTTAAAAATCCTTGGAAAAACACCAGGATTAGGTGAAAAATATTTTGTTAAACTAATAAGTAGAAATGAATTCCCTAATTTTGAAATAGCATATCTACACACGTCAATACTCAAAAATATTGAATATGATAAATTTGATTTTATAACAGATTGGATTCTATACCATCAAAATGAAGATGGTGGATTTGGAAGAAGTAATTCTAATATTCTATCCACTTATTATGCATTAGAATCATTGAATATAATTGATAACAATCTAATTCAGTTTAAAAAGGATATATTAGACTTTATCAATAAATGTCAGACAGAAGAGGGTGTATTCGCTTATACGCCTCTGAGTTATCCCCCTTATATAGAGGGAGTATATGCTGGTACGAGAGTATATGAAATACTTGGAGAAAAACCTATAGAAATTAATAGCATTATAAATTTTGTGGTTAAACTTCAAAATAAAGATTATGGTTTCAGACGATCTAAATATACGGGCATATCCGAGCTTGAATATACTTTTAGAGCCTTAACTATATTGAAAAATTTTCATTTTTTTCAGAATAAAAAAAATTTGGAGGATTAATTTATGAACTTATGGAAAGATATACCAACTGGACCATCAGTCCCGGAAGTAATTTATGCAGTTATTGAAATCCCGAAAGGATCAAGGAATAAATACGAATATGATAAGGATAAAGATGCATTTGCACTAGATAGAGTATTATACTCTCCTTTTCATTACCCAGCAGAGTATGGTATAATACCAAAAACTCTCTGGGATGATGGAGATCCAATGGATATCCTAGTAATCATGGATCAACCAACTTTTCCTGGATGCATTATTGAAACCAGACCTATTGGCGTAATAAGGATGATTGATGGCAAAGAAAGTGACGATAAAATACTGGGAGTACCCGTAAATGATCCAAGATTTAAAGATGTATATGATATTTCTGATATACATAAAGCTTTACTTGATGAAATTGCCCATTTTTTCACAGAATATAAAAAGTTAGAAGGAAAAACAACTGAAGTACTTGGCTGGGAAAATCGTAAAAAAGCATTTGAAGCCGTAAAACATTCCATGGACTTTTATAGTAAAATATAAAAACCTTCAATTATCTTTTTTTTTACTTTATTTTCATTGTTTTCATTTCAGATCTTCTTCCTTTAAGTCCTAATGCTATAATTGTTAATATTAACGCTGCAATAGCTAGTAAATAATAGGCAAACTCATAAGCATTAACATCCCCACCGAAAGATGCTAAAACAGCCCCAATAAGTGTTCCACCTATTAATTGCCCTACACTAGTGTTTATATTAATTAATCCCTGACCCGAAGCACGATACGATTTCGAGACTTCATTGAGCATAATATAACGAACAGGTGCACCTAGAAGTGCTGAAAGCCCTAATCCTATAAAAATTCCAGACAATATAAAATAAAAGAAGTAATAGCCCAATGATTCGAAAATTATCAACCCAATTGTTAACATTAAGCCACCTGTAATCATTAAAACTTTAGAACCAGTCTTATCGAGAATTCGTCCCATAACAGGCGCACCTATAGCAATTGATACAACCACGGGTAACAGCATTAAACTAGCTTGTGAATTATCAAATCCAAATGCTGCTATGGCAAAGGCAGGTATAAATACTAATCCCGCCTCATTTAAACCTGTAAAAACAGATATAATACTAGTTAAACTAACTTCACGACTCCTAAACAAACTAGTACGTATTATCGGGTCTCTAGCTTTCTCTTCAACCTTCACAAATATTAATAAGAGTAAGATGGAAATTAACAGGAATGGCCAAACCTTAATTGAGTAAATACTATTGAAGAAATACTGAGTATTAATTTGATTTATACCATAAGCAAGCGATGAAAATGAAACAGCCAATAAGAGCATACCCTTCCAATCAAAAATTTTCTCCATTTTTTTACTTGACTTAGGTAAAAATTTGGCACCTAAAATAATCACTAGAACAGCCACAGGTAAATTCACTACAAATAACCACTGCCAACCATAACCGATAAGTAAACCACCTAATAATGGTCCAATAAGATATGATATTCCAAAAACCGCCCCTATAATACCCAATGCACTACCTCGTTTTTCTGGTGGAAAAGTATCGCCTATAAATGCACTGGCTACTGGGAAAATTCCACCAGCACCTAAACCTTGTATAGCTCTACCTATTAGTAGAATATTTAATGATGGTGAAGAAGCCGTTATAAATGATCCTAAACCGAATAAAGATACATCTAAAAGATAGATGAATCTTCTACCCTGCCTATCAGAAAGTTTAGCCATAAGAGGAGTGCCAATCATAAAAAAAAGAACATAGATAGTATAAATCCACACTAAATTACGATTATCAATATTAAAATAATTTTTAATTGCAGGTAAGGCAGGACCTACAATAGCTATGTCAATAGCACCCATAAGTACCCCAATAAAAAGAACCAGCAGAATTTTATTCCTTTTATTATCCTCTAATCCCATTTTAAACCCCATTCTAAATAAATTATTTGTAGTTAATTTAATTAACTGAAAATACATAATCAAAATATTAAGCCATTTATAAAAATTTAATACAAATTAAAGTTTCAGAGGTTACAATAAAATGCAAATAATGGGTTTCAACTTAGACGCAGCCAGTATGATCGTGATAATAGTAATTCTCATAATATTATTATCACAATTCCGTCAACGTAAGTTTAGATTATGGCGTACAATAATAACAATGATCTTTATGATATTTGTGACCATCCTCTTCGTAAACATAGAATTACCTGCCACCGCAAACTACGCATTACTAATTGGAGGAGGAATATTAGGTTTATTAATTGGATTAGCAATCGGACATCATATTAAAATTAAAATAGCCGATGATGGCTCCTTATTAACAAGAGGTTCAGTTCTATCAGTAAGTATTTGGATCTTCATAATATTAGCAAAATTCTACGGCCAAAACACATTCAACCAATGGGGATGGAATCCCAACTTTCTCCTATCAATGTTCTTAATCCTAAGCGTGACCACAATGATATCAAGAAACATCTACGTATATATCAGATACCAGAATTTAAAAGTTAATGTATCACAATATCAATATTCCAAAGGGAAAAGTAGATAAAAAAATACATATCCCATCTAACTTAACTTTTTTTAATGACATTCGAAGACGATGATAATTTAATCGAATTTTTCATAAACCGAGAATCATGCAAAATCACCCAAGATAAATATATCCACCACTTAAAACTTTACTCAAAAATTGCAGGTGATAATTTAACACCCACCCAATTAGTAGATGAAGCTATAAAAGAATATGAACAGGGCATCCATCCCAGCAAAACAGAAAATCAAAAAGCGATTACTTCGATTTAAAAAATGGTTATTAGAACAAAAGAAAGCTAACAATACTAAAAGGAAGATGTTGAATGATATTAAAACATTTTACCGTGAATTTGACATAATCCCCCCCCCCAAGGTTTCTATTAAACTAATTCCACCAAAACAATTTATCATTAGAAGATCTTCCAAATAAAGATGAAATTTACAAAGCTTGGAGTGGATTTAATCTACAATACCAAGCAATCATATTACTTGCCACTAGCTCATATTAGTAGAATTGATATAAGACATTTATTTTATGGTGATTTTATCGAATCCATAAGGAATACTATAAACCACCACAAAAGGGTTTGTTGAAGTAGGAACTATCCCAAAAACTTGAAGGAAAAGAAATCTAGTGCGGATTGTTCTTTTGCTTGTACTTCTGTTAATTTTGCTTGTGCAGCCGCTAAGCTCTGTTGATCCTGTTCAAGATGATTATATGCGACAACAGTAAAACCAGTAAAAGTAGCACCACTACCAGCACCAGTAAAAGTA
>Ga0187851_10000544_pt1 | contig 38408 bp, 48 predicted proteins | sample June2016WEW_6_10_FD_132997 | JGI IMG/M metagenome (GOLD analysis project Ga0187851, IMG submission 132997) | Peatland microbial communities from SPRUCE experiment site at the Marcell Experimental Forest, Minnesota, USA - June2016WEW_6_10 | ecosystem: Environmental > Terrestrial > Soil >...
GCGAATTCTCCATTTGGCATTTGTATTCACTCTAATTTATTACTTCATAACCTACTCTGTTATCATCTAAATATGATCTTAGCTTAGGCAACGACGCTTCATCTATTAAAAATATTCTTTTTTCCAATAGTGAGGGCGTTGTATTTAATAGCATTGATGATCTGTCAAGAAGGAAAACATCTCTTGCTTGAGTATCACTTTGCCTTAATAATATTCGGGCAATGCGTTCATCAGGTTTTGCTCTAATTTCTTGTTCTGATTTTACTAGGATTGTCATTTATTATCACTTAATTTTCGTTCAGTATTTTTGAGTTTCCTGGATCTATTATCGATAATACAGAAACAGAATAGGGCTTTCCGCAAACTACCCCCAAATCTATGGGAGTTCCTTCAAATATTTCAACTCTTATGTTCGAAAGCTTTGCAAGGTGCAGTATGTCGCTCAGTCTATCTCCCTTGTTCTTCGACGCAACAATTACGAGCTTTGCCTTGCTTGAGAGTATGGACTGTGATGCTTTGTTTACGCCTAGGGCTGCCGTGCCGCTGTCAACTGCTAATCGTATATTATTTGCTAAATCAGCCATAAAGATTCACTAATCAAATGCAAGAACTGAATCTAATAAAATAGACTACAATTATTATACCAGAAAGGTATATAATTATTCACTTTAATCTTAATACCAGACTATTCGTCCTGGAGGTGAATTTATGTTTAAGGCACAAAGCGCTATGGAGTATTTAATCACCTACGGATGGGCAATTCTCATAATAATAGTCGCGCTTTCCGCACTCTATGCTCTTGGGGTATTCAACTCTGATACCTATGCAGGAAAGGCAGCCACAGGAAGCTGCCAGGTGTACAGGCCCTATGGTCCTGGAACAATACAGCTTGTGAATTTGCAGGGTGTATGCAGCAGCATAGAGCCCAAAGAAGTTGCGGTATTCAACGGCGCTGGCCAGATAACGGTGCCGAGCCAATCGCTTTTGCAAGCCAATGCAATAACAGTTTCTGCCTGGGTAAAGATTACAACAAGCACGCAGTACATGATATTCGACAGAGGATTGACTTTTACGTCAGGAAGCTTTTATATGTGGGGAAGCCCAAGTGATCCTGAATTCACAGATTGTGGAATTTCAGGCTGCTATAACACATTATTCAACACCAATGCGCTGCAAACAGGCACATGGTATAATCTTGTATCTACATTCAATCCTTCAACAGGAATAACTACCAGTTATCTAAACGGAGTTCAAGTTGCAACGTCCTCTTCAGGGCTGATCCCCAGCACATCCAACATAGTAATAGGGAGTTACTTAGGAGGAAGCGGCTACGCGCTGAACGGTTTGCTTTCCAATATACAATTATACAACACATCACTTTCGGGCAACGACGTTAAGGCGCTTTATGTAGAGGGAATCGGCGGACCTCCAACGCAATTGCAGAACCTGGTTGGCTGGTGGCCATTGAATGGAGATACGAAAGATTACAGCGGCAACGGAAACAACGGCAATTCGATTGGAGTATATTTCGAAAGCGCATGGACGAGCGGCTATTCGATACCTTAATTATCCAGTACAGTAGAATTGCATCCAGATGGCTCGCTGAAGCTGTTGCTAAGAACTAGTTTTATGTATCCAAGATAGGGAATAGAGAGCAGCTCTTTGCCCTGTATGTATGTAAGATTTACCGGATAATTGCCATACTGCATGTCAAGCCCTGGATTGTTGTCCCCTTTTGTAAGTATGTAGTAAACTCCGCTCACGTTAAGCACAGCATAGACCCTGTGCACTATGTAGCTATCTCCCAATTGGTAGAAATAGTCTTGTGGTATTGTCTGATACACAACAATCGTGTTGTTGCGATCGCCATTCAATGTCGTTCCGTTTATTGTAACACTTGTAGTATAGGCTTCGCTTGCCGTTGTTCCGTTTGAGTATTGAATCTGCTGCGCGCCGCATGCGTATTTTATCAGATTATTCTGCTGATTTTGCTGATTGACTATCTGGCCACCGGTGCTGCTCAGGCTTAAAAGACCGACAGAATATCCTGGCTTTATCAATTGGGACACTTGTATCTCATTGCCTGTTCTGTTGTAGGCAACGCACGAGAGGAACTCGCTTTTTATGTTTTTTTGCATCGTATTGTAATCCGCTTTGCTTATGTTTATGATTGGAGCTTTTACCTCGCTTATGTTTGTAACGCCATGCAGCACTATCAGGTCACCTCTCTTCAGATTAGGGAGCATGCTGCAGCTGGGCACTATGTCTATAGGATTGTTCGTATGCAAAAAGAACCTGAGCCCGAACCACAGGGCCAATACAACAAAAACAGCAATAATTATTTCTATTATGTTTTTTGTGACGCCCTCCTCCTTAACACCATTCAAAAGCTCGATTATTATGACTACAATTATTATCATGAAAAGGGCTATTCCCAATATGGATGAAATGTACCTGCTGCTCTGGAAATATATAAAAAGCACAAATACAACTGCAATCACTATGTAGAAAGGAAGAGTATTCATTCCTTTTTTGCTTTTACTTTTCTCGTTTTTCTTTAGTGGCATTCAATCATTTATTTAAAATTTATGTAACTTTTATAACAGGATATGGAGACAGTTTCCTGACTCTTATCCAGCTTACTACTGTCGACACCAGTGCCCTTGAATTTGTAGGAGCAACCCCATCTTCAAAAGTTATGTTAGTTGTTGACAAATACAATGAATTGGCAGTAAGTTTCGTGTAATTTTTATATATTGAATTACTTTGCAATGAAATAACCATAGGTGCAGTTATGTTTGGTTTAGTATAATTAATGGGGTTCTCAACACTGTTGAATATAACAGAATACACCGGGAAATTTAATAAAACATTTGTTGTTGGTTCATATAATCCAAACGCATTTCCTGCAATAGATTTAGTGCTTGGGGTGTTGTTTGCCTCTATTAGGTTTTGATAGGTAGACTGATTATAGCCAATGTTTGTTTGATTAACGAATATCTCAAATATGTTAGAAGGTTGGTATATTATATTAGTAATTAGGTATGAATCCGCATAAGCACCAATTGCATCCTGCCCCCAAAATTCAACTCCAGATTGGGTTGTATACACAGAACCTGTTTCAGTACAGCCAGAACCATATCCACATTGTCCATTATTGTTGTACCAATTATTAAGTGTCAGGAAATCGTAGTATTTAGGAAATATATTATTCCCATCGTCGTATTGGCCATAGTATTGTTGTGCCCATGACCTTGTATCTGTTTTTATTAGTTGAGGAGCAAGTCCAGTATTGTTTCCATTGAATTTTACCAATGAGTAATTATAAAAGTTCATTTTTATTAGAAGCGTATTTGTTGGTGGAGAAGCTGGTATGGATTTTCCTATTTTTAACCAATAAGTGCTTATGTCATTAAAGCTAGGTCCAGATTCCAACCAGGAAGGTATTATGGTCCCATTCGAATAAGCAAATTGGATATTTTGAAGGTTTGATGCCTCTGAATTTTTATATCTTGAGCTATTTATCACAATTTGCTGGAGTGAATTCGTTGGCGAAGCCGTTCCGCTAGGATTTGATATTGTCAATGTAATTGAGTTTATCTGTGTATTTGAAATTGGTGGTGTATCTCTGGTATCAATCCAATTTACGAAATACTGCATGCCCTCTGCCGGGCTATTTAGAGGTCCATTATACTCGTCAGCCACAACGATTGCAGGATATCCATTTATAAATGGTATGTAATTCTTTGAATTTGAAAGTATATTTCCTGTATAATCCGAATAGACATTTTGCTGGTAATAGGTTATTACATAACTATTTTTAGGAGGTGAATTTGTAGTAGCATAAACAAACATTGAATTTATTGGATAATAAGTAGGAGCAGATAAATTGGAGTAGATTATATTACCAAATGTCGATAAATTTGATTGTTCTTGGATCCCATTATAATAACCAATACCAAGACCCACTATGTTTATCATTTGGCTTGAATTGCTCATGGCAAAGCTAGATATGTCCACTGCGGCAGATGCAGAAGTCGAGGTCGAATTTATATATTCATCAATTGCTTGGGATTGGTTGAAAATTGAATTTATTACAAGCCAATCTACTGCACCATGAGACGCATCCAGTCCTAACCCTCTACCAAACTTGGTTAATGTATAGTAAAAACCATAACGTGAATTCCATGAATTTGATTCATTTTGAAATTCTAAGCCATTATAGTTTGCAAAGTTATTGTAATAATTGAATATGTTTCTTCCATTATCAAACCAACCGTATGTCCCTGTCAAAAGTGGCGATTCTCCAATAGTATTATTGTTGAAAGCTATCGTGTTTTTTGCACCAAAATTCAGGTCAACTATAACGTTGCCTTTTGCAGCTATTGAATTAGATAATTTAAGCACAAAAGTAAGGTTTGCAGAAGCATTCAGATAATATGGATTTCCCGGATTGATGGTATTTCCTTCAAACCATGAAGGTATTATAGTACCATTCGTGTAAGTGAACCATGCATTATCAAAAGATGGAGATGGTGAACTGCCATAACTTAATCCATTTATTGTTATAACATATTGGTAGTTTCTTGGGGTTGGTGCATTGTAAGGATTTAATAGTGTTTTAGGTGAATATGATGTTGATATTAGATTGTTAGTGTAAGGTACATTTACCATGTTGCCAATTGATTCACCTGGCATATTCCCATAGGGAGGATTTACCCTCTGTCTAATTACATATAATGGGGAATTGATATTTACAAATCCTATATTTCCAGTTGAATTGAATAGGAAGGTATGTATTGTTGACAAATCTCTACCAGAGGTAAGTGAGTATAAGCCATTTACATAGTCAAAGGTGTGATCAGATGTTGAATTAGCCGTAACACTAAAAACTGTGGGACCAATGCTCATAGAAACATCAGTTGTTCCTAAAGAGTTTGATGAATTGAAATATATTGAAGTAGTTCCGTAACTATCATATTCGTTATTTCTATTTAATTGACCAACCCCATTTCCAAATACTCCGAAGATTCCAAGGCCCCCTCCAAAATAAAAGTCAGTAGCAACATTCAATGTAGAATAGCTTGAAGTGGATTGTAAATAGCTATGCAAATAACCAACATACCCATTTGACGTAATTCCGTTGTCAATTATATAATTAGTACCGGACCATTTGCTATCTAGTACATTCCCATTAAAGTCCTCATAGAAGCTAAATACATTTGCACCATCATCATATCTAGCATAAGTGCAGTTTATAGTATTCCCATTGGGACACCCTATTTGTGGTGCTTCTCCTGTTGTAGTGGTATTGAATTCACTTGTTGAAAAGGGCGCAAAACCCATATAAATAGTATAGTTTGAATTTGAAGGAATTCCAGGATTTATTTTTAACCAGTAATCTGCTTCTCTAGATGTCTTATTAACTTGACCATTTAGCCAACTTCCCCCTTCAAGCCAGGAATTTACAATAGAGCCATTTCCATAAAAGAAAACCACATTATTAAGATTAGGATCGAGATAGTTAGAATATATGCTAGGATTTAGGTAAAATATTTGCTGGAAGTTTGATCCAGTTCCTATACTTTGATTATTGTAGAATGTTATTGGTACATAAGAAGTAACATTTTGAGGTACTTTAGGAGCAATTACATTTACTGTTTGATTTGTGTATAAAATAGAATTTGAATCAAATGCACCTATCAAATAATTGCCAGGTGCAGCAGGTTTCCAAACATAATTAGCTGTAGTTGTATGTGTAGTTTGTATAGCATTATTTATCAAAATTTCACAAGTATCTCCCATAGAGCAAGTTGCTTGAATTGTATTTGATTGACCAAGATATAATGTATTAGCTACTGATAGTATGGGTGAATTACTTATACTATTTGTTACATCTACAGTTTGGTTTGTATATAGCCCTTCAGTTGCGTCAAATGCACTTACAAGATAATTACCAGTTGTGGAAGGTGTCCATAGAAAATTAGCTGTTGTTATCTGTGTAGTTTGTATAGCATTATTTATCAAAATTTCACATGTGTCTCCATTACCACAAGTTGCAATTATTGTATTAGATTGGCCTAAAGTAAGGCTATTTACAATTGTTAGATTTGGTATTATTTTGATTATGGTGTAATTATAAGCAATAGGAGGGTTTGGACTAATTCCACTATCTGTTGCAAAAACTACGAATATTGTAGGTGAATTTACAGTAGTAAGAAAGTTTGATGTAGTTACATTGTGCCCAAATACTCCACTTCCACCTATTTTAATTGCATTAAGTCCAAAAACACTATTAGCTGTGAACCATTGATAAATTGCATTAGAAGGACTTATACGGAATACATTTGAAACCATTGAAACTTTAGCATTTTTATTTATTGTCTTCGAGGTAAAATTAAGAGTTACAAGCACATTGCTATCAGTAACGCTAAAACTAGTATTATCTGGTGTTATTCTATTTACAGTATAATTACAGCTATTTCCAGATGGTGATACACACATCATATCATTATTAAAAGAACCTAGATTTTTATTTATCCCATTTATAGTAGCACTTGATGCACTAAAAATAGTTCCATTAAGTTTAGCACTAGATTGTGCAAAATCATTACCAAAATCAGAATATCCAAATTTTGCATAAGGTAATTCGTTTGCAGGAGTACAATAAGCACTACTACAAGGATCTTCAGTTATGAAGTCAGCACTAATCTGAAGAGAATTATACGGGAAATAACCAAAATCTGTCCATCTTTTAGATGTATCATTAATGAAAACAAACCATTTTTGTGTACCGTTTACATAATTTCCATCAAACATTACTACAGCATTTATAATGTCTCCTGGAGCGATCGAATTAGGCAACTCTTGTTCACTATGCGGTACAAGTTCTATCCATGCATAATAATTAGTATTATCATTAGGAGCATCAGATTCAGTTCCTACTTGTATTAAAGTATTATCACCAAGAGAACTTATACCTCCAACACCTATCCATTGGGAAGAAGAACCAGTAACGAAAATTGAAACATTTTGAACCTTCCATGAACCAAAAACATCACCAACAAGTCTATTTGTTGGAATTACATATCCACTCCAACCACTAGAATAATAAGTTCCTACTGTACCTCCAAAAATATCATTAGCGTTTATAGGATTAAATGAAAAAATCTTTGTTGTTTCAAATATTGGTGTGGATTTAAATGTAGCTGTAGAATTTGTATTATAAATGTTTGAAATATTATATACAATAAATCCTTGACTTTCCCAAAATGAAGTATTTGATAACAAGTTAATCCTAGCCGTATCGGTAACATTTACACTTTGAGAGTAAGTATGTAAATTTGCTAAAATTAAGAAGAATATAACTATGATAAGTACTCTTAAGTTCTTAATGAATAGCACCCTGATATATTAATTAATAATAAGGTATATAAAAGTTTATTTATAATGTCTTATATGCCTAAATCAAAAAATTCAAATAAAAAAATTTTAATACTTGTTGTGAGTATTTTAATAATAATAGCGATAATATCACTTTTAATCCATTTTTCAAATAAACCCATAAGATATAATACAAGCTACTTTTACCAATGTACAAAAATTTATATACCATTTTCCTGTCAGGATGCTTCTTTGAATTCTACCACAAATATTGTTACAGTTAGATTAGGCCAAAATAGTGGAACTACTTGGACAAGTGCAAATTTTGCTTTTACACCAAATAATTTAACCTCTGTTACGTCTTCTTTTTCATCTTATCCAATAAATACATTGTATTCAACAAGTGGATTACTATCAGCGCAAACAGTACCAGTTTCATTTATTTCTAACGGGAATGTAAATAACACTATATGGGCTCAATATACAACATCTAATAACTCTACTTTTCAATATGCTGAGATTGCTACGATAAATATCAGGGCAAGCTGATTTATACAAATATATAGATGATGTTGCTTCGCTGAAGATGAAGCTGGAGGGTATTTAGGTCCTGTAATTAAAAGAATATGTCCATACTAACAAAACACTAGTTAAAACTGTCTTTAAGTTCCTTTTTCCAATTTTTCCTTTTTTGCTTAAAATCATATTGAGCTTCCTGGCGACCCTTTTCTTTGTGGTATTCATCCTGTTCCATATGCTTTAGATCCCGTTGTCTTTCTTGCCAGGCTCTCTTTTTAGCTGATTCTTCCAAATCCTGTTCTTTTATTTTCTTCCTTACTTTCTTAATATAATCCATAATTCCCATATAATTACACTTTTTTCCTTTAATTTACTTATAATCCTCTACCATTAAGACTTTCACCTGCGGATTCGGATATTATCTGTATAAGTTTAATGAAGCCAGCAATTCCAGCTCCTCCTGCAATTATCACTATGGCAATTATACCATAATTAGTTACACCCGCTGCCTGTGGCGATACACTAGTAACAGCACTACCTAATGTACTCAAAATAAGTATGAACAATCCTGCTGTTATTGCTAATACAATAGCGCCCCAAATTTCATTTCCTATTTCTTGTAACGGGTTACTCATTAAATCACTTACAATATTGTTACAGTTTAAGTATTTATATTTTATTATTAGGAATTTAGGATCTATTTAAAATACCGATTACTAATTATTAATATGAATACACAAATGGTAGGAGATAAAGGCGAGCTCTACAATGCGATTGATAGCGTGGCTGTGGGTGATAAATCTAAAACAGTTATACGATAAACTGGCTTTTTATAGTTAAATGAGCATATATAATATCGGTAAGAGAATGCCGAGTTTCGTATATGATTTCTTTTCTGGAATCTATAGTGGAATATCCACTGAAGTGGATAACTTAATGAATAATGTCTTTTTCTCTGGTTTAGTTCGTGTTGGACTATGGGCATTATTCATCATCGTCGTTGGGTCTATGGTTTGGGCTGTCTATCTTGGGCATTGGAAAGCTCCAGCTATCCTTGTTGGTATCCTTCTTGTTATCGAAGCGATTTGCCAAGTCGGCTATGCTTCTCAAGGTTGAAGAAGGAGCAGGAATATAATTTGAAAACCAAACACAAAAACTAGAGAAATAATGCCAGAAGCCTTTTCCATTTTTATATTCGTTTCTAAGGAAAAGTCTAGCTTTTTGGCTAAGTCCCTTTACAGAAGCGGGGGATATAGCTAACTCCAAAAAACTAGACTTCATTTAAAAGTTTTTTTACATATCTATAGGCTAATGTTAAAAAACTAGACTCCTTAAAGGCCATTTTGATGACCTTTTGCCCTGCAGGGAAAAACTGGACTTCCTTGACCTTTTTGAGTTGAGGTGTACTTTATTACTCGAGTAGAACTGGACTGAAATAGAGAGTTACCTTTTCCTAGCAACAGTTAGTATATACATACCTTTTATTTTAGACCCATCAATACCATATTGACCAATTACTTCAAATCCATTTTTTTTAAGCATATCTCTTAGTTGGGCTTTACTATAAATTTGCATTGTCCAGCGTTCTTTGAATACTTTTGGCTTGCTTAATCCTTCCTGAATGAAAGTTTCCTGATTAATTAACATTAATCCATTCTCTTTATCCAATCTATTGTTGTTTGTCCTTACCAATTTTGTATCTTTTATCTCTTTAGCAACATCAAAAAATTTATATGTTATAAAATTCTTCTTCATATATTCTAGATCAAATATATCAAATATATACAGTCCATCTTTTTTCAAATTGTTACCTATATTTCTAATTGTTTTTTCAAAATCTGGTTTACTAAGATGACCTATTGCGTTGAATATTGTTATAACTGCATCGAAAGTTCCAAATTTTGAACTTCTCATGTCTCCTTTGTAAAATTTCACATTTAGTTTGGCGTCTTTTGCCTTTTGTTTTGCAATTTTTAACATTGCAGAGCTAATATCTGAACCAATTACATTGTAACCTTTCTTCGTTAACCACAATGTCTGTACACCAGTTCCGCAAGTGAAATCTAGAACTTTATTTGCTTTATAATTTTTGAGGATCTTTTCCAAGAATGAATTTCTATCAGCTCCTCCTTCTTCCAAAACTTCGTAATATTCTACTAATTTGCTATAATCATGAGGTAATGTCATTTAAACACCAAGATTATTTAGGTACTAATTCTTTAAATAACACCGTACAAATTGTATAGATTGATATGTCCAAAAAAAGACTTCTAATAAATAATATTTCAATAAAAGCGACTAGCATTCCAAAAGAGGAGATCTTTAAAAGAGATATCGCCATAACAAAAAAATATTTTACCAGAGCATATAAATTAAATCAAAATATGTTTTCTGGTATAACTCCAAATTTCAGAATAGTTCTTTGTTATTCAAGGAAAGAGTTCGACAAAGAATTAGGATGGAAGACAGGAAAATGGGAAGCTGCAGTCTCAGATAAAAGAAGGATATTTATCTTCGCACCTTCTGTTTGGAATAGATTAACTGATAATAACCACCTATTTCATCAAACACTTACACATGAAATGAACCATATATTTTACGAGAACTTCGTTGGTGCACCTACACCACAATGGCTTCTGGAAGGATTAGGAATGTTAGTTGATGGAACAGGAAAGAATTTTGGTTGGAAAGGTAAATCCAAAATAAAATATCTAGCATTTTCTTTAAAGGAAAGATGGAAAATTCAGTCAAAAAGTAATAATGATGCACTGGAATTCTATAAAAGCAGTTATCTTGCTACAAAAAGAATTGTTAACAAATTAGGAATTCAAGGCTTAATGAAACTAGTAGCTAAATATGCAGAATGTCCTGTAAAAAAGAGTTATGATATGGTGTTTGAAGGGATTTTATGAAAATAACATTATGTTCTAGTGCAAAATTCTTTGATAAGTTATATAAGATTAAGGAAGAACTTGAAAAAAGAGGATATGAGGTATTTTTACCAAGTATGCAAGATTTTCATCATCTGGAAGAAACTGCTCTTGCTAAGATTCAATACGATTTAATTAGAGACCACTTTAGAAAAATTGATAAGTCAAATGCAATCTATGTTGCTAATTATGACAAAAATGGAATAGAAGGATATATAGGTGGCGGTGCATTATTGGAAATGGGAAAAGCATTTGATAAAGAAATACCAATATTCTTAATGAAAGATATTCCAAGACAAATAAGTTATCGGGAAGAATTGATTGCACTTAAACCAATAGTCATAGGAGAAAATTGGGAACTATTAGATAAGCATCTAAAAAGTTGATTATATGAAAAGAGAACAACTAGATAAAATTCTTAATTTCATGATAGAAGTAGACAAATTAAAAAGAGTCAAAAGAACTGGTTGGGTACGTACAGGAGTTAAAGATCCTGAAAGTGTTGCTGATCATTCTTTCAGTACGGCACTTTTCACTTACATAATTGCAAAAGATCTTAAACTAAATGCACCAAAAGCAATGCTAATGGCTTTATCACATGATATAAATGAAGTAATAACTGGAGATATAGCAACAAGATACAAAGAAAGTTTACAAGTAGTAAGTAATAAGAAAAAGCACGAAATAGAACACAAGAACCATCTAAGAATGCTTTCATATCTAGGAAAGAAAGATAGAGGAGAATTTACTAAACTTTGGAAAGAACTTAATGATCAAAGCTCCAAAGAAGCCAGACTTGTTAAACAAATAGATGCACTTGATTACATAATACAACTTTACTTATACTCTAAAGAAAACGATAAAAAGAAATTTGAGACATTCTTTTTAACTGCAAAAATGAAGGTTTCTGATCCAGATCTTCTTTACATTTTAAATAAAATACAAAAGATGATTTACGGTAATAAAAAGATAAATAGGAAAATAAAGTAAAACTTTCTTAAAACATCTATTTTTGATTAATCCTAAATCAACATCGGTTGAAGTGTACTAAACCGGTGTTTTGTATGAAACCATTTTATAGCATAGAATCTAGAGCTGCGAGCTTGCTTCTGCTTTTTACTTGTTATATTTTGGCATATATGCTTACGTAATCAAGAAGCCTCTGCGCAAGTCCATCCAAATAGAAGGCCTGCCTCTCTGAGCTTCTTTCAAGGTTGCTTGTTTCATATGGCTCTAGTTCTATGTACTCGTTTGAACCCTGCTCGTCCAGATTTTCCTGCACCGAATTTATGTATATGGATATCTCTTCCGGTACTCCCGTTTGCCTTGCAAGATATTCTGTTGTTGCGTTTGCAGGTGGTTCGTGTCTTTTTTTGCTTATGAAGAGAGCCATGAGAACTTTTTCCACTGCACTGTTGTATAGTGTAGTTGCGGTTACGTATTCCTTCTGTCTTTTGTGCCTTTTAGCTAGCTCTAGGTCCTTTGTCGCTTTAGCTATTAGTTCTCTTACTCTGCCCATATCCAACCCAGTATAACTTCTAGCCCTAGCTTTAAATATTTTCCTTGTTTATATGTATAACTGAATCAACATAGATTTACTTCATGACAAATCTGATGTCGATTCGATGATTCACATGCAGGACGACCTAATTATAGGCAAGCTTCTCAGGGACCTTGTATCCGCAACAAGCAACACCCTTGTGGATTCCGACATAGAGAGGCAATTTTCAAATACGATAGGAAATTTATTCGGGCTTGAAAAGGTAGTAATAAACAGCGCCTATTCCGAAGATTCAAAACCCAATGAACTTTACGGATACATAATAAACACGAAAAAGGTATATGTTGACAATCAGTTGAGCGAATACTCCTCTTTTCCTGAGCTCATAGGCTACAAGAACAGAGGGTTCCGAAGCTGTGCGATCGTTCCCATAATAGTGAGCGGCAAAGTGGTATCGATAGTCGAGCTGCTTTCCACTAACGACAACAAGTTCAGCGACGAGCTAATCAACAGCGCATCTTTGGGTGCGTACTTCACTTCTCTTGCACTTCTTTACAAGTACGAGAATGAAAGGAACCTGAAGCTTGCAAGCTACTTCAACGGAGCGTTCAACATCGACATAGCACAAATCCTAGTCTCACACGATGGCAAGATAATAAAGGTAAACGAAAAGGCAAAGAAGGAAATATTCACGATAAACAACAGCAACAGCACCATATCGGAATTGATAGGCCTTGACTTTGCGAAAATCGATAACTTATCAAAAAGCAATGCAGGCTCAACAGTTGTAATAGAAAAGGACAGGAAGAACAGATTATTCAAAATAAATGCAACTAAGATAAATGACAGATTGATGAGCGTTTCCCTACAAGATGTAACCGAACTATACCAATTGTCCAAGGTCATCGAATCAATGGATGAATCGTCCAACGCGGGAGTGATCTATTTTGACAATGATTTTATAGTAACTAAGGCAACAAAAAGCATAAAATCCGCAATAGGCTTTAACGAGAATTTGATACTGGGAAAAACACTCATAGAGCTTGCAGTTGAGAGACAGCGGGGCGAACTGAAGGAGCTGCTTGATTCGCTGCAGAGCAAGGACAAGGTAAAAGGATCCATAGACTTCGCAAGCGAGAGCGGATTGCCAGCAAGGCTTAACTTCACTCTTTTGAAATTGGGTAATAACTATGCAATGCTGTTCACAAAAGCTGAAGCCGAAGGCTATCTGCAAAGCGTAAGAAATGCATTCAACGATTTTATAAACAACACTTCAGATATTGTAATAACGATGGACACGCTCGGCTACATAAAAGCATGCAACATGCCAGTGGAGAACGTGCTTGGCTATTCAAGGAGCGAGCTTGTTGGGAAAGAACTCAAGGATCTTTATTTAACGCAGGACCAAGCAGTTCTTGACAGGGACATAACCTATGTAAGAAATGGAGGCAAGATTGATAATTCCTATGTTGCATTGGCTGCAAGGTCGGGGCAGAGGATCGATGCGACGCATTCCATAAGATTATTCACAGATTCGGAATCTGCAGATTACATAATAGTGATAAAGGAACTGGAGACAAAGCATTTGATCAACGATTTGAAATTGAATCTTGACAAGGAAAAGGGCAGGGTGTCAAAGCTCAATTCCACAGGAAAATTGAAATCGCAATTCATATACAATATTTCCCACGAGCTGAAAACTCCGCTTACTAACATAATAGGGTTCTCGAAGCTCCTTTATAGTGGAGAATTCGGACCGTTGAATCAGGACCAATTGAATTACATAGGCACAATAATAGAAGAGGCAAACAGGTTCATGTTCATAATACAGCAGGTGCTAGATGCAGCAAAGCTAGAATCCGAGAAAATGGTTCTTGAATTGAGGGAAGTGGACATGAAGGAACTATACAACAATTCAACAATACAGTCCCTCAGGGAAGCTGCGACCAAGGAAGGGCTCAGGTTCTCCTGGAATGTGGATTATGATGTTCCCAAAATAAACGCGGATCAGAACAAGCTAGTGCAGGTATTTGTAAATTTGATAGGCAATGCAATAAAGTTCACCGACAAGGGGGAAATAAAAATAAAAATATCCAAAAAGGGCAAGACAGAAATACAGTGCGATGTGATCGATACGGGAATAGGCATAAGCGAGGAAGATGTTCACAAGCTATTCAAGAAATTCTATGAAGCACCGAAAAAGGGCCTGGTAAAGCAGGAAGGTGCCGGCACAGGACTTGGCCTCACCATAACAAAGGAAATAATAAAACTTCACGGAGGCAACATATTCTGCGAATCAGAATTGAACAAGGGAAGCAAGTTCAGCTTTACACTTAAGATAAAACCGAACCCGAAGAAAAAAGATTAAGGCACTACTACTCCGCAGGCGTTTCCTACAGACAATGCACCTTGATAGCTGCTTTTCCATTCGCTGAGGGTCAAGTCCTCGAAGATTCCGCTAAGAGTGTCATTTATGATATTCCTGTTTGAAGAGCTAATCGCTATTGTAAGCGCAACAGTGTTGTTGAATCCAGGATCTGTGGTTTCAACCTTGAACAGCACTTCATATTTGCCGTTTCCTAGGCTTGTTGTATTGTTGTATATTTTATATGGCACATAGGGAGTCACATTGTAGTAGGTATCCTGGCCATGTGGTGCGTGTCCGAAGGACTTGATATAGGATGTGTTGTACATTACCGGAGTGCACTGCGTTGTATTTGCATACAATTTGCTGAAATTCAGCATAATTGGATAGTAACTGTCTATTTTAAGTGCTGCAGTTATGTTTGCAAGCGTTGTGTTTTGTGCTATGGTAGTTGTGGATGAACCAACTGTGCTTGTGGTTGATTTGCCCTGTATTGTAGTGGTTGATGGGATTGTAGTTGTATAAGAATTCTGATTGCCAGAATAAAGATTGCCGTTAAGGGTCCTTATGTCCTGCGTGTCAGGCGCTATCTGAAGGCTTGTGGGAGTTGGTGTTATTTTCACTGATATGCTGCTGGGGCTTAGGGATTGCAATTGGAAGGCAATGTTTGCATAATTTGTGCCGTCGTTGATTTTTGTTATGTTGTTGAGCGTCAAAGACACGTTAAGTATTGGATTCACAAATATCGGGAACTTGCTCACATGTATGTATGCCTTCCCGGATGTGAGCGAAATTGACGACAGTGAAATATAATACTGGTTTGAGTTTATGCTGTATAGATTCCCTGATTGGGTTACATTAACAGTAGTTGCGGAATTTATTACAGATTCGTTGACATTGACTACGAACAGGAAATAAACCGCTATGAGCGCTATTATAACTATGATTATTCCTATAATGATGGGCTTGTTGTTTGGCTTCTTCTTTACCTGATATTGAGGATTCTCTTCACTTGCCTGTGCATGCTGCTTATGCGGCTTGCTTTTCTTTTTGTTGCTGAATAGTGCCATCCAATCATTATTATTAGACATAAAGCTTTTTAATATATACACTATGCAGTTATGTATGCTAAAATTCCGAACGGCAATAGCATCAAAGCATCAAAAGCCTAATATTTGTTATTGTTGTTATGATATATTAGGTGACCAATATGGGAGAGAACACTAATGCTGGAAGCATCAGCGATATTTTCGATGTAATAAACGAGCGCCAGCAGATCTCGTTCAACGAGCTCAGCGACATGGCATTCAGCAGAGGCATAGAAAAGGACAGGCTCAAGAAAGCGCTTTCCGAATTAGAAAAAATGAAGGTAATTGCCTCGAGAAGCAGAGGGGGAGTGCTTACCTACTATCCGCTTCAGGAGCAGGGTTCAGTGAGAAAAGTGCTGGTAGTAGAAGATGACAAGAACATCAACAAGCTTATGGCGCTTTCCATAGGAAGGGGCTTTGAGATAAACCAAATATATGATGGAGGGGAGGCCATTTCCTTTGTGAGAAAGAACAAGCCTGACCTTGTGATACTGGATCTAATGCTTCCGCACAAGGACGGACTTGACATCTGCCAAACCATAAAGAGCGATCCGAGCATAAGCAGCACAATTGTAATACTAATAAGCGCCATGGACCCCACAAGCAACAGGTTCAAGGGCATTAAGTATGGTGCCGATTATTATATCAAAAAACCATTTGATCCTGTCGAGCTGCGAAGCCTTGTCACCATATTCCTTAAAAAGAAGGGCAAGAGGTTCGATCCACTCATAGATCTTCCCGATGAGGAAGGACTATCAAAGGAAATAGAGCATTCGATAAAAGAAAACGAAGAATACACCATAGGAACAATAAAAGTGGGGAACCTTGGCGAATACGCCAACAGGTTCGGCGCAGATTCCGCGCTTGTAATATTGAGGCTTATATCGCAATTGCTGCAAGACGTAACAAAAAACAGCGAGCAGAACATATTTGTCGGATTTCTTGAGAGTGAAGTGTTTCTTATTGCAGGTCCCAAGAAAGACATAGGAATGGAAGTGGAACATTTGAAAAATGAATTCAATGCGGTTATTCCATTCATACTGCAGGACAACGGATACAAGACAATTGCTCTTGACATAGACCATCTCTTCGAGACAAAAGAGGTGCCAAGGCTTTCGCTTGTTTACGAGCAAATCAAGAAAGAGCGCATAAAGGAGCAGAGAAGCAAAATCCTGCAGAGCAAGGGCGCCTCTAAGAACGACATAGGAGCCTATACCTACGATGAGATAAGGAAAATGATAGGCAACGAGAGCCTTGACATAAGGATCACAAGAAACGGCAGCGATGTTAAGTTGCAGGTAAGCAAGGAAAAGGATGATGAGAAGAAATAGTTGAATTAATATGCGATTAAATATCAAGAAAGCTCAAGCTTCTATTGATTTGCTGATATCCTATGGAATTGCAATACTCATAATATCAATTGCAATGTATGTTGTATTGCAGCTCGGAATATTCAATGCAAGGCTTGCGCCAATTTCCTGCAGCGCTATAACCTCATTCCTATGCTCGGAATACACGATAAATTCCAACGGAATAGCAACAATAGTGTTTGCACAGTCGAGCGGAGGCACAATGAGGATAAACGGAGCTTCCTGCTCAACGGAGCCCAACACAATTTCTGAGGGACCCGAATACGGCAATGTGCAGGTGCTGCCATATTCTCGCACTCCGCAGTATTATCCCCCATCAAATTCGAACCTTGAAACCCCATTGACCGTATATCCGAGCAATCTTACCAGATTCAGCATAAACTGCTATACCGCAAGCGGCATAGCTACAGGGCATCTGGGCAATACCTATACGGGACTTGTGTGGATAAATTACACCATAAGCAATTTGCCCAGCAGCTACAGCAGCGTACAGCAGGTAATAAGCTTCACAGCGAAATATTCATGAAAACAAAAGGATTTATATTCGTTTAGCTAAAAGTATTAGTTGAGAGCATGTCATCAAAGCACATTTTAATAATAATGGTTCTTGCGTTTGCAGTAATGGGCATAGCAATGGCAGGCAGCACCATCGGTGCGCCAGCAATAATACCAAGGCCCTACGTCAATATAACAGAACCCTATAATGCATCTTACATTCAATCCAACGGAACAGTATATCTGGGAAAGGTAGGACCTGGACAAACATTCTATGTGACAATTTCCTCTGCAACCCAGAACAGCTCTGGAACATTCTTCAGTATAGGATGGGACGAGCTCATAGCATCGAGTTTGCCAAACAATTGGATAACGCAGAATTCCGCATTGTACAATACTAATCCGTCAATAAAAATAACCGTTGCGCCCAATGCGCAGAACGGCACCTATAGATTCAACCTTACGGCAACGAACATAGGCAATTATTCGAAGCTTGGATCAGTAAAATTCACTGCCTATGTCAATGTAACTCCAGATGTCTTCAAACTTGACGTTAATCCAACAAGCATAAGCGCAGGGCCGGGACAGCCTGCAACAGTATATGTAACAATAAACAATACGGGAGTTTCAGATTCCCCATTCAACATAACAGTGCACGGACTCCCAGCATGGAATTACAGCACAACAGTAATCGCACTGCACCATACGCAGGGCAGCTTCCCCTATCAGATATATGACAACGAGCCAGGAGTTTACCATTTGAATGTTTACGTAAGTTCAATAGCAAGCCCATTGATCTACAAGCAGAGCAACATAACGCTTACCACAAGGGCAACAATAGCCAGCGACTATGCGGCATTGGGCCAGGGTGCTCTCACTTTTCCTATAGTATATGCACCAGCCTATGCAGTCATGTACCTAATAAGCGAGCTGGCAAAATACGTATAATAATATAAGTGATAATGAATGAGAAAAGCGAAGTCAAAGTCAAAAGTAGAAAATGCGCTAACTGCCTATTACATAGAATTGAATGGAATGTCCGACTTCGCTGGACAGAATTTCGATTATCCCGGAGGTCACATAAAAGCAGTGAAAGAGGGAAGCAAATACAAACTTATGTCAGCAGGGGAAAAAATAGGGGACATTCGACTTATTTATTATGTGACAGTTGACAAGATAGGAAAATTCTTTGTGTACAACCCGACGGAATCGTTGGGTAATTATGAAATGAAGGATCAGATAATTACAGAACAGGGAAACTTCAAGTCATTGAGAGCTCCGATAATGGAGCTGATGACCAATCCATACAAGGAGGCAAAGGAACTCAAGAAAGTTGACAAGGTCAAATGCATCGAGATAAAGGATTCAGGCACATTGATAAGGTCGATGCTCAATTTCCATGAGGATGAATCACCTCCAAAGTTGTATGCATTCTTCAGCGGCAATTTTCATATACTAGGAACATTCGAATTATTCCATGAAAGTGGAGCAAAGATATTTACATATGCAAAAACAGATATTAGAACTGTGTTTGGATCATTAAGCTACAATTACATGAATGACACAGTGGAGCCTTCAGATTCATTCAACAAGTCAGCGGTTTACGTACGAGTAATAAATCTTTCAAAACCATTCCCATTCTTCTAAACTTTTGGAAAAGTTCAATCAAAAACAAAACTTATTAGATAATACTTATCAAAACAACTACATGCCCGAATAGCTCAATGGTAGAGCGATTGGCTGTTAACCAATAGGTTGCAGGTTCGATCCCTGCTTCGGGCGTAAATAAAACTTGTCGTCGAAGAGCATACACTAATCCTTATTTTGTCGTCTGAAGTTCGGGTTAGTTCCAAGGTCTACTTATTCTATAGCTTTCAATAGTTCTGGGAATTCTTCTGTTCCCATGTCTCCAAATGTATAATGTCCTCTTCCTTTAATTTCTATAACCTTTCCACCTAAAGCTTTATGGAAGATTCCTAAACTTTTCTTACCATCGTCTTCTTCGTTATCAGCTGTGAACATTATAATTTCTTTTACTCTTGATTTTATTGCTTTGTCAATATTATATGTATAAAATGCCTTCCTGTATTTATCATCCTTATCGGGTATCTTCCAAGGTGCTACAAGTATAAGCTTATCAACTTTTTGTTTTGTATCTCCAAGCCAACGAACTAAAAATGCACAGCCACAACTATGTCCTATTAGTATTGTATTTTCTGTAACTTTGTATTTCTCAAATTTACTTTTGAATTTATTATAATCTGGATACCAAGGTTTTGGCATAAGCGGAGTGTCTACTTTTATGCCTCTGGATTGTAGCTCTTTCTTTATCCAAGGTATCCAGTGCTTATCGTATGTTCTCGTTTTCGGATTAGCTGCCTTCTCTTCATCCGAAGGACAGCCATGAATCACAATAACATTTATTAACTTTGAATTTTTCATCAATATTATTCAACATCATTCAATATTAAACAATATCGAAAAGGCCTCATAATTAAATTATACGGCCTGCTTCGGGCGAAAATGGCTTATTTTGCTTAGTTTGACGTCGAAAGATAATGCTTAGTTTGTACGCCCTGAGGCGGCGTATATACGGCAGGTCCGACCCCTAATAGCATAAATTAAAGTTGAGGAATAATGTTTAATTGACTTTCTGGAATACCAAGTTTAACTAGCTCTTCTCTTTGTCTGTTTTCAAATTTAATTTTTGATTCCTTTGAAAAATTCCACCGACCAGGTATTGCCAAGAAAAGACTTTTTTTGCTTAAATCTATTTTACCATTGGATTCTTCTAATAAACGTTTAGCTAATTTAGTCCAAAGTTCATCTATGTTAGCTAATAATTTGGAATCTTTTGTGAAAAGTAAAGTAGGATCCATAATTACGTTATTTATGGGCTGCCGTGTTACAAAATTACCTTCACTGATAAAGTAAGGTGGATAATCGTAAACATCACCATATTGGTATTCTACTAAATTTTTTATTTTAGAAGTTCTTTCTTTACCTGCAAAATCATAGCCTGACAAATGAGATTTTCTATTTTTCCATATATTGTATACCTTTGGATTTGGTAACTCTAGTAATTCTGATCTAAAGTGGGATTCCTTATCCCATATATGAAATTGTACTTCAACCTCATTTATGATTTCAATGATAGTAAAGTGATCAATTTCTCCACTTTTAAATAAATCCTTTGCTTCTGCTCTCTGTTCAGTCATTGGAAATATGTTTGATTCAAACAGATAATCTATATTTTCTCTTTTGATTAAAATTATTAGATCTATATCGGATTTCTTCCTTACGGAAAAATTCTTTCCCATAGCAACTGATCCAGCAAGAATTGCTGCATCAGCAAAAGTTTCGATTTTTGGTTTTAGGTTTTTAACTATTTCTAGTCGTTTTTCAGTTTCACGTCTAGCTTCTTCTAAAGAAGGCAATGGCTCATCTAATTCACGCATATATTAATTAGGACTGCAAAGTCTTATAAATTTTAAATACAATAATAAACTAGTGAAATCCATGCCCAACACAAAAAGGCGTAGGACTTCTCATAGTAATGCTTACTAATTGCTAACATTTTTATAAATAGACTTCCTAATTATATCAAGTGAGATTATGGCTGGAAAGATAAAAGTAGAAGTTAAGGATATACGCTTACTAAAGGCAAAGGAAGCTGCAGGCTTGAGTGCCTTTAAAAAATTAGAGATGCTTTTAACAAAAAAAGATATTGAAAACATTGAAAAAAGTTATAAATTATTCAGGGCAAAATTCAAACTTGGCTGAATAAATGTTATTTGATACTTCTATTGTAATAGATATGTTGCGTAAGAAGAAGGACTACCAGTACGGTTCTATTTCTACCATAACTCTTTTGGAAGTGATAAGAGGAACTCCAGACACTAGAATGGCAGAAGTTTTAGTTCTATTAAAGCAGATGTTTCAAGTTTATGATATAGATGATAATGTTGTACTTGTGTATTCGAGATTATATGGTGCATTAAAGCAGATGAGAAAAATTGTTGCTGATGCAGATTTGATGATAATTTCTACTGCCCATTCGAAAAACGAAAAGTTACTTACAAAAGATCATGGTTTTGAAGTATTGAGTAATATAGTAGATATGAAAATAGAATAAAAATAAGTGAAAAACTATGCCCGAGATAAATAAAGGGCATAGGACTTCTCATCCTGTTGCCTGCTTCGGGCGGTCATGTAACTTTGTCATCTAGCAATCAAAATAAAGAATGCATCTTATAGTCGGAGGTTCAATCCCTGAAATTTAATAGCTAAGAGCTGCAGTTGCATACAACTTTTTAGAACCCCAAGAAATTTAAGTAGGTTGTCTTAATAGTTTTTTTGGTTCTACTTTTTTACTTTTCCATCTCTTAGCTTCTTCTATTTTTTCGGCGACAGCATGCCCTAATATAGTTAATTCAACAACGGGTATTTCTGCAGACCAAATAGTATATCTAAGTATAAGTCCTGCCCCCTTAAGGTTTTCCAAGAATGGCTCAATATCTACATCTTTGAGGTTTTTTGGCAATGTTTTTTCTAAATTTTCTTCTCTTATACTTATTCTTTCCAGATTTTCTCCGAAAAGAAAATTATAAAGCATAATCCTTTGTGAATTATCATTGAAACGTGGTTCCTTATTTTGTTCAACAAAAGATCCCTTTCTTTTTATTAGGCTTAATATAACTATCTCTGGTTTTGCTGAATCAGGAAATATAGTTGCAATATGGCATGCAGTAGCATAAAGTAATCTTTTTCCCTCTTTTCTAGCATCATTTGCAACAGATTCCATCTGTTCTAAAAATCTGAATCCAGTACCTTGAAGCTTACTATTAAACGATTCACTCTCATGTTTAACTCTAGAGAGATCTGTAACTGTTTTTGTTACCATTGTATCACTCAAAATACTCTGTTTATGGAAATATTTATTACTATCTTTTAGCCACTTAGCCAAGCCCGGTTCGAGTTTTCCTTCTACGTATATTTGTATGTAAAAGTATGTACTTTCAGGCATCGACACAAAAAGATATCCCCTGCTTCTGGCGCTATTGATTATTCCGACCCCTCAATTGCTAAAAAGATATTTATTTACTTTTGCTGTATTTTTTCCATTTACCTTCAGAAACTACTTTTATCTTTCCATTGATATATATTATAGCAGAATTGTCATCCAGTGCATATAAATCACCAGTTAATCTTTCTGCAACTGTTTTAAGATATTTATCACGTACTTTAGGAAAATAGGGTGAATTTAAATGTGGTCTAAAATTAAAATTTATATAACTTAAACCTGCAGGAGCTTTATTAACTTCATCGCCATACAAGAATTCTGACCTTGCTTGTATTGTTTTTGCTAGGATTATACCTCCAGCACTTATACCAACATAAACACGAGTCTTTAATAATTTTGGAAGTTCGTTCTTTAATCCAGATTTAATAAACCATTCCATAAGGTAAGCAGTCCATCCTCCACCAACTACAATTACGTTTGCCTCTTTAAGCCTTGGAAACCATGATTTCTTTTTAAGGGCAGAAATATCTACAATATCAACAGTACCTACTTTTTCACATTCGTTATAATTTTTAATTAGCCAATCTTTTTCCCCGTCACTCTCATTAGCTGCTGTTGGAATAAAAGCTATTTTTATCTTTACATTTTTTCCGACTAATTCTTTGAGTGCATTCGAGATTGATTTATTTGTAATCCCAGTAGAAGTTATTAGTATTTTCATAATATACATAATAAATTGATATTAAAATACTATGTTAAGGGGGTCGCGTATTCTGATGACCTTTGCTTCGGGCGAAAAATGACTTATTTTACTTAACTTGTCATCGAAACTGATTGCTTGGTTCTAGTGCCCTGCAAAGGCGTCCATATAACATGTATGGTGCCCTAACTGTTTTTTAAAGTTTAAACATAATGGTATTTATATTTCTGCTTACAAATTTATAATATGGAAGCGAGCAAAAAGGCCGGCAAAAAAGCAGTAACTAGTAGACTCACAGAATATTTGAGCTCGCAGCCTAATCAAAAATCCATATTAGATATATTGGATTTGTCTGGAGCCTGGGACAGTACAAGTATGTTAGAGATATTGATTGATGACGTAAAAAAGAGGGGATTAAATCCAAGAGAATTTGTCTATTCATCTTTTAGTTTGAGAGACCTGGGCAGGCTTTTAGATACAGGTAGCTATTCGAAATCAAAAAGGGACATAGTTTTTTGCTCAACTTATGATGAGTTGTTTGGTGAAGAAAGCGGTAATATAATCAGATATGCACAGGATCATAAAACTGCAGGCATTATTGTTTATAATCCTGAATTTTTGATAGAAAATAATGGAATACCTTATGAATATAGAATAAAACCTGACACAAATATAGGAGATTTGATCAAAGTAATTTACAGGATTAAATGGAAATAATCAATCCAGATATTGATATTTTCCTGTTATAGTATTTTGAAAAGAGGCCTTCCACAGCACTTTTCATTTGCCTTAGTTGAGTTTCGGTGGTGCCTGCGCTTTTTTTGATGTATTCGAATTTTTCCAGTTCCTCCTTTGAATCATTTTTTTTATTTTCAATGCGAGTAATGTTTGCTTCAAGCAATTTTATATTGTGTTCCATTTCTGACTTCTTGTCCCTGAACTGCTTGAGTTCCTTTATCATTGAATACATATCCATATCGAGTATTTTAGTTATGTTTTCCAGTATATTCTTGTTGTTCTTTTCATCTATTTCGTTTGCCTCTATTTTTTTGCCCAGTTCCTCCAGAAGCGACTTAAATTGAACATATTCATGTTCTGTTTTTATGTTTTCTATTGGATTCTCCGTAAATACGTGCAACTGTATTTTCTTTGATGAGATATGATCGAACTTTCTTGCAGCTCTCTCCAATGGAAGAGTTAGTGGGCTTATTTTGCCCTGCAGGTTTCTGATTTGGCTTTCGATGCCGTTTAGTTCGATTTTTTTTGCAGATATTTTCCCATTGATCTCGTTTTCTTCCTCTTTTGTTGATTGGTCGTTTTTTGATCCAATATTCTTGCCTAAATCGTTTATTTTCTGGTTTAGACTTGCTAATCTTTCGTTTACTGAATCTAATTCGGTTATCTTGTCCTTTAGTATTTTGTATTCCGAGTATTCTGATGCTCTTCTATTCAATTCGTTTCTTAGAGAGTCCCTGTGCCTTTCTATAAGCGAGAATGATTTTTTAAACAATTCAAGATGGCTTGAATAGGAAAACAGAACCTTCTTGAAGCTTGAATTTATCTTGGACAATTCTGCTATGAATTTTTCAGTCTCTGACAATACTGCATTGTATCGGTTGTAGAAGTTTAGTGAATCATTAATTGAAAGGTCCCAGTTCTCTACTGCGTGACTTACCGCATTGGAATAGAAGCCCTTCTGGCTTTTTATCGAGCTTGTGTTGTCTATGTAGAAATTCTCCTTTTCCGGTTCTGCATTCAATTTCTCAAATGTTTTACATGCATCTTCGAAGCCTGCTTTTGCACGAATAAGATCCTTTGTTATAACTAATCCTCTTGAGTCAAGATTGCTAATTTTCTTATCGAATGAGGAATCGAGGAATTTTTCCATTTCTGAATATTGGATTTCTTCTGGCTTTGACGGCTTGCCGAATATCATTGGTATCACTAATAGATTAGGCACTTAATATTATTAAATTAGGTTATTTGCTATGGTGCCGTAATGAGATGCTGCGTTAGCGCTGCTGCTCCTACAAATGCTGAGATGCAGCTTGCCAACAGTATAAAAGCAAGGAACAGTATGAGCATCAGGTGCCAGCCCTTCCAGAAGTTTTTCTTGAATCCGGGTAATCTGTCAGCTATAAGTGCAGTTGGATATGAGAATATGCCCGCAAATCCGTAAAATAAGTACATAAGCAACAATGCAACAGGAGCAGCAGTCAATCCTATCTGATAGCCGGTTATTCCGTAGCCTATCACCATGATTCCAACCATGAGGCCGAGAAACCCCACATATTGGAGCTTTACGTTATATTTTATAGAAATTGAAAAAGTGAGAAGCAATATTCCAAATGATATCAACGGATCATAGAACAGCGTATTGTAGCTTCCAGGAAGCGGCCATGTGAACTGGCCCCATAGACCCATCAAAAGCATGTAAATTCCTATAAATGCAAGCGGCACTATTGCGCTTTTCAAGTATGAGGAGAAATCCTTCTGCTTCTTTCTATATGCAAGATAGATTGAGATTATTGTGTAAAGGATCAGAAACCCAGCAAAGCTTATCGCAAAAAGCGAATAGGCAAGATTGTCTATGAATACCATTATAGGTCTAGAAAGAGATAATATTTAAAGATTTCTTATTGGCAATTTACCTGCTCCGGGAGCTTACCCAAACACCAACTTTCAGCGCCTTAATTAGTATTCCATATTTCTGCAATCTCACTTGAAAAAACTGCTAAAAGATCCAAATATTTTTCTTGTACAGGTTTTGGTATCACCAATCCCTCTTTAGTATCTATAGCGTTTGGACCAGCAGCATAGCTTGCTAATGCATATCTCATAGCATCATCCGGATCCATATAATTATATTTTTCCAATAATTGTTTAAAGTATTTTGTTCCGGCTTTCATGTTTTTTCTAGGATCCATTAAATCCTCTTCACTAAGCCCTGCAGTTGAAGGTTTTATTCCCATCAATCCAACTGCACCTTTTGAACTTACACCGTAAGGATTTCCATTTGATTCTATTTTAACTATTGAAGCAACAATTACAGGATTCAAATCATATTCTTCTGCCATTTCTTGAATTAAACCCTTGTATTTAAAAACTTTTGAGTAATTGTATTGGATTGTTGGTCTCATATAATTTGTATAGCTTTGATCAAATTCTACGTTTTCTACAATTGTATTCTTTGGTGCCCTATGATGATTTTTTATTTGTTCTAGACTAATTGCAACTGGAATTACTGCCTCACAAATTAAAGAGGTCATTAGAAGAGATGTGGCTACAGTACCTGTTATTCTATTTGTACCTTCTCTTCTGAATTTTTTCCAACGTTTTGCATTAGCTCTGATTTCATTATCATTGATTTGTCTCTGTGCTTGCAATTTATCACCTGTAATTTTCTCTAACCCTAAGACAGAAGGCATTATACCTCCTAAATGTTATTTTATGTAAAACTTAGGCCCAACCTTCTGTCGTCGTTATATCTATTATGGACGTTTTAATATATATACCTTGTGGAAAGTTACGGTTATTCTTCTATCAAATCTTTCCCACGAGTTCGTCGCTTTTGGTTATCGTTGCTTTTCCTGGCGACCAATTTACAGGACATACTTCCCCTGGAAATTCCCTTACGTGTATTGCCGCCTTTAATTTTCTTAATGTCTCAGATATGTTTCTTCCTAGTTTATTGTCATTGATCTCTATTGCCTGAAGCACACCGTCGGGATCTATTATGAAAGTTCCCCTTAGTGAAAGTCCTTCCTCATCAAGATAGGTGCCGAATTCCCTGCATAGTTTTCCTGTAGGGTCTGCAACCATAGGATAGTTTATCTTTGATATTGCCGGTGAAGTGTCATGCCATGCCTTGTGCGCATATGCAGTATCGGTGCTTATGCTCAGTATTTCTGCGCCGAGCTTCTTGAATTCCTCGTGGTATTTTGCTGCCTCTTCAAGCTCAGTAGGGCACACAAATGAGAAATCAGCAGGATAGAATATCAATACCATCCATTTTCCATCATAATCTGAAAAGCTTATTTTTTCTATTTTGTCCCCTATTAAGGCATCCACTTTAAAGTCATTAATTCGTTGTCCAATTTTCATCATTTCAACCACCGCTCAAGTTACAATAGTATTATGTAATTTAGATATATAACCTTTTCTAGGTTCTAATGCACTAGGATAAAGAGATGCAAAACGTCATCTTTTTATAAATAAGACTTCATTTCTATAACCGTGGGCCCGTAACTCAGCTTGGCCAGAGTGGAAGGCTTTTAACCTTTAAGTCGTGGGTTCAAATCCCACCGGGCCCGCTCTTGCTTGCAAAAGCATAAATATTTTGCAAATTGTATATTATGATGGTATAATGATCGCTCAAAAACAGGTACACCTAATACAAACAGTACCAGAATTGATAAGTAATTTAGCAGAAATTTCAAGGACCAGTATATTAATACGTAGAGTAGACAGCAAAGAGGAACTTACTGGTGCAGTTATAAAAGCCACTAGAAAGTTATCCAGAGAAGAACGAGAAGAACATATTGAAAGACTCGAACATCTTTTGAGATTGGGACTACATCATGACATATATGCTTGGAGCCATTAATCTTTGCGTTCTAAAAGCTTAAATCTAAATATCGCAACAATAAATCCTAATTATGCCAGGGTGGCGGAATCCGGTAACGCGCGCGCCTGGAAATTATACCTGCAAGCGCGTGCCCTCACGGGCTTTAGGGTTCAAATCCCTACCCTGGCGAAGATATTTACTATTGCATTTTAAGGTTCAAAACTTGCAAAGCAAGTCTTTTATATATAAAATCAGTAAGCTTATTTGATAGCATGGAAATTGGGAAAAAACAGGAAATGCCTAAAGGCCATGCGGGAAAGCTGAGAGCAGCGAAATACCTGCAAAATATAGGATTGGAAAGATTTTCTGATAATTTGAAGGTCCGTGCAGCGTGGGAATGCCTTAAAAGGGGTGGAGAAGAAGGCCGTAAAGAGGCACTTGAGATATTTGTTACACTGAGTAAAAAGAAAGCTAATGAATGTGCAAGCAACTTTTTATTTATTGGATTTAATAGTGCGATGGGTGCATTTAATCATGATGGAAAATTCGACTTTGCAATTGATGCAATAAAGCTAAGCATTGAGATCTATGAACGCTTGGGAAACCATAATCCAGAGCTAATTGCAAGGTTACGTCTTGCAGAGATATATGAACTTAAAGCGAAAAAGGTGTATGATGCATTATACGCCCATAAAAGCGTAAAGGCTTCGCATATTGTAATGGCTTCTATAGACTGCGGAAATGCACTAAAGGTACTTGAAGAGCTTTCAGCTGCACGCGAAAAATACAAGATTAAGCCTTCTGCAAAAGAGCTCAGTGAAGAATCCCTTTTCAAGCAGCAGCTTAAATTGAAGGAGAAACTATTATCTTCATCCTATAGCAAATCCAATTCAACGTGATCAAACATGCCGAAAAGCCTTGTGGGAAGAGTGAAGAACAAGAATTTTGCCTTCTTCTGGTTATTGATAGGTGGCAGCATAGGAAATATTCTCCTTACGTTTTATTCAATAAGCGCCTGGATGATGCTATTGCCATCTGCTGTATTGTCGATATTAATTGCAATACTAATGATGGATAAAACAAAAAGGCCCAAAATATGGCTTGGGATAGATTTGATTCTGACGTGCATATTATTGATATTCCTTGTGCCGTTTTTAGGAACATCCAGAATAGAATTGGCTAGCTTCCTTCCGGGTGTATTGATAATACTGGGCTGCATAATTGGAATAATGAATTGGTAATTAATCAAGCGACTTTTGATTAGAATCTTTTTAGCATAGAACCAACATCAATATTGCTGTACACACCATATGCTTCCTTTCCTAGCGAAATCAATTCCGTTACAATGTCCCTTAGATCTTTATTAGTTTCGCCTGTTGCTGTTGGAATCACTTTATTTATAGCATCGATCAAAGTAGGTTCTCTGTAAATACGCCCATCATTTAATTTAGTCATTATCATTTCACAGGCTGCAGTAGATACCGCACCATTTGGATCATTCATTAGATTACGAACTAGAAGCAAAGAAGTGTTCCTATTTACACATACCATTATTCTTTCAGTTGGATTTGTAGATTCTGCTGCGCGCATGATAAGTGCATTATCTGTTGTTGATGCAATATCTATACATTTCAAAATCCAGTTATGATCTGTTTTAACAACGGTTTTAGTTGATTCATTCATATTAATCACTTGATTTAATAAGTTGGTCCAAATATTTAATTGTTTCTAAGTAATCTGATGTTTATTTACGTAAGTCTTATATATTATTAAAACACAGTTTAAGCGTGGTAAGATGATGCAGGGCAAATCCTATGTTGGAGTTTCCAGTATTTCTTCTGTAGACGAAGCAAAACAAGTAATTTCATTGGCGCGAGAGGCAGGATTTGAATTGAAATTAAGGACGGATTATATGCTAATGATGGGATTTCAAGTATCAAATAAAAGTTTAGAAAATGGGTTTAGTGAGGGTAATAAAAGAATACCGCAGCTAGATAGATTACCAGAAATACTAGAATCTGTTTGGGGATCTGTTTTCTCAACTTTGCATTATTATACCCCAAAACCAGAAAATCTTGCCTCTGATGTTATTAGACTTTTAGAGTTTGGTAGTATAGGAAGAACGAGATTAGTTAGGGGATTGCAGCTAAATAGAGTACTGCCAACTGAAAGGGACATACTAGAGATAAAATCAAAATATCCTGAATTAAGTATCATATTACAAATATCTCCTGAATTCTATGGCATGACAACTCAACAGTTAGCGGAAAAAGTAACTAAAGATTATCCGAATATGGATTATATACTTTTAGACTCATCGCTTGGAGAAGCTAAGGAATTTGATGTGGATATGATTACGCAAGATTACCATATATTTAGAGAAAACGGCATAAATGCAGAAATAGTTTTTGCAGGAGGATTGCACGGAAATAATGTAAAGGATAAAGTAACCCGTATTATGAAAAAAATAGGAACAAGGCAATTCTCCATATATGCCGAAGGAGGATTAAGAGATAGAATTGGAGAGGGCTATGGCAATGATATACTCAATTTCGAAAAAGTTGAAAAATACCTTAGAGGAGCATCTGAAGGACTTATTAGATTATAATTAACTCTTGCTATTCATTTGAAAATATTCTTACGACATTAGACACTTCTTCCTTTATACCTTCTATGCAATCGTAATTTTTTACTTCCTCTTCGTTGACCCATGCATGATCAGTGAATGACCCCTCTTCAAGTTTTACTTCCCCTGATTTGTATTTAGCCGCAAACTTCACCAATATTACAGGGATTTCATCTGGTCTTATGAATGCAACGCTGTTCACATATGCAAATGCATCGTGTATCTCTATTCCTGCCTCTTCCATTACCTCCCTTCTCAAGAGCTCTTCAACAGCGTTCTCGTAGTCAAGGATGTCTCCATTTATCCTTGTTGGATTATTTATGTCCATGTCCTTCCATTCCAGCTTGCCTCCAGGGAATGCATACTTTTCAGGGTGCGCCTTCTCCCTCTTGTCTCTCTTTAGTATTAGACATCTTCCATCCTGCTCTCTATATACAACAACATTTGCAACAAAATAGAAGAGTTTGTCGCTTTTTGCGTTGTCCAGGCTTATTTTTGTTGCTACCATGCGTTTTACCCCTTTGATTACTATCAGTCTACTAGCTTTAAATATATTTCTGATATAATACTTAGTAGTACTTTACAGCTATCTAGCTCTCTGAAGCAATTTCTAGATTCTCAGAGTTTCTAAGGTAACTCTTATGGCAGAACAACAAAAACAAGAACATAGAGGCAAAGCTCAAACCAGCGGAGCCGCTTCGATAGTCAGACTCGCAGGAAAGGACGTGGACGGATCCCTCAACATAGAAAGGGCGCTTTCCAAGGTGAAGGGCATTGGGCTCAATCTGGCGCATTCGCTTGCTCTTGTAATAGATTCAAAATTATCAATAGCAAAAACAACTGAAATAGGATCATTGAGCGATGAGCAGATAGCGGAAGTCGAGAAAGTGATAAAAGAACCTTACGCTTTTGGAATACCTACTTATCTTATGAATCACAACAAGGACATGGAAACAGGAAAGCTTGTCCATAATGTAAGCAATGATTTGATGTTCAATACAAGGCAGGACATAACAAGAGACGTAGCTTCAAAAACATGGAGGGGCTTCAGGCATCAGTACGGCCAGAAGGTACGCGGCCAGAGCACACGCTCAACTGGCAGAACAGGCATTACCGTAGGAGTCACAAAGAAGTCAATACAAACTGCGGAGAAAGCAGCAAAGGCACCGGCAAAGGGTGCAGAGAAGAAAAAGTGATTGAATGGGAGCGCCGAAAAGAAATAGAAAGAAATTCGAAAAGCCAAAGGAGCGATGGAATTTGGAGCGAATTAAGAACGATAACGCTTTGATAACTGAATACGGACTCAAGAATATGAAGGAGCTTTGGAAGGTGCAATCTGAGGTAAGCAGAATAAGAAGAAACGTAAGAGAATTGCTTTCTGGAGGTGCAGGCTCCGAAGACGTAAAGGAAAGAATTATAACAAGGCTTACAAAACTAGGAATCGCAACGCAAACCACAACATTGGACAATCTTCTAGACTTGAAGGAAAACGATCTTCTCAATAGAAGACTTCAAACAATTGTATTTAGAAAGGGCCTTGCAAGGACAGTAAAGCAGTCAAGGCAGTTAACGGTTCACGGATTCATAGCAATAAACGGCAAGAAGGTAAACAGGCCTGGCTATTTGGTAAATGTTGATGTCGAGAAGAACATCAGCTATTACAAGAAAATAGACATTGCACCGCCAAAGGACATGAAAAGTGTTGGTGCAAATCCAGAGCAAGTTCAGGAAAGCGGCGCTGCCAATGCTCAACCAGAGCAAAGCAACGCATAAGGTGTAATTAATGCCAAAGAAAGCCCCAGCAAAAAAAACTGACGCTCAACCCGAGGCTCAAAAGGAGCAGAAGAAGGACAAGGAGAAGGTTTCCTATGAAGCCATGGCAATGGGCCAGGAGATAGTCAAACCAAAGGCAGAAAGATGGGCTGTTGCGCACGTATACTCATCTAAGAATGACACAATAATAACGCTTACAGATCTTAGCGGGGCAGAAACCATTGCAGTGGGAAGCGGAGGCATGATGGTAAATGCAGATTCCCAGGAAGGTTCGCCCTATGCGGCAATGCAGGCGGCATACAAAGTTGCAGCTGAAGCCAAGGAAAAAGGAATCACTAATGTTAACATAGAAATAAGGGCACCGGGAGGCCACGGGGCAAAGACCCCAGGAAGCGGTGCACAGGCAGTTGTACGAGTATTGGCAAGAAGCGGATTACGAGTAAACAAAATAGGAGACGTTACGCCAATACCAACAGACACAACAAGAAGGCCTGGCGGTAGGAGAGGAAGAAGAGTCTAATCTTTTACAAGTTTATTTTGCAGTATATAGCAAACTATTTCAATTCTAAGACATACGTAGCAGTCATATCCAGAATTGCATCTGCTCTGTTTTCCGCTACACTTGTATCAAAGCCGCGCCTGCTTAAATTCAGCAATTCAGAGTGCAGGTACTCCAACATATACCTGTATTTTACGAATCTAAATCCTTCCGAATCGTAGAATGCCTCAGCATATGCTCTTGTTGAAGGCAGGTTTTCATGTACGTCAGTGGCATGGTTTTCTCTGATATCCTCGTTCACTCTATTTTCGTCCTTGCCAAAAAATCTTCCTGTTGTTTCCTTTGTTATGGAGACATCAGGAGTCACCCATTTGCTGTTCGGATTCATGCTTAATATTTCTCTTATGGTAGGAAGAATACCTCTTAATTGATTTTCGCTGAACCAGGGTAGAAATCCCTCATTGATTATTAGTATGGGATTATTCTTATCCAAAAAGCTTGTCGAATTTAGAAATTCTGAAGAATCCTGCACGTTAACATTTTCAAAATGATATTCGCCTTTTAATTTAAGGCCATTTTTCATAATTATCTTTTGATATATACCATTCATCAAATTAATGTATTCAGATGCATCAATACCAACATAACCGACAGGATAATCCAATGCAAGATTCAACCCTCTTGGAGTCATGCCGGCACCTAATTCTAAAACGCCGTGATTTTCAGGACCTGTTCTTAGCAGTAATCTAATTACGCTATCTAAACTCCTGTGTCTGGTGATTATTCCGGTTATTGTAGTTGCCTTATCAGCTTTGCTAAAAAGAGACATTTTTTTGGCCCTTTCTGCATGCGTCAGTTCGCTTACTTCATCTGCAAAAGGTATAAATTTAGAAAAGCCCTTTGCGTAGGAAGTTAGCAATGAAGTAGGAGCTATCTTTGATATTCTATATTTATCTAATTCTGCCATCGGCTTGGTTGCCAAATTATCACTTTATTAGTATCGCTTCAGGAAATATATATAGTTATCTTTCCTTCAAATTTTGCTTTCGTTTTCCAGTTATTTTCTCCAATTCGCCCATAAATTTATCTAATCCTTTCCTGTTGAAATTATAGTATTTGTTTGAATCGAGATTGAATCCAGAAGCTTGCGGATGTCCACCTCCACCGAAGCCATTTGCAAGATAGGAGCAATCAACGCCATAAATGCTTCTGATGCCGCCCTTGCCTGTTTCTGTATTGAGGTAAATTGAAATTTCAGTTTTGAACTTTTTCATTATTTCCGCACATGCTGCATTGGTTTGTAGCCTTTTGCTGAATCCAACACCTATTTTATGCTTAGCATGGATTATTGTTGCGCTTTTCATTAGCATTTTCTTGCTTTTCAATTCCGATTTTATGTAATTATTATATGCGACATTAAGAAATTTGCTGTTCAGTTTTCCGCTTGCTATCAAACCCGAGAGTTTCCTAAGGTTTCGCTGCTTTGTTTTGCTGTTCCAGGAAAAGGACACTATGCCATAGGATAGTTTGTCTTCAATTTTTTTATATTTTGTTGAATTAAGTGCAAAATCATTTATGTGCACGATTTGCGCAAGTTCTTTGCTGTATTTGTCTTCCCTGCATAGAAGAGTGTACAATAATTCCGATGCGCAATACAAATAGTTTTCGCCCTGAACCCCAAAGCTGATATATTCTTCAAGCAATTTAATCTGCTTTTGATTTATAAGGTGATGGTCAGTCCATAGCACCACATTATTTTTTGATTTTAAATAACTGAGCATCTTTTTGACATCGTCAAAATTCTTCTCATTAAGATTGAGGTCTGATATTATAATCATTGAATTCTTCGGCTTCAGTTTCTTGAATTCCTTGAAAAATGAATCAAATTCTGTTTGCTGAATGAAGAATGTGTCTTCCATTTTAAGATTGTAATCTTTTATCAGAAAAACAGGTCCGCATAATCCATCGAAGTTGCTATCCCTGGATATGCAGTATATTCTTTTGTTTTTTACAATTTTGCTAAGCCATTCATTGTAGCATAGACGTTTTGGATCAATAACTCTTGTCGATTTTGAGAATAGGTTATCTATTATTATCAGTTTGCTGTTTTCCATACTGTAGATATTGCAATAATATTAATAAAACGGTTTGTGAATACTTGAAAAATGTTTTATCTTTAGGAGCGTATCTCTGAAATACATTTTTCGGTAAATTTGTTTATCCCTTTTGTGAGGAGGTCTATCGACTCGAGCAGATTATGCGCAACTTCCGGTTCAATGGTTGACTTTGACTCCCTTGCATAGGAGCTTATAAAAGCGTCGTTGCTTTTTACTCTTGTGCAAATCTTCGATGTCGTATTTGCAACAGATAGCCTTGAACCCGATGAGTTGTATCTTGCAAAATCGTTGCTCATCCTTTTGAGTTTTGAAGACAACAAATCAAGCGAGGCGCTTAGGTGTATTATCTTTTCAGAGTTTGTTTTTGAATCCCCTTCTTTTGGAGTGAAATAATAACCAGTATACAGGTTAAGTTCCTTGAGAAAAGCAGATTGGTCGTTGATATTTACTTTTTTTGTTCCATTAAGGTCCAATGACAATAGGGAGTGAGCAGTGTCCTTGAGGTTGCTGATCTCGTTTGCCATTGAATAGAAACTGAAATTCCTAATCAGCCTTACAGGGAGGTCGCTTTCATTGCCTCTGCCTTTTATTTTCTTTGAAAGTTGCTTTGATTTCAGCATTATTGTATTTTGGTACTTGTGCAACGCAGGAACAAGCTTCGCCTCTATCATAGAATAGGCGGCAATGTATAGTGCGGATTTGAAGGTTTCGCTTTCGGATTGCATTTTCCTTGATGAGCGCTTCACCAATGCATGCGACTTTACGAACTCTTTGTGTAATAATTTTTTGTTATGCATTGGAACCAAGAATATAGTGAATTGATAATTTTATATACCTTTCTTTATAATCTGTTTTTATTGTTGCGCGCCATGAATTAGAAAATGCTTGAATTGTTCGTAGTTCATTGGGCTTTTCAGCTTAATGCCATATGCATCTGCACGTCCCCCATAGCCTGAAGAGACGCTTTTCAAATTATCAAGAACAGCTTCAAGCAGCTGCTTGTCCCTTGTCCTTACGCTTACTGCATTGCCCCTGAATAGTATGTAGTTGCCTTTTCTTTTCCTTCTTACTACCTCAAGCACTGGAAGATAGAATTTGCCTATTTCCCTTCTGTCAAGCACGTTTACGCGTTTGCCCATTAGTTCTAATTCTTCGAATTTTATTGAATCTACATTTGCCATGAAGTTCTCATAATTGTCTATGAATTTCCTGTTCTCCGGGTTAAGCATTTCCTTTAATTCTTCAGAATTGTTAGGTATTCTTTCGTAAAAGCTTAGGCCAAGCCTGAGCGCGTAGTCTGGCAATTCCTGGGATATTATGGCAAGCATGTCTGCAATTGTGTAGATTTCCTCGCTTTTCAGGAATTGGTTCGCAAGTTTTGATTTCTCGAAGTAATTGGGCATTCTTGCCTTGAGCTCACTTAGGCTGCCTTCCTCAAGGCCTGTCCTGTAAAGATCGTCGGTTATCTCAGCAGTGCTTGATATGAATAAATCTTGATTGCTACTTTTTTCCAATAGTAAGTAAACTAATCTGCTTGTTGGTATTTCACCTGATTCTGCAAAAAGAAGCACATTCTTTGTAGTGTAGGGGCTTGTCGTATGATGGTCAACTATCCAGCCTTCTCCGTTCGTCCATTTGTCAAGCACAAGCGTTGATTGATCTGAAGGCACAATTTTATCCCCAGATATTCTGACAGTCACATCAGGAAAATAATGCTTGATTTGAGCTGCAGATGATATGCCATCCCAATCATTATCAGCTTCTACAGTTTTTATACTTCTTAGTATCTTGAGTACGTCTCCATTAGTGAATTGCTGTGTTCTATAAAACTTCTGCATTTAAGCACCACTCCCTTTGTAGGTTCAATAATAAATACTATGCGGTCGTAATTGCATCTGAATCGCGCAACATTCCCAAAAGTTTTGAGCTCCTTGAATTTCTTGCCAGTAATGCAAGATGAAAAATATATGGTTTTATACCCTGTTTCTCTGCAAATTCTCTTATTATTGATTCATATTCAAGATATTCTTTTCCTCTTGGTCCACTAACAGTTTTATAGTCACCAACCTTTATGTCATAACCCATACTTTTCAAAAAAATAGATTCCCAGTGATCTACCGGCACTACGTTTTCATACCCTAACTTCAATAGGAGAAGTGATGCACCCTTCTCTTGAAATCCAGGAGCTCCTTTTGCAAATGCATTTCTTAGTTCAAATTCTTTTTCTCTACCATTTTGTAGATCATTTAATATTTGTAATGGGAGTTCTGCTTTTGTACCAACCCACCACAATGAAAAATTCTTAATATATATGAATTTCTCATTATACCATCTTATCGAATCTAGATATGGCCGCAGCTCTTTGAGATGAGTAATAGTATACTCAGGGGTTTTGAATCTTTTTTTAATTTTTCTGTGAGTTCTTTCTGCAGTTATCCATCTATCACCTATTGCAAGTATGCAATATATTCCTGCAGAGTATATGCTAGATAGATCAATTTCTTTTACGCGTTCCATTTCAAATAATCTATGTGCAGTATCAATTTCTTCAGCAGAAAATTTGGCAGTGCTAATCATAGCTTTCCTTTTACTTGGCATTTTAACACATAATCAATTTGTCGTTCAGATATTTATACTTTTTAAATTGCTCGCGCTGAGATTAAAAATTATATGAGTGTTTGATTATCAACTGGTTTCTTACTTTTTAACTGGTCGGCGAATAGTTTTTGCCTTAATGCTGCAGGGGGTTATGAACATTATGAAATCCATGTCATTTTTTATGTAGGTCTTGTTGGAGCTTGTCTTTGTGTGGAATCCAATTCTTTCCAATAATACGACATCGTAGTTGCCCATGCGTTTCAGGAAAATACCATTCCTGTCAATTGCGCCGTTGCAGTCAAATATTCCTGCAAAATAGCTGGCGGAATATTCGTTCTTGTACTTGAATATTTTGTCCCTTATCTTCAAAGCATTGTCGAGTAGTTTCTTCACTTTTGAATTCCTGATTGTTGCCTGGAAGTATTTGTCCTCATCTACAATGTTGATGTTTTCCATTTTCACATCAAGATTGAACAGCGCGATCTTCACGAACCTTTCAATCATTTCCTCATTTGATGTCGATAGTGAAATATTGTCGTAGTTGCTGTTGCAGCTGTATATTCCAAGCATGTAGCTTGTATCAGGGCTTATCGTTAATTTCTTTGCCATTGAGACACTCTAAATAAATAACCGTTTTAATTTATATATGTGGCTAAAATTTATATAAAATAAAGGAATAGGAGAAGAACGAAAAAAGATTATTGAATGTCTTGTTTTCTAGAAAATCTTGTTCTTCTTGACATATTATCACACATATTTTCTGACTTTTTAAATATTTAAGCTTTCGGATTATCGGTTATCTGTAGAGCTCACGCTGGGAATTAAAAAATTATAGTCTTGAGGATTAATGCGAA
>Ga0187851_10000546_pt1 | contig 38248 bp, 26 predicted proteins | sample June2016WEW_6_10_FD_132997 | JGI IMG/M metagenome (GOLD analysis project Ga0187851, IMG submission 132997) | Peatland microbial communities from SPRUCE experiment site at the Marcell Experimental Forest, Minnesota, USA - June2016WEW_6_10 | ecosystem: Environmental > Terrestrial > Soil >...
CTGGGCATCAAGCTGGAAGGCGTGAAGCTCGAGGACCTGGGCAAGGCGAAGCGCATCACCATCGACAAGGACAACACCACGATCGTCGACGGCGCAGGCAAGGCCAGCGACATCGAAGGCCGCGTGAAGGAGATCCGGTCGCAGATTGAGAAAACCACCTCAGACTACGACAAGGAAAAGCTCCAGGAGCGGCTGGCGAAACTGGTGGGTGGCGTGGCCATCATCAAGGTAGGCGCTGCGACCGAGACCGAGCTGAAGGAGAAGAAGGCTCGCGTTGAGGACGCGCTGCACGCAACTCGCGCGGCTGTCGAAGAGGGAATCGTCCCAGGCGGCGGCGTGGCGCTGGTGCGCTGCATTCCCGCGGTCCAGGCTTTGATCGGCACACTCAGCGGCGACGAGAAGACCGGCGCCCAGATCGTGCTGCGTTCGCTGGAAGAGCCGCTGCGCCAGATCGTCGCCAATGCCGGCGAAGAGGGCGCTGTGGTTGTGGCCAAGGTGCTGGAGTCGAAGGAAGCGCACTACGGCTACAACGCGCTGACCAGCAAGTTCGAGGACCTGGTGAAGGCCGGCGTCATCGATCCCACAAAGGTGACACGGACGGCACTGCAGAATGCGGCGTCGATCGCGGCGCTGCTGCTGACCACCGAAGCTTTGGTGGTTGAGCTGCCCGAACCCAAGAGTGCTGCACCGGCCGGTCATGGCGGCGGCGGCATGGACGGCATGTACTAAGACTGGCTGTCCGGGCGTACGCGCCCTTAACGCAAGAACAAAGCTGAAAGGCCTCCAGCGCGAGCTGGGGGCCTTTTTTTACGCATGCAAAACCATGTTGGTGGAAGTTTCGTTTAGAAATTTCGTTATGGATGTCAGTCAACAGGGGTCGGTGATCGAAAGAACGCAGATCAAGCAAAGGCTTCGATCAGGTCATTGATTCAAAGGCGAACTGAAGACACAAAAGCGAAAGGCCCCCAGCGAAAGCTGAGGGCCTTTTTTATGCACGCAAGATCATTTGGCACAGCGCACTGTTGGAAATGCCGCCAAACGGCCGCCAAAAGTGGGCCGGGTCCATCGAATTGTTCCGCACTACATTACAGCAGCGGACACACTCGCGGTGGCAATTCCCGCATCATTGACGGTGGGTTGCGGGCGCAGAGAACGCAACCAACCAGCGGAAAGCCATGCGCGAGGAATCACGAACTCCGACCAGCCACAATCCAGGCAAACCCGAATGTCAGGAGAAGGCGTCATCGGGGGGTGACTCAAGGTGCGTGGACTGTTGCGATAGAGCCGGACTTCTGCCGGGACGACGGATAGAGCGGCAGATTGGCACTTTGGGCAGATCATTTGTACACCTCAGGAAGTCCGAAAAGGCCGGAGCTCCCCAAAAAAGAATTGAGGGAGTGATTCAACATAACGGAATAACGGTCGAGATTTCAACAGTTTCAATCTAAAAGGTGCACGAAAGTAACATCGAATTTCGTTACGTGAAAGTTGAATTTGACAATACGAATGGGAATTTGAGGTTCATTCGGGCCGGAAAGTCGCTAGGATTGTGCAATCCGGGGGCTAAGGCGGGGCGAGATTCCGAGATGTTCTGCCTTAAACGTGCGATGTCCACTAGGTGCAAGGGGAATTGACGGGCGCGAGGGAGCGCGAGCCAAATCCTGTACGGGGAAGCTGCGGTCGAACTGGCGCGGAACGCGCCAACTTGGCGCAGCGACGAGATTGGCGAAGCGCTAGGAGGCGCAAAGAAAAACGCGGCGGCCGAAGCCGCCGCGTTGTGGAACATTGTTCCGCGTGGTTAGAAGTTAATTTTTGCGGCGATTTCAACGTTTCGCGGCGAATATGTGAAGTTGCTGCTGTTTGAATTGTTCGGCACCATGAAGCTCTTGTTTCCGGTACCGTTCACGCCCGTATAAGTCGCCGTCAAGGCCGACAAACTATAGAGGTAGGTGGCCGCGAAGCCAGTGATGTTCTGATGATTCGCCACGTTGAAGGCATTGAGGATCAGGTCAACGCTGTGGATGGTTTTGCTGCCCTCGAAGACGACCGACTTTTGCAGACGGGCATCGTCAACGATGCGGCGTGGATATTTATAGGTGTCGTATCCGATTTGAGGAATGATGGTGGGACCGCCAGTGCCGTTCCAACTGGTGAGGATTGCACTTGTTGGTCTGCCGCTGACGCCTGCTGTGAAGGGCAAGCCATTCTGCATCTGGAAGCTATCGTCGAGGCTCCAGTCGTTCACGAGCCACTTCAGCGGATTGCCTCCGTGGAGGTTGGGCAGGTTGTAGAGGACGTAGGTTACGAAGCGGTTGGGAATGTTCCACTGGGAATCGCCGTAATTTACGCGCGGATTGGCATAGGGATCGTACCAGGACTCACCCGCTCCCTGGGTATTGGCGTTCTGGGCGAAATCGAGAGCGTGCGACCAGGTGTAGTTGGCATCGAAGGTAATGCTCTTGAGCGACCGGTTGAGTATCTCGCCGACCAAGGCATTGTAGTTGGAGTTGACATTACTGATCATCTCGGAGATGGCCTGGAAATTCGTGGCAGACGGCCCGAGTAGAGCCGTGTTGCCATAGGCGGTATATACCGGGACAGTCACCGTAGAACCGTTGGCGCCAAGCGGCCCCAAACCATTGGGATCGCCTGCCACAGTAATCGTCTTGGCGGTGGTGGTTGGATTGAGATTGACGTCCAGGAAATTGGGCAAATCGCGACCCAAACTGCCGAGATAGCTCACGGAGAGGAATGTGCCGTTGCCCAGAGCCTGCTGGACCTGGAGATCGAATTCCTGAACCTCAGGGAGCTTCAGATTCGGCGCCATGAAGTAGGAGGTTGGTTTAGCAGAAGATGAGCCGGAGGCAAGGATATTCGGGTAAATCGGAGCGCCGGCGGTGTTGGCGTTAAAGGTCGGAGTGAACTGACCGTTCGGGCTGCCCGTGGCGAGCCGAACATTCTCGATATTGCCGTTAGTGATGCGGCCGAAGTACATGCCCCAGCCACCGCGCAACACGGTCTTGCCTTCACCGTACACATCGTAAGCGAAGCCGATGCGGGGCCCAAAGTTCATCCAGTCGCTCGGGCTGTTGGCGATACCGGTGTAAGGCACAAAGGTGCCGGTGGCCGTGGTCAGGTTGGGAAGGGCAGCCGGAATGGTCTCATGATCCCAGCGCAGGCCGAGTTCGAGGGTCAGGCGCGGATTAAACTTCCAGTTGTCCTGAGCAAAGACGCCGGTATCCATCGTGGACAGGGCAAAGGCTGGATTACCGAATCCTTGAGTGAAGCTGTTGTAGCAAGGATAGATTCCGGTAATGGGAGTGGAAGAGTAGTTCTGCTGGCCGCTTGAATCGCAACCGACAGGGGTAGTGGTGGACGGGACTATGCCGTGCTTCAAGTTGAGTAGGTCGTCAAAGTAGTTGCCGACCCAGTTATAGGAGTAGTCGCCGTTGCTCTTGTAAGTGTTATTCAGCAGGTCGTAGTTGTGAACCGCATCGACGCCGAATCTGAAGCTGTGATTGCCCTTGTTCCAATATAGGATGTCGCCGACCTGCCACTTATTCTCCAAAGGATAGTCGACGCGATGCTCATAGTACTCGGAGCCGGCGTTGATGCCGTAGTTATAGCCGGCTTCAAGTTCCGGGATATTGGTGCTGGTGGCAATGTCGGCCTTGGTATAAGGGGTCAGAGCCTCCTGGGTTTCGTAGTCAAGTTCGCGGCCGTACTGGTAAAGCAGCTCGTTGCTGATGGTGTTGGTGACGAGGCTGGTGAGCTTAGCCACGCCGTAATCGAGCTTGACGAAGTCGTTGCCCTGAGAATCCTCGGCGTAATTGTCAGGGTTTGCAGTTTGCACGCCCGATGGCGAATCCCAGCGCAGGCGATGGAAGAGGACGCTGACATGATGCTTCTGGCTTACCTGCCAATCGAGCTTGGGAGTGTTGATCTCCTGGTAGCCGAAGCGGGGCGTGAGGCCGAGCTCGGAGTTGAGCCCGAGATCACTAAGTGCGGTGGCGCCGGCATAGTTGGTGACGGTGACGTTCGAGCTGCCGTAGAACAGGGCGGCCCAGTCGTAGGAAGCCTGAGCGTAGGTGATGCCCTGACGCGCGGCCAAGGCGCAGGCGTTGGTGTCGTTGACATCCGCACTGGGAGCGCCGGCCAGCGCGCCGGTCGTTGTGTTGCAGGTTTCTCCCGAAGACAAGGCGGCCTGTGGCAGAGTGTAGAACTGCTGTGGATTGTAGGGAACGCCGAGGACGGGAAAGACGTGGGTATGTTGGTCGTACGTGTAAATCCAGAAGAGCTTGTCCTTGATGAGCGCTCCGCCCGCAGTGAAGCCGTAAATTTTGCGCAGGTCCTCGGGTTTGACGTGCGATTTGGTTGTAACGCCGTTGGCGAAGGTCGTGAGGAACGCATAGTCATTGAAGGCGTTCCAATTGCTCTCACGGTCATAGAAGTAGGCTTGGCCGTGAAGCTGATTTGTGCCGCTCTTAGTGACCGAGGTGATGACACCACCGGCGGCGCGGCCGTACTCGGCGGAGTAGACGCCGGTGTTAACGGCGAACTCGCGGACTGCGCTACCTGCCGTTGAATAAGCTTCGCGGGTCCGTCCACGCTCCTCAGCGAAAAAGGCCTGGTTGTCGTCGGCGCCGTCGATCTCGACGTTATTAAGCAGCGTGCTCACGCCGCGAATGCTGACGAGGCCGTAACCGCTGGTGTCCACTGTAACCCCAGGAGTGGTGAGAGCAAGAGCCGACCAGCGGCGGTTGTTGATGGGGATGTTCTGCATTGCCTTGGCGTTCAACGTGTCGGAGAAATCGGGCGACTGAAGGTTCATGACCGGAGCTTGTTCCGTGACGACCACTTCAGTGGCGGATGAGGCGACGGCCAAGCGCGGCTCGAGGCTTGTGACCTGGCCGACGACGACAACGACGTTATCGGCACGGTACTTAGCGAAGTTGGGAGCCGAAATGGAGACGGTATAGTCTCCGGGCTCGAGCAGAGAGGCTTTGAAGTAGCCACTGTTATCGGAAACGAGGTTCACCGTGAAGCCAGTTGCCGTTCTTACGATGGTGACTGGAGCGCCCGGGACTACGGCCCCGGAAGAATCAAGGACGGTGCCGTCAATTGAACCCTGCGTTGTAGATTGCGCGCTCAGTGATATTGAGCTGACGCACGCGGCGAGGATGAGAAGTGCCAGGTAGCGAACACCGAGGCGAAGTCTATTGAACATCATGAAACTGCCCTCCAAAAGTAGTCGTTAGCGTTTGACCCGATTACGCGTGAATGATGGCGTCGTCGCCAGCGCCACGAATGGCGCATTGGTCAACGCGCAGGAACCGGGGAAGTGTAAGTGTTCTTGCAAAACTGTCTGAAACCTACGAGAAGCCAATCGAGCATTTCTGATAAGAAAGTTAAGCCAAAACAATGGGCTTAGAAGTAAGCTTACAAACTCTCGATGAACTCCCGGTGAAAAAACGGGACGAAATCGAGTGATCAGAAAGCTGTGGGCTGCGTACCGGACGCGGCCAAAAAACACAGCGTGCAATCGGATGAAGGAGATCACTTATCCGTTCTGGCGGCTTCAAATGTCTAGAATCACGCCCGACGTAAATGCGATTCAGGTCCGACAGCACGAATGCAATGGACTCAGAAAGTCCGGCTGGCTGCAGCGAGAAGGCGTCTCAGAATTTGCGATGCGCCGCTGTGCCGCAGTCAACGCGCGACTAGAAATAATTAGAACTTCGCCCTTTCCCCAAAAACACGGGCTGAAAAACCCCTCAAAGGAGGTTGATTTGGGGGTACTGCAATCTCTCAGGAGACGTCATTGTAGGACAGAGGCAACCCTTATTCCAAGGGGGTAGCGCAAAAAAACTCCCAGAATCCGAGAAAATCGAGGGCGCAGCAGACAACTTGTGGAAAATGAGGCGGATATTGGCGTCAGATCGGCAAAGCGGCGATGAAACAAGGTCGCAATCGAGGCAACGGCGCAAGAAAGCGGGACCTCGAGGGGTCCCGCTTCAAGAGACTGCTTTTTTCCGTTTCAGCGGCCAAATCAGTAGGTGAAGTGGAAGCCCATGGTGATCATGCGATTGCTTCCGATAGTGCTGTAGACGGACCCAAAGTTGGCTACGTTGTTGGGGCAACCGCTGCTCCCAACCGTGTTGACACCCTGAACGCAGGTGCGAACTCCGGCAGGAATGAAGAGAGGAATCTGCGTCTGGCCGCCATTTCCGGTTGAGTAGGGCAACTGGTCAAGATTGGTCAGAGCCGTTTGCTGATCAGTCGGATTGTTGCTGGTGACGATCTGGCCATAGTTGACGTAATAGTAAGCGCCCGGCTGGCAGTTCTCGTCGTTCGCAATGCCTTCCTGGATCGCCGTCGTCGAGCAAGCCGAGTTCTGACGGATCTGCCCCTGGTTTGAAGGCACGTCGAGGCTGGTGGTGTTGGTGATGTTGAAGACGTTGAATTCGTACTGCAGGCCGAAGCGTTCAGTTATTTTGAATTGCTTGCGCAGGGAAAGGTTGATTTGCCGTTGGCCCGCCTGGCGGAAGATGTTGCGCTGTGGGGGCGCCCAATCGGTTTCATAAATATCTTGCGGATCGGTTCCAGTGGAAACGGGGATGCCGTCTGTTCCGGGCTGCAGATAGTTGATGGCGATTTGCGTTGGATCGATGGCCGGGATGTAGCTGCCGCCGGAACCGCGCACGGCCCCGTTGTTGCCGGTGAGTGCCGCTTTCGGATTGGCCGGGTTCTTAATTCCGAGGATGGGATTCATCAGTGTGGGGAAGTCGCCGAAGGTGATGCTGCCCACCGCGCCATAGAACTCATAGAGCGAATAGGGCTCGCCGCTCTGCGCGATGACGGTGCCATCGAGGAACCAGTCGTTGATGAACTGCGCGGCAAGCGTGTGCTCCTTTACAACCTGTGGAGACCGGACCTCGAAATATGCGGAGAAGACGTTGGTGCGGTCGAAGTCCGACGAGGCCCAGGAGTTGCGGAGGTTGTTTGGATTGCCGCCGGTGAAGAACAAGCCGAGATCGCTTTGTTCATCGAGAGTGTGGCTCCAGGTGTAGCTGGTGCCGACCATGTAGTTGTGAGAAAACTGCTTTTGAAGGTGCGCTTGCAGGCCGTCGTAGGCGGAGTTGCCGGCGGTTTTGTAGTATGAGGCGTTAGGGCTGAAACCGATGTAGGGAACGCGGAAGTCGGTGTTGCCGCCATCTTCGGTGTTCCATGGCTCACCGGCGATGGGAGCATAGTCGCAATACACCGATCCGCAGACATTCTGATTGAGAACCTCGAAGCCGTAGCTGGCGGTCTCACCCCAGATCGGGTTGTTTGGGGTTGCAAACCCCGGCGTGTTCAACGGCACGGGGACGACCGCGTGACGGCCGCGATTGCCCACGTAACCGATGTCGACGAGGGTATCGCTGGTGGGCTGCCACTGGATGTCGAGCGTGTAATCGATGGTGTAGGGCAGTGTGTTGGAGCGGGCGTAAGTGCCGAAGTCGAGGGCATCGGGGCAGAGCGTGTAGCCCTCCTGGTTCTGCACGCCGCCGCAGTTCTTGCCGAATTTCGCGTAGGAGCCGGAAGTGGGTGCGCCGGTCATGGCATTCAGAGTGTTCTGCAAGGCTGTATTAATAGTGGTGGGATTGGAGCTTGGAAGAGTGTAAGCCGGGCTGCCAGTCTGGCTGAAGGCAGCGCCCGTCGGATCTTCAAGCGTTGAGCCCTGGCCGGTGACGTAGGTTGCCAGCGGCGCGGACTCTGTGACGCCGAACGGACCGCCATAGCCGGAACCTGCGGGCTGCGACAGATACGTGAAGTACTCGCCGCGGTCATAATACATTCCACCCCCGCCGCGCACGACGAAGTTGCCATGGTCGCGCTTGGGCGACCAGGCGAAGCCGACGCGCGGAGTGATGCCCCATTGACGGCCGGTAAGCGTGGAGTCGCTGACTCCAGCGGTGGGGTTCGATTTGTTGTTGCCTGCGACTATGAATCCCGCGTTGCTTACCGTGAAACCGGCTGTCGTGGTTCCGCTGACGCTGAAAAGCTTGGGATCGAAGTTGAACATGTTGCCGTACTTCTCAGTCATTCCGCCGTGATAGTCGTATCGGACACCGAGTGTGACACTCAAGTTGGACTTCAGCTGCCACTTGTCCTGCAGGTAGCTGTCGATCTCGTTGGTGCGGTAGTAGCGGTTGGCATTGTTCTTGCCGGTCGCGGGATCGATGGTTTCAAGAACGTTTGAGCTGTGGACCTTGCCCTGAAGAAAACTCTCGAAGTTTGAGGTCGAGAGCTGTTCGATTCCATTGCGGTTGTTTTCGATGTTCAACTGCGTGTAGCTGTAGCCGCCGCCAGCGAAGAAGGTGTGGTTGCCCCTGGTGTAGATGAGGTTGGTGGAAGGGTTGAGGCGATTCTGATAAAAGCCCATGTCGGCGAAAGAGCTGTAGGGACCGGCTTTGACGCCCGGTGAGTCGTTTTGGCTGCTGGGGAAGTCCTTGAGCAGCATGCCCGGCAACGTGCCTTTGAAGAATGGGCCGCTGCCGTCCGCCGTGGGAATGGACGTTGAGCCATTGATGCCGAAGTTGGCAGGTCCGCTCCCGTCGGTCAGCGTTTGCGAGAAGGAGCTATAGGACAACTGGCGGAAGATGCCGACGCGCTGCTCCCAATTAAGGTGCGGGTTGACTGCGATGGCGTTATCAATAGCGGCGACCTGCGCGCCATTCTGTTGCGTGACGGGGAATCCGCCGACCGAGGAGAAGTCGTAGGGTAGGGTGACGGGATCGTCCTGGTAGTAGTACTTACCGGAGAGACGGTCGCGGGAAGTGATCTGATAGTCGATGTCTCCGACGCCCTGGTTTGAGGTGATGAGCGAATTGCCAATAAGGGTGACGTTCGGTACGCCGAATTGATAGGGAGTTCCTGGCGCGGTTTGAGCGGATGGAATGAACAAAGAGCCGTTGGGCAATGTGGCGCTCATGAGAGCCATGGCGATGGGATCAATAGCCTTGGTGTAGGTTCCCCCTCCGGCGTAGCTGACGGCCGCGGCGTCGAGACCCGCAACTGAACGATCATTGGTGAGCGCGGAAGGAACGGTGAGTTGCGAGAGGCCGGTGGACTGGTCGGAACTATATAGATGCTGAAAAGAGAAGAAGAAGAAGATCTTGTCTTTCTTTATGGGGCCGCCCATGGTTCCCCCCGCAGTCCAGCGATGGAGGAACGGGTTGATGAGAGATGCGGGAAATGCGCCGATGCCCTGCTGCGCGAGCTGATACTGCTGATTGAAGAAGTAGGGAGCAGCGTTCAGCGTGTTCTCTGCGAGGTCGCCGTACACCTGACCGTGAAAGCTGTTGGTGCCCGCGATGGTGTTGACGTCAACTTGCGCACCGGCGGTTGCACCTTGTTGCGCGTCGTACATGGAAGTATTCACGCGGAGCTCGGCAATGGTCTCGGGCGGAGGCGAAGGCAGGCTGTTGCCTACGGAGCCGTAGGGTGAAGCGCCTTCAAGCGATGAGCCGGCGATGGGCGCCGCGCCAGCCGAAGAGCTGCTGGATGTGCTGCCGCCGCCGATGTTGAAGTTGAAGCGCTGCGACGTGAGGCCGCTGGAGGTCAGGCCGTTGAAGATGTTAGTGACGTCGACGCCGTTGACCTGCATGGTGTTGGAAGTGGCGCGCTGACCGTTGGCCTGGATATTCTGGTTGCCCAGTCCGGAGTTGGTGTTGAGGCCGCTGAGGAGTTCGGCGTTGGCTCCGGGCGATAGAACAGCGAGCTGAGTGAAGCTGCCGGTGGCGAGCGGAGTTGCGGCAATTTGCTGGGTGTCCATGGTGAAGCCGTTGGAGGCGTCGGTCGCGTTGAGCATGGGATTGGCGATGACCTCGACGGATTCGGAGACCTGACCCACCTTCAATGAAACGTCGACCGTGGAGGCTTGTGCCTCGCGGATGACGACTCCGGAGAGACGCGTGGTCTCAAAGCCATCATGGCTGACGGAAACCTCGTAGGTCCCGATGGGGAGGTTGAAGATCTGAAAGAAACCCGTCCTCTGCGAGGTCGTTGACTCGGTGACGTTAATGGCAGTGTCAGTTACCTTCACGGCGGCGTCGGCGATAGCGGCCCCTGAAGGATCGAGCACGGTGCCGTTCAAAGATCCAAGAGTTTGTTGCGCAAAGCTGGGAACCGCAGAGGCAAGAACAACAAGGGTGAAGAGCGCAAGGCAACCAACACCCAGGCGAAGTCTACTTAACATCATAACTGCCCTCCAAAGTAGTGGTTAGCATTTGACCCGATACCAAAAGACTGGCCGTCGTCGTTGACAGGCGCGGCGGTCAACGCGAAACAGAGGAATGCATGAGACAAGCAGAAATTGGCTGACACACAGATTCCAGCATGGGAAGAGTAACTGCTGGATGGACCCGAAACTTGAGCGTACAAATTCTCGATGAACAAGAGATGAAATGCGAAGTCATACGTCGTGAGCGGCAACCGGGGATTCGGACCTCAGTTTGCAAATGAAGGGGTCGGGCCATCGGACGGGGGAGTGGTCATCCAGATTGGCCTGTGACGATCGGCTGTCACGCCCTCACGAGAAAACAATGCAATCGTGCAAGAAAAAGGAAAGCTGAAAACCTCTGCGGTTTACAACGGCCAGGGAGCATAGGGACGATTTCGACCGCACCCTTGGGCCGTCAACGCCTGTTGAAGAACAACTGACCCCTTAACGACGCTCCAGAAAGGGAGTGAAAGCATTCCTGAAGCAGGTTTGTCGCGGGCTACTTCAATCTCTCAAGAGACGTCATTGTAGGACAGAGAAGACTGTTTTTCCAAGTGGTAATGCGAAAAAATCTTGCGCCAGCAGTGAGAAATCGGGTGTTTGTCGTGCGGGCTGTGGAAAACCGGGTCAACTTAAAGAAACCCTTTGGAGATAGCGGGTTGAGGGCGGCAAAACCGGACTATCGCCGATTAAGTCAGAGGTTGAGGCCCCGTTTCCCAGCGATTTGCTGCTGACGGGATCCGCGATTGGCGGAGCGGAATCCTCTCAGTGGCCGCTGCCTGGAGCCCAACGTATCCGCAGACCGGCGCGAACCGTGAAAGGCAGGCTGGGATAGCCGATGGGCGCGATGTGCTGGTTGTCGAGAAGATTTTCGGCCTGCGCGTAGACGTCGAGCCAATTCAGCAATTGATAGCTGCCTCCGATGCCGAGCTTGGCGTAGCCGTAATCGAGATTGCGATTGGGCAGGAGCAGGCTGTTGTCGTTCGAAGCGTCCTCGCCTTCAAGATATGTTGAGTCATCGCTCGGGCTGGCGAAGGCCGCACTGAAAACTCCAGTGATTTTCCTTGTGGCGTATGTGGCCGTGAAGTAGCCAGCGTGGGGCGCGCGGCGGAAGGGACGCGCACCCTCGAGCGGCGAATAGGGGCCAATCTGGATTCCGTTGGGGATGTTCTGCCAGGTAGGAATCGGACCGAGCAGGGCCGCGTCGTCATTGGTAAACGATCGCTGGATCACCGCGTCGAGATAGGTGTATCCGCCGCGCAGAAACAGGTTGGCGCCGATGCCGGATTCGACTGATGTTTCAATTCCCTGGGCGCGGAAAGCTTCGGAGTTGATCGTCAGCTCAAAAGCGCCGTTACTTTGAAGTGTGGCTTCCAGCGCGGTCTGCTGGGCCTGCGTGAGGCTTGGAAGGAGCGCGGGAATCAGGTCGAGGCCGACGTATTCGATCTGTCTGCCAAATTCATTGTGAAAATAGCTGGACTTGAGAATAACGTGCTGCGAGAGGAAGGACTGCTCGACGCCGCCCTCGTAGGTGCGATCTTGTGGCGCACCAATCTGATTGATATGCAGCGCCTGAATGGTGGCCAGGCCCTGGTTGTTCGGGATGTTCACGAGAAAGGTATAGAGCGATTCGTCCTGCTCGGGGAGAGTTGGTTCACGATCGGACTCGCCGAAGTTGAAAAGAAGCCGCGTCCCGCTGAAGACACGGCTGCGGGGGCGAAGCACATAATAGGATGCTCCGGCGCGAGGCTCAGTCTGGACACCGAAGAGCGAATAGTGCTCAAGGCTGCCACCGAGCGAGTAGAAGAAACGATTCTTGAAGTCGCCCTGGACGCCCGCGAGATAGTCGTAATTGGTGCGCTCGACGGTCGGGTAGAAGTTGCTGCCTGGCTCCGCGCCTCGTTCGTCTTCGTACTGGAATCCGATGAGACCAACCAAATGTGGAGTGATGGTGATATCGCCGCGGTAAACCAGCGCGTCGCGGTTGGAGACAAGCTGCGATGCAAAAGTGCTGCAATCGAGGACGGCCTGGCCGCTTGCGGAGTAACCGTTGGCGCCGGTGATGGTGACGGTGTTGCCGAGCGTGCCTGGGCCAAAGCAGTAATCGAGATAGGAAACGGGAGCTCCAGACTCGGTCCAGAGCGATTCTTGCTCGCGTTTGCGGGTGAGGCCGTAGCGAACGCTGTTGTGCAGGCTTGCGGTGGTCTGATTATCGATCGATGCGCTCGCGAAGATGTCCTGGTCCTTCTCCGTTGCGTCATCGGCGACATGATAAAAATCCCATGCGTTCGGTACTCCATTGGCAGAGACGCCGTAGTGAGCCGTGGCACGGATCTGCGTAGTTCCGTTAAGAGCCCAACCAACATTGGCTGCCGCGGTGCCGACGTGGAATTCATCGTTGGGCAGGTCATTGGCGGTTTGCAGCCAACTGTAGTCGCCGAGGTAGTCAAGCTTCTTATGCGCGCCGGCAATCTCAAGCTGCTCGCGCGATGTATCGAGTTTACCGGCGTCACCCTCAAAGAGCAGTGAAGGGAAGCTGGTCGTGCCGTGTGGGGTGACGAGGCTGATGACCCCGGATTCAGCACCCGCACCGAACAGATTCGAATCGGGGCCGCGATAAACTTCGGCGCTTTCGATGGCAGTTGTGGAGAGCGAACCAAAGTTGAATTGATTGCCAAGGTCGCCGGCGTCGACGCCATCGAGAAGCACTTTATTGTCATCGGAGTCGCCGCCGCGAACGAAGAGCGATGACTGCGCGCCGAGCTGGCCGGTCTGAATGACGAATGTGCCAGGCATAAGGCGCAAAGTGCTGACGAGATCGTCACGAAAGGCAAGATCGAGCGGTCCGAGCACGGTGGTGGCGGAGCTTGTTTGCGGCTGCGGAGTGGGTGTGCCGGTGGCGGTGACCACAATCGATTCGCGCGCCCATTCCGGCTCGAGTACGACGTTGCGCTCGGTCGAGTCTAACTGGCCGGCGTAAAAGTCCGGTGTTTGCAGTTGACGGAAGGACTTTGCAGAGACGACGAGAAAGAAGCGGCCAGAAGCGCCGGTGAGGATCTGAAAGCTGCCATCGGCCATGGAAACTGCCGCGGCAATGACCTGACCGTTGCTCACGAGAGAGATGGCTGCGCCGGGAACTTTGGCGCCAGTAGCATCGGTGATGACGCCGCGAATGGAAGCCGCGGAACAGGTGGCAGCGAAAAAAATGAATAGTGCTGCAGCGAGCGTGCGCGACGAGGCGCGCAACAGGGCCCAGTACGAGGCTCGACACAAGGCGCGGGCAAAGTATTCGCGCAGAGAAATGGAATTCGGCATGTGAGCTCCTTCGTCCCCCTCGGAACGTGAAAGCGGTTGGGTACGCCGAGGACCGGTCTCCTGACTTGCGCTGGTTTCAGCCGCCTTCCCAAAGCCGAACCAAATTGGATTCGACTCCAGTGGTTTCAAGTGGATTCCGCAGGCAGCGGAAGCACTGGGCTGAAACCCTGTTTGTACCAATGCCTCGTTATACGACGGCAAGGAAAACAGGTGCGCTCACAGTTGCGGGGCAGTGGCGGAGTTTCACCGCCTTCCCGAGCATCCTGACGATCGCGATGATGAGTGAGGCTGAGGCGATTGCGTGCCGCAGCAATGATGCCATGGAAACGACTTCCACGACATGAACTTTTATAGCGGGTTCGGCGAGGGAAGTCAAAAGCAACTCTAGGGGTCGAAGCAAGAATGGGTGAATTCCGGATGCGAGGTTTCGGGAGCGGAGGAAAGTGGTGACCCCGGGCTGATTCGAACAGCCGACAAGCAGTTTAGGAAACTGCTGCTCTATCCATCTGAGCTACGGGGCCACTTTGTCGTGACACAAACTACTTCACTAGTTTACTGCGGTGGAAGCGCGTGGAGCATTTCCGTTTGTTGCCCAATCGTTGCCCAATTCCGGTACGGCGGTCTCAAGCCGAACCAGGGCTGAGGAAGCAGATATGGATAGAGTGTTCCTCAGAATGAGGAGGTACGAAGCTACAATTGACTGAATAGGGGAGACTTCGACCGATATAGCATCTCTCCGGAGAGTTGAAAGATGAACGACTCAATTAAACCCGCGATTATGGTTCGCTGTTACGGGCCGAAATGGAAGGCCTTAGCCGTTTCGGCGCTGATGTGTGTTGCTATCACCCACTCGTTGGCGGAAGGCAAGAATAAGGAACCGGCAACAGTCGTTAAGCCGAACCTTACACCCCTGATGCTTGCGGCGATGAGCTGCGATGAAAAAGAAGTGACCGCGCTATTGAGTCAGGGCGCGGACGTGAAGGCGGTGGATGCGCGTGGCAACGACGCGCTGACCTTTGCCTCCATCCAGCGAACCAAAGATCTGACTCTCCAGTGCCCAAATGTCGTCCTGGCTCTTACCAAGGCCGGCGCAGATCCCTGGAAGGCCAATTTCTATCAGAGTCCGGAGTTCAACCTGCGCCAGCCCTCCAAGATCGCGGTGATCTATGTGGCGGATATTCGGGGAGATAAGGACGACCGATCTAAGGGCTTCACCGAGGGTGTGGAACAGGCGCTCACCCAGGGAATGCCCCGATATACAGCGGTCACCACTCCGCATTATCCGATCATGAGACTCAGCGAGACCCGCGAATTGTTGAAAGCCGCGGGATTTACGGACGCGGAAGCGCTGCATCCGGATCGGAAACGGGCCTGCTCGGTACTCGGCGTCGACGCGGTTTTCGAAGCAGTTATCAAAGGTTACTCCCACGGGTTTTTCGTCGATACTGAGCCCATTGTTGGTACGTCGGTAGGAATCAACAGCGAGATGAACCCCGAGTATTGGCTGACCGACTGCGCCACTGGAGAGTTGCTGTGGAGAAACAATCCCAGCAGCATTGGGGTGCAGCGCAGCCTTCTCGCGGCGGCATTCACAAATGGGTCCACGACCCTTTGTGAGCAAGCCATCACCTTCCCGCGCTACAAGGGGCCCCAAAAATAGTCCGCTGTAACAAGCGATCCTTCTTTATCCGTTATGCCAAAATTCGGAGAAACCATGAACGCGCATTCTTTCTTGAGTCGCAATTTCCATTCTTCCAGAGTTCGCCTTGCCGCAATCGTGCTGCTGGCGCTGGCCTGGAACAGCCCCGCCTTTTGCAGTCCTCTTGAAAAGGCAATCAAGAAGGGCGACCTCGAACAGGTGAAGGCGTTGATCGAGGCCGACCCCCACCTAATCTCAAAAAATCCGCTCGCCGATGCGGCGCTGTACTGCAAGAAGGATATCGCTGAGTATCTAATATCCCAGCATGCGGAGATCGATCATCGCGATTTTCTGGGCCTGACTCCTTTGTTTAACGCAGCTTCAACCGATTGCGTGGCTGTGGCCCAGGTCCTGCTTGTCAACGGCGCCAACCCCAATGCCAAAAACAAAACCGGCGAAACGGTTCTGTGGTGGGCCAACAGCTCCAGAAGTCCACACGTTGCCGATGTGCTGCGTCTGTTCGGCGCCAAATAGGCGATTCGGCTTAAACCGGCTTCTGGCGGGTCACTGGCGGCCCACAAAGGGTATCTGCAGGAAGATGGGCCTGAAGGTGGTTTACGCCTTGGCGGAACAGCCCAGTCCGAAAATCTCTTGAGGCATTGCAAGCGCTATCGCGCGGGTGCGTGCGCGCGTGTACCGAAGCAGTTGGTCACATTGAATCCGTATCGAAGAGCGGTCTCTTGGGAAAATCAGGAAGGCTGTTCTTGCAGTTCGACCATGCGGAAACGGTGGGGCGGGTACGAAAATTCTGGCAATAATATAGATGACTGACTACCGCTTCAGCTCCGTGGCGTTTCCTTCTGCTCCTCTAGCTCTAAGCTATCGAGCACGAACTGAAGTGCGCGACGTTCCTTGAGCGCAGCATCCCATTGATTAGCGACTAGCGCCTGCTGTGCCGGATTCGACGATTCTTGGTTGAGCTCCTTGGAAAAGCCGTCACAGGCGATCTTGAGCTGGGCTAGTCGCTCTTGCAGGGTCTTGATTGTCAGTTTGCGGTCAGCAGGGTCCAAGATTCAACTCCATGCGCGCCGGGGCCGTCAACCCTCGGCGGGCAGTGAGACCCTTTTCTCTGTCCGTCAGCACGATCAGAGCGGCGCGCATGGCGATAAGCATACGGACCAAAGGGTACGATCAAAATATTCAACAGCAATCCTTAGGACGTTGGCCTTTAGTACTACCGCCTTCACTCTAGATTTGCCCCAAATACCAAGCGTGACCGCGGTCACGGCGCGTGTCATTGCGGCCCCGTAGCGTGACAGTACAAGAAAACTCATTCAAGGGGTTTTTCTCTCCAGAACTGCCACGAAGCCTCTCGCACGCGAGGGGCTTTCGTGTGTTTGACAGGCTATGAGGGTCTAGTTCGCAGCGTCGAACGTGATCGACTCGGCTCCGATTTTCAAGACGATGCGCGGCCCTCTGGCTTCTTGTCCGTTGATGCCGAGGATTCAGGGCTCTGGGACCTGATCCGCGGCCTTCGGCGACTTACCGCTGCTCCGCGGCTTGCCGCCCGGTTTCTGTTCCCGCTTCTCGCTCGGGGTGACAGAAGGGCGCACGCTTTTCGCGTTGCTGACCGCATACAGGACCAGCTCGACACGCGACGAGACGCCAAGCTTCTCGAAACGCGGATCTATTTCACCCATAGAGCTGTTTTCCGGACAGACGGTTCATCATCCGCTCTTTTGCTCAGAAGTAGTCGAATTATCCTCCATAACCTCCATAACCTCCTTAACCTACATATTTCCTGTAGTTTGCTAGCTAGGGAGGTTCTCGGTCTCCAACGGCGTATCCTCCACATCGTACATTGCGGCAAGCTTCTTGATTTGGACGACCGTGGCCTTATCGAGAGTCAGACCGTTGCCGGTTTGCGATAAGCGGCAAGTGCGCAGGCCGAGCCGCAACAGCCGGTGGCCGACCATCTCCGGACTCAGGCGCGCCATCTCACCGCGCGCTTCCAGCAGATGGTTGGCCGCGGCAGCGATCTCGCGGGCGTACGCGTGTTCCTGTCCGTCACGGCAGAGCGCCAGAAGCGATTCCAGGACAACTGCCTCGGTGGAGCTCGACTGCTCAGACCGACGCTGCTGGTCATGGGTCTTCAAAAGGGTCACGAGTTCCTGCCGGAGTTCGGGCGCGTTCACGATGCCACGTCCGAGCGCCGTCGCAATGGCCACTGTCTCGGAAGACAAGCCGGAAGGAGCCCACGTCGAGTGGCGCACATAACGGAGGTTTTTGTTGCGGTACTGGTCCAGGTGGATGGGGAGGCGCTCAACCATTTTTTCCAGCCATCAAGGAGGGTCAAATGGTCCTGCGTTTGTGGGAGCCAAGTGGATGCGGATGGCGTTCTCGATCTGGTGTGTCCTCGGATTCTCGCCGGCATAGACGGCCGTTGATTTGGAGTAACAGGCTATATAAGGGCCCCGCACGGCCAAGAACTCCCTGTCTGTCAAGCTGCTTAGTAAATTGGCAGTCCCCTTGTCGAGGTTCGGCTCTGAAAGCAGGAGGGTCCAATAGCAGCGAAGTACTTCAAGATCGCTCCGCCGAAATCCGGCCAGCAGTGCCGCCTTCTGGCAAAAGCTTTTGAGAACGTGCAGAACGCGGCCTGCAGCATAGGCAGGGCCAGTGATGAGCAAGCACGGAAGAATTACCGATTCAGTTTGGAACCAAGTCGAGATCGTCCAGAAAGCGACCAACTCGGCCGCATCTTCCGACAGGAGTGTCTGCGCCAGGAGGACCCGCTTGATCCACGAGAAAAGCTCGGCTGCCGTGGCAACCCTAGGCGGCGGGATCGGCGCCGGCACCGGCGCGGTGAGAATCTCGCTGGGCTTGGCCATTTCGGCGTCGCTTGTGCATCCATCTGCCGCGGGAGCGGGAGATTCCGTCTCCGTCGTCGTGTCAGTCAGGGTGGGAAGGTAATCCTCGCCGAGGATGGCCGCGTCAATCAGGTGCATAAACGATTTCGGCTCAGGCTTCGGCGCCAGTTTGGGGGTGGGGGGTGACGGAGACTGGGGAATGAATGGTTCAAAACAGCCGCCGTCATCGGTTTCGTCAGGCTGTGTCACACTTCCTTCCGCGGCCGGCAGGGGGTCGTTTTTCGGCGAATTCGACGGGGCTGCAGGATCCTGGCTTGCTGCACCGGCTTCATCTTTCGTTGCCTCCGCCTCAGACGTGTCGTCCTGTGGCGATGTTGGTTCTGCGGTTTCGGTATCTGCGGGAGACGGGTTGGCATCAGTCGCCCGTTCGGGCAAATCTGGATTGATATTTGCAGCGGCGCCGGTTTGGGGCCGGTCCGAACCGCTGGCGATTGTATTCGCGGAATTCTCTTCCATGTTCCCCGTCCTTCCGCGGTGTATCCAGGCGACCGCCGACTTTCCGGCGGGCTCGGCACACTCTCTAAAAAAAGGGTATGAAAGTTTCAATTCTTCTAAACACTTACGCTCCTGGGTCCGCCCAAGTGGCCAGAAAATCCCGCGACATCGCGACCGCGGACTGGTGTTCCTGGCCCAGAAGCCGCAACCGCCGGCGACGATCCTCCTGATCCAGCATCCGGCGAAGCTTTCGGATAGCAGCACGACCCTTCTCAGGCGTGGCTTGCGCGCGTAAGCAGCTCAGTGAGGGCCGCGAGGTAAGATCGATCTAGACAGCTCAGTCAGTAATCTTCGCCTCACTTTCCGCGTTGCGTTCGGCGCCGTCTAAGGACTTGCTTGCTTCAATTGGACTGATCGAGCCGCCAAGCCTCGGGACCTGTGTTGTCATGCAATGCGCCTGTTCCACAAGAGACTTCCGGTTAACTAGGTTGCTTACCATACCAAGGATCGCTTCGCGGCACGCAACTCGGGACGCGCATGTTTTGTTGATCTCGCGCACCCAGACAGACCAGGCAGCAGCCATCTCGAGCGAAATGTCCTTGAACATTCCATAGCTGATCTTCGTTTCATTTATGTACCACCGCGGCGACTGGTATGAATCCGTACCGTTCGGCGAGAAGGCGTGCTTCAAGAGGATATCCTCGACCCTTCTCCGGTTTGGGGAAGAAAGTCGAGCCCATTCACAGCAAAAGATAACTCCTGCGTCTGAAAGTTTGTAAAAGGGGAGACGACGCAACGAATCCCGCCCCGCATACCTTGCCTTGCTCATGTGAATCTCCTTATTAGGTTTAACGTTGGTTGACTTGCGCAGCCGGCTGAGTTTGAGAGGCCCGAGATGTCGCGCACTATGGATAGTTGCGAATAACTTCCGTGTTAATGTGAAACATTTGGGTCTTAATCCTTCTGACCCACACGTTACACCCATTGCTAGGGCTGTCAAGTACAGTAGATGGGGTAGTTAGGATCATTTCCGCATCAGTAAAGGGGATCGTTGTACTTGAATTTATTTTAGCCAGACTTTATGCCATGTTGACGAGGTAGTTAGGATAACATCCTCGTCAATACTAGGGATCGTTGTACTTGAATTTAATTTGGCCGCACTTTATGCCATGTTGATGAGGTAGTTAGAATAACATCCTCGTCAATACTGGGGATCGTTGTACTTGAAGTTAATTTAGCCACAATGTATGCCACGTTGATGAGGTAGTTAGAATAACATCCTCATCAATACTGGGGATCGTTGTACTTGAATTCATTTGTGGCTATAAGCACCAGCGGTATACGGGAGACAGCTACGCGCGCGACAGACAAACGGCTCCTTCGGTAGCCTGAGGCCAGATGAATCGGCCGCGCTCAAGACGCTTGGTAAATAGACCTAACCCTTCGCCATCGAACCAGAGAACCTTCACGATGTCTCCGCGGCGCCCTCTAAAAACGAAGACGTGACCGGAGAACGGCTGCTCGTTAAGCACGGTCTGCGCCAGCAAGGATCGCGGCGTTCAAGTAAAACAATCGAATTGAATATCCCACCTTATTCGCTTAATGACAGCGTGCATGACAGCGGGCCGCGTTACTTCGTCACGGCCCTGACTGTGGCGAGACGGCGGCGAAGGTGACAGGATGAGTCAAGGCCAAACCGAACAAGTGTCCAAATTGCGGCTAAAGCCATTTCTTGGTGACCCTACAAGTAATGGCAAGCTGAAGGGGCTTGCGATCAAGTACGCGCAACACGCGCTTCCCGACTTCACTGGCCTCACCGGACGCACGCGGATCCCCGATGCACGATTGAGTGGCATCGAGTGCAAAGCGTAATGAGGTTTTGCTCCGCATCATTTCCGGACCGGCTGCGCAATTCCCGATGGTGAACCTCGAGATTCGACAGCGCGTCGGCGTCAAGGTGCCCTGCAACAATCGGCTTTTATGTAATCTTGTCGGCGTGGTTCTTGCGGATCCAGTCCTCGACGTCTTTGCGGACTTGCGCCGCTAGTTTGCCTGCGAGATCAGCCTCTCCCTGAGACACAAGCCCGTAGTCGTCGTAGGCGCCCGTATTTCGTTTTCGGCGTAAGGCATCGAGCTTCGGGATGAGCTTTCTCTCCGGATCGATAGAAAACTCCAGAGCTTCGATCGTTCGGTAATGCTCGCCTCCGCCGCGAACGACCCGGTATCCGGTTGCGCGCAATGCGGCTGTCGCGGAAGCGCGAATCGCATCGTATGCAAGACTTAGTTGCGCATCCGTGGACATCTCACTTGCAACCGCTTTTCGATAGTCGTCGAGATGCCCATCCGCATTTGCAAGCAGACGCTCGATCTCCTCTCGATCGGACTCCAGCTTTTCAAGCCATCGATTGATGGCCCAGTTCTTCAAGGACATTCTCATCCCCGATGATAAAAAGCTTTTTCTCGCCGAGTACAGTCTTTAGGAAGTTTCCACGCATCTTGCTTTTGAATTCATTGACCGTGTAAACCGTAGGGTTGATCTCGCGGTTCAGCGTTTTCTGTGCGTTCGCGATTCGGTCGACCACATTTGCGAAGTGCACACCACCCACAATCATTAAATCGACATCGCTTTGCTGGCTTTCACGGGAACGCGCCACCGTACCGTACACGAATGCAAGTTGGATCTTGCTTTCGACAGGATGGAGCGCCGCTTGGAGGACGTCGTGGATCCCAACAGTCTTTGCCACGAGACTTCTCATCTCGTCAAAAATAGGGCTAGCCTCGTTGGCGCTATAGAGGGCCTGCGTTCCTAGAGTCTTTTTTGTCACCAGGCCGGCGTCGACCAACTGGCGCAACTCCCGCTGCACGGGCCCGAGCGCAATCCCTGTCACACGAGCAAGTTGCCTTAAATAATAGGATTCGCCGACATGGCCAAACAGAATGGCCAACACCGCACCGCGCGTGCGCCCAAACAGCGTACTCGAAAGCGTGCCAGATGTACCCATTTCGGGGTCAATCGTACCCGAAAAGGATACAGAAAGCAATGCCTAGGTGCGTTTCGGGGAAATTGTGCCAATTGAGAGGCTTCAATTCTCAGCGTGGCTTACACGGACCAGAGAATTGCTTGGCGCCGCCACCTACAACGGAAGGCACCGGAATTCCTGGGTGGATCTCGTGAGCGCTTTAGACTGTTAGCAACTGCTGACACCACAGGGCCGAAGATCCGACCGTGGCCTGGACAGAAAGAATGTAGAAAATCACTGCAATTTGATCTTGCCGGCGATCTCTTGGGCGGGTTTTCGCGATAAGTTTGCCAGTTCGGCATAGCGAGGCCAATTCGCCACGGCCCTTTTTACTTTCGCCAGAATCTCCGGTGCGTTCTTTATCCCATGCTGTTTGCCCAACGCCTGCAGTTGGGCTGTCCCTGGATTCCTTCCCTCGCCCATGACCAGCATGCTTTGCTCGCCGCCCGGGCCATAGGAGAACACCAGGTCGTAAGCGGGCGCGAAAATCCACTCGTTTCTCGCGTTCAGAAGGAACGAAAAATTCTTTACGTGGTCGTCGCGATTATGAGCAACGACGTTGAAGCAGGCCAACGCATAGGCCTTTTCGGCATCCTGGATATTCCTGGTCAGCCCAAGGGTCACGCGCAGAACCATATCGTAGTCGAGGCTGGGACTGCGATGATCGCTATGGATCAGGCCGCCGAGGCTATGCATATGGATGCGGGCATCGCCGTCCCGGTCGAAGCGTTTCGTGCCGAAGTATTTGTTCCTTTTCGTCGAGAAAAGATGGGTTTCAGGCATCTCCACGCCTGCATCCTTTGCCATGAGGCTATAGGCGTATTCGATGGCTCCCACTTCTCGCGCGTCCTGGGAAGACGGAAACTTGATCATCCAGTGCGCGAAGCCGAGTTGCAATTCCTGCTGGCCGTGAATGATCCTTTTCTTGTCGGCGCTCACTTGCGCCACGATCTTGGGCCTGGCACCCGAAGAGGAACCACTGAGCCGCAGCAACTCTTCGAATACCTCTTCGTTTCCTCCGGCCAGCACGGCGGCTGATTTCTCAGCGAGTTTGTCGAGCGCCAGCGGAGCCTCATCGGGGCTTTCGAAACCTCGTTCCGGCTCGTAACTGAGAGCGCCCATGCCATGCCGCCCCACATAAGCCAGCCGGTCGAGCGGATTCAGTTGGCCGCGATGGATACCGTGCTTTTCCACCGTGCGGTCGAGCAGAAGGCGACCCCATCCGTCCGGCAGGCTGTCATTGAATACGCCGAACAGGCCATCGAAGATCGTAGTGTCGGCAATGGCTACGCCAGCGCGGAGCGGAAGTTTGATCGGCGAAATGTCGATGCCTGAAGCAATGAATGAGGCGTCATACTCCAAAAGGACCTGTCTATCCTTGAACGCTAGGCGCCCAACCTTGCGACGTTGATTTCGCGCGTCCAGATAGACGGTCAGCAGCTCTGTCGGGCTAAACGCCATGGCTGCGTCCTTTTCCGCCCGTCGCTCTGCGCCGCGACGCCGGCGTGGCCAGCAAGGCGTCGAGCGATAGAGCGCCTGGGGTTTGCCTGCTTTCCACGGCCAGCTTATCGAAATCGTCAATGCAATCAAGCACCAAGGCTAGATTCAGAAGCGAATCCAGCGCGATCAATCCTTCGCGCTCAAATCGCTTCAGCGAACTCCACGTCACGCCCGAGCGAGCCGCCAGTTCTCTCTGCGTCAGGTTCATGGCAAGACGCCGGGCCTTGAACCGCCCTGCAATCCCTGTCTGCACCTCTTGCACCGTCTTCAGATAAACAGGCAATATATTACCCCTTGAAGCCTATTATATAGCACAATGGTTAAAATATTGCCCATAATATTCTTGGCAAAACACCTATCATGCTACCAGCCGTTGAAGTATCCACTGGGGGCCGCATCGAATGGGGGAACACCCTCACGACTGCAATCGAAGTTTCCATGCCGAGAAGTTATATTCGCGTACGGCTTCCACTCGTTCCCCGATGCACGATTGCGTGGCATCGAGTGCAAAGCGTAATGAGGTTTTGCTCTGCATCATCCCCGGACTGGCTTGCGCAATTCCCGATGGTGAACCTCGAGATTCGACAGTGCGCCGCAACTCTGGCACCTCCATACGTCTCGGCGTAGCACCTCCTGCCGCAGGGTTGCGTACAATTCCGGAGCGAGGCGCAGGCGAGGACTCTTTACCGGAGTCCGGTTCATGACGCTTTCTCCGTGATCTGCTCGACAAACGCCTGCCGCTGTTCCCCGGGCAGGAACTGGAAAAACCGTGCCATCGAAAACAAGAGCGCGTCAGGTTGGCCGCTGTCCAGGTTGGCTCCTGCCAGGAAATCCGCGCAGATCATCTCGAGACAATAGCCGCGCGATTTGTCTGTGCCCAGCATCAGGGCTGCCTTCTCAATTGCGTGCTCAATCACCGGGAGCTGACTCCGGAAGACCTTGAAGGTGACGATCTCGGCCGCCTCGACGTCCTTGGTCTACTGGTGTTCTTGTTGCTTGTCACGACTCAAACGCGATGCCGAGCTCATCGGTCACAATTGGCTCGATCGGTTTGTCGAGGGCCGATGCGTCGTATCCGAGGATGGATTCGAGGAGCATGCCGTAGTACAACGCGGTGAATCCCCAGAACCGCGTCTGCCCAAGCCCCTCCCCGGTTTCGGCGTTGTAGTACTCGCGGAGCGTAGGGTTCTTTAGCAAGACCATATCGAAAAGGCGTGCTGCGAGTTCGCGGGCCTCAGTCTGATATCCGTAACGTCTCAGCCCCTGGAAGATCATGTAGTTCGTAGGCGCCCAAGTAGAGCCTCGCCAGTTGCACTCATTGTGCGAGCCCTGGTAGTAGTCGGGTTCGGTCTTTGCGTAGCTGGCCACGGGATAAGCGAGCCAGAACTCATCAGGATTGAGCAAATGTTCGTGGATGGTGCGCTTAGCTCGCTCCGGCGTGGCTGCGCCGGCAAAAAGCGGCATAAAGTTTGTGGCTGACTTCGCGTATACCCGTTTGCCTGTCTTCTCATTGCGGTCGAAGTACATGCCCTGCTTCTCATCCCAGAAGGCGAAATTCATGATCCCGACCAACTGGTCCGCATGTCGGTCGAATTCAGCGCAGTCGGCTTTGAGGTTGAGGTGCGCGGCGATCACCGACATGGCGCGCAATTCGCGGACAAGATAAGAGGCCAGATCCACGCCTTCGATCTCAAAGGAGCCGAGGGCGCCTGCACGGGACCACTGGTTGTCAGTTCCCGCAGCATCCGCAGAATTCCAGACGGGCAAACCGTTGTGGTCCGAGTCATGCGAGAACCATTTGTCGATGTACTTGACCAGGCGGTCGTAATAGTTGCCGCGCAACCACTCATAGTCATCGTGATTCTGTTTGCAGCCCAGTACGGCGAGCTGGGCGAGGAACGGCTTGAACTGCTGGCGGTCGCGCTGCTTGATCAGGCTGCGATTCACGTATCCATCTGGCTGTTCCCGATTGAGAAACTCCTTAAGGTTCGTGAAGCAGTAGGGCCATACACCGTAGTAGGAAAGGTAGAGGTTCTCGAAGTAAAGGTCCCAGTCATAAAACTCGTTGTATGGGTAGCCGGTGAGAAAGGTGCCTTCGACGCCGGGGATGTGGCGTAAGCCGTGTGCCTGGATGTCGGCATTCACGGCGCGGAGACGGTGGTTCAGTTCCGTCCAACTGCCGTCGCCGATATCGCGATAGAGCGTCTTTGCCGTAGCTGTGACGGGCGGTAGAATTGGCGCATCGCTGGGAGGCACTGCGGAAGGCACGACCGCTTGTGCAAGGCCGAGACGGCTGATGGATAAGTACCCAAGCAGAGAGGCGGAGCCAACGAGCATTTGTCGCCGGGCAATGCACATGGTGTGCTTCCTCAATGAGGCCTGCTCCAATCTTATGCGCCTCTCTTACCCCGACGTGAATCGCTCCCCACATTTGGTAGGTGGGGCAGTCGATTTTCCCGTTCCTGTGCCAGCAGACATTGCTGCCTCTGCTTCAGCGGCGGCGGCGTGTTCGACGAGTAAATTCGCCAAGTAGCGCGCGTGACGTGGCGAGAACACGAGTCGACCGACACCGCTCGCGTCAGGCTTCAAGTCTGGATGAATAATCACCACTTCGCCGGTGTCCACGGTCCTCGATACTTCCAATACCCCGGGACAATTAGTATCACTGCCAGCCGCCCCGGCCTTGAATCGGCGAAGGTTAAGATCGTAGCCCGGCCGGTGAATCTGACGGATGGCCTATCGGCCCTGATAACGGAAATGTCGGATCGCGGCTAGCCGTGAATTGACTGCAACCTAAAGCGGTCGAAGACTAACCTTGTCATTGGTGCAAAAGGTTTCGACGTCACTTGTCCGAAATGCCGTGCGAAGGGCTCCGCAATCCAGAGTTCGCGTCATCGGGCAGAAACTGCGGAAGCGCGAAGTCGCGAAAGAGACCGGGATCTAAGAATAGAGTGATCGCGGAAATTGCGTCGTTCTCAAGCGTGAGCACGTGAATGGAGTGCGCATTCCAGCGTTTGTCTGCGGCAGAGAATTCATAAATGGCAAAAGCCGGCTGTCCGTTGGCGGATGTGGGCACTAGGTGGAGGCCGCCGCAGGTCTTCCATGCCGCGGCAAAGAAAGTTCCGATGGTCTCGCGCCCCATAAACCACTGCAGCCACGGCGGCATGACGGCGGTTGCATCTTCCTTGAGTACAGCCACGAATCCGTCTACATCGTGCCCTTCCCAGGCCCGCAGATAACGGCTGAGGAGCTGTTGCTGTGCGGGAGTTGGCCGGGATTCAAGCGGGGGACGGCGGTCAGAGTAGCGCTCGGAGATCGACTCGCGCGCTCGCTGCAGTGCGCTATTGATGGATGCGGTCGAACTGCCGAGCAAAGTTGCGGCCTCACCTGATCCCCAGCCGAGGACATCGCAGAGCATGAGCGCAGCGCGCTGGCGCGGCGGCAACCGCTGAATGGCAGCGACAAATGCGAGCTCGACAGACTCCCGCCGAGAGTAGCGCACCTCGGGGTTCGGTGCGGTGTCGGCGAAGCCCTCGAGGTTCAGGTCCGGATACGGTTCGAGCCAGGGCACGTCAAGCGCAGGGCCGCCTTCGAGTTTCGGCGGCCCGGCAGGGCCAAGCTGGTCAGGCAGATATCGCCGCTGGTGTTTGCGGCTTTCGAGCGCATTGAGGCAGGCGTTGGTGGCGATCTTATAGAGCCAAGCGCGAAACGCTCCGCGCTCATCGGAGCTTCCGGCTTCGAAACTCGAGAAACTGCGCCAGGCACGCAGATAGGTCTCCTGCACAAGGTCGTCGGCTTCATGCAAAGAGCCCAGCATGCGGTAGCAATGCAATTTGATTTCGCGGCGGAACGGTTCGGCGAGCTGTTCGAATGCCTGGTCTAAATGCCCCTGGCATTCAGGCTTCAGGGCTTGCTCCGGACGGGATGGCTGCGCCGATGCCATTGCGATTGATATAAATTGTTCAGCGATCTTTTTCAAGGGTTTCATTATCGAGCCACGGCTTCGAGGCCTTTGCCGGAGATGAGGAACACGTCCCCCAGAGAGCGATCGGGCGCCCGGATCGTGATTCTGCGCGAGCACCCGCTCCACGGAAGATTTGCGGCCGTCTTCGCCGCGGCCTTCAGGCACGAAGATGAAGCATGGGCGGCGCGGTTCAGTGTCCGCCCGTTCCCAGGTCGTCCGAATATCCGGCCTGAACGCGGGGCCACTGGGCGATTGGACGTCCGCCCGGCCACTCCGGTTGCCAGGTGGGTGAGCCGCTTTTGGTACGTGTGATGGTGCAATGTTGCGGCCAGCCCGCCGGCGAGTCTTCCCACTTCTCCTGCCGTCCGTAGACGGTCAAATCGAGCAGGTGGTAGTTGTTATCCATCACCTCGGAGCCGCGCGCCGTCGTCCAATACGTCTCGAAGACTTTTGATCCACGGCGCAGGTAGCAGACGATGTGCATCCTGCCCACGCGGCGTCCAACCAGAAGGGCATCGAGCGATTCCCGGGGGGCTGAATACCAACGCATCTGCCAGCCCATGAAGTCGCGGTACGGCGCGCTCTCTTCGTAGGGACCCTGGCAAAACGTGGCGTAGGTGACGTCGCGAGAGTGAATATAGGAAAGCTCGCGGACCTGCGATGTAACCCAGGTGCATCCCTCGCACTGCTCCGGCGCAGGATGGCCGGCGTGCCACATGAAGTAGTAGGCGATGAGTTGGCGTCGTCCCTCAAACGTATCGAGAAGCGTCACTGGGCCTTCTGGGCCAATCAGCGTTGTAGCGCCATCGACTTCGACCATGGGGAGGCGCCGACGGGCTGCCGCAATGGCGTCGCCTTCGTGAGTGTGCGCCTTTTCTCGAACCCGGAGTGCGTCCAACTCGACTTGAAAAATTGCGCGATCGACGATCTCGGGCGCTCCTGGTTCATCTTTCATGAAGTCAGTCACCGATCTCTCCTTCGCTGCGCGGGCTTGTCCCTGAGATGCCGCGCTCACTCGCAGCCGCACGCTTTCGCCTCTGCCACGCGCCTTCTGACAGCGGCTCCTGCAGGGTCGGTGGTGATATCGAGCCACAGAGGGTCAGGCGAGGTTTCGTTGTAATTGTCGTGCCAGTTCCACCACTTGTACGGTTGGGTCTGCGGGTAGCCCTCCGGCGAATCCTCCCACGTCTCCTGGCGGCCCAGCGCCGTCATATCGAGGTAGCTCCAAGTGGTCCCCATCGCCTCGTCGCCGCGGCTATTGATGAAGTACGTGCGGAACACTTTGTCTCCGTCGCGGATAAATGCATTGTGCCCGTGCCACTGGTCCACACCGAAGTCCACGTCGAAGGTGTCGGTCATGGTGTACCAGGGCATCTCCCAGCCCATGCGCGCTTTTAACCGCGCGATGTCCGCTTGCGGCGCGCGCGAGGCCCACGCCAGCGTGGTGTCGCGAGCGTTCAAATGGGCCAGGTGAGAAACCTGATCCGCGCCCAACGAGCAGCCGCGGCACGCATGCTCCGGCCAGCCGAACACGCCGGGCTCAAAGAAGGCGCGGTAGACGATCAACTGACGGCGGCCCTCAAACAAATCCACGAGGCTTACCCTTCCCGTGGGTCCATCGAACTCGTATTTCTTCTCCACCGCCATCCACGGCATGCGCCGGCGTTCGGCGGCCAGCGCGTCACGGGAGTGCATCAGGGCCTTTTCTTTTACAAGCAGTTGTTGCCGCCGAGCTTCCCACTCCTGTTGCGACACGATTTGGGGCGTTTCCATCTCCAGATGCTCCTTTCCGTTTTGCTTTTCATGCTCTTTGTTCGTTGCCATCTTATCTCTCCTTCATTTCCTGACCGGGACGATTGGCGGCGAAGAATTTCCTGAGCTTGCCGGCGAAAACCGCCAGGACTCCTCCCGTGGATCCGGCTCCGGCGACCATTATCGCTGCGTTCGCGATGCATACCGGGCACATATGTCCCTCCTTTCTTCGAGTTCCTATTTCCAACGTTTGACGCTGCGATAGCAGATTTTGCCGCCCATCGCTACACCTTTTCCAGAATCTCCTTCGGGTTGGGCGAGCCCTTGCCGGCTGCGATCAGGCTCTTCAAACTGCCGCGGATGTATCTGCCCCAGGCGTCGGAACAGACGTTGTAGCACTCGTAAGCAGGGACAAGGCCCTCATGCGTGAAGTGGATCTCGGTCTTGTCGCCCTTTTTCGCGATATCGAAGACAACCTTGGTGCCCTTCCACTCGGTCTTGTCCTCGGTGAAGCTGAAGTAGTTGTCAGTGACGAGCCAGGCGACTCGCTTCCCGGCCACCAACTCGACAAGCTTCATGGTGCATGTGTGGAGGTTCTGGTAGTGATACCTGAACTCGTCGCCGACCTTGGCGGTGCTGCCTTCGATTTCTTCCGACCACCAGCCGCGAACGTTGCGGATAGCCTCGAATGCTTCTTTCGGCGATCGGTCGACCGAAATGGTTGCGGTGTAGTTTTGATGCGACATGATTCCTCCCTTGTATCGAAGGTTGAGATTTTGAAGATCCGGTGGAGCGATCGGCCCTATGCCTGCCGATACGCGCGTCAGTGGTTTCTTTGCTTCCTACACGAACACGTCAGGCTGGTTTTTGCCCGTTGTGATCAGCTTGCGCAGATTGCCGCCGACCAGCGCGCCCCAGGCGCCGGAGCAGCCGCCGTAGCACTCGAATGCGGGAACCAGGCCCACATGCGTGAAGCGAAGCCCGGTCTTGCCGCCCTTTCTGGCCATTTCAAAGACAATGTCGGTCCCAATCCATTCGGTCTTGTCTTTGACAAAGGTCAGTTCGGCGTCCGTAACATGCCACACCACTTTCTTGCCGGGAACGAATTCCGTGACTTCCTGCGTGGTCTTGTGCATGTCCTTGTAGCGGTAGGTAAATTCGGCCCCGGGCTTGTTGGTTTCGCCTGTGACTTCTCCCGACCTCCAACCGCGTACGTTGTTGATGGCTGCGAAGACCTGTTCGGGAGTCTGCTCAACTGTGAACGAAGTTGTGAAACCGTCCTTCTTCATGATCCGTACCTCCATCCGCTCATTTTGTTGACTGTCGGCATTGCGTGGCGCGCAGCGCTCCTACAGGGCGATCGCACTTTGCGGCACGAAGCCTGCGTACTGGCGCTCGAACTCCTTGGCGACGCCGGTGCGCCAGCCCAGGGCGATGGACTGCGACAAGGAGTCGGGGAAGATGTCCTCTTCGCCGTTGTCTAGTCCGTCGAAGATACCCTGCGCGACGGACTCGGGGCAAGCTTTCGGGATCTCGAATCCGCGCGTCATGTCGGTGTCGACGGGGCCCAGGAAGACGCCGTGGACTTTCACGCCCTCACTTGCCAGCAGCGCCCTCAGGGACTGTGTCATGCTCAACGCGGCGGCCTTCGAAATCGAGTAGCTGGGGGTGAGCGGCAACGGGGCGAGCGCCAAAAGCGACAGGTTGTTGACGATGGCGCCTTTGGAGCGCTTAAGCATCGGCAGAAACGCCCGCGAAACCTTGTACATGCCAAAGAAATTGACAGCGAAAGTTTGCTCGATGACGGCCGGATCGCTCAAATCGTCATACGGGGCGATTCCAGAGTTGTTAATGAGGACGTCGAGGCTGCCGACCTGGCGGACTGCCTGTTCGATCTGCTCAGCGTTGGTCACATCGAGCGTCAGCGGCGTTACACGCTCGTCTGTAATATCGAGTGTTCCACGCGTTCCTGCATGCACTCTCTTCGCCCCGCGCCGCAGCGCTTCTTGGACGAGTGCATGGCCGATGCCGCGATTCGCGCCGGTAATCAAGACTGTTTTTTGTGCGATGTTCATGATGATCTCCTTTTGGGACCGTCCTTGGTCGGCCCGATCTTGCCTCTCTACTGGTAAAACCGACGGGGGCGCCAAAACTCATCGGTGCCTGGAAACTTATTTTTGGGGGGCCGAATTGCTCTTGTGTGAATCGTGCACTAGCCCTCCGCTGAGGGCGGAGGTGGTACGCGAAGGAAAATCAACGGAGATTCTGCTTTGAGCGCCTTGCGGCGCGGGGCCTGGTCAACTAAGCTTTCAGCGCTCTGGTCTGGTCCCGGGGATGATAGGGCACCGGCTTCCCAATCTCTCGCGCCGGTCTCGACAAATGCAACTTATCAGTTCTTCAATCCACGCGCAACTGGGAACACTCATGTGCCTTGGTCCCGCTAACTGTCCTCGCGTGTTTTTGCCGGAAAGTGCACGTCTGCACTCACCACCTTGCTATACCGCTTTGCCCAGCGGCACATGCCTCGAAGTGGCGCGATGATCGTATCTCCCGTTTTGGTGAGGGAGTACTCGACGGCGACATTCTTTGATCTCGTTACGCGCCTGTTGATTAATCCAGCCGACTCGAGATTGCGAAGAGTTCTGGTGAGCATACGCTGGGAGACGCTTCCGAGATAGCGGCGCAATTCCCCATGTCGATGAGGCCTCTCCTTGAGCGAAAACAAGATTTTGGGCGTCCATCTGCCGATAAAAATCGGCGTGGGAATCTTCGATTCATGCATCGTATTCATGTTTGTACTTGATCGACCCCCATTTCTTACCTCTCTACCGGGTAAAACCGGCGGGGGCGCCGAAACTCATCGCTGCCCGGCAGATTTTTTCTATTCCGAGTGGATTCCCTGCGCGATAATTACCGTATTTACTGTGGCTTAAAGAAGATCCATATCGGTTTGTGAATCAGATCGACCGTAAAGCTGCAGCCAATATACAAACGGCCACCTGAATTCGCCTTGAATAGCGCTGACGCTCAATCAGTGCATCATCCGCAAATGCGCTAATCGAAGAGCGGATTGATCCGGAGAAGTCCGCAAAGTGTTTACGAATCCAATCCACCTGGCCGTAAAACCGGCTACCGAGAGAAGTGAATTCCAAAGCTGTGCATGGGTTGGAAACCATGTGGGCGCGTAGCCGACTTTACAGACAAGTGGATCATTGACCTCCTCAGTGACAAGACACCGCCAGGCCCAAAACCATGCGCGGCTGTTGCTCAACTTGTTAGTGACGAGTGGCCGGTGGCTCAGGCGTTATCGGCGATTCGAGCATTCTTGTAGCGGAGTTGCTCTATGAAGCAGCTTCCTTGCTCAGGTCAAAGGCACAATTCTCCGTGCCCGGTTGCCGGCTGGCCGGATAAGGGAAATCGCTATTACTTTGGCGCGGCAGGCGGCAGGCTCGATGGTTCTGGTGCGTCTCTTTCCACTAGAAGAATCCTGCTCACCTTGTTGCGATCGATTTGTTGCAGTGTTCCGCCCACGCGGACCACAACCTCCATTCCCGCAATCGAATCCAGATCGCCGTTCAACACCGTTCCATCGCGCAACTCAATTGTGTCGAATTGCGCGGCGCCCAGTTCATAGCTAACGCTTCCTCCCGATACATCATTCGGGCCGATTTCCAATGGGAATTCTCCGGAGCGGAAGCCGTCTTTACTGAAGGAGAGCCTGTGCTTGCCAGGCCCTATACTGATGAGCCTGGGTGTCGTCCCTGCCTCCACGTCGTCAACCTTCAGCAGCGCTCCCTGAGGGACTGAATTAATGGTAAGAGAGACCTTCTTGGCGGCGTCGGAATCGGCCGCAATTGACAACGTTGCCGGAGAGCCTGACGTCATGATCGTGACTTGAAACTTCACTGTCTCCCCAGGACCGATGTTGCTTACTTCCATCGAAGCGTCCCCAATGCGGATCTGTTTCCTGTCAAAAACGTAGAGCGTAAATCGCTCGTGTGGGATTAGTTGAGAGGACAGGTTCTTTGCTGTCGTGTCAGTCGCGAATGGGCGCTGGCTGCCCACCGAGCCGCCAAGGTCGCGGAACTTGCTGAAGGTAAACTGCAAAACCGGTGTACCTGCACTGGGCCACATGATCACTTGTTGCGGTTCTGCAGCGAAACAACTGAACACAAGCAGAAGGAAAGCGAAGAAAAGTCCCACTGACCGCTTGAGCATAGACTCCTCCGAAATCGAATTTATCCGGAATTTCCATTCTGCCTCCCGGCTGCCGACCAATATACCACCAGGTAGAGTTCTGATTGCATGGTTGACGATACTTGCCCAACGTGACTAGGATCACGTTGCTTCCGAATTGCCGGTGATTTGGGCACAACGCTCGGCCTCGCTGCTTGCCCTCTTGGGAATATAATTGCGACGCTCCCGGCTCGAACCCATAAAGGACCTGTTAAAGTTCTCGTCGTCGACCACGTAGAGCGGCCGACGGAAAGCTAGCGATCGCCGAAGGACGGTTGAAACCAGAACTAAATATCTGCTGGCGAGCCAAGCGAACATTAATTTGCAAATTTCGTGAGTTAACACTCATCAATTTCATCTAAAATCCGTCACATAGTTTAGATATAGGATCGCAAGCCAGCCTGCCGACTTGCATTGGACAGAAAGGATGCCAATGCCATGGTGACGGATCAGCCCAGAACAATTTTCTCCGCACTGCGACACTCGGTTGCAGCGGGATTCCATGGGAAATTATTCCTGCCCGTCTTCGTGCCAGCCCTTTTCCTTCTTCAGCTGGTTCCCGCGTTGCAAGCGCAAACTGTATTCTTCGGCGGCAACCTCGGCTCGGTCAACGTAGGCGGCACCCTTTCAACCCCGGCTTCTATCACCTTCATGTTCAAAACGGGGGCTACGCTTGGCTCAGTGGCGGTGCTCACCCAGGGCGTGCCCCAGCTCGACTTCACCGACGCCCAAACCGGAACCTGCGCGGCCAACACGGCATACGCTGCCAACGCCACCTGCACGGTGAATGTAAACTTCGCTCCGCAACATCCCGGCGCGCGTTATGGCGCCGTTGAGCTCCTCGATGCTTCTGGCAATCTGCTTTCCACCGGATACATCCAGGGCACAGGCATCGGTCCTCAGGTTACGTTTGCGGTCGAGTCGCAGGGCAACTTTGTTCCTGCCTCGCCGGCGAGCCTGGGCAGCGGCTTCGGCAGCTATCTTCATGGAGCGGCGCTGGACGGCACCGGCGATGTCTTTGTCGCGGACTCCCTGCACAATGCGGTGAAAGAGATCCTTGCCGCGGGCGGCTACACCACGGTCAACTCCGTGGGCAGTGGATTCATTCAGCCCAACGACGTGGCGGTGGATGGAGCCGGAAACGTTTTTGTCGCGGATTCCAATAACTTCGCGGTCAAGGAGATTCTTGCCGTGGGCGGCTACACCACGGTCAACACTCTGGTGAGCAAAGCCAGCGGATATGGCGCACCCACCTGCGTGGCGGTGGATGGAGCCGGCAATGTTTTCGCGGGGTTTGTGTGGAATGGTGCGATCTATGAATTCCTCGCGTCGAGCGGCTATACCACTGCCAACACACTGGGGCAGGGAGTCATCAGCGACCCCTATGGCGTGGCAGTCGATGGAGCCGACAATGTCTTTGTCGCGGATGCCAATAACAACGCGGTGTACGAGATTGTCGCGGCAAGCAGCTATAAAACGGTCAATACGCTTGGCAGCGGATTCTCCTCGCCCGAGCGCGTGACAGTGGACGCCGCCGGAGATGTATTCGTCCTGGACGACGTGATAAGCGAGATGCTGGCTGTCAACGGCACTGTTCCCGCCCAAAACCCCACGATCATCTCTCTGGGCTGGGCAATCGGTGGCATTGCGGTCGATGGCAGCGGCAACGTTTTTCTTTCCGACGTGGGCCCCTACACTTACAGCCAGGTCTTCAAATACGATTACGCCGACGCCCCAATTCTCAACTTCGATGCCACGTTGGTAGGCTCAACCAGCCCTGACAGCCCGCAGACCGTCGCGCTAATCAATGACGGAAACGCGCCGCTCGAATGGCCGAGTCCCGGTCCCACCATTTCCAGCAACTTCACATGGAATTGGAGCGCTCCATCTTCCTGCCCGTACCTTGGGAACACCAGCCTCAGCACGTTAATCGGTCCGGGTTCCTTCTGCGACTTGCCCATCAGCTTCACCCCGGTTGAAGCTGGCACGCTCAGCGGCCAACTGGTCATCACCGATGACGCCTTGCATGTTTTCGACACAACCCAGACCATTGAGTTGAACGGCACCGCTGCGGCCGCAACGTCAGTGCCTACAACTACGAAGGTCACTTCTTCCGTGAACCCCTACAACCCGACCCTGGGCGTGCCAGTGATCTTCACGGCGACGGTAACGGCGGCCAGCGGCGCCACCGTGCCCACCGGAACCGTGCAGCTCAGCGTGAATGGCGTTTCGGTTGGCTCTCCGGTGCCGCTCAGCGGCGGTGTCGCCACTTTCGCCGACAGCACACTCATGGGATGCTCGGCAAGCATCACTGCGGCTTACACGCCGAGCGGCGTCTTCGCGCCCAGCATATCGCCGGCGCTGATCGAGGGCATCGTCTGTGTTTTTCCCGTACTGCCCGCATCCGGCTTCTCGATCAATGGAACAGCGGTGACGGTTACCGCCGGAGCGACGACGGGAAACACCACGACCATTACCATCACTCCCGTTGGCGGATTCACCGGCAATGTAGCGCTTTCGGCCGCAGTGACCTCCGGTCCCAATGACGCCGTGCTCCCGCCCACGTTCAGCTTCGGTTCGACCAGCCCGGTGAACATTACCGGCAGCGGAGCGGGCACGGCAACATTGACGATCGCCACCAGCGCCGAGGGCGGATGTGCCGCGATGAATGGGAGCGGGCAAAAGGCGCCGTGGTACGTGCCGGGCGGCGCAGCCCTGGCGGTGTTGATGCTGTTTGGCGTGCCGCGGAAGCGCCGCTGGCGGGCATGGCTCGGCTTGATGCTCTTGCTCGTTTGCCTGGGCAGCGGCGTATTGGCCTGCAATGCTCCTAAGTTGACCGCGCACTGCAATGCAATCACTCCGCCCACTACATCGGGAACTTACATCATCACGGTAACTGGCACGTCCGGGTCCACGACGGCTTCGGGCCAGGTGACACTGAACGTGCAATAATGGCGGACGCTTCAGTTCGCGAGACGGGGAAGCCCTCTTGACTCTCAGCTAACCTTTCTGGAAATCAGCGTCAACCGGCTGGCAAGATTCGTCCTCGAAGACGCCGCAGGATTGAACAATCTTCTGAACCACTATCGGTTGATTGTTTATCAGCGTTGTTGTGATGTTTCAGAAGGTATAGGTTTTGAAACGGCTCTTTTCGTCCAAAATTACCTTTCGTTTTCAGTGAGATAGACGGCACAATTTGCGAGGGTTTTACAAACGGAAATGGCAGCTATTCCAGGGTCGTGGCCGTTTCAAAAGGCTGTGGCGGCCGATCGATTTTCACCACCCCTTTTGAAACATGACCTCTGAGGATGCTGCCAGAGTTTGAATTCCGGGAGTATCACCGGCTACCGCGCCAGTCCTCGACCCGACCGGCCAGTATTTACAAATCCAATCCACCTGGACGTAAAACCGGCTACCGAGAGAAGTGAATTCCAAAGCTGTGCATGGGTTGGAAACCATGTGGACGCGTAGCCGACTACTCGTCCACGTGGAATGTGGCGGTCGTCCTTATTGGCGGGCGTACAGAGCGAAGCCAATGATTGCGCCCAAGAGGAAAAGCGCTGCAGATGCATAGATCAATCCCATGGGACCATCGAAGTGGCGAGGGACGCCAAAGATAGCGAAAACTACGAAGCGTTCAGGCGAGGAGATGACCGCCTTGCTTATTCCGGCAACGAGCCGGCGATCACTTGTAATGGGCCGCTAGTCTTCGCCCTCGCGGCTAAACTTAGCCAGCGGCAAAAAATCGCAACCACTCGCTTGAAAGAGAAGGAGAGAATTAGCCATGAAGAAAAACCCAAACTCCCACGAACACATTCTGCGACTCTTGTCCTTATCCATCTTCGTTGCCTGCTTCCCATTTCTTGCTGCACGGGCGAACGGTCAGCCCGGAGTTTCGGCACCGCTTCAAATTGGTGGAGAGGCCCCGGTCACTCTCCATCGCGCAGCGACGAGCCACGGCACAAAGCCCGAGTTTCTCTCTCTCACCTTCCTACCCGGCCTCGGCATGAACGTCTTTCAGATCACCGCCAACATCCCGAGCAAGGGAGAGATCTCCCTCCTTGCCTCACCCACGCTCGAAGAGCTGGTCAGCCGCCTCAATGACGCAGCCGGAAGGTCCAGCGGCTTCGGTGCGAGTTTTGGCACAGCCTTTCTGATTCCCTTTCCCAACCGAATCTTCGGGCAGCGATCCGCCGACGGATCCTCCGTCATCACGGAGTGGCATGGGCATGCACTCGCACTTCCTGCAAATCCACAGGTCCGAGCTCCTTCGGCGCCGCCTTCGCAAACGGGCGTCGTCATGCACGGCCTGATCTCCAATGATCAAGCGCAAGATGTGCACATCGAAAAAACAGTCGACGGTCAGACCGCGTCGGCTGTCATCCATGCTGGCAGTTTCGATGGCATCTGGCTCTCCGAAACCGATCTGCATTTCACATTTGCACTCACAGGCGATGTGATCGACGAGAAGGTCACAGCGAGGAACATCGGTCACGAAGATGAGCCCATCGCCATCGGCGCACACCCTTACTTCACCATTCCCAGCCAGGACCGCGCCCAGGCGCAGATTCATATTCCTGCCGAGACGATGGCGGTCATCACCAGCTATCAGGAGGAGCGCCCGACGGGAGCGCTCAAGCCTGTGGGCAGAACTCTCTACGACTATCGGGCTCCGGATGGGGTCGCGCTTGACGATCGCGCGCTCGACGACAACTTCTCTCACCTGCAGCGATCTAACGGCGTTGTGGACGTGAGACTGACCGATCCCGAGGCCCACTACGGCATCACTGTTGAAGGAGTATCCCCCGCGATCAAGACGGTGCAGGTGTACTCGCCTCAGGGTAAGAACTTTGTCGCGGTGGAAGACCAGTTCAACTTTGTCGATCCGTTTGGCAAGGAATGGAACGGGATGGACACAGGCATGGTCACGCTGCATCCTGGCCAATCAACCACCTGGGAGATTCGCCTGCGTCTGTTTATCCCTCGCGCTAAGCCAAACTAGCCGACGCAACTTCGACGGGCACTCCGATCATTGCGCGGGAGTGTGCCTTCTCATGCGAATTGGCAGCGACACAGCTCTCGAGAGCCAGGAAAGAATTGCACAGCATTACATCGGCGCCTCTATCTCGCTCGCGGGCGTCCGGCTCGACTCATCACTGTCGCTAGCCGATTGAAACTAGAGCCTGTTATAAA
>Ga0187851_10000554_pt1 | contig 37996 bp, 29 predicted proteins | sample June2016WEW_6_10_FD_132997 | JGI IMG/M metagenome (GOLD analysis project Ga0187851, IMG submission 132997) | Peatland microbial communities from SPRUCE experiment site at the Marcell Experimental Forest, Minnesota, USA - June2016WEW_6_10 | ecosystem: Environmental > Terrestrial > Soil >...
ACCCCTTCCCGCGCTGCGGGACCGGGGGGACGACGCCGCGCTGCTCGCGCGCTCGCTCCTGCAGCGGTACTCGGCCGAGAACGGAAAGGCCAACCTCGTCTTTGGCGCCGACGCCCTGCACGCCATCCGCAGGTATTCATGGCCTGGAAACGTCCGCGAGCTGCAGAACAGGGTGAAGCGCGCCGTGATCATGAGCGGGGGCAAGCGCGTCACGGCCCAGGACCTGGAGCTGGAGGGGGACTCGAGTGTATCCAAGGCGGCCACGCTCAAGGAGGCGCGCGAGTCGCTTGAGAAGGAGATGATCCAGGACGCGCTGCGCAAGCACTCGGGGAAGATCACGGCGGCCGCGGCCGACCTTGGGATCAGCCGCCCCACCTTCTATGAGCTGATGGAAAAGCTTGGCGTACAAAAGCCCGAATGAAAGAATGCAGTCACTCCAAATACCATGAAAACTTCCCCTGCCTCAACGGTCCTTCTGCCGGTTCCATCCACCCTCCGTCGGCTTGTGCTGGGCGTGCCGAGGGCGGCATTGGGCGCGCTTGCGTTCGCGGCGATGGCCGCCTTCACGGGCTGCGAGAATCCAACTGCGGTGCCTTCGGGCATGGAGGAGCAGCACGCCGAGCTCACGCTGCGCGAGGGCGACGTGGTCAAGGTCTCCTTCCCCGGGGCGCCAAACCTGGACGTCGCTCCCCAGCCGATAAGGAGGGACGGCAAGATCACCCTGCCGATCGTCGGCGAAATCTCCGCCGTGGGGCTGACCCCGATCGCTTTGCAGGATCAGCTGGTGAAGCAGCTCGCCGATCAGCTCCAGTCAAAGGAGGTGCTCGTCACGGTCGTCTCCTCGTCCTTCTCGATTTTCGTCGACGGCATGGTCATGCGCCCAGGCAAGATAGTCGCAGACCACCCGATGACCATCCTGGAGGCAGTGATGGAGGCCGGGGGATTCGACTACAGCAAGGCCGACACCGCAAAGATCATGGTGATCCGGCACAAGACCGGATCCAAGGGTTACGATTACATCACCGTGGACCTCAAGCAGGTGCTCGACGGCAAGAAGACCGACCTGTTCTACCTGGCCCCTGACGACGTGATTCACGTTCCGCAGAAATTCTCCTGGTTCTAAGCGCCCCGCCGCCCTGGCGTTCGTCCGTCCGCGGCTCGATTCCTTGATCGGGGGATCGACGAGCCGCGTTGCCCTCGCGCATCGGCCCTTGCGTTTTCCACTAACGCATAGGGGCCGAGGCGGTCCAGCCTCGCAGGTGCGGGGCGCCATTGGGCATTCTCAGGAGCGGGTGGACAATCCGGTATGGTCACCGCGGGCGCCAGGCTGAACGCCAAGGCCGGCAAGGTGACGCTCGGAAATGCCGAGGTCTCGCCGAACAGGCCGGCCCCCCTTGGCGACGGCCCCCGCTGAGCGGTGCCAGCGCCGCAAGGTCGGCGCCAAGGAGGCCCTGGTGGGGACGCAGCCGGCAGGCGTTGTCCTCGGACCGGCGGGTGGAAGACGCCCAAAGGTGGTCCTGGGGGAACGCGCGTTGGTGAACCCGAGCGCACGCCACCAGGGGGGGCCACCTGGGGGGAGCTCCTAACCGCCTCACCCTCCCCTCCCGCGACATATTCAAGTCTCCCACAGCCCGGCGGTCTGCGTTCCGCAGGGCAGCTCAACCCAAGCGCGATTTCGGGTGCTTCGTCCGAAGCATCTTCGCCGGGGACAAAACGCACGAAGCTTGACGGATGCCTCCGGGAGCCGAGCTGCCGCCTAAGCTGGTGCGTCTCGTCATTCGCCCGGAACGGATTCACCGCCCATGTTCCATCTGCAAACGCGGAGCGGCCACGGAGGCGTTCGCCTTCCGTGGCCGCTCGGTCACTAAAAACCCAGCGATCCTTGCGGATTAGCAGGTGCCCTGCAGCCTCCGACGGAGCGCGACCAGGCCAACCAGGCCGAGGCCGAGCAGGAGGATTGTGGAGCTGATATCCGGGGCGCCGCCGCCTACTCCACCCGTCAATGAACCGCCATCGTTAATCCCGAACTCGCCGATCGCGAAGCCCGTGGGATCCGAGCAGGTAACCTTGATAGAGGTCAGGAAGTCCGACGAATCGGTCTCGTAAAAGCCGACGGCTGACGATCCATAATAGCCGTTGATGACCGTCGAGACGGACACGCCCGAGGAATCGATGGCCGACATGGTGAAGTTCAAAAACTGGTTCGGCTCCTCATAGAAGTCCACCGCCTGGGTTCCGGGTCCCAGTGTGATCGTGACGGTGTCCGAGAAGCTCGGGCTTGACGTGTCGTCGACGACATAGATGTTGCCCGTGTAGCTCTGGCCCCAAGTGGCCCAATAGGGCTCCGCGCCGCCTGCGGAACCGCCAACTTCCGTGGCTTGATGGGCTCCGGTGATTGAGCCCGGGTCAAACGCCACCATTGAGTAACCGCCGAGGGTCGCCGGGGGAAGGCCGGTGCCGAGGTTGACCGCGGTTGGCTGCGCGGACGCCGTATGCAGGGCAAGGGCGACCGACGCGACTGACAGGATTCCTAACTTAGCGTATAGGTTCATGGTCTTATCTATTGAGCTGGGTTGATGGTGAAAGGGACGGGGAATGGAGCAGGGATGGGGGAATCTAGATTCGGATTCAGCTATTCTGGGGTCGGAAATAGCCGTAATCATGCCAATCAACGGCTAGTCCTATTAACATACTTTTATTCAATACATTATGTAGCTGATTTTGTTTGGCGCCCCTTGGAAGCCGAAATCCAAGGGTTCCCATCTGTAAAGCTTTCCAGCATTTTTCTTCTACGGCGCACGGAATATTATACATTATATTATCATACATGATGTTACGATATACATCCTATTTGTCAGATTTCCAGACATTCGCCGCACCGAACCTCGGAAGTGGTTGGGGCTGGATGGACTGAGCCCAAGCGGCACGGATTGGAGCAATCCCAAGGGGAGAGCCTCGCTGTCCCCTGACCCCGTTACCGAGCTCGGGTAGTCTCGACGGCTGGCAAACGAGGCGATGGGCCAATGCCCCGCAGGCTAGACTATCCCTGGCCTGTGATCAGGTTCACGGCACACGCAATCAATCTGCATCTCCTCATCTTATCGGCTGTGACCGAAGCGCCGGACCCCTGACATTCCCCTTGAGCTCGTCGAGCGTGCTTTTCGCATCGTCCGCTTCCTGGTCGGTGAGACCGGCCTTCAGGGCGCGTTGAAGCTCGGCGATGCTATCGCTGGTTTCCTTGAGTTTGTAATGGGACATTCCAAGGTAATATAGGGTCTCCCCGTCGTCGCCCTGTCCCAGCATGCTCGCTTGGAGTATCTTGGCGGCGCCGGCATAGTCGCCTCGCCGGAAAAGCAGGGCCCCTATCGTCTTCGCGATCTCGCGATCGTCGGGGAAGGCCTCGCGGGCCTTGACCGCGAGGTCATAGGCCTTCTGGTCGTCGCCCAGGCGATCGGCGTAGAGCAGGGCCAGCTGGCGGGTGGCCGTCGCAAAAAACGGATCCGCTGCGAGGATCTTCTCATAGACTTGCCTGGCTCCCGGGTAGTCACCCTGCTGCTCGAGGGCGAGCGCCGAGACCATCATGGCAGGAACGTAGTCGGGATCCGCGCTGAGGATCTTCTGGGCATCCGGGAGCGCCGCCTTGGCCTGGACCGGGCTCTTTGCGGCGGCGATCATCGATGCCAATTGCTGTGCCTGGTCGCGCTGGGCGAACGCGGCGCCGTCCCTCGGCAGGCGTTGCAGGGCCGCCTCCGCGTCCGCCGCCCGTCCGATGCTGTAGAAGCCCCGGGCGAGCTCGAACACCATCTCGGGCTGTTCCGGGAGGTCGCGCGACGCCTGCTGGAGCAGGTCCAGCGACCATTTGTAGTCGCCGGTCCGGTAGAGCAGGCGGCCCAAGGTCTGGGAGATGTGCGCGTCGTTCGGCGCCAATTCGTGGGCGCTCTTGGCTAGATTCCGGGCCTTGGCCGGATCCTTAAGGGGGCCGGAATAGAGCTGCGCCAGCTCCATCATGATCCGGGGGTTCCGCGGGCTGAGCTTTAGCGCCGATTCGAAGTGCGCGGCAGACTCGCTCGCCGACCCGCTGCGCGCCTCGATCGCGGCCAGCCGGTCCAGCAGCACCGGGTCGTTGGAATCCGCGCGCGCCCGGCTTTCCAGATCCGCCAGAACGGTCCGGTCCGCCGTCGCCCCGTCCAGGTCCAGCAGGGCCAGGTGTCGGCGCGCCTCCTCCTTCTCAGGAAAATCGGTGCCGGCTGCGACTGCGCGTTGCAACGCCAGCCGGGCCGGCTCCTCCTCGCCCAGCATGTAGTGCGCCATCCCAATATGATACTGAAAGCCGGGGTACTCCGGCTGCTGCTCCGCGCTCTCCTCAAAGAGCGCGAGGGCGTTGTGGTAGTCGCCCCGCCTCAGAGTGACCCAGCCCAGCGTGTCGGCGACGGCCGGGTCGCCGGGCGCGAGATCCCGGGCTCGTTTCGCGGTCTCGTAAGCAAGGTCCAGCTGGCCGAGGTTCTCGCAGTAAAGGCGGGCCAGGTTATTGAGCGCAGTAACGGATTTCGGATCGACGGCGAGCAGACTCTGATACGCGTCGCGGGCAGACTCGTATTGTTTCAGCGCTATGTGGATTTGCGCGATCAGTATCATCGCGGTCTCGCTCTTTGTCTTGGCCGCGAGCGCCGTGAGCTCGTCCAGGGCTTGCTTGCTCTGGTTCGACGCCATGAAGGTCCGCGCCAATAGCACATAGGCGACGGAAAGCTTGGGATCCAGGTCGATCGCCTTGCGCAGGGCGGATTCCGCCCCGGCCGGATCCTGCTGCGCCAGGCAGATTCTCGCGCGGAAGACCCAGGGGCCCGCGGCCTTGGGGTTCTTCCGGATCATCTCCTCGACGCCGACCGTCGCCGCCGCGTACCGCTTTTCAACCAGGTCCATGTTCAATAGCTCCTCCAGGGCCGGCGCATAGCCGGGTCGAATCTCGACCGCCTTCTCGAATGATGCGCGGGCCTCCGACAGCCGGTTCTGCTGGCCCAGGACGATCCCCATAAGCAAGGCGGGTTCGGGATTCTCCGGAAAAATCGCCGCCATGCGGCGGTAGACCGCCAAGGCCTGATCGGGATTCTTCTCGGCAAGGTAGGCCTTTGCCAGAGTCAGATAGGCCGAGCCCACCCGCGGCTGCTTGTCGAGCAATGCAGACAGGGAGGCGATGGCTGCGCCGGGGTTGCCCGTGCGCATATTGAGCTCGGCCAGGAGCATGGTCGCCTGATCGAAGCCGGGTTGAAGGGTCAGCGCCTGGTCCAGACGGTCTTTCGCGCGGGTCATGTCCCCTTGGCGAACGTAGGCCAGCGCCAGCTGATACTTGACCTGGGCGGAGTGCCTATAGATGCCGTCCATGTTTTGAAGCACCGAGATCGATCCTGCGGGATCGCCCTGGGCCAGCTTCAAGGTCCCCCGCTGCAGGAGGGCGTCGTAATTCGCCGGGTCGCGCGCCAGGACCTTCGCTGCGGCGGCGGCGCAGTCGTCGTACCTCTTCTCGTCGAAGGCCCGGTGCATCGCCGCGACCGAGCCCGGGATGTAGTCGGGAGCGCCCCGTGTGATCTCGTCGAGGGCCTTCTTTGCCTGGTCGACGGCCCCGGTTCGGAACTCGAACTCCACGTACTTCAGTCGCGCGGCCGACCGCAGCGGCGCGCATTCGGCGGCGCTCTTGTAGGCTTCCTCGGCATGCTTGACGTCATGGCGAAGCAGGAAGAGGTCGCCCAGCCCCACATAGGCGCCGCTGGACTTGGGGTCGAGCGCCAGGGCCTTCCTGAACTCGCTCTCCGATCCGGCGAGATCCCGTTCCCTGCCGTCCAGCTCTCCCAGTGCCAAATGATACCCGGGGCGGTCCTGGTCCTTTTGGCGAAGCTTCTCGACGAACAGCCTGGCGTCATCGAGTTCCTTCGGCGTCCGGGAGGCCGCGGCCACAATGAGCAGCGCGTCCTCGTTTCCCGGCTCGATTTCCAGCACCTTCCTTGCCGCGGTATCCGCCTCCCGCAAGGAGCCTGCGGCGAGGTAGGTCATCGCGAGCTTTGTCTGCGCATCGGCGTTCTTCGGATCGAGTTCGACGGCCTTGCGGAGGTAGGCAAAGGCATCGCGAACCCGGCCCTCGTTGAAGAAGAGGACGCCCAATTGGCGGATCGCCACGGGGTCCAAGGGGACCTTCTGAAGCGCGGAGCGATATTCGATCTCGGCCTTGTCGTACTGCCCGGCGTCGAAATCCTTGTTGGCGAGCGAGATGAAGTGGTTCTTGCGCGCCTCCTTGGAGCAGCCGGCGCCCGCGAGGAACACGAGAGCGATAATCGGGAACGCGGGCAGCAAGGATCGTCGTATTGTCATATCGGTTTCTCAGTTGAAATTCTGCCGGGCGCGCTGGGCTCCGACCGTTGAAGTGCGATCAACAGGAGGTAAAGGGGGATCAGGGACAAAGCGAAAAAGATCGGCCCGCCGTGCCGGTGGATGTACGAGTCGATCATCTCCGGGCCAATGTGAACGCAGAGCTGCCCGACAATGAGGATCCTCAGGCCGTTTCTGAGCAGGGAAATCGCAATCGCGCCAAACGCCAGGATCACCCTTCTCGACAAGGTGCGCAGGAGCAGATGTCCGGCCAGGATGGCGGTGACGAGGAGAATGAGGGATGAGTGGATGCCGCTGCATTCCGGATCCACCTCCAAGTTGAAACCCGGGAGGTGAAAGAGGATGCCCTGGCGCAATATCGGCGTGCCCGATATGATAAACATCACATAGGCCACGTCGGCCGACCTGTACTGGAGAAAATGGGTGATCGCCTCGTTTGCCCTTGCGGGAAGCGGGACGGCGAAGATCAGGAACGCCGCCGGAAAGGCAGCCGCCCTCAGCGTCGCGGTTCCCAGAAAGAGGAAACAGCCGGCCAGAAGCAGCGATAGCAAGGAGGCGGTCATCAGCGCCAGGTAGTCGGCAATGTCCGGTCGCCACCCCGCCCTGGTCGCAGAATAGTAGGCGGCGAGCAGCAAGATCCCGGCCGCCAGCGGAAAGAGGGCGAGCCGGCGCGTCGGTTCGGAATCAAGGCGCAAGCCGCGCCGCGCCGTCCAAACCAGCCAGAGGCTGATCAAGGGGATCAGCGGAATGTAGGAGAACAAGTCGCTCGAAAGGCAAAAACGAGCCAGTTCGTAGAGCGGCTTGCCGAAGCAGCCGATCGTCACGGCCGCCACGACCGCCAAGCCCGCAAGACGCCGATTAATCGAAGTCCGGCCCGGTCCGGCCGACGGTGCGCAAGTCGTTTCTGGGGTCATGAAGCCCGGGCAGGTTGGGGAAAATTAACCGGATGTAAAGGCATAGACCCGATTCTATGTGTAATGAATACCGACGGAAATCCTTGAAATAAGTGGTTGTAAATCAGCTCACTACGAGATTTCTTCCCTCGATTAGTTAGTCCGGATGCCATGCAGGGAGAATCCCCAGTTTCCGGCTCTTGAATTGTCGTCAGGCCCGAAAAACGCGAATCGGAACTCATTATTGCACCTCATCTTCATGATGTGCGGGAATTCCCTTTCAGCACGGCATGGCGTGGGTATCAAGGGAAGAATCCAGGAAAAACTGAAATCCGGCACACGGCAATCACAGTGAGTGCCGCGACTGCCGGCGGCGCCCCGAACGGGGCGCCTTCATTCTCACGCTGTTGCTCGGTGGCCATCGACAGGCAAATTGGAGTGCGGGAGCGTTGGAACGGAGGAGTCCGGATGTTTCCGCCGTGGAAGGGGAACCTCCTCTCATCACAACCGCCGTGTGCGTCCGCGCCGCTCGGCCCTTCCACACGAATGGGCGCCACGCTGCCAGCCTAACGGGTTGAGTCCGCGAAGCGGATTCGGTTGAAATCAAGGCAGTCGCGCACGGTGCCTAACAGCGTCTTCACGTTGTACGGCTTTGGCAGGAAGGTCAGGCCGGCGGGCATCAGTTCCTGGGGCCCCAGGATCTGCTCGCTGTAGCCGCTGGATATGATCCCTATCAGGGCGGGATCCCTGCGCCTAAGCTGTTCGAAGAGCTCGATCCCCGAGATGCCACCCGGCATCCTCATGTCGGTGAACAGCAGGTCGATCTCCCCGGCGTGGTTCTCCCACACTTGGATCGCTTCCGAACCATCGCCCGCCTCGAGGATATGATACCCGTTCATTTCCAGGCCCAGCGTGACCATCTTGCGGACGGCCTCCTCGTCGTCCACCACCAGGATCGTTTCCTTTCCATCCTGCACCCCCGATGCGGGCGACTCGGACCCGGCAGAATAATCCTTGGCCAGGTAGGGAAGATAGACGCGAAACGTGCTGCCCTGGCCCAGCCTGCTGGCGACCTCCATCCAGCCTCCGTGGCGCTTCGTTATTCCATAGACCGCCGAAAGTCCCAGCCCCGCGCCAGTGCCCTCCGCCTTCGTGGTGAAGAAGGGCTCGAAGAGGCGCTCCAGGGTCGCCGCATCCATGCCGCAGCCGGTGTCGGTCACCGATAGGCGCACAAACAGCCCCGGGGACGCCTCGGGGTTCTCCTTGGCAGCCTTGGCGTCCAGCTTCACCAGTCCCGCGTCAATCGTCAGCCGTCCGCCGCCCCCCTGCGCCATCGCATCCTGCGCGTTCAGGCACAGGTTCGTCACCAGCTGCTCTATCATGACGGCGTCCGCCTCGATCATCAGGGGACCCTCGGCTGCGGCGTACTCCAGTTGGACGTCCTTCTTGAGCAGCCGTCGCAGCATCACGAGAAGGTTTGCCAGCACCACATTCAGGTCCAGGGGCCGCAGGCAGATGGCCTGCTGGCGGCTGAACATCAGCAGCTGGCGGGTCAAGCCCGCGGCGCGCTTGGCCTCGCCGTCCAGCTGCCTGAGCATGCCCTTCGCGGTTTCCGGCAGGTCGGGATCATCCAGCAGTATGTTGAGCCGCAGCAGGGTCGACGTCAGGATGTTGTTGTAGTCGTGCGCCACCCCGCCCGCCACCTGGCATGCCGCCTCCATCCTCTCGACATGCTGCACCTTCGCCTCCAGGTGCCTGCGGTCGGTGATATCGCGGATGTTGCACTGGATCACCTTCTGGTGGTTGACCTCGTACAGGTTGCTGGTGAACTCGACCTCCCGCTGCCGTCCGTCCTTGGTTTCAAGCGGCATGCTTTCATACCTGACATAGCCTTCCAGGTGCAGGGCGGCGAATGTCGACTCGGACAGGGCGCGGTCCTTGAATAGGCCGATTTTCCAGAGCCGCCTGCCCAGCAGCTGCTCCCGGGTGTAGCCGAGCATATCCAGCAGAAACGGGTTTGCGTCCGTGATCTGCCCGCTGCCGGCGTCAAGGATCAGAATGCCGTCCTGGGCGGTCTCAAAGAGCCGCCTGTACTGGAGCTCGGAATTCTCCAGTGCCTGCAGCAGGGTCTCTTCGCGTTGGGTGGCGGTGACCATGGGGATCTCCAGATTTTCGCTGATTCAGGGACTTCTAGCTTGGACTCCGGTTGTTTCAGCGAGGCGCAGGTCGGCGGAGATAATGGATTCGGGATAGCGACGCGCCGGGGCGAAAGCACCATACGACGGAAACTGCACTAATTCCGCGTATGGGGGACTGTCGGTTACTAGGATGTGTCTGTTTCTGCCGCATGGGATATGCCAAGGTGACTGGCTCCTCTCTCCTCGGATTACATGGTTTTACATGTGATTGGAGTTCTGTTCATAGCATCGCCTCAAAGAATCATTGCTTGAACGGGGCCGGTCTCTTGGCCAGCGGCGTTTTGTAAGTCATTCCGACATTACCCTAGGCCTGTTTACATTCTGGGGCCTTTGGGCAGTCGGCGGCCCTCGCGGAAGAGCGGTTTGGGAGCTCGGCCGCCGGCGGATATCGCGCGCGAGGGCGGCGCACCCAGCGCCCGTAAGGACAGCCGCGCGTTTTTCTTCGGGTCGTGGCTCGCAGCGCGGATCTTGGCGGCGCGGCGTGTGCTCGGCAGGCGGGCCCGTTCCGAAGGCCGCGCGATCAGCCGGGAATCACGGTCACCGCACTATCGTGACCTCGAGGCGGCCGATGGGTGCGGCCGCGTAGGCCGCGTGAAAAGCCGCGTCGCCCGTGAACGTCTTCCCGGCGACATTGCGGCACGGCGCCTCGAAGTTCAGCTGGTCCTTGTCGAATGGATAGGGAGCGACGCGGTATGTGTCGCCGCCAAGGGGCGTGCAGACCAGCTCCGCGATCGTCTCGTCGCGGCGGGGGTGGGTGTGGCGCAGTGAAATCGCCCTCGGGAACCGAACGCACATGGCGAGCGACAGGCTGTCGCACGCATCGAGGAATTCGAACGCCCGGAGCACCTCGGTCGGCCCCAGGTCCTCGTTGAGCGGCGAGCGGTCCTCCAGCAGTCCGATGAGCTCAACCTGCCGGTGAAGCTGGCCGTCCAGGAATCTCCTTCGCAGCTTCCGGTCCCACTCGGAGAGCGCCTGCGGGTCGGTCTGGCTGGCGACCAGGTCGAACGTGTGCATGGACACTATGATCGCCGCGTACGGATTGTCGGCTGCGACGGCCTCGGTCGCCCGTTCCCTCACCGCGAGATAGTCGGCGAAGTCGATCTCCTCGAACGCCCCGTTCTTGCCCACCAGTTCCTGAGAGAAGGCGCCGGGCCTGCCCTCGCGTGTCAGGAAGGGGAGCGCGTCGCGAACGACCCAGGCATCGTCGTGGCGCGCCACGGCCTCGAGGATGTCGGCGCGCGGCTCGGGCGCCGCGAATTCGGCGTTCCCCCAGTGGGCGGCGATGCGTCCGGCGAGCCTGGCGTGCTCGCGATGCTCGATGAGCGTCCAGCCCGCGTCTGTCTCGATCCGTATCATGGCGCTTAACTGACAACGTTTGCGCAAGTGGCGCGCGTCCGTCGAGCCGATTGCGCGGGACGCATGGCCCCATAAGGAGGCCCGGACGCGTGCCGCGGAAGAAGCCCCGCCTCCTGGTTCATATGGTCCCGGGAGAACCAAGCGGCGCCGCCCGTGCGGTCAGCAGGCTCATTCACACGGGTCCCATTAACTGACAAAGGCTTGCGATGCAAGTCCAGCCAGGTCAGGCGGCCTCCTCGGTCCCCAGGGCCACCGGGGCCTCCTGGCCCCCCGGGATGGCGAGGTTGAGCAGCAGGGCCGTTAGACCTCCGGCCGAGATTCCCGATTCCAGGAGCGTGTGCAGGACCGGCGGCAGCGTCTCCAGCCATTGTGGGCGGGAGGGCGCCCCAATTCCGATGCCGAGCGAAAGCGCGACGACCACCGCGTTGCGATGGTTCAGGCCCGCGTGGAAGATGAGCCTTAGCCCCGCCACGGCGACCAGCCCGAACAGGAGGAGCGCCAGCCCCCCGAGGACGGCGGGCGGCATGGCGGTCACCCAGCGGGCAACCGGCGGGAGGAAGGCGAGCGCCGCGAGTATGGCCGCCATCCACCGGCCGATGTAGCGGCTGGCCACGCCCGTTATCTGGATGACGCCGTTGTTCTGGGCGTAAGTCGTGCTTGGAAACGATCCTATGAGCGCCGACACGATGCTCGTCAGGCTGTCCGCGAATATCCCCCCCCGCATGCGCAGCCCGTGCTCGGGCCCCCTGGTCTCAAGCCCGGACAGCTGGGACGTCGCCGTCATGTCGCCCAGAGACTCGATCACGGAGACGACATAGATGAACGCGAAGGGAAGGAAGAACTCCCAGCGGAACGCGAGGCCGTGGGGCAGGAGCCGCGGAACGGTGATCCACCCGTTCTCGTTCGGCGGCGGCGCGTGCAGCCAGCCGAGGAGGGCGCACACCGCGTAGCCCACCGCAACCCCGAAGAGGATGCCGGCCAGCCGCGTCCAAGGCTGGCCCACGGCCTGCGCGACCACAACGGCCGCGATGACGCAGGCCGCGATGGCGGCGCCGGCCCAGGCGGGGGCCCCGGGGGCCGGCGCGGCGATGACGCCGTACATGGCCTCCGGAATGATGGAGATCCCGATCAGGAGGACCACGATCCCGCAGACCAGGGGCGAGAACACCCGCCGCAGCCTGGGAAGGAACGGCGCGAGGGCCAGCGACACCGGCGCAGCCGCAAGGCCCATCCCGAACATCAGGGCCAGGCCGCCGGTCTGCCCGGCCTGCATGAGGGGCTGGATGAAGGCGAAGCTCGTGCCGGTGACGCTCAGGAGCCCCGAGCCCACGGGCCCGAACCTCGTCGACTGGAGGAATGTGCCCAGAGCCGCGGCGAGGAGCGCCATGCTCGTCAGGTAGGCGGCGTCTGCGGGCGGGATCTTCAGGATGTTGGTCAGGAGGAGCGCGGGCGTGATCACGCCCACCACCATGGCCGCCACCTGCTGGAGGCTGACCACCAGCGCCGCGGCCGGAGGCATCCGGTCGTTCAGGCCGTAGACAAGGAGGCTGGGCGGACGGGCTTTGGGGTCGGTTTCCATTGCGCAACGTTAAGCAGACCCCGGACCAAAAGCACAAGTAGCCTGTTCCCCGGGCGGACCCGTCCGCCGGCGCATGGCCGGGCCCGCCCCGGAGCCGATCCGGTTGACGGACGCGCGATGTTTGGCCAAAGTGGTCCTCGTCCCAGCCTCACCCCAATAGAAAGGAGATCATCATGACTGTGCTCCATGCGCTCTGGCTCCCCATCCTGCTGTCATCGGTGTTCGTTTTCGTCGCGAGCTTCATCCTCCACATGGCGTTGCCGTGGTGGCACAAGAGCGACTACTCCAAGCTGCCCAACGAGGACAAGGTGATGGACGCAGTCCGTCCCTTCGCCATTCCGCCGGGCGACTACATGGTTCCCCTGTGCTCGAACCCGAGCGAGATGAAGTCGCCCGAGTTCACAGAGAAGCTGAAGAAGGGGCCCGTCATGATGGTGACCGTCATGCCCAACGATTGCTTCGGCATGGGAAAGAGCCTCACCCTCTGGTTCCTCTACTTGGTTGTGGTCAGCCTGTTCGCGGCCTACGTGTCGTGCCACGCCCTTGCGATCGGCGCCAACTACAAGCACGTCTTCCGGATAGCCGGGACGACCTCGTTCCTCGCCTACGCCGCCGCGCTCTGGCAGATGTCGATCTGGTACCGGCGCTCGTGGCTCACCACGATCAAGGCGACGATTGACAGCCTGATCTACGCCGGGCTGACGGCCGGCACTTTCGGCTGGCTCTGGCCCAGGTAGGCTCTCGGTTCATAACCCGGATTCCTCCGCCGTTCGCCGCTCGGGCGCCGGGTGGGTGTCGTGTGCCCCGCCGACCGGAAACGGGATCGGGCCGGCGTGTAAAAACCCGTGACTATCAACTTGATCCGCGTGTCGCAATTGGATACGATTCGTGCACCGCTCGATGACAACCCCTGAAACCCGGTGATCGCTGGCAAACTGCGCAAGCTCGCTGGCCGCCGCCTCCCAAATCTGTTCATGGGCTTCGGCGGAGCCGCCTTGCTTGCGCTTGCGCCGGCCGGGATCCAGGCCGCGGAGACCCCCGCCGCCCCGCCAGCCGCGCAGACGGTTCAGACGATCACGAGTCCCGCGCAGATCTTCAAACTTTCGACCGACGACAAATCGGTGGCGCATCCCCTTAGGATCGAGGGTCGCGTGAGCTACGTCGATCCCCGGTGGCGCCACCTCTGGCTCGATCAGAACGGCCTCGGCGAGTACATGCTCCTGTCGACCAACCCTCCGATGCTGCTGCAGGGCCAGCGGGTCCGGATCGAGGGGACGATCGTCCCATCAAAGGGGCTGGACGCCGGCGCCGTGACCGTGAGCGTGCTTGAGGCCGACGCGCCCTCGCAGGCCCTGGACGCCGACGGTAGGATGTTCGACATCGCCGCATTCAACAACCGGGTGGTGGGCGTCCAAGCCTATGTCGACGCGGAACGGCTTCTCGACGACGACCATCTCCGCCTCGGGCTAGTCATCGGCGACCAGCCGGCAATCGCCTACGTGAAGCCGGACGACCCCAGGTCGCTTCCCGCCTGGCAAGGCAAGTTCGTCCACATCACGGGGCTCTACCAGGGGCGGTTCGACCCGACCCGCACCGAGGTAAGCATCGAGATCTTCACGGCAAGGCAGGGCTCCGTAGCCGTCGTCGGCTCGATCGACTCCTATCCGCGCTTTGGGATTCCGCTGACGCCGATCAACGAGCTGTACCTCGCCCCGCCGGACCGGGAGGTGCGCATCCTCGGCCGCGTGCAGGCCGACGATCCGGGCAGCCAGCTGACCGTTCGCGACGACACGGGCCAGGTCGTTGTCCATTCGCTCCAGCAGCAGCGGCTGCAGCCCGAGGCCTTTGTGGAGGCCGTGGGCCGCGTGGCCTTCTCGATCAACCAGTGGACGCTTCAATCCGCCCTTTTCCGGGTGGTGCCCCCGGGGACCGGGGCCGACCGCTCGCACGGTGCGAAGCCCGGCGTGCTCACCCAGGTGGGCGATATCCGGCAGCTCAGCGTTGACCAGGCCGCAAAGGGGCTTCCGGTGGAGATCTCCGGCACGGTAACCTGGTCGCTTCCCGGCAACGACTTTTTCTTCCTGCAGGATCTGAGCGGGGGTATCCGCGTGCGCTTCAAGCTCGGGCAGATGGAGACGCCCCTGCGTTACAAGTACCTCGCGATCGAAGGGGTGACCTGCAGCGGCGGCTTCGCCCCGGCCGTCGAGCTCAGGCAGTTCCGGGACCTCGGCTCGATGAGCCCTCCTCCGGTGCGCGAGATCACGTTTGACCGGGCAATCAGCGGCGAGGAGGACGGTCAGTGGGTGAGGATGGTCGGCTTCTACAAGACGACGGAATCGGAGGGCGACATCCGGCGCATTCATGCGATCACGCCCGGCGGCGAGTTTGTCGCGATCGTGGTCTCCCCAGTGAGCTTCACCGCAACCCCGGGGACACTGGTCCGCATCACCGGCGTTTGCGAGGTGGTCACGAACGAGGATGGCGGGATCACGGGGATCGTGCTTCGAACCCCGTCCCTCCCCGAGATCATCGTCGAGCACGACGCGCCCGCAGATTCCTACAACATGCCGCTGCGCTCGCTCAAGGAGCTGAGGCAACTAAACACGGCGCGCGAGTTCATGCGGATCCACGTCGCCGGGACCGTGCTCTATGCGGAGACCGGCCGCCTGGTCTACGTGGAGGAGGGCGGCGGCGCCGTCCTGCTCCTGAGCCACGACACCCAGCCGCTGTCGCCCGGGGACAGGATCGAGGCGGTGGGGATACTGGGAATCGAGGGCGTTCGCGCGGTGCTGCGCGAGGCCACCTACAGGAGGCTTGGGCCCGGGCTGCCGCCCGCCGCGGTGGCGCCGCCCAATCCCTCGCGCCTCCAGGTCGCGCTCGATTCGCACCTGGTGACCCTGCGCGGCACCCTGATCGACGCTCTTCGCGATCAGGGCCGGACGCGGCTGACGCTCCAGTCGGGGACCACCATCTTCGAGGCCATCCTCAACCAGCCGCCGTCGGCAACCGAGTCCCTCACCTCCGGCGAGGGGATTGAGGTCACGGGCATCTACCGGATCGAGTACGACGACTCCCGCCAGCCGCGGGCTTTCCAGCTGCTGCTGCGCTCCGGCCGGGACATAGCGGTATTCCAGAAGGCGCGCCTGTGGACCCTGCAGAGGGCCCTTGCCGCACTCGCCATCCTCGGGGGCCTGGTCGTGCTCGGCCTCGCGTGGATCACCGCGCTGCGCCGCCGCGTGAAGCGCCAGACCGAGCAGATCCGGGAGCAGCTCGAGCGCCAGATGAAGCTTGAGTCCGAGCTGCAGCACGCCGCGCGGCTGGAGTCGCTTGGGGTGCTCGCCGGGGGGATCGCCCACGACTTCAACAACCTGCTCACGATCATCATGGGCAACGTCTCGTTCGCGATGCTCAACGCGAAGGCGATGGAGGCTGTCGGCAAGTGCCTGCGCGACATCCAGGGAGGCGCGGCGCGGGCCCGGGACCTCACCCAGCAGCTTCTGACCTTCGCAAAGGGTGGCAGCCCGCTGCGCTCGACCGTCTCCATGACCAGCATCGTGCAGGACATGAGCGAGTTCATCCTGCGCGGGTCGAGCGCGCGCTGCGAGTTCGACTTCCCAGCCGAGCTGTGGAACGCCAGCGTGGACAAGGACCAGACCGCCCAGGTGGTCCAGAACCTCGTGCTCAACGCCGTGCAGGCGATGCCCAACGGGGGGATCATCCGGATCTCTCTCCGCAACGAGGTGGTCGGCTCCGGATTCCGGGCGGGACTTGCGCCCGGCCGCTACATCCGCCTCGCGATCGCAGACAGCGGGGCGGGCATCAGCCCGGACATCCTGCCTCGGATCTTCGAGCCGTACTTCACCACCAAGCGGGTCGGAAGCGGCCTCGGCCTCGCCACCGTGTACTCGATCGTCAGGAAGCACCAGGGCCACATCGAGGTGACCTCCGCGCGCGGCAAGGGCACGACCTTCACCCTTTGGCTTCCCGCCGCGGATCCTTCGTCGGCGGTCGAGCCGGCGCCCGAGTCGGGAGCGGCCAGCCCCTTGGAGCCGGGCAAGACCGCCAGGGTGCTCCTCATGGACGACGAGGAGAGCATCCGCCGGCTGGGCGGGTCCCTGCTCGAGCACATGGGGCTCGACGCCACCCTTGTCGCCGATGGTGCCGAGGCCGTGCGCCAGTTTGAAAACGCGCGCATCGCCGGCCGGCCCATCGATCTCCTCATCCTCGACCTCACGATACCCGGCGCGATGGGCGGCAAGGCGACGATGGAGGCGATCCGGAAGGTCGACCCGAGAGTGCCGGCCATCGTCTCGAGCGGCTACTCGAACGATCCGGTGCTGGCGGACTTCAAGAGCTACGGCTTTCAGGCCATGGTTCCCAAGCCCTACGACGTCACCTTGTTGGCAACGACCATCCGGGAGCTCCTCGCGCGGCGCAGCTAGGGAGCCCGCAGGGCGGACCCTCGGCAGCGCGGCCCGCCGGCACCGGGTCGGCACAGGTTCCCGGATGAGGGCGGCTCGCGGCGCCCATAGGAAGGCGCTTTGTCGTGCCGCGACGACAGGTGGCGGGCAGCCTACAGCAGGACATTCCAATCGCATTTGGAATGCAGGGAGCGCCCGGAAAGGGGCGCCCCGCAGGGGCGCCAATCCGGGCGTATGACCCTTGGCCATCCGTCCACTTGCGCGAGTGACAGCCGGGGTCGGTCCGGACCAAAGGAATTTCGGTCACCGAAGACCCGGACATCAACCGGGCTCTCGGGCTAGCATGTGCGCCTAGTGCTTGGGACCGCTGTCCCGCCACTCGCCCTTGGTCTGGTGATAGTGCCCGTCACGGTCCTTGTCCCAATGGGGCGCGATCCATTGGCCGTGCCCATGGGGCGGGCGGTCCCAATGGCCGCCGACCCACGCGTAACGCCCGGGAGCGCCGTCCCAATAGCCCCCAACCCATACAAATCCCGGGCCGGGACTCACTCCAACGACCACTTCCTGCCGAGGCGGGGGTGGCGGCGCCTCGATCGCGATGTTTATGGAAATACCGGCCAGAACGGCAGAGGCTGAGGTGGAGGGGGTTGAGAATCCCGCGAGCGAGAGAAGACCGAGCCCCCCGGCGAGACGAAGCGAGGCGCCCGGAGTGCGAAGCAAATTGCTGATTGGCTGTTTCATTGGGGCCTTTGACAGCCAAGGCGCCCGGTCGGACCGCATGGGCCGGATGAATTAGGTGAAGACCCCAGTCTTCACCGCCCTGGCATGGGAGGGACCTGCCGGGCGCCGCAGTGCCGGCGCGGCAAGGCAGGCCATCCCAACGGGATGGGGGCCTCGCGGCCGCGCTGGCGCCAGCTCGGGGCAAACAGGGCTCGTGAAAAATCATTCGGCAACATCGGCGGCCGGGGGTGGTCAGTGCCTTCATCATGAAAAACAGCCAGCCCGCGTCCCGTGACGCAACCGACACGTTCCTCAGCGACCTTCGCGCACTCGTCGCCGAGGCCGAGAAGCTGCTCGAAGAGTCGCCTGACGGCGCCGACAAGGGGATTGGGGACGCGCTGCGCGCGCGCCTTGACGCCGCCCAGGAGCGCTTAACAGACATCTACGACGGCGCAAGAAGGCAGGTCATTGCCACCGGCAAGCACGCGGACAAGGCCATCCGCGAGAGCCCCTACCAATCCCTTGCTATCGCGGCCTGCGTAGGCCTGCTGCTCGGCGTCTTCGTTGGCCGCCGCTCCAAGTAGCGGCCGGTGCCATGGACTCCGAGAATCCCGATTCGCCGGGACTGCTGGGCGCGTTCCGGAACCTGGGGGACAGCTTGCTGGCCAGCCTCCAGGACCGCGTTTCACTGGTCTCGCTCGAGCTGAAGGAGGAGAAGCTCCGGCTGGTCCAGGTCTTCTTCTGGATCAGCGCCATGCTCTTCGCGGGCGCGATGGCGATGGCGTTTGCCAGCCTGACGCTGGTCTACCTCTTCTGGGAAACGTACCGGCTCGCTGTGCTGGGAGGCCTCGCGCTGCTGTACGCCGCGGCCTTCGTGTCCATCATTGTGGCCTTCCGCCGCTACCTCGCGCGCCAGCCCCCGCTTTTTGCGGCGACGCTCCAAGAGATCGGGGAGGACCGCGAATGTATCCGCACGCGGAACTGACGTCCCTGGCGGCCAGCAAGTCAGCGCTGAGGCGGCGAATCCAATCCAGGCGCTCGGAATGCGCCGCGGCGGCCGCGCGCCTGGCCCGACCCATCTCGTGGGTCGACCGGGCCCACGCAAGATGGCGCCGCCTCTATCCGCTGCTGACGCTGGCCTCCGTGCCGATCGGCATCCTGATGGGCTGCCTGAGGATTCGGCCCTTGCGGACGATTGGGGCGGTGCTCAGATGGAGCCCGCTCGTGCTCGGCGTAGTCCGCGGCCTGACCCTTCCTCGGGGCGCTTCCGGCCGCGGCTGAGCCGTGGTCGTCGGGCCAATCCCGCGATGAAAACGGCCCTGCTTGTCCTCTATCTTGCCACCTGGGGATTCATACCGCACCTGCTGCTTCTGAAGAAGCGCCCGGCGGCAACCCTGGCATGGCTCTGGGCCATCGTATTCATTCCATTTCTCGGCTCGCTCGTCTATTTTGCCCTCGGCACCGACCGGCTGAAGCGCCGCAGGCTGCGGCGGCGCTCCCTGTATTCCGCCCGTTCCACACGGCAGCCCGCGCCTGCCGACGAGACCGATGATGCCACCAAGGGGCTGCTCGCGGGGGTCTCCCGCAGGGACCAGCAGTTTCTGCGGCTGCTCTCGAGAATAAACCAGCTTCCCATAAGCTCCTCGGAGGGCCTGCGCATCCTGCGGGATTCCCACGAGTTCTACGCCGCGCTCGAGGAGAGGATCCGCGGCGCACGACACCATGTCCACCTCGAGTTCTACGTCTGGAACGGCGACGAGACAGGCGCGAGATTCCTCAAGCTCCTCGCAGATGCAGCCCGCCGCAACGTCGAGGTCCGCCTCCTGCTTGACGGTGTCGGCTCGCACGGCCTCGCCGAGGATCTCCTTTCCGACTTCAGGGCCGCCGGGGGGCGGTTCTCCTGGTTCCAGAGCCTGGACCCAATGCGCAGCCGTTTCTTCCTAAACCTGAGAAACCACCGCAAGCTCCAGATTGTCGACGGCACGTCCGCCTTTGTCGGCGGCATGAACATCGGTCGGGAATACGAGGGCCACGATCCCGCGCTGGGCCATTGGCGCGACGTGCAGATCGAGGTCGACGGCAAGGTGGTGTCCGAACTGCAGGACGTGTTCGCCGATGACTGGTTCTTCGCCACGGGGGAGAAGATATCGGCTTCGCCGTACTTCCCGCCGTCGACCGGCGCCGCACGGCACATCGTGAGCGTCGTGCTGGGCGGCCCCGACAGGCGCAACGAGCCTATCAGCAAGTCGATCGTCAGCCTTCTGAACGAGGCCAGCACGCGAGTCTGGATCGCCACGGGCTATTTTGTCCCGGACGACGTGATACTCGCCGCCCTGGAGCTGGCGGCAAGCCGCGGCGTCGACGTGCGCCTGCTCGTCTCCGAGAAGAACGACCATCCATGGCTGGTGGTCGTGGGCCGGTCCTACTATGGCGAGCTCCTCGCCGCGGGGGTGCGCATCTTCGAGTACTCGGCCGGGGTAAACCACGCCAAGGTCATGCTGGCGGACGAACACTGGGCGATGGTCGGATCCGCCAATCTCGACTACCGGTCCATGCGGTTGAATTTTGAGCTCAATCTGCTTTTCCACTCGGCCGAGCGCAACGGCGAGCTTGCGCGAACCCTCGAGCACGACTTTGCGCTCAGCCAGGAGATCGACCGGGCCGGCTTTGCCAGCCGGCCGTTCAGGAAGAGGTTCGCAGAGGCGGCCCTGAGGCCGCTTTCGCCCATGCTCTGACCGCCTTGCGCCCGGCAGGCGCCGGGGTGCCTGATGCCCGCGGCCGCACCGGGATTCCAAGCCGATTGCGAAGGGGCCGACACGGCGGGAACGGCGGCAACCCGGTGGAACGACGCCCGTTTCAACGCCCGATTAGCTCCCCGAAGGACGATACTGCGGGAATTCGGTCACAGACGACCTTGAGAGACACGAGGATCGGAACCGAGAGCATCGCTCCTGGCACGCCCCACAGCCAGACCCAGAAAATCAACGAGACAAAGATGGCAACAGGGTTGAGCGTGAAACGCCGTCCCAGCAGGGCCGGGGTGACGAGATTCGCCTCCAGAAGATGCAGCGCCATGTACAGCAGGGGCGGCAGGAGCCCCCGCCATGGCGAATCGAAGGTGAGGAGGCCGACCGCCGCCAGAATGATGACTCCGCCGACGGAGCCGAAGTAGGGAATGAAGTTCAGAAGCGCCACTAGGATTCCCCACATCGCGGCGTTCGGGATCCCGATGAGGTATAGGCCCCCGCTGACAAGTGCACCCAGGCAAACGTTGATCAGCGAGATCGAGAACAGATAGTTGGATATGTTCTGTTGTATCTCATGGCTAATCTCGACGGCGCGTATCTTCCCCCTCAGGGTCGGGATCAGGTGGACGAGCTTCTGCAGAAACAGGTCTCCGGAGGCGAGCAGCAGGTAGATCAGCACCAACACCTCGCCCAGGCCCGCCACGAGGGTTCCCGTCCAGTTGAGAATGGAGCTGGTGCCGCGCTGGTCCTTGACCTCCACCATGGGCGTCTTTCTTTGCTCCTCCTTCTTTTCCGCCTCCGTGGCGCCGAGATCACCCACCGCCGCCGTCGCCTGGGTAAAGTGCCAGGCCTTCGGGAAGATCCTCTGGACCCGTTGCCTTAGCTCGGTCATGTGCTGCGGGGCTTCATTCATCCACCTCGCCGCCGGCCGCTCCAACTGAAAGAAACCCATCCCGATTGCAGCCACCAGGAGGCAAAAAACGACGGCGGCCGAGAGGGGCGCCGGCAGGTGGAGGTGGGACAAACAGCGCACCAACGGTTGCAGGGTCATCGCCGCCATCCACGCCAGGAGGACGGGCAGGACGACGGGGCGGGCAACGTAGAGGAAGGCAATCGTGCCGAGCACGATTATGACGACGTGCGCCGACGCCATCTTGATCGGTTCCCTCGCGCCCCCTTGATCGGGCGGCGGCTCGCTGGCAGCCGGATTGACGGCCGGTGCGAGCGTGCCCGCCTCTGAGCTGTCGTGAATGGCCCCGGCCTCGGCTGCGCTGCGAAGCTTCATGTCAGTCCGCCGTGCGCGCCGCAGGCAGTCGGATCCTGCGGGCCAAGAGCGCCTTGCGCCGCCATCTGACGCGCGGGGTCGAAGCGGTCACATTCCCGGGGCAGTGCGGCGATCTGCCTGCGCCGTTTGGACTGTGTTTCTGAAAAGGTCATCGGCACGAAATGGGGGCGCAGAATGAGCAGGCTCCCGCGTGGGGGAAACAAGAAGGGCGATGCTAATCGAAGGGCCGCCCGAAAGGAATGGGGCGTTGACAGTATAGAGTTAAGCCCGCCGGCTCGTGGCGCAGTTGCGGGACCACGCGGACCAAATCCCGTCGGCCCCGCCGGGAAGCCGCCCGTCAATCGCCTAATCTTGCCCGCTTCAGCCCGTTGATGCGGTCAGAATCGCCATCCGCATACACGAGCGTCGCGGAATACTGCAGCGCCGTGGCGGCGATCCAATTGTCGTTCTCGCCGAGCCGCCGGCCCCTGTTCATCAAATCCCTGTCCAACGCTCCCGCCCGATAGGCAATGGCCTCTGAGATCGGGAGCTTCCTCAACTTTCGGAGCAAGACACGCACTGCCGTCTCGTCTTCGCCGGACGCCAGTTCGCGGACCATCACGGTGCGCTAGAACGCGAGATCTCGGCCCAGAAGTACCAAGGTGGCGGGGTGCATCCTTTGGGTAATAGCAGCATTGGTAATCCCCATTCGACCAGGCATGCAGCGCCGTAAAAGTTTGCCGGAGAAAGGCTATCAGGCCGACAAAGAACGCAGGTGGCGCACCGGCGGGGGTGCCCGCGAACAGTGCGAGAGACAGAGGGGCTTATTTAATCAGCCCAGCGCATCTAACTTGCGAAAAATCGTTGCCGGTCCGATGCGGACTTCGCAGGGTTTCGGCGCACGAAACTGTCCGCTCTATTGGTTTTGCGGTCGCAAAATCGCTAGCCGAAAAGAGGGGACCTCAACTGAAAACGTCACAACCCCCAAAAACATGGCCTCCCCAAAGAAGAAAGCTACGGCAAAGTCAGCCGCAAAATTCAAGGATCTCAAATCGAAGAAGGACCCCAAGGGGGGGGCTTTACCGGTCGACGGCCGTAGCAAACCTTTGAGTCCTATTGATGGTTAAGCGGTAACCAGGAGACAGCCGAGGCGCATCGCGCCGAAACGGATAAGCTGCGGCGCAATAATATCAGACCGTCCATTGATGATTGCGCCGGACCGACGCGAGGCTCGGCTTGAGCGTTGGGCGGAGATTGCCGCTTTTTGCAATCAATCCCGCATGAGCGTCGTCACGTTCGCCGGAGAACGGAGTGCGGCGCGAGGCGCCGGTCCCTGCGGACTCGGGGCTGACCGAGGACGAAGAACTGACGAAACGGCCCTCCGCCAAAGCCGCGCCTGCGCAGGTGTCGGGTCGGTGAGTAAATGGGCCTGAATACCCGCTGGCAGCCCGCTCACGCGATCACGGGAGCCTGCCTTCGCGTCAAGGTCCGCGCCTGGTAACAGGGAGGTATCAGGTGAACAAGTACGGCCCCGCGTAAGCGTCTTTCATTGACACGGCATTGACACTTACAGCGGCTATTATGGTCTTTATGTGTCACCTATGTTCGTCTTTGTACGTTTGTAGTTAATTGACCTAGAGGTGTTTGGGCGGATTTTAAGGCCAGGTTCTCCCCCTGGTGCGTCCCCAAGTACGCGCGGACCCGCCCCACCCTCCGTTGGGCAAGCTCATGCTCCAATCCGTTCAATGCGCTAGTATCAAGAAGGTGCATCGCCCTTGCTCCTTGCGCGCGAATCCCTTGGGTTGCGCTGATCCCTCCTCAGCCTCTCGCGCCCTTCCTTCGTGAAGAGGCTTCGCCCCTCGAGGGGCGCGAGGGACTCCATCAATTCCCCAAACGTCTTCGCGGGCTGGTTGTCGACCAGCCTGGTTAGGACATCGCTGTAGCTTTCCCCTAGGCCGCGGCTGTTCCGGAGCCTCCTGGCCACATCCTGCCTGAGCGTCACGGTCGTATACGGCATACATTGATAATGCATTATGAGAGTCAAGGTCCCGCAATGCACCCGACCATCATACCCATTTGCAACCACCGCCTGCGCGTCATCGCTCAGTGCGGCTAACCCTCAACCTCACATGCTCCTGTCCCCAATCCTTGTTATAGACCCCTTTTGAACTGGACCCCGGTTTGGTGCCCGGGGCCGGACTCGAACCGGCACTTCCTTGCGGAAATCGGATTTTAAGTCCGAAGCGTCTACCGTTCCGCCACCCGGGCAGCGGGCGCCCGATATCTCTGGCGAACAGGGCCTGGAACGCGAGCCTTTGTCGCCAGGAACCCGGCTCCGAAAGAATTGGCTTTCCAATCCCGCCGCGGATGGGCGAGCCTCTCCCAAGACATGCGACGCAAACCCCGCGCTGCCCTTATCGGCATCATCCTTTCCCTGGCGTCGGCCGCTCCGGCCTATCCCTGGGGCGCCGAGGGACACAGGGCGCTGTCGATTGTCGCCGCGGAGCACCTGAGCGCCGACGCCCGTAGCCATGTCGCAAAGATACTCGGGAATGATGACCTGGCGTCGGTCTCCGTCTGGATGGACGACCTGCGCTCCGCCTTCTTCCACACGGGCCCGCTTGGCTCCGACCCCGAGGCGCTCAGGTTCAACGCCATGTTCCCGGAGAACTCGCAGTGGCACTACGTCGACATCCCGCTCGGGGCAAAGGCCTACGAGCTAGACGGCGCCTTCTCCAACCCCCACGACGTCGTCCACATGGTCGAGGAGGCTGTCGCCGTCCTTGAGGGGGGCGGCGACAAGAGGATCGCGAAGCGCGAGGCGCTTTTCATGCTCGTGCACTTCGTGGGCGACGAGCACCAGCCCCTGCATGTCGGCAACGGATTCTACGAGGTCGGCGCCGACGGGTCGGTCCGGCTCGTCACCGACCCGGCGGCGGCGAAGGCCCTGCCCAACGACAAGGGCGGAAACGCGCTCTTCTACGGGCCCGGGAGGTTCGACGAGCTCCACGCCTACTGGGACACGGCGCTCGTCGGGAAGATAGCGAACACCGATCAGCCCGCGGAGTTGGCCAAGGCCCTTGACGCCCAAGTCGTTGCCAATGCGCAATCCTGGGCGAGCCCCGGCGACTACCACCACTGGGCCGAGGGCTGGGCGACGGAGAGCCTTGAGGCGGCCAGGACCGCCTACGCAGGGATCACTTTCGGCGCCGAAACCCCCGATCTCAAGGGCGGGATCAAGAGTATAAAGATCACTTTCCCCCCCCATTACGACGGGGACTGCATCCCGTTGGCGGAGAAGCGCCTGTCACAGGCGGCTTTCCATCTCGCCGAGCTCCTGAACGCGATCCGCTGGGCGGATTGAGTTGCGGGGCATGGCCAGAAAAAGACTCGCCCAATTTTTCGCGCACCGGCAGGTTCGTGGCTCACAGTCTCTAAAAACAATCCCTACCAAATGAAGATACCCAACCCATGGAAATTGGGCGCAAGCGTTGCCTTCGCCGCGTCCCTGATCACGTCCGCGCACGCGAGCGAATCGGACATCAACCTGCCCAACCTGAACGCCGTATCGTTCATGGGCGGCGCGCTGAGCGGGTCCGCGGTCCTCATGGCCGGGCTCGCCGTCTGCCTCGTGGGGATGGTCTTCGGCTGGGTCCAGTATGTCCAGACGCGCAACCTGCCCGTCCACGCCTCGATGTCGAACGTGTCGAACGTGATCTGGGAGACCTGCAAGACCTACCTCTGGCAGCAGGGCAAGTTCCTGGTCGTGCTGTGGTGCCTGATCGCGGCGTGCATCGCGTACTACTTCTACGCGCTCTCCGGCCAGTCGGCCGGCCACGTCGTCGTCATCCTCCTGGCGTCGATCCTGGGCATCCTGGGCAGCTACGGCGTGGCCTGGTTCGGAATCCGGATCAACACGGTAGCCAACTCCCGCACGGCGTTCTCCGCACTGAAGGGCATGCCGCTCGCATCGCTCAACATCCCGCTCAAGTCGGGGATGAGCGTCGGCCTGCTCCTCGTCGCGATCGAGCTCTTCTTCATGATCTGCATCCTCGCGTTCATCCCGCCGGAGCTCGCGGGCCCGTGCTTCATCGGTTTCGCGATCGGCGAGTCCCTCGGGGCGTCGGCGCTGCGCATCTGCGGCGGCATCTTCACGAAGATCGCGGACATCGGGGCTGACCTGATGAAGATCGTCTTCCAGATGCCCGAGGACGACCCGCGCAACCCGGGCGTCATCGCGGACTGCACCGGCGACAACGCGGGAGATTCGGTGGGGCCGACGGCGGACGGGTTCGAGACATACGGGGTCACCGGCGTGGCGCTGATCGCGTTCCTGGCGATCGCGATGGCCTCGACGCCGGCGCTCGGCGGGACGCTGATCGTCTGGATCTTCGCCATGCGCATCCTGATGATCCTCACCTCGCTCGCCAGCTACTTCGTGAACGGCTGGGTGAGCAGCGCCCTCTACGCGACCAAGAGGGACTTCAACCTCGAGCAGCCCCTCACCAACCTGGTCTGGATCACCTCGCTCGTCTCGATCGGAGTCACGTTCGGCGCGACGTACCTGCTCCTCGCCTCCCACCCGCAGTGCCCGGCCGGCCTCTGGTGGGTGCTCGCGACCATCATCTCGTTCGGCACGATCGCCGGCGCGCTCATCCCCGAATTCACCAAGATCTTCACCTCCACGGAGAGCCGCCACGTCAAGGAGATCGTCACGTCCTCGAAGCAGGGCGGCGCATCGCTCAACATCCTCTCGGGCTTCGTGGCCGGCAACTTCTGCGCGTTCTGGATGGGCCTCGTAATCATCCTCCTCATGTTCGGAGCCTATTACTTCTCCGACAGTCCCGCGCTCCATGCGATCATGCCCGCCGAGTTCGTGTTCGCGGCGCCGATCTTCGCGTTCGGCCTGGTCGCCTTCGGGTTCCTCGGGATGGGGCCGGTGACGATCGCGGTCGACAGCTTCGGGCCCGTCACCGACAACGCCCAGTCCGTCTACGAGCTCTCGCAGATTGAGTCCAAGGACAGCATCTCGGCGGAGATCGAGCGCGACTTCGGCTTCAAGCCGGACTTCGCACAGGCGAAGCACCAGCTCGAGAAGGGCGACGGCGCCGGCAACACCTTCAAGGCGACGGCCAAGCCCGTCCTCATCGGCACGGCGGTCGTGGGCGCCACCACGATGGTCTTCGGCATCATCATGCTCCTAAAGCGCCTGCACCCCGACACCATCGAGCGGCTCTCCCTCGTCCATCCCGAGGCGATCATGGGCCTGCTCATGGGCGGGGCCGTCATCTACTGGTTCACGGGGGCGAGCACGCAGGCCGTCGTCACCGGCGCCTACCGGGCCGTCGTCTACATCAAGGAGAACATGAAGCTCGACGCCTCGACGGCGTCGGTCGCGGCCTCGAAGGAGGTCGTGCGCATCTGCACGCAGTACGCCCAGAAGGGGATGGTCAACATCTTCGTCGTCGTGTTCTGCTTCGCGCTGTCGCTCGCGTTCTTCAATTCGTTCTTCTTCATCGGCTACCTTGTCGGCATCGCGTTCTTCGGCCTGTTCCAGGCGATATTCATGGCCAACGCGGGCGGCGCCTGGGACAACGCGAAGAAGATCGTCGAGGTGGAGCTCAAGATGAAGAACACGCCCCTCCACGCCGCGACGGTCGTGGGCGACACGGTCGGCGACCCCTTCAAGGACACCTCCTCGGTCTCGCTGAACCCGGTGATCAAGTTCACGACGCTCTTCGGCCTCCTCGCCGTCGAGATCGCCGTCAACATGAACCCGGCGCTCAAGCTGGGCGTCGGCGTCGCGATCTTCGCCGTCGCCCTCGTGTTCGTGTACCGGAGCTTCTACTCGATGCGGATCCCCGTCGACTGAGGCTCGGGGGCGGCCACCGAGCATTCGACCCGGACGGGACCGGCGGCGACGCGCCCGAAGATCGTCGTCAGCCCGGCGGACGCGGCGTCGCGCCCGCGCGTCGCCGCGACGATCATCCCCGGGGCTATACCGTCGGTCGGGTCGAACACCCTCCACTTGCCCCCGAGGTAGGCCTCGAAGCAGGCGTGGAAGTCCATGGGCACGAGCCCGACCGCGTAGCCGCCGACGTAGCGCGCGGGGATCGACAGGGCCCTGCACAGCGCGATCGCCAGGTGCGTGTAGTCGCGGCAGACGCCCTTGCGCGCCTGCCAGACGTCCCAGGCCGACGTCCTTGCGTCGGTCGATCCCGGGGCGTACTCGACGTTCGCGCCCACCCAGCCGCAGATCGAGCGAACCTGCTCCGCCCGGTCGTCCACCTTGCCGAATATCTCCCATGCGCTGGGCCCGAGGCGGTCGCTCTCGCAGTAGCGGCTGGGCAGCGTGTAGGTGAGGACGGTGAGCGGCAGCCTGCCTGGCTGGTCCGCCGGCACCGCGGCAGGCATCTCGGGCCGCGCGACGCTGACGATCGCCGAGTACGCGAGCTCGAAGGGCCCGCTCCGGGCCTCCAGCCGCAGGACGCGCTCCCCCTTCGAAGTCGTCGCGATCTCGGTCGGCACCTCCGGCGAGCACACGATGGTCTCTGAGACGAGCTGCTGCTGGGTGTCCGTGTTGGCCAGGACGTTGAAGGTGAACGCAGCGCTCGGGGCCACCACCTCGTAACGCAGCGTGCAACCCACGGAAATGTTCATTCCACGCGACTTTGGGTGCGCCCTGCCCCCTCCGCAATCCCCGGGTTGCGGCAATATTCCGCCGGGGGGTGGATCGTGCTGAACGCAAGCGGCTATGGCCCAAATTGTTGCGCGGCTAATGCCCGCGGGCGAAGGCGACCCGAGCCGGAGTTTTGTTGCTTCTCTTGCCGCCCGCGCCCCGTAATCCTTTGGTGATGACGGACGCCCCAGAGGACAAGGGCCGGATGAGGTGGGAGATGTTCGCGCTTTCGTTCACGGCCCTCTTCCTCGAGATGATGGTGATCCGCTGGGTGCCTTCCGTGGTGCACCTGGTCGCTTACTACGCCAACCTGATGCTGCTCAGCTCCTTCCTCGGCCTGGGCGCGGGGGCGATGGCCGGCGGCAAGAGGTGGAACCTTTTCGGGTGGTTTCCGGCGTTCCTTGCGTGCGACATCGGGATGCTGCTCCTGGACCGCAACGCCGTGCTGGGGACCTCAGCCAGCGAGGCCCACTTCTTCGCGCTCCCGCCGTCCATGTTCCATGCGTTCGTCCTGGTCCGGATATTCGCCGTGAACGCGCTGCTCTTCGTGCCGCTCGGTCAGCGGATGGGCGTCCTGTTCAACTCCCTGCCGCGCCTGACGGCCTACGCGTGGGACCTCGCCGGGAGCCTTTCCGGCACGCTCTGCTTCGGGCTGTTCTCGCTCTGGCTCTTCTCGCCGGTGCTCGGGATGGCGGGGGTGATGCTCATCTACCTAGTGATAGCGCCGCGGCGCGGCTGGCTCGTCCACGTGCCGCTGTTCGCGGCGGTGCTCGCGGCGATCGTCTGGAACAGCGACAGGAAGGCCATCTGGTCCCCCTATTACTACATCACGGTGAGCCGCCTCGAGACCCCCGACACGGCGGAGTCCGCGCCGCCGCCGGAGACCCTGGCCGGGCGAGACCCCCCCGTGTACACCGTCAGGGTGAACCAGTTCGGGTACCACTACGACGCGGCTCTCGATTCGCGGCGCTACACCGCGGGGACGAAATCGGCGGACTACATCAGCTGGCTCGAGCTGCAGTACGGCCTTCCCTACGCCGTCGCGAGCGGGCGCGACCGGGTGCTGATCGTGGGCTCCGGCGGGGGCCTCGACATCGAGGCGGCCCTGGCGGCGGGCGCGCGCCATGTCGACGCCGTGGAGATCGACCCGGCCATCATCGCGATCTCGCGCAGGTACAACGCGGGGGCCCCGTACTCGGACCCCAGGGTGTCGGCCCACGTGGACGACGCCCGCTCGTACCTTGCGAAGGCGACGCCCGGGTACGACATGGTGGTGTTCGGCTTCCTCGATTCCCAGGCGCTCTTCAGCACGATGAACAACGTGCGACTGGACGGCTACGTCTACACGGTCGAGAGCATGCGGTCGGCGTTCAGGCTCCTCAACGACCACGGCGTGCTGACGCTCTCGTTCTACCTCGGCAGGCCCTGGCTCGGGCCGAAGCTCAACGCGCTCGTGGCCGCCGCCACGGGCCGGGAGCCGACCGTTTACCTCGACGCGCGCCAGAAGACGCTGATCCTATGCGTCTCCAAGGACGCCGGCCTCGCGATGCCGGAGAACGTGGGCCACTTCTACCACCAGGGCTACGTCGACGTAGGCCGCATCGACCTGCCGACGGACGACTGGCCGTTCCTGTACCTGATCGGCAAGACGGTCCCGTCCGACTACCTGGTCGCCATAGGCAGCCTGCTGGCGTTCTCGGTGGCGGCGGTCGCCTGCCTCAGGCGCCGCTCGTTCGGCTTCGGCGACGTCCACTTCGGCCTGCTCGGCATGGGCTTCCTCCTCCTCGAGACCAAGAGCATCAGCGACTGCACGCTGTTCTTCGGCGCGACCTGGTTCGTGACGATGGTCGTCGTGGCGGGGGTCCTCCTGATGGTGATCGGCGCCAACCTGCTGGCCGAGCGGCTGAAGGGCTTCTCGCCCTGGATGTACGCCCCGCTCTTCGCGATCCTCGCCCTGCTCCTCGTCGTGCCCCGCGAGCACGTCCTCGAGTTCAGCTTCGCCGGCCGCCTGCTCTGGACGCTCCTCGTCGTCCCCCTGCCGGTCTTCTTCGCCGGGATCATCTTCTCCACCACGTTCCGCGGCGCGGCGTTCCCGTCGGCCGCGTTCGGCGCCAACCTGATCGGGGCGATGCTCGGCGGCTTCTGCGAGTACCTGGGCATGGCGGTCGGCAACCACCGCCTCTCGATGCTCGTCATCGTCGCCTACCTCGGCAGCATGCTCGTCCTGGCGTCCGCCAGGCGACTGGGACGCCAGATCTAGGGGCGCGGCACGCGGGCTACCTGGCCACCGGACCGATCGGAAGAACGGTCCGGCCGAACACCTCGTTAAGGACCAGCGCCAGGCCCGTGTACATCGCGGACAAGCCGCAGACGATCCCCTCGTAGCCGGCGAACCGCTTCAGCCCGGCGCTCTCTAGGTGGTCCCCGGCGGCCAAGAGGAAGAAGAGGACGGTGAGCGTGCCGAAGACGACCTGCAGCGCGCGGTTGAGCCGAAGCGTGCCGACGAACATGACCGCGGTGAAGAGGCCCCAGATGGAGAGGAAGGCGACTACGGCGCCACCGCTCGGGGCGGCAATGGCGGGGACAAGCTTGGGCAGCATCACCAGCGCCGCGAAGGCGAGCCAGAACATCCCGTATGAGGTGAAGGCGGTGGTTCCGAACGTGTTGTTCTTCTTCCACTCCATCACGCCCGCGATGACCTGGGCCAGGCCGCCGTAGAATATCCCCATGGCCAGGATCACGCTGTTCAGCTCGAAGAACCCGGCGTTGTGGAGGTTCAGCAGCACGGTGGTCATCCCGAATGCTAGCAGGCCCAGGGGGGCCGGGTTGGCGGTCGTGTCTTTGATGGCGGTGGTTGCGTCGGACATGATGCTGTGGGGATCTTGTTCCCTTAACGCGCTTGGCTGGATGGGGCTCGGCCGCGGATCCGCGGCCGGGGGGGTACGGGCTCCTTGCGGTCCCGGAATTGCGGGGAAGCGGAAAACAACGTCAAGGTCAAACCCGCGGCCCCGGGGTCGCCCGTCCCGGCGAACAGCGCGCCGCGGCGCGCCCCGACGCGGGCGGCTCAGGCCGGCTCGAGGACGGGCGCCGACTCGCGCTTGAGCTCGCGCATCATGAGGGACGAAATGGCGTCGGCCGGCCGGCTCCCCTGGAAGAGGATGGCGTTCGTCTCCGCGAGGATCGGCGCGTCGATGCGCTTCTCCGCGCACAGGCCGGCGAAGGACCGGGTGGTCTCGTAGCCCTCGACGACCGTCCTGCGGCCCTCGAGCAGCTCCGCGATGTTGCGCCCCTCGCCTATCTTCTGGCCGAACTCCCGGTTGCGGCTCCACGGCCCGTGGCAGGTGGCCACCAGGTCCCCGAACCCGCTCAGGCCGTAGAAGGTCTCCCGTCGCGCGCCGAGCGAGGCGCCGACGCGCACCATCTCGGCGACCGCGCGGGTCATGAGCGCCGCCTTCGCGTTGTCCCCCAGCCCCAGTCCGTCGCAGCAGCCCGCGGCGATCGCATAGACGTTCTTCAGGCTGGCGCCGTACTCCACGCCGGGGAGGTCGTCGGTCGTGTAGACCCGCAGCGTCGGCCCGCTGATGGCCGCCTGGACCTCGGGGACGGCGGGCTCGCCCGCCCTCGCCGCGAGCACCATGGCCGCGGGCAGGCCGCGCGCGACCTCGGCCGCGTTGGTCGGACCCGAGAGGGCGCCCACCGTCACGCCAGGCAGCGCCTCGGCGACCGCCTGCGACGGGCGAAGGTGGCTCCCGAGCTCGAGGCCCTTGGCGAGGCTAATGACGAGGCGGGGCACGGCGTCCGCGCCGAGGGCGTCCCTCACGTGCTCGGCCGTCTGGCGCATGGTCTGGGCCGGGCAGGCGAGAAGGATCACGTCCGCCCCCGACAGGCCGTCCGCCAGCCCCGCGCACACCTCCACCGAGGATGGGAGATGGACGCCGGGAAGGTATTCGCGGTTCTCGCGGGTGGAGGCGATCGTCGCGGCCTGCTCGGGCCGCCTGGGCACCAGCGACACGGCGCGCCCACCCCTCGCGAGGTGAAGCGCGAACGCCGTGCCCCAGGCCCCGGCCCCGACTACGCAGAACTTCATGGCCTCGTTCTAACCGGACCCGGGAGGGCCTTGCTACCTCAAAAACGCGGGAATCTTCTCGTTGGCCACCATCTGCTCGAACGTCTCGCGCGCCGTGACCTGCTCGAACGCGCTCCCCATCACGAGGACCTCGGCGGGGATGGGGCGGCTGTTGTACCGGCTCGCCATCACGTGGCCGTACGCGCCGGCGCTCATGAATGCCAGGTACTCGCCCTCTCCCAGCTCCTGGATCTGCCTGTCCGCGGCGAAGCAGTCCGCGGTCTCGCAGATCGGCCCCACGACGTCGGCGACGAGCGCCCGGCGGGTTGTGTCCCGGCGCAGGGGCACGATCTCATGGTACGCGTCGTACATGGCCGGCCTGACGAGGTCGTTCATCGCGGCGTCCACTATGAGGAAGTTCTTGCCCTGGCCCCGCTTCAGGTACTCGACGCGGGACAGGAGGACGCCGGCGTTGGCCACCATCGCACGGCCCGGCTCGAGAAGCACCCTGAGCCCCAGCCTCGCGAGCGTGGGCGCGAGCGCGGCCCCGTACGCCTCGGCGGTCAGCGGCCGCTTGCCCTCGGGCTGCGTCTCCCACCACGAGAACGGCCCGCTCGCCAGGGCGTCCCGGTAGACGACCCCCATCCCCCCGCCGATCGAGATGTACGTTATCCCCTGGCGCTCCTTCAGGTCGGCGGCCAGCGGGGCGAGCTTCTCCATCGCCTCGGCGAAGGGCCGCACCTCGGTGATCTGGGAGCCGATGTGCGTCTGGATCCCCCGGATCGCGATGTTCGGGTACTTGGCTGCCGCCTCGTACGCGGCGGCGGCCTGCCGGATCGGTATGCCGAACTTGTTGGCGCTCGTCCCGGTCGTGATCTTCGCGTGTGTGTTCGCGTCGACGTCCGGATTGACCCGGAGGGCGACCGGCGCCTTTACGCCCAGCTTTCCCGCGACGTGGTTCAGCCGCGCGAGCTCCGGCTCGCTTTCGACGTGGAACGAGAAGATACCCGCCTCGAGGGCGAGCCGGATCTCGGCCTCCGTCTTGCCGACGCCCGCAAACACGCTCTCCTTGACGCTGGCGCCCGCCGCGAGCACCCGGCGCATCTCGCCGGAGCTCACGAAATCGAAGGCGGAGCCCAGGTTTGCCAAGTGCTTCACCACCGCCAAGTTGGAATTTGCCTTGAGGGAATAGCAGACCTTGACGTCCAGCCCCTTCATGCTTCCGACCAGCCGGGCGTAATTGTCCGCTATAGTCGCCGCGCTGTACACGTACGTCGGCGTGCCGTAAAGGCGGGCCACCTCCGCGAGATCCACGGATTCGCAGTGGAGGTTCTGGCCGGCGTACTGGAAGCGGTGCATGGGTGAGCGGGACATAGCGTGATAAAAAGCCGTGAAAGGTCGAGCGTGGCGAGATTCGCCTTGTAAAAACCACCCAGAAACACGGATAGTCGCACGCCCGCCGATGCCCACGCTCATCAAGCGCATCTTCCACCGCCCCGCTATCCGTTTCGGCATGGAGAGCGACTCGCGCGGGAGGTTCCGGGACCCCCGCTTCGTGAGCTTCATCGCTGAGAGCAACCGCAAGACGCTCAACACCGACTTTCAGGACGCGATCCTCAGGGGGCGCAAGCTCCTCAGGTACGCCCTGGTCGCTGCGGTTGTCTGCGGCGCCGCGTGGGTCGTCCTCGAGAGCGCCCATGCGCTCTCGATGTTCTGATCAGGCCGCCTCGCGGAGCCCGTCCGGCGGGCAGCCGGGCTCGTTGAACGGGATCGCGCGCGACTTGGCGAGCACCGGCTCCACGTTCCGGCCGTAGTCGGCGGCAAGGACCGAGAAAATGCCGGTCACCGAAAGTGCGATGCTCGCGGCGGCGGCGCTGACCGGAAGGAGGACGCAGGCCAGGACCGCGGCCAGGAGGGCGACGGCGGGAAGGGAGTTGTTTTTCATGTTCAATGGTTCTTTTGTTTCGCCGAGGAAAGACGGCTCCCGCCCAAGATGTGCGCCGGAATTTGATGAGCGGGATTCCCGGCTGATGGACGGAGGAGGAAGCCAGCCCGGCCGGCCCCGCGGCGGTTGCGGTCGACCCGCAAATGCGATGGCCGACCCAGCGGGCCGGCCATTTCTCTCGCGTGCGGCGGACGCCCCGGGGCGAGGGGCCGCGGTCAGGCAGCGGCCCGGTTCTCGGCCGTTGCCTGGCGCGGCACGTCGATGGGGATGACCCGCGCGGGAACCCCGAGGGGCTTCGCGCTCCTGCCGTAGTCCGCGGCGATGACCGAGATCATGCCGGTGACCGAGAGGGCGATGCTCGCGGTGACGAAGCTTACGGGAAGCAAGACGAAGGCCGCGAGGGCGGCCATGAAGGCGACGAGGGGAAGGACGTTGGTTTTCATATTCGGTTGTTATCTTTGGTTGCCTAAGAAACACGGCCGCGCCCGGGAAGTTACAGGAAAAGCGGAGGCCGGACCCCCGGCGCTGCCGATCCCCCCGGCCCTGCGCAGGGGCCGCCGCGCGCGGCGCGGCCGGGCCGGCGGGGCGCGCGCCGATCCCCAAAACGGAGGTGGCCGGCCCGAAGGGCCGGCCACCTCATTTACCCCGCTAAACCAAGGGGCTGTTGCAGCCTGATTGCTCAGGCTGCGATCTTGTACTCGGTCGGCGCCAGGCGCGACAGGTTCGCGGGAACGACGGGCGCGGTGGCCCTCGTGGGCTCGACCGGCCTGCCATAGTCCGCCGCGACCACGGAGACCATGCCGGTGACCGAGAGGGCGATGCTGGCGGCGACCGCGCTCACTGGAAGAAGGACGAAGGCCGCTAGGGCGGCCAGGAAGGCGATGACGGGGAGGATGTTGGTTTTCATGTTCTGTTTTTTTCTTTGGTTACCATGAGAACACGGCACGTCCCCGGAAAGTTGCACGAGACGGGGCGCATCCCCGCGGCCGGCGGCCTGCGCCGCGCGGCGGCCCCCCGGCAGACGTCGCCTGTAATCCGTCAGTCCCCGGCCCCGCCCGCGGCCGCCGGCTTGAAGGAAGAGCGGAAGACGGCCTTCGCGTAGTCGCGGTTCATGCGGGCGATGAAGTCGTGGGAGATGAGCTTGGGGCACGCCGCGCTGCACTCGTACTGGTTCGTGCACCCGCCGAATCCCAGCCCGTCCATGGTTCTCACCATCGCGAGCACGCGCCTGTACCGCTCCGGCTGGCCCTGGGGAAGGAGCCCCAGGTGGGAGACCTTCGCCGCGACGAAGAGCATCGCGCTCGAGTTCTTGCACGCGGCCACGCACGCGCCGCAACCGATGCACTGGGCGGCGTCCATCGCGAGGTCGGCGACCTCCTTGGGCACCGGCACCGAGTTGGCCTCGGGCGCCGATCCCGTCCTCACCGTGATGAAGCCGCCCGCCTGCTGGATCGCGTCGAAGGCGCTCCGGTCGGTCACGAGGTCCTTCAGGACCGGGAACGGCCGGGCGCGGAACGGCTCGACCACGATAAGGTCGCCGTCCTTGAAGCTGCGCATGTAGGTCTGGCACGAGGCGACGCCGCGGTTCGGCCCGTGCGGCTTGCCGTTGATCGTCAGCGAGCAGGTCCCGCAGATCCCCTCTCGGCAGTCGTGCGAGAACGCGATCGGCTCCTCGCCCCGGGCCGCTAGCTCGTCGTTGAGGACGTCGAGCATCTCGAGGAACGACATGTCGGGGTTCACGCCGCGGGCGGCGTAATCGACGAAGGCCCCCTCCATCCCGGGGCCCGACTGGCGCCAGACGCGCAGGGTGACGTCGAATGTCCTCGCGGCGCTCATTTGTAGTTTCGCACGCTCATCTTGACCGTCTCGTAGGCGAGCGGCTCGGTGTTGCGGACCGGGGCCGCGCCCTCCCCCGCGTATTCCCAGGCGGCCACGTGGGCGAAGCTATCGTCGTCGCGCTTGCATTCGCCGTCCGGATACTGGTGCTCCTCCCTGAAGTGGCACCCGCAGCTCTCCTCCCGCGCGAGGGCGTCGCGGCACATGAGCTCTCCGAGCTCGAGGAAGTCGGCCACGCGCACGGCCCGCTCGAGTGACTGGTTGATCGAGTCCCCGGTCCCGGGCACGAGGCCGTTTGCCCAGAACTCCTCGCGCAGCGCGGGGATCTCTTGGAGGGCCTTCTCGAGGCCCGCCCTGTTGCGGGCCATCCCGCAGTGCTGCCAGAGGATGTGCCCGAGCCTCTTGTGGAAATGGCTCACGGGCTCCCTTCCACGCACCGAGAGGAGGCGCCTCGTCAACGCGGCGACTCCCTCCGCGGCCCTCGTGAACTCCGGCGCGTCGGCCGCGGGCCTCGAGCCCGGCTTCTGCGTGGCGAGGTAGTCGCCGACCGTGTAGGGCAGGATGAAGTAGCCGTCCGCCAGCCCCTGCATGAGGGCCGAGGCGCCGAGCCGGTTCGCTCCGTGGTCGGAGAAGTTCGCCTCGCCGACGACGAAGAGCCCCGGGAGGTTGGACATGAGGTTGTAGTCCACCCAGAGGCCGCCCATGGCGTAGTGGACCGCCGGGAAGATCCTCATCGGCACCCGGTAGGCGTTCTCGTTGGTGATCTCGTGGTAGATGTCGAAGAGGTTGCCGTAGCGCTCGCGGACGCCGGCCTCGCCGAGGCGGCCGATCGCGTCCGAGAAGTCAAGGTAGACGCCGAGGCCGCTCTCGCCCACCCCGCGCCCCTCGTCGCAGACCCGCTTCGCGGCCCGCGAGGCCACGTCCCTCGGGCACAGGTTGCCGTAGCTCGGGTACATCCGCTCCAGGTAGTAGTCGCGCTCGGCCTCGGGGATCGAGGCCGGGGGCCTCAGCCGGTCCTCCCTGCTCCTCGGCACCCAGATGCGCCCGTCGTTGCGCAGCGACTCCGACATGAGCGTGAGCTTCGACTGGTATTCGCCGGTCACCGGGATGCACGTGGGGTGGATCTGGGTGAAGCACGGGTTGGCGAAGCACGCGCCCCTCCTGTAGGCGCGCCAGATCGCGGTCGCGTTCGAGCCCCGCGCGTAGGTCGACAGGTTGAAGACGTTGCCGTAGCCCCCCGTCGCCAGGACGACGGCGTCGGCCGCGTGCCGGGTGACCTGGCCGGTCACCAGGTTGCGCACGACAATGCCCTTGGCGTGGCCCCCGACGACGACCAGGTCGAGCATCTCCGAGTTGGTGTGGAGCTTGACCGCGCCGCAGGCGACCGCCCGCGACAGCGCCGAGTACGCGCCAAGCAGGAGCTGCTGGCCCGTCTGCCCCCTCGCGTAGAAGGTGCGGGAGACCTGCGCGCCGCCGAACGACCGGTTGGCGAGGAGGCCGCCGTACTCGCGGGCGAAGGGTACGCCCTGGGCGACGCACTGGTCGATGATCTGGGAGGACACCTCGGCCAGGCGGTAAACGTTGGCCTCGCGGGACCGGTAGTCGCCGCCCTTGACCGTGTCGTAGAAGAGCCGGTACACGCTGTCGCCGTCGTTCTGGTAGTTCTTGGCCGCGTTTATCCCGCCCTGGGCCGCGATCGAGTGCGCGCGCCTCGGGCTGTCGTGGAACACGAAGCAGCTCACCGCGTAGCCGAGCTCGGACAGGGAGGCCGAGGCCGAGGCGCCCGCCAGGCCCGCGCCGACGACGATGACCTCGTACTTCCGCTTGTTCGCCGGGTTGACCAGCTTGATCTCCGTCTTATGCCTGCGCCACTTTTCGGCGAGCGGCCCCGGGGGAATTCTGGGATTGAGTTGC
>Ga0187851_10000557_pt1 | contig 37795 bp, 40 predicted proteins | sample June2016WEW_6_10_FD_132997 | JGI IMG/M metagenome (GOLD analysis project Ga0187851, IMG submission 132997) | Peatland microbial communities from SPRUCE experiment site at the Marcell Experimental Forest, Minnesota, USA - June2016WEW_6_10 | ecosystem: Environmental > Terrestrial > Soil >...
CACAGGCGGCTTCCGGCGGGTTAAACGACCTGCCGGACATACGAAAATGCGCTGATTTCATGCCCTTGCAGAAAAATACCGGCGACGGACTCTTCTAACTCGGCGCTTTTCAGAGGTTCCCTATAACACCTTTGCGGTGGGTAAGTACGGCATTACGCCGGACGAAGAAGCAACAGACGCCGGTTCATTCGATCATTGGCCAACCGGCAAGGGCTTCGATCACTTCTCGGATTCCTCGGTTCGCAAACCGATCAGTACAAGCCGGACCTGGTTGAAGATCAAGCGCACGTCCGTCCCGATGGACGTCACCTGAGCGACCAGATCACCGACAAGGCAATCTTCTATATCGACCGCCAGAAGAAAGTCGCGCCGGATAAGCCGTTCTTTCTCTACTACGCGCCGGGCGCAACGCATGCTCCGCACCAGGTTGACAAATATTGGAGCGATCAATATAAGGGTAAGTTCGACAAGGGCTGGGATGCGTATCGCGAAGAGGTCTTCGAACGTCAGAAGAAACTTGGCGTAATTCCCGCCAACGCGGTTCTGCCCGATCGCAATCCGAACATCAAGGCCTGGGACAAGCTGACGCCGGAAGAACAGAAGCTCTATGCGCGCTTTATGGAAGTCTATGCGGGCTACTTGACCTACACGGACTTTGAGATCGGCCGCCTAGTCAATCACCTGAAAGAGACCGGGCAGCTCGACAATACGCTGATCTTCATCTCCATCGGCGATAACGGCGCCAGCAAGGAAGGCACGCTGAACGGGGATATTGACCGTTCTTTGTGGAATAAGCCGTTAACCGAGCAGGAGAATATCAATTACAACCTGAACAAAATAGGCGAGATAGGCACACCCGCTGCCACTGAGGGGAATTATCCCCTTGGCTGGGCGCAGGCCTGCGACACGCCCTTCAAGTATTGGAAGCAGGATGCGAACAGCGAAGGCAGCACGCACAATCCGCTCATTGTCTATTGGCCCAAGGGCATAAAGGACAAGGGTGGCATTCGCACCCAGTACAGCCACGTCATTGACCTTCTTCCGACCACGCTCGATCTTGTGGGCGTGAAAGCTCCGGAAGAGATTCACGGCATCAAGCAGCAGCCGATTGAAGGAACGTCTCTGGCCTACTCGATTGAGGACGCCAATGCGCCTACCCGTCACACGGTGCAGTATTACTACGTCTTTGGATCGAGATCGATTTGTGACCACGGATGGAAGGCGGAACTGGCTTACCCAAGCAGCTTTATCACGGGAAATCTGCAAAACTCACAGCCTTTTGATGAAAATGCCTGGGAGCTTTACAATCTCAATGATGATCCTACGGAGCGCATTGACCTGGCCAAAAAGTACCCGGAGAAGCTTGCTGAGCTCAAAGCTGAATTTGAAGAACAGGCCAAATCTCATCATCTCTATCCCTACATTACCTGGGACGATGTACTGAAGGGAAGAATTCACCGCATTAAGGACTCCAAGTCATTGCTCGATGAGTTTAGGACTGTAACCAAGGCAGGTGAGAACCAGTAGCTTCCGAAAACTTTCACAGGTGAGACCAAAATCGTCACAATCTCACTTGTGTCGTAACCGATCACATGCAAGGTTCTGTCCGGCTCAAAACTGCCGGACAGAACTATCCGAAACGTTCGTAACAACTTGTTGCAGAGGCGTAGCCATGTTTTACACGATTCCGGACAATCTTTCCGCCGAACTCGATGAACTGGATTCCTACATCGCGCGCTATCAACGCGGCGAGATCGACGCCGCAACATTGAAGGTGCGCCGCGTCTCTTTTGGCTGCTATGAGCAGCGCGAGGACGGCACGTACATGGTGCGCATTCGGACGACCGGAGGCGCACTCACGCCGCTTCAGTTGCGCGCGATCGCGGAGAACCCCGGGCGCCACGGCAGTAACTCGCTGCGGTTTCCCGCGGAAGCAAAGACAACAACATAGTGGAACGACCAGAGCGTATGATGACTCTATTGCGTGTCAATCTAACGCAGCGAATCGGCAACACGCCGCTGTTGCGTCTGGAGCGCATAGCCGGCGAGTTGCGGGATGTGCAAGTTCTGGCCAAGGCAGAGTGGACCAATCCTGGGGGCTCGGTAAAGGACCGCGCGGCATCCATGATCATAGCCGAGGCATTGCGATCTGGAAGGCTGGGAGCGGGGAAGACGCTGCTGGACTTCACCAGCGGAAACACCGGGATTGCCTACGCAATGCTTGGCGCGGCATACGGAATTCCGATAACGCTCTGCATGCCGTCGAACGTATCGAAGGAGCGCAAGCGGATTCTACGCGCCTACGGGGCAAACGTCATCTATACCAATCCCGGCGAAGGCTCCGATGGCGCCATCCGCAAGGCGCAGGAGATTGCGGCCGCGGAACCGGAGAAATACTACTATGCCGATCAGTACTCCAACGACGCTAACTGGCGAGCGCACTATTCCAACGGAACCGCCGATGAGATTTGGCAGCAGACAGAAGGGCGAGTGACGCACTTCGTGGCGATTCTCGGCACGAGTGGAACCTTCGTAGGGACTTCGCGCCGATTGAAGGAGCTGAAGCCGGCGATTCGTTGCATCTCACTGCAGCCCGACTCGCCCTTTCACGGCATCGAGGAAACCAAGCACATGGAGACTTCGATCATTCCAAAGATCTACGACGCCGGCATCGCCGATGCCGAGTTGGGCATCAAAACAGAAGCAGCCTACGCGATGGCCAGGCGACTGGCGCGCGAAGAGGGTTTGCTCGTTGGCGTTTCCGGTGCCGCGGCGCTCGTTGACGCTTTGCAGGTTGCACGTGATGCGGCAAAAGGGTCGGTTGTGGTCACGATCTTCCCCGACTCGGGGGACAAGTATCTGAGCGAGCATTTCTGGGATGAGATCGCGTAAGGCAAGGACGAAAGCATGGCACTGAAGATACCGAACGCACTCCACAAACAGCTGCGGCAGCACGGCGAGGAGACCTACCCGCATGAATGTTGCGGCGTGCTCACCGGCGGGATCGACGAAGAAGGCAGAAAAACCGTTCAGGCCATTGTGCGCTGCGGAAACACGCGCACGGACTCGCTTGCCAATCGCCATAACATCAGCCCGGCGGAACTGGTGCGCATCCAGCGGGAGGCGGCGCTTGCCGGCCGTGACATTGTCGGCTTTTATCACTCTCATCCGGATCATCCGGCCCAATGGTCTGCGACCGATCTTGCCGAGGCGCATTGGACCGGCTGCTCCTATGTGATCACCAGCGTGGAGCACGGGCGCGCGGTTCTGACTAACTCGTTTCAATTGCTTGGTCAGGAGGAGAACAAGCGCTTTGAAGACGAACACATTGAGGTCATCGATCAATAAACAAACCTCTGCAGAGCAACAATCATGAAAGGAACCCTATGTCCGTCAAAGTCCTGATTCCCACGCCGCTCCGCCCGTATGCCGGAAAGCAATCCGTCATTGAGGTGACTGCCCAAACTGTAGGCGAAGCATTGAACGATCTAGTTACCAAGCATCCCGATCTGCGCAAGCATCTCTTCTCGGAGGATGGCAAACTGCGCTCTTTCGTCAATGTCTATTTGAACGATGAGGACGTTCGCTACCTGAGCAAGGACGCGACTCCGGTCAAGGAGACCGATACCATCATCATCGTTCCCTCGGTTGCTGGCGGACGATAGTGCTCTGTTTGTTTCTCGAAGATGAATACCATGAACGATTATTAGGAGATGAATCGTGGCTGAATTGATCGATGGCAGTCAGGCAACACTGAGTAATGACGAGATCCTCCGCTACTCGCGGCACCTGATCATGCTGGAAGTAACCCTCGAAGGCCAGAAGAAGCTGAAGGCCGCGCGCGTGCTGTGCGTAGGAACGGGTGGGCTCGGATCGCCGCTGGCTCTGTATCTGGCCGCCGCGGGCGTGGGCACACTCGGCTTGGTCGATTTCGACGTTGTCGATTACACCAATCTGCAGCGGCAGGTGCTGCATTACACCAGCGATGTGGGACGGCTCAAGCTCGACTCGGCGATCGACAAGCTGACCGCGATCAATCCATTTGTCGAGATCAGGCGTTTCGATACCTATCTAAACAGCCAGAATGCGCTGGAGATTCTCAGCGGCTTCGACATCATCGCCGACGGAACCGATAACTTCGCCACGCGCTACCTGGTCAACGATGCCTGCGTGCTGAGCGGAAAACCCAACGTCTATGCGTCGATCTTCCGCTTTGAAGGCCAGGCCAGTATCTTTGCCACGGAAGCCGGTCCCTGCTATCGCTGCCTCTATCCCGAGCCGCCGCCGCCGGGCCTTGTTCCATCATGCGCCGAGGGCGGAGTGCTGGGCGTGCTTCCGGGATTGCTCGGAGTGATCCAGGCTACCGAAGTTATCAAGCTGATTCTTGGCGTTGGCGAGCCGCTGATCGGCCGGCTATTGCTGGTGGATGCTTTGGCTATGCGATTCCGCGAGTTGCGTGTGCGCAAGAATCAGGAGTGCCCGGTCTGCGGCGCGAATCCGACGGTCAAGGAACTGATCGATTACAACCAGTTTTGCGGCATTCGAGGCGAGGAGTCTGGGGTATCCACGAGCACAAAGGTTCCCGAGATTTTGCCCGAAGAGCTCAAGCGCCGCCTCGATGTCCAAGAAGATATTTTTGTGCTCGACGTTCGCGAACCGCATGAGTATCAAATCGTCAACATCAAGGGACATCTGATTCCGCTTGGCGATCTGCCGACGCGCATTCATGAACTCGATTCAAGCAGGGAGATCGTGGTGCATTGCAAGAGCGGCGCGCGTAGCGCCAAGGCCGTCGATTTCCTGCGCAAGTCGGGCTTCAAACATGCCTCGAGCCTGACCGGCGGCATCCTGGCCTGGGCTGACCGGGTCGATCCTTCGCTTCCCAAGTACTGACCAGAGCATCGGGGCTCCCAATAGAGACTTATGTGGCAAGATGAAGATATAAGGTGACTTAGAACACAGAAGACGGGCCAGATCTCCAGATAAACTTCTCCCGGTGGACAATTTTCCCGACTCGCGGTACATTCATGGGTCAGTGGGCACTCAGGAATCTGAGTTTGTCGCCGATGGGAGGGAGTCATGCAGACGGCCCGTCTCGTGCCCGTTCGATGTTGCCACCCGGATCGTTGTCGTCCTCCAATCCGATGCCCGTCTGTCCGCTCGATATTCCTCATGCTGCTGCTTGTGCTGCCCACAGCTTTGGCGGCCCAGGGCACGCAATCCGGCGAGATCGTCAGATTCAAATTACGCGATAGATACCTGATTACCGTTCAGGCGATGGTCAATGGCGCCGGTCCTTTCAGTTTTCTGTTGGACAACCTGAGTTGCTGTGGATGAGACCAGCATCTGCTTGAGTTGGGGCATGGCGCTGCCAAAAGACGGGTACAGCGCGGCCGCGTGGGGCGGCAAGCGCCTCTGCGGGGAAGCTATGGGAGCAGGCAGGGAATCGTCTGAGGCCGGCAGCGCGGCGCCTTGCTGAATTCGGAATGGAAAGACTCTGACCCTGGCCAGAAAGAACCATGGATATTGCGTCAACTCGATATGTTCCACTTCCGCGGCGTTGAAGTGCGTGCCAAGGCGGCGAAGAGCCAGCCTGAGCGCGCTGGCGATCGCCTCCTGCGACGTATCTCCAACGCCGCTTCGCAGCGATTCATCCGCAATCCTGATGAAATTCCATCCGCGGGTGTGAATCTTCTTCTCCAGCCGCCGTGCGCTGACGGTCCTCACAAAGTTCCAGCCCTCGCGAAACTCTTCTGTTACCAGGTTAAGGCCGTCGGGCAGTTCCGTTCGCACGCGCAAAAGCATATTCAGTTCTGCGATGGTACGCATCGTTCACTTTCTTTCTGTTGCTTATTCAGAGGCTGGAGTTGGACGCGCTCCGCTGAATGGGTATTACCGCCGCGGCCTTCCGCTGAACGGCATGCAAAGGCGCCCGATCCTCCGGCTGCGCGGCCACGGAATGAATCGAACTGCGGCAATAGATGCAATCTGTCTTGCGCTCCAGGCCGCCGTCGCCGAGGGTCCGGGGAAAGGTCCGCAGGCACTCCGGGCAGGCAATCGTATCGGACGCATCCGAGGAAAGGTCGTGTGTGCCGCGATGAATCCAGAGAGGCGCGTCCGGGCTGGCTGGCTGGCATGCATGCCGCTCCGCCTGGGGCAGTGTTTCCATGATTCGCAACAGGGCGACTATGCTGCTGCCCTTTTGGTAGAACTTATCGGCGGGAACTCCGGAAGGCACCTCGTCCCCGGAGAACGCACCGCTCATGGCGATCGTCCGGATCGAGGGAAAGCGGCGTCGCACCACCGAGAGCAACTCGAAGCCGGACATGCCCGGCATGTTGAGATCGGAAAGAAGCAACTCGGGAACCTCGCTTCCTATCTCGCGCAGCGCGGCAAAACCGTCTTCGGCCGATCGCACGCGGTACCCGACCTCGGTGAGCACCTGTGAAATCGAGGTTCGAACCGCGGGCTCATCGTCGACAATGAGGAGTGTTGCAAGCGTGTTTGGCATCTCTTACCCCCTCAAGAGCTTCGCTATGGGAATTCGAGCGAGTATGCCATTCGACAAGCGGCTAAGCTGTTCAATTCAGTACAGGGCGGCAGGGGATAATTTGGTCGTGGCCGCTTTGCGCGCCCGGAATGCCGGTATCGGCGGCTTCTCGGCGTTGTCGTCAGGCAGTTGATCGTGCAGAATCACGTTCAGCAGAGACCGGTGCACGTGAATGCGGTCCTTGTAGTCGATAAAGCCGTGCTTGCGAAAGCGGTTCATGAAATAGCTGACGCGCGATCGGGTGGTGCCGATCATATCCGCGAGGGTCTCCTGCGAAATCTTGGGAATCAACGCTTCCGCATCTCCCGGCTTGGCGAATTCCGCCATCAAGAGGAGAATCCTCGCCAAGCGCTTTTCGCTGGAGTTGAAGAGCTGATCGACCAGGTCGGCCTGGATGCGCATGCTGCGGGCCAGCAGATACTTGAAGAACAGATCGGAGAATTCAGGCTCGGTGTGCATCGCGCGGGCCATCTCCTCCCGTCCTATCTTGAGCGCGGAGCAGAACGTGATGGCCGTGGCCGTGGACAGGCGCAGCCCAGGCACCGCCGCCAGCGCCCCCTCTCCGACAAACTCGCCCGCCGAGACAAGCGTGATCGTGGCTTCCTTGCCAGCTGCTGAAACGACAGTGACTTTTGCGCGGCCGGTCTGAAGATAGAAGACGGAGTCCGCGGGGTCGCCCTGGGAATAGATGGTCTGCCTGGGTTCCAGTTCAACGATCCTGCGTCCCAGTCCTGCATTGGCCAGGAAGGCAGCGGTATCGAAAGTGGGTTGTTCAAGTACGGCCATGCGAAGGCCTCCTCACGTATGAGCCCGGACGCGGGAGTTGCGGGAGGATGCGCAACCGCAAAGCAACGCGGTTTACCAAGCAGTTGCGCCGATGAATCAAGATTCATCGACAATCATCAGGAACGTTCGTTGCCGGCGGCAGCGAAGCAAGCAAGGCGGAGATACGCCAATGCTGTCTGCTTACACCGGCACGTTCTATAAGCGTGCCCCTGGGGGGGGGGGCAGACTGTCCCCTTTTGCACACTTTTTGAAGATTATTCGACAATATTGGGCCTCCCCGGCAAAACGCAGCGAACGTCTGCTGAGCGTTCTTGCTCAGACAGCGGCGGCGCCCGCCCCTAGTCTGAGAGGTACCTTGTGCGCCTCGGATGCGCGTAAAGCAAGTGACGCTGCGCAAAGGTAGAAAAGGTGAAATGCATGAAGAAACTTATGACGTTTGTGGCCATACTCGGTATGACGAGCATCGGCTGGGCAGCATCCGGTCGCGAAGCGACGGTCGACCGGCTGGATCACGCAGGCGCGGTGCTGCACGAGATCATGGCCGCTCCGGATAAGGGCATTCCGGAGGAAGTTCTGGAGCACGCAAAGTGCGTGGCCGTGGTGCCGCATCTGCTCAAGGGCGGCTTTGTCTTCGGCGCGGAAAACGGCCGCGGCGTGGCCACCTGCCGGACCGCGGACGGCTGGAGCGCGCCGGCGTTCTTTTCCATTACCGGCGGCAGCTGAGGATTGCAGATAGGCGTCGAAGGCGTGGATCTGGTCATGATCATCCAGAACGACCGGGGCATGGAGCATTTGATCAACAGTAATTTCCAGCTGGGCGGCGATGCCTCGGCGGCAGCCGGACCGGTTGGGCGCCACGCTTCCGCCGATACCGATTGGAAGCTGGAAACCGAAGTCCTGACTTATTCGCGCGCCCGGGGCGCTTTTGCCGGACTCACGCTGACCGGCGCAGCGATTCGACGCGATGAAGACTCCACAGAGGCCATCTACGGCCACGACATCTCCACGCGCCGCATTCTGCGCGGCGAAATAGCCGTGCCGGCCTCGGCGGGCGCGTTCCTCGATGCGGTCAGAGATGCAAAGGCTCAGGCCATCGCTTCCAACTAGCTGTCAACTGCCAATGCTCGCGGGCGCCTGAGAGTCCAGCGTGAGAGTCTTGCGGCCCTCATGCGCCCGCGGCGCGGTTAAGGAGTAACTATGCTCTGGACAATCTTTGTGATCCTTCTGGTTCTCTGGCTCCTGGGCTTCAGCTTCCATGTAGCCGGCGGCCTGATTCACCTTCTACTGGTATTGGCGGTGATCGTCCTGGTCTTCAACCTGATAGCCGGACGCCGAACCGATTTCTGAAGCAGGCAAGGCCTGAGGTGTGCGGCTGAATGGGGCTGCATTCCGTCGCCATTGCGCCGGCCCGGCCAGGCTCGGCAATCCGCACCTGGAAGCGGGTGATCGGGCTGATCGGCGCGCCGTTGTCGCGCGTGTCCTGCAGAGAGAATGCGCCGGGAAGATAGAAGTTCTTACTGAATATCAGCTCTCCGTGGTTCTGCGCCTCATTGCCGAGGCAGCCTTTGGCCAGTGCGCCGGGGGCATAAAGGCAACCTGGGGCCCCCTTGGCTGTCGCGTCCGGTTGCGGCGCAATTCGCAATCAGGCCCGCACATAAAGCTTTCCGGCTTGCGCGCCGGCCCCTGTAACGCCGGGCAAGTCCAGGAGCGGCCGGAGGCCAGCATCGTTCATGCTGCCTATGGTCTCAATAGCTCAGATAACTGCACTTTGAACCGCTACTCTCGATGATGTTGGGTTGACACGCAATGCGAGTTTCTTTTGAGCATCCAACTTGCGCAGCCCGCGAATCTTCCATATCCCAAAGCATATGCCGGCGGAGAGCAGGCCCAGAAATACGCAAAGCAGCGGAGTCGACCATTTCTCGAGGCTGCCCGACCAAAGACGGACGATTCTTCGTCCGTAGGTTACGCCGAGCCAGGCGATGAAGGAGTAACGCAGGCTGCGAGCCGCGCCGAAGACGGCGAGGAAGCGCTTGCGCGATACCCCAAGCGCTCCGGACGCGAGTACAAACGGCACTAGCGGTATCGGCGGAGGAAGCGTGGCGGGAAGAAAGACCGCCAGGATTGGATGATGCTCAACCCAAATGACGACCCGCCCAAGAAGACGCGCCGGCACATAGTGGCGCAGCGCCGCTTCGCCCCCGCTGCGGCCAATGAGCCAGGTGGTGTATCCGCCGAGGATGCTGCCTGCAACGGCACAGGGGGTCAGCAGCCAGGGGTCGCCGCCGTGCGCCACGAGCCACAACAACAGCAGGTCGGTGCTGCCGGGAACAGGAAGAGGGATGACCGAGGAATCAATCACCGCAACAGAGAAGAGGCCCAGCGCTCCCAGGTGAGTGAGCCAGTGCGGCGCCAGCGGTGAATGCGTGGCTGGCGCTGGAATTCGAGCCGGATGCTGGGTCAAGACATTCATGGGGAATTGCCCGTGCGTTTGCATTTGAATGCTACTGCTTTGAAACGACTGCAAACAATCGAGGACCTATCCCGCACTCGCGCCGCGCAAGGTAATCCAGTAGTATCGCCGCCAGCAGAATGTGCAGCGAACGGGGCGCAAAGCAAACATGGCCAGCAGGCCATCGAAGGCGCGCAACTCCGCCTGCTTGAATTTCACCGAATTGCAGCGCGGGCACTTTCGCCGTATCCAAAGCGGATGCGTAAGCCAATCGGGCCAATTCCGGCCTGGACTACTCATGTGCCTACCCCTTCCAGACTTATCGCCGCGCTCGCTAGAATGCGCGGCGCTCCGCTTGGCTTCCATTCGAGTCCAGCCAGGAAAGAAGACGGCGGATGCTACCCGTGGCTAGAGCGATGCAGGAATCGGCCGCTCCGTAGTACAAGTTGATGGTGTCTCCGTCAGTTCCAATGGTTTGCCCGCAAGGGAACACAACATCGTTCACATCGCCGTTCCGTTCATAGGGAGCCTCTGGCCCGAAGATCCATGAATTTCCCCGTTGCAGACAAATTTCCGGCTTCTCCAAATCGAAGAGCGCGAGACCAAGACGATAAATGCTTCCCGACGCAGTTTGCCGCACGCCGTGATAGATCATCAGCCACCCCTTGGCTGTTTCTATCGGGGGCGAACAAAGGCCGATCTTGTTCGCATCCCACCATCCGCCACGCCGCGCTTCGAGAATAATCTTGTGGCTTCCCCAATGCCGCAAATCCGGGGAATAGGAGATCCACATATGAGCGCCTAACGCTGTCATGGGCCGGTGAATCAGAGCCCAGCGGCCGCCGATCCTGCGCGGCAGCAACGCCGCATCTTTGTCCTCGGGAGACATGATTACGCCGAATCGCTCGAAGCTCCGGAAATCCTTCGTCAACGCCAGCGAGACTCCGGGACCGCCCCGCGCAAAGGATGTGTATGCCACAGCATATTGCGCGAGTTCCGGAACATAGGTAATGCGCGGATCCTCGATACCCCAAATCTCTTCCGGGTACTCTTCCGGATTTGCCAGCAAAGTCGGCTTGGAGTCTATGCGCCAATGGTCGACGCCATTGGAAGAACGCGCCGCACACAGATGCGACAATCCGCTCCTGTCTTCAACGCGGCACAAAAGCAAGGTATCTCCATCTTGCGTGTGTACGACACCTGCGTTCAGAACGCTATTGATGGGATAGGGCCAGTCTTGGCGGCTGAGAAGCGGATTGCCGGGAAAACGCATAAACAGGGGATCGTCGGCACATGCTCCTCGTACTTGCTGTCCCTGTGGGATATGCTCCGGCGATTCATCCGACAAGATAGTTGGACTCAATTGAAGGCACTCATTCCATGATGCAGTTCGTCAACGCTTGCCACTTTGGCCGCCTGCATTTCGAGCAGGGCCATGAGGAACGAGAGCGTAGATTCGGCTCCCTGGTTCTCGTTCACGCGATCGGGATGAAGGCCATCCCGGCATCCGCCCGTCAATACATCGTAGAGCGGGACTTGGAGATCGTTCTGGCCGAGAAACCAGCCAAAGACTCTCCGGGCTTCGTCAAGCCACTGGCTTTCTTCCGTCAGCCTGTATACCTCAAGGCAAGCGGAAACGGTGGCGCAAGCCTCTACCGGCTGCTGATCGAAACGCGCCTTTTCACTTCCCTCGATAAAGAATCCGTTGGAGCCGATGGGCACGAAGATCTCCTTATCGTCGCGGTGCTGCTCGGCAACAAGCCACTTCAGAGAATCCATTCCGGCTTCGATCATCCTCTGGTTGTCGCTCCGCCATCCCGCCAGGATAAGTGCCTGCGACAGTCTCGCATTCGAGTAGGAAAGGCTCTTCTCGAACCATCGCCAAGTCGCGGAGTGACTGCGCTCATAAATATCGAGAAGCCGATTGGCAAGTGTATTGCGAGCGCCCTGGACGGCTCTGTCCCCAGGGAACCAGTCCAGATAGGCTTGCATGCCCAGGATGCAAAACGCCCATGCGCGCGGACTGGTAAACGTCAGCGTTGCAGGGACAGCGGCTTCGAAAAGCCTCCCTGCCGCTCCTCTCAAGCCCGCATTTCGCGAATGTCCCAACACGTTCCCAAGGGACCACAGGGCACGGCCATGGCTGTCATCCGACCCAACGTCTTCGAGCCATTTGCGGTCATAGCCGAGATAGTTTCTGAACCTTCCGGAATCGGAATGAAACGCAAGCCATAAAAAGGAAAGATAACGATGGGAAAGGTTTGGATGCTCCCACCGGTCCGCATCGGAGTTTTCATCCAGAAGAGTCGAAACAATGAGAGCGCGCGCGTTGTCGTCGGTTGTGTAGCCCTCGCGCGTGTTGGGCACCGAAAAGATGGCGTGTTGCAGGATTCCCGTGTCGTCTGTCAGTCTCAACATCTGATCCGTACTCAAAGCCGGCAGGTAGTTAACAGCATTTGCTGCAACATCGCCCTGCTGAGCTGCCCTGGGCTGCAAGGTGCGCTCGAATCGCGCGCGCTGGAAACTCGCCATATACTTTCGCGCCGTCTTGGGCCAAGTTGTTTCGCGTGAATGGAGGTAGGCCCGCTTCCGCATGGCGTGCCGTTCACCATCGTTATCGAGGAGTCGAAGCACTGCTTCCGCAATAGCATCGGGATTCTCGAAAGGCACGATCACGCCCCGCTTGTCCGCCAGCAGCTCTTTCGCATGCCAATACGGCGTTGAGATAATCGCCTTCCCCGCTCCAAGCGCAATTGCGAGCGTTCCGGAGACGATCTGCGCCTCCTGCCGGTAGGGCGTAATGTATATATCGGCCGCGCCGACGTGTTCCACCAGTTCTTCCGCACTCACAAAGCGATTGACGAGGATCAGGTTCGATGAAACCCCAAGCTGCGCCGCCAGAGCCTGCAATTCTTCGCGGTAGCGCTCGCCCTCGCGCCGGCGAATATGCGGATGCGTCACGCCGGAGACGATGTACACCACGTTCGGGTGCCTTGCCAGAATCGCCGGCAAGGCCTTGATCACGTTCTCAATTCCCTTGTTCGGCGACAACAGGCCGAAGGTCAACAGCACGGACTTGCCTTCTGTTCCGAAGCGGTCTTTGAAGTAATTTGGGTCCATGAACTGGAAATCCGGCACGCCGTGTGGAATCACATCGATCTTTTCGCCCGGAACCGCGTAGACTTCCCGCAGGAGTTGGGCCGCCAATTCGCTCATTACGATCAGGCGATCGGAAAGCCGCGAGATCTCTTCGAGCACCATTCGTTGATTCATGTCCGGCTCGCGCAGAACCGTATGCAGCGTGGTTACGAGAGGCATCTTCAACTTGCGCAGCAAGGTGAGTATGTGGCGGCCCGCGCTGCCGCCGTAGATGCCATACTCATGTTGCAGGCAGACTAGATCGTTGCCGTTGAAATTGAGAAAATCGGCGGCCCGCTCGTAGGAAGAAATGTCTTCCTGCGCAATTTCCAGGCGCACTTGTTCCGGATAGTCGTAGCTCGATTCGAGATCGTTGACGGGTATCGCAAACAGGCGTCCCTCGCCGTATTCCGCCGCGAGCGCAGTGCACAGGTCGGTCGTGAAAGTGGCAATGCCGCACTCCCGCGGCAGGTAGTTGCCGACAAACGCAATGCGGGTCGGCAAAGGCAGTTTGCATATCTTCATTGAGCCGTGCGAACCGGCATCTGGAACCGGATCTGCAGCGGTCTTCCCCGGATGCGTCGGATCGGGAAACGGCATCGTGTTCTCCTTTCACGTTCAAATCACGCCAAGGACCAGGAGAACGAGAATAATCAGGAGGACCAATCCCACTCCTCCGCTCGGATAATATCCCCAGCTCCTGCTATGCGGCCACCGCGGCAAGGCGCCCAATAGCACCAAGACAAGAATCACGATCAATATGGTTCCAAGCATCATCGCTCCTTGCTTTTTCGTTCGCGGCCAGGATCGCCGAAGATGCGCTGCGGCCTCTCTTCGAGACCGCAGCGGTTACACGGTTGTTAGTTCAAACTTCCCGTCGTCGCGTTCGCGGGGCTGCCGATCGCTTCGCCGGAAACAACCAGTTCCACTCTCCGGTTTTCCTGCCTGCCCGCGGCGTTGTCATTGGTGGCGACCGGCAACGAATTGCCGTAGCCCTTGGCGCTTACCGAGTTTGAGGTTACGCCTTCTTCCACCAGGTATTTAAGCACGGCGCCAGCGCGATTCTCCGACAGCGTTTGATTCATCGCATCGCCGCCAACGTTGTCGGTGTAGCCGTCCACTTCGATGTTGAGCCCAGGGTAGGCGAGGAGAATTCCGGCAACCTTCGCCAGCTTCTCCCGCGCGCCGGGCTTCAACGTGTACTGTCCAGTGTCGAACAATACATCGGACATGCTGACAATGAGTCCGCGGGCGCTGTCGCGGGTTTCAAGGATCGTGTTCAACTGTATGGACAACTGCGCGCGCATTGCGGCCTTATCGCTGTTGGCCTGGTGTTCACCCTGCTGAGCGGTCTGCGCTGCTAAGCGAGCTTGCTCCGCATCGGCCTGGGCAGCGGATATTGCCGCCGCCGATGCCGTCTGGTTGTTGACCATATCGGCCTGGGCCTTGGCCGCGTCTGCTTGCGACTTTGCCGCATCGGATTGAGCCTGTTCCTTCAGGCGCGTAGCGTCGGCGGCCTGCGCCTGCGAACGTGCCTGAGCGTCGCTGGAGGCCTGAAGATCGTTCGCGCGGCGCTCCTCATCGATCTTCTTGACCGCTATCTGGCGCGCATCTTCCGCAGTCTGCACTGCCTCGCGGGCTACGGCAATCAGGGGCTTTCTGTCGATGTGGTTCACGGTGGCGTCCGCATCGGCGGTGTTCATCAACTGAACAGCATGCTGGTAGCTGGCGCCGGCATATTGTTCCGCTCCCTCGGACTGCGCGATCCGCAGCGCATTCCGCGCCTCGTAGAATTCCAGCGGAAGACTGGCGCTCAGGACGACCGGGTCGAACTTGTAGCCGGTGGGAATGTAGCCCCCGCGCTCCATCAATTCATACTTCGCATTCACTGCCTCGGTGGTTCCCTTGGTGTCAGTGCGAACGACGTTCTCGAGGACGACGACGTTGCTGGGCTGCCGGACGGCATAGTACGGCTCCGCGGTAACGATCAGAGCGAAGGCCTGCAGGTCTGTGGTTGCGGTCAGTTTGCTGCGGTCGTTGCCGCCTACCAGCACTTCTCCAAGATTGACTGCCCGGCCCTCGGGCGAGATCGCCCACAGGACATAGGTGAGATACTCGCCGCCAAAGGTCGTTGGGCTTTGCAGCTTTCCGAACTCCGCCTCGACTTCCATGGTGCCACGCTTGCTTCGCACCTTGGCTTTTCCGTCTGCCGAAGGCAACAGAGTTGTGCCGGCGAAGTCCACATCCGTGGCCCCGCTGCGATGCTGATAGTTGACCGCCTGGACCGAACGGCTGATCACGACCACGCGGTATGTGGAGACCGGGCCGACGGATTCGAGGACCATCGTTGCTTGCGAGCCGGCTTGCGCAAATGCGCTCAAGCCGAGGACACTTCCCATTGCGAACAAAAGCATGCGCTTCAAGATTCCTCCTACAGGCAGGGCTCTGCCGTATTGCGGTGGACTTTCGTTTCGTTGGCGGGCACGGACTTCAAGGTTCCGGCAGTTCGATTCTTCAATGTCCGACGCGGTACTGCGTGATGTACCCCAATAGGTTGAAAACCTTCAGGAGCCAGATCACCACGGCGATCACAACAACCGCATTCAGAATGCCTTTGATCTGCCCCTGCATGGGAATGAAGCGGTTTATCAGCCATAACAACACGCCGACGACGCATAGAGTGATAACGATTGTGACAAGTGGCATTTGACGCTCTCCAATCGAGGTGAAAAAGCTGGTTGGATCTCTCAGGGACCTTCGACCGCCTCAGCTTCATTGAATGTTGTGCGATTTGCCTGGATTCAGCCTGCATCCGCCCTGAAAACTGTCTTTTCGCGACGCGGATGACTAAGAGGGACAGATATCGGAAGGTCCGGCTTAGCTCCTGACCAGGGCGGAGAGGAGAACGGTCGCTCCTCTCCATGTTTATCTTTCCAAAGAAGTGGGCAAATAACTGAGCTAGAATGCACACTCGGGAGGATTGCGGGACGGCAGCCGGCGATATAGGCATTTGCGCCTACGGTTCAGGCAAATCGGCATCGGCTCCCGCCGGCAGGCGATCCGGCAAATCAAGGCGCGCCAGCCAATCCGGTTGGCGGCCATCTTTGCTTCCGCTCATCGCTCCGCAGACTATGGTGTGCGACTTGCCCCGGAAGTAATCTGAACCGGCCCCCCGGCATCCGCCGCGGTTGGGCCAGGCGCCGGCGCGGGCTTTTCGACCGGTATCTCTGTTCCTGCCGGGAAGATGAGAATCTGGATTGAGCCCCAATCCGCATCCAGGTTCGCGCCCGTCTGCTTGCCCATTCCCAGCGTCTTGAGCTGGCTGTCGTCAAAGCCGAAATTCTCTACAAGGTACTCGCGCACAACCATGGCTCTGGCTTCGGTGAGCACCAAGTCTTTCTGGGTGTCGCCTTCCATGCCGGCGGAGACTACGACGACCGCAAATCCGAACCGGTTGTCTGCCAGGAATTGGCCGCCGGCATTGAGAGAAGTCTGATTCTTCAGCTTGGCCGAATCGCGAGTATCAAAGAGTTGGTTGGCCGGATAGGTAAACGCCTTGAGAGGCGCACCCGGCGGAAGCCCTTCAATCCTATTTGCAGCCAGATTGCCCGAGTCTAAATATCCACGCTTCTTGAAGTACCCGCTCAATAAGAAGTTGTGCTTCAGGGCCTCCATGTTCTCCTGGAAGTCCGTAACTCCGGTCTGCGCCTGGAGCATCGTGTCATGCAGGGTAGTTGTCGTCTGTTCCAGGTTGCCATAGAGCTGCTTGTCGTTCACCAGCGCTCCCACGGTTCCCTGGCCGGAATCGACCTTGGCGCTTATCGATTTCAGATGCGCTGTCGCCTCGGTCGTGTTCTCGATGGCCTGCTGGCTGCTGTCCAGAATGCCGCTCGCCTTCTTGAGCATATCCGCCACCACCAGCGGCGGTTCACTCTCGATGATCTCGCCATCCTTGACCTCGGCTTGCCCGGCAGATCCAAACGAAATGGCCACGAACTGATTGCCCAAGACTCCCGCGGTTTCGATTGAAGCTACCGAGTCGTGCTTGATGATCTCGCGCGTCGATCTGTCGAGGTCCATGAGCACCGTAATCTGTTCGCCGGGCTTGTGCGGCAGATCGATGCTCCGCACCGTTCCACTGTGAACCCCGCCCACCTGCACGTCGGCTCCCGCTGCCAGGCCGGCAACATTGTCGAACTGCGCCTTCAGTCGGTATGTGTGGCGAAACAGATACTCCTTGCTCCCGATAACGAAGACTCCGGCGGCAAGAATCGCCAGCGTCACAAAGATGAATGCCCCTAGCCGCGCCACTCTCGACATAGTTCCTCCTACGACTGCTTCAGAAATTCCTTCACAAACCCGATGTCGCTTTGTTGAAGATCCTCAAACCTGCCTTCAATCACCACTTTGCCCTTATCCAATAGGGCAAGGCGGTCGGCAATCGTCCTGGCGCTATGCAGATCGTGAGTCACTACGATGGAAGCCATCTGACGCTCACGTTGCAGCATGAGAATCAGATCGTCGATCTCTCCGGAGCTTATGGGATCGAGTCCGGCCGTGGGTTCGTCCAGAAGCAGAATCTCCGGCTCCAGCGCCAGCGCGCGCGCCAGACCCACGCGCTTCTGCATCCCACCTGAGATATCGGAAGGCATCTTGTCTAGGTCGCCTTTCATGCCCACCTCGGCCAGCAACTGCTTTACACGATCGCCACGCTCGGACTTGGACATGTCTCTCCGATGGTGTACCAGGGGAAACGCCACATTCTCACCGACTGTCAGCGAATCGTAGAGCGCCGCATGCTGAAACAGAAAGCCCATCTTCTTCCGGATTTCGCCCATCCTATCGAGAGCCAGCCCGGCGATGTCCTGTCCATGAATGCGAATCGATCCCGAGTCTGGCGTTTCAAGGCCGATAATGAGTCTCAGCAACACGCTCTTTCCCGTGCCGCTGCGTCCGAGCACGGCCAGCGTTTCTCCGCGGCCCACGCTCAAGCTGATCCCGTTTAGAACCGTGTGGCTCGCGAAGGTCTTGCGCAGGTTTTCGACGGCAACAACCGGCGCGCGGCCGTCTTGCTCGGGTTCCACTTGCTTTGCCGGAATGTCATAGGCCGTGGCCATACGTGTCTTTCGAGTGTTCGATCGCGGTTAAGGGAAGAAAACGAGAATGAATTTCACCAGCACCACGTCGGAGAGAATGAGGAAAAGCGAGCCCAGCACAACCGAATTTGTGGCCGCCCGGCCCACGCCCTCAGCTCCTCCGCGCGTGCGCATTCCCTCATAGCAAGCTATAAGTCCTATGACCAGGCCATACATTGCGGTCTTGAACGTGGGCGGCAGGAATGCGTTGAAGGTGGCGCCATTGAAGCCGCTTGAAATGAACTGATGGAACGAAAGCGGCTCTACGAGATTCTGTGCAAACCAGCCTGTCACTAAAGCGCAAGCATCGGTGGCAAGGGTCAAGAGCGGCAGCATCAGGATGCAAGCCAGGATACGCGTCGCGGCCAGGAGCCGGTAAGGGTTGATCGCGGATGCCTCGATGGCGTCGATCTGCTCGGTAACTTTCATCGACGCCAGTTCCGCGCCGATGCCCGCTCCCACGCGCCCGCTCACCACCAGGCCTGTTATGATCGGACCCATTACCTGGATGACGGAATAGACGAGAGTGGAGGGAAACATCGATTTGGCGCCGAATCGACTTAGACTGTAACGGGCTTCCAGCGAGATGATAACGCCGATCGCCGCGCCTGCCATCACAACCAGCGACAGAGACTTCGATCCAACCTCATCGAGCTGCCGAATCAGCTCGCGCCATTCGTACGGCGGTGTAACCGCCGCTTTGAGTACTTGCCAGGAAAAGATTCCAAGGCTTCCGAACCACTCGAAGAATCCGTTGACCGGACCCGCAGCGGAGCCGGCAACGGAGGGCAACGGTCTGTTCCTCCGCCCCAGTTGCGGCAGGTTAATGCCTGCGGCCGCAGTGAATCCTCGGTCGCTCAATGGTTCGGACCAGGTTCCGGTGAGCCGTGCGCATTGTTCAAGTGCATGCGGGAAAGCATGGAGTGGGGTCCGCTATAAAAGAACTCCAGGCTGATGTTCCCACCCATATAAGCCAACATGCTGTAGTTGCCGATGCGGAATGCATCCTTGGCGCCGAAGCGGTTGGGGTACCAGCCATAGACGGCGGTCATCGAGCCGGCATAGGGCGCGACCAGCGCGGGGACAGAGAAGACGCGATGGCCGTCCGCGCCGCTGCGAGCCGTCAAAGTGGATAAGACAGCATGGCGCAGCCGGGGGAGAACTCCCCTGCAATCGCAGCGATAATACAGTGTATCTTCCTTGAAGGCCTCCGCCAGCCCATAACGCGTCGTGGTTCCAACTGCCGCTATCCCAAAGTCGGAACCGAATCGTCTCGAATAGCCCTTGACGCCTTGATTCCACTCCGGAGGCGCATTGCTGAACTGGTTGATGCCGGCCGCGAACGCGGACCCTGCGATGGGATACGGACCGAAGGCATCGAAAAGGTAGTTGCTGGCCATGGTTCTCTGCGTCGGCCGCTCGTAGGTCAGGTCCAGAGGCCCCAAGGTCAAGCCGGGGGCGGTGCCGGAAGGGTCTCCCGAAAAGGCCGTTACTTGCGATCTTGCCAGGACTGGGAGTGTTATAAGAGCGGCAATCACCGACAACTGCAGCATCGCCCGGCCGACCGTTATGCCGTGCGGCGCCGGGATCGACCGTCTGCCTTGCCTCCCCGCCAGATCTCTGCGGCAGGCCCCTAAAAGCTGCGATTTCCATTTCTCCAGTATCTCCAATGACGGCTTCAAGGGCTCTCCTTTCGCGGGCATCGCCTCGTTCAAGCGCACAGATCGCTGCCAATGACTTATGTCGGCGTTCGGCCAGTTCCACCTAGATCATGGCAGAGTTGGAAGTTCGATAGATGGTCACATTTGCTCGCAGTCGCGGGCAGGGCTATTGCGCCAGTTCACCACGCGCGACGCAAGCGAAGCTCGTCCATCGGGTTTGTCTGGCTGCCCGGCAAATGTCCAAAAGAGCACAGCTTTTGGTTGCATGGCCGGCGGAAAATGGGACTCCAGCCGCGTTCATGATTCGGCGAGGAGACCGTCATGCCTGAAGCTAATGCTTTCCCGTCCATCCCCACGAAGATACTGTTACCCATCGACTTTAGCCCATCTTCCCAGGCAGCTTTGGAGATGGCTGCCGATCTTGCCGAGCACTTTCACGCCGAACTTTACCTCGTCAACGTGATCCCGATGTTCCCCACAACAACCCTCCCCGACCTGATTCCCGAAGCCGAGTTCATCCGCGAGGCAAGATCTTTTGCAGAAAAGCATCTGGCGAAGTGCCATGCGGTTCTTGCGGCCAGGGGGGTGAAGTCGAACTCCAGCGTCGAAGTTGGCAATGACATTGTGGGCAACATCATGGAAGTGGTGGAGCGCGAGCACATCGACATGGTCGTGATCTCCACGCACGGCATCTCCGGCTGGCATCCGCTGGTCTTCGGCTCGATCGCCGAGAAGGTCGTCAAGCTGGTGCGGTGTCCGCTCTTGCTTCTTCGCTCAGCCAAGCCCGATAGCGAGGGGAAGAGTGCGCTGCAACGCTCCACGGAATGGTGGTAGTGGAGGCAGCGGCACAGGCCGCCAACGATGAGTCTCGTGAGTTTGTTGCGAGGATCGCAGGAATCGATCGCGCTATCGTCCGCAAAGTAACTGTTCCCGCAATTTAATGCTGAATCGCGGTCTCTGCCTTTGAAGGCTTCTCCGTAACCTGGAGAGGCGTAGGCAACTGCGACCGGTCCCAACCTCCACCCAGAGCTTCAATCAGTTGAACCGACGCCGTCATCTGCTGAATTTCGAGAGCTGTCAAGGTCTGCCTATTGGCGAGCAATGTAGTTTGCGCCGTGACCACGTCGATGTAAGGATCGATGCCGTTTTCGTAGCGCCCCGATTCGAGCCTCAGAAAGGTCTGGGACGAATCGACAGCTTCCTGTTGCCGCCTGATCTGTTGCGACAGAATGCGGACCTCTGCGAGTGAATCTTCAACCTGCTGGAAGGCTGTAAGCACGGATTGGCGATACGCGGCGACGTTTCCATTGTACGTTGCGATGTACTGATTTACGGTCGCGCGGCGCAGCCCCCCGTCATAGACGGTTTCGGAGATGGATGGGCCGACAGACCAGAAGCGGCTGGGCCATTCCAGGAGGTTCTTGATGGCCGAACTCTCAATGCCGCCGGTGGCTGAGAGAGTGAGAGTGGGATAAAAGGCGGCATAAGCAACCCCGATCCGCGCATTGGCGGCGGCCATATTCCGCTCAGCCGCGGCGACGTCGGGGCGCCGTTCGAGCAGTTGCGACGGCAAGCCGACAGGGATAACAGGAGGAACGCTCGTCCGGGGTTCGACCGGGATGGAGAAAGTCGATGCCGGCTTGCCGATGAGTGTGGCAATCGCATGTTCATACTGCGCTCGCGCGATTCCGAGATTGATTGCCTCCGATTGCGCGCTCTCCAAAGTTGCCTGCGCTTCTACAACGGAAATCCGATCGTCAACGCCAGTGTCATAGGCAGCCCGCACAACTTCGAGGGCTTTCTTGTCCGCTTCCACTGTGTCGTTGAGTATCTCTTGGAGTGCGTCCTGGCCGCGAATCTCAAAGAAGTATTGAGCAAGGCTGGCTTGTTCTGTCAGCCGTTCATTCTCAAGGTCGGCTGCGGTCAATTGGGCGGTGTATTGGCTGGCGCGCACTGCGTTGCGGACTTTGTCCCAGAGATCGGGTTCCCAAGAAACATCGGCCGGAATAGAAAACACCTGCGACTGTTTACCGCCTGTTGTGCCGGTGCCGGACGTCGATCCAACGTTGGAAGATGCTCGCGATCGGGTGTAGGAGCCGCCAACGCTCACCGTGGGAAAATACTGCGACCGCGCCTCGCGCACCATGGCCCGCGCTTCCATAAAGTTCTCGAAAGCCTGGCGGATATTCTGGTTGTCGATATTGAGTTGATCTTCAAGGGCATTCAACTCCGGCTCATTGTAGATCTCCCACCATTTGCCGCGAAGAGCCGCGTCCTGAGGCTGCGCGGGAATCCATCCATCCACTTCCTTGAACTGTGCCGGAGACTCCTTGAAGGTTGGGGGCGCCGTCATTGCGGGCGGAAGATACTTAGGCCCGACATTGCATCCAGCCAGCATCGCACAGAGCACTGCGATATTGAGTGAACACAGAGCCACCGATACTAGCCGGGATTGCAGGATCGAGTTTTTCATAATCGACACTCCATAAGGACTCATTGCTAGGAGGCCTCCGCGGTTCCGGGTTGCAGAGTCGCCGGCCGTTTGCCGCGGAACCACAGGCGCGCCCAATCAAAGAGAATGTAGACAACGGGCGTAGTGTACAGAGTCAGCATCTGGCTGACGATCAGTCCACCAACGATGGTGATGCCAAGCGGGCGCCTGAGCTCGGAGCCGGTCCCGGTGCCAAACGCCAGCGGCAGCGCGCCAAACAAGGCGGCCATGGTTGTCATCAGAATGGGACGGAAGCGAAGCTGGCAGGCTTCAAAGATGGCTTCGGTTGTGGTCTTGCCGTGCTCGCGCTCCGCGACCAGGGCAAAGTCGATCATCATGATCGCGTTCTTTTTCACGATGCCAATCAGCAGGATGATGCCGATGATCGAGATCACATTGAGGTCGATCTTGAAGAGCATCAGCGCCAGCATGGCTCCCACGCTTGCCGAGGGCAAGGTGGAGATGATGGTAAGAGGATGCACCAGGCTCTCATACAAAATGCCAAGAACAATGTAGACCGCGAGTATAGCCGTGATGATGAGAAGGGGCTCGCTGGCCAGCGAAGTCTGATACGCGGACGCGGTCCCGGCAAAGAAGCCGCGCACGGTTTGCGGCATATTCAGCTTCTCCTGCATCTGGGAAACCAGGCGCGTGGCGTCGCTCAACGACATATCTGTCGCAAGATTGAACGACACCGTTACGGATGGAAAGGAACTGGTGTGATTGATAGTCAGCGGCGTCGTGCTCGCATGCGCCGAGGTGACGGTAGAGAGCGGAACGATACCCCTGCCCGCGGTATTGAGGTAGATGTTCTTTAACCCGTCGGGACTCTGCCAGTAGGGCGGCGCTACCTCCAGCACCACGTAATACTGATTCAATTGCGTATAGATAAGGGATACTTGCGACTGCCCAAAGGCGCCGGAGAGGGCGCTGTCCAAAGACGACGGCGTAATGCCAAGCCTTGCCGCAGTGGGGCGATCGTAAGTGAGCAGTTCTTCCAGGCCGCTATTCTGCGCATCGCTGCTCACATCCTGGAAACCGGGAATCTTTTGCATCCCTGCCAGCAGAACGGGCCCCCAGTGCGACAGATCCTGAACGTTGTCCGACTGAATGGTGTATTGGTACATAGCATTGCTCGACCGCCCTCCAATGCGCAGATCCTGCGCAGCCTGAAGGAAGGCTGAAGCTACCGGAAGCCGATTCAGCTTCGGCCGCAAGCGGTTGATAACATCCGCCGCGGAAATTTTCCGCACATTCAGCGGCTTCAGCGCGATATTGATACTGCCGGTGTTCCCTGAGCCCGTATGGACAATGACATTCGCGACTGCCGGGTCAGCCTGGATGACCTTTTCAATTTGCAGGATCGAGTTGTCCATCACCGAAAACGATGTATCCTGCGGGCCTCGCACGCTGCCTGTAATGACTCCGGTGTCCTGCTGCGGGAAAAATCCTTTCGGGATGATGTCAATGAGATAGAAGTTCAACGCAACTGTAAGGATCAGGAGAGCGAATATCGGCCAGGGGTGTTTCAGCGCCCAAGTGAGAGAGCGGGTATACGTGGAGAGCATCCAAGTAAATCCCTTTTCACTTAGTTGATATGCGCGGCCGTGCTTGATGGCTTTCTCGTCTTTGAGCAGATAGGCGCACATCATGGGCGTGGTGGTCAGGGAGATCAGCATGGAAACAAGGATGGCCGTCGAGAGCGTAATCGCAAACTCGCGAAACAGCCTGCCGACGATGCCGGCCATGAGAAGGATGGGGATGAACACCGCAATCAGCGACGTGCTGATGGAAAGGATGGTGAACCCGATCTCGCTGGAACCTTGAAATGCGGCCTTCATGGGCGGCATGCCTTCTTCACGGAGTCGGGAGATGTTTTCCATCACGACAATGGCTTCATCGACGACGAAACCCGTGGAAATCGTCAATGCCATCAGCGAGAGATTGTCGATGCTGAAGCCGAACAGGTACATGACGGCAAAGGTGGCAATCAGCGATGCGGGAACCGCGACAGTGGGAATCAGTGTGGCTCGCCAGTTGCGCAGGAAGATGAAGACGACAAGAATCACCAGGACGACCGAGAGAATAAGGGTGCGTTCCACATCGCTGACTGAAGCGCGAATGGTTGTCGTGCGATCAACGACAACTGTGGTCGTGATGCCTTGCGGAATGGACGCTTCAATCGACGGCAATTCAGCCTGGACACGATCGACGGTGTCGATGATGTTGGCGCCCGGCTGGCGGAAGATCAAGACCGTTATGGAGGGCTTGCCATTCAGATATCCTGCATTGCGGATGTTCGACTGCCCTTCCGAAACATCGGCCACGTCCGACAGCCTGACTGCGGCCCCGTTCTTGTAGCCGATAATGAGAGGCTTGTAATCGGCTGCGCGGTTTATCTGGTCGTTCGTCACGATGTCCGCGGTCACGGCCCCGTCTGAGAGTTGGCCGGCCGGCTCGTGCGCATTTTGCTGGCTCAGTATGGACTGAACATTCTGGATTGTGAGTCCGTGGCTGTTGAGCAAAGTAGGATTCACTTCAACGCGCACTGAAGGACCGGAGCCTCCGCCGACCGTCACCTGCCCGACACCCGAGATCTGAGAAAGCCTCTGCGCAATGACCGACGACGCCTCGTCGTAGAGCGTCGGCTTGTCGTATTTGTCCGAGGTGAGGCCCAAGATCATAATCGGCGCATCCGCGGGATTCACTTTGCGATAAGTCGGGTTGGCGGGCAGATTTGCGGGCAGGTAAGTGCGCGCCGCATTGATGGCCGCCTCCACGTCTCGCGCGGCGCCGTCGATGTCGCGGCTCAGATCGAACTGCAGAGTAATCGATGTGCTGCCCAGCGAACTCGATGACGTCATCTCGGTAACGCCGGCGATGTGGCTGAACTGGCGCTCCAACGGAGTTGCGATCGAGGAGGCGGTGATCTCGGGGCTAGCGCCGGGCAAGCTGGCGGAAACCGAGATCGTCGGGAAATCCACTTGCGGCAAAGGAGAGACAGGCAGAACGTTGAAGGCGATGGCCCCGACAAGCGTGATGCCCGCAGTCAGCAGGGTTGTGGCTACCGGCCGGCGGATGAAGGGGGCGGAGATATTCATGTTCCCTCCGCCGGAAGCGGTTCATCGCCTGTTTCGACGCTCTTGGACGCGCCGCTGAAGCTATGGCCGATGCGATCGAAGAAGATGTAAATGACAGGTGTTGTGTAGAGCGTGAGCACCTGGCTGAGCAGCAGTCCGCCAACCATGGCAATGCCCAGGGGACGCCGCAGCTCCGAACCCATTCCTTGCCCCAGAGCCAGCGGAAGACCCGCCAGCAGGGCTGCCATGGTGGTCATCATGATGGGGCGGAAGCGCAGCAGGCAAGCGTCGTAAATCGCGTCCGTCGCGCTCTTTCCGTGCTCTCGTTCTCCCTCCATGGCAAAATCGACCATCATGATTCCGTTCTTCTTGACAATGCCGATCAGCAGGATAATGCCGATAATGGCGACGACGCTTAGGTCCTGCTTAAAGAGGATGAGGGCCAGCAGTGCGCCCACGCCCGCGGACGGCAGCGTGGAAAGAATGGTGATGGTATGAATGAAGCTCTCGTACAGCACCCCGAGCACGATATAGACCGCTGCCAGCGCGGCCAGAATCAGCAAGCCTTCATTGGAGAGCGAGCCCTGGAAGGAAGCTGCGGTTCCCTGGAAGCCATACTGGACACTGGCCGGCATGTTCAGATCCTTTTGCGCCTTTTCGATGGCCGTGATGGCGCCTCCCAGCGCCGCGTTAGGAGCAAGATTGAAGGAGACGGTCACTGCCGGGAACTGCCCCTGGTGATTGATGGAGAGCGGCTCCGCGACTTTCGCAATGTGAGTGAACGCACTGAGCGGTACGGCATTGGAGGCCGCGGTGGTGGTGACCGCATTCGCCGTTGAAGTGCCGCTCGCGCCCACTCCGGACCGAATGGCATTCGAGGGCGCGCTCAATGCCGCCGACGAGGGAGTGTACGCTACAGCAGTCGTAGTCGCGTTCGAGCCGGCGGACGACGACCCCGAGGATGCGAAGGACGACGAAGCACCCGGCCCACTGCCGCCCGCGGAAGTATTGGTCTGGATATACAGATCCTGGAGTTTGCCGGGGCTTCGCTGATCGCTTGGAGCAGTTTCAAGAATCACGTGATACTGATTCAACTGCGTGTACATGGTGCTGATCTGACGCTGTCCATATGCGTCATAGAGGGTGCTGTCGATGGTAGACGGCGCAATGCCGAGCCGCGATGCGGTGACGCGATCGATGATCAGCGATACCGCCAGGCCACCGGTCTGCTGGTCCGTCGCCACATCCGCAAGCTGCGGCAACTTCTTCATCTGGTCCACAAGCTTGCCGGTCCACAGATTCAGTTCGTTCGGGTCGGGATCCTCCAGCGTGTATTGATACTGGGTTCGACTGACCCGGTCGTCCACGGTAATGTCCTGCACCGGTTCCATGAAGAGCTCGATGCCCTCTACCTGTTTCAGGCTTGTTTGCAGCCTGCGAATCACATCGGAGGCGCTCAGTTTGCGCACGCCGATCGGCTTCAGGTTGATGGACATTCGCCCGCTGTTCAACGTGGTATTGGTCCCATCCGCACCGATAAAGGAAGATAAGCTCTCGACCGCTGGATCCTGAAGGATGATGGCTGCCAGTTGCTGCTGCTTCTGCTCCATGGCCGCAAAGGAAATGGTGGCCGGCGCCTGCGAGATGCCCTGAATCTCGCCTGTATCCTGTGTAGGAAAGAATCCCTTGGGGATAACGATGTAAAGAACGACAGTGAGCACCAGCGTGGCGGCGGCTATGAGCAATGTGATGGTCTGGTACCCCAGAACGAACTTGAGCGTGCGGCCGTAAAACGCGATGATTCTATCGAAAACGCGTTCGGAAGCCCTGAAAAAACGCCCCTGCTGTTCTTCGGGAGTGTGGCGCAGAATCCGCGAGCACATCATGGGCGTGAGCGTCAACGAGACGACGGCCGAGAGGATGATGGTGACGGCCAGGGTGACCGCGAACTCGCGAAACAGGCGGCCCACAACATCGCCCATGAAGAGCAGCGGAATCAGCACCGCGATCAGCGAGACAGTAAGAGAGATGATGGTAAAGCCGATCTGCTCGGCGCCCTTCATGGCCGCCTGCATGGGCGTGTCCCCGGCCTCGAGATAGCGCGTAATGTTCTCGATCATCACGATCGCGTCATCCACCACGAAGCCCGTGGAGATGGTGAGGGCCATCAGGGAAAGATTGTCCAGGCTATAACCCAGCGCATACATGGCGCCGAAGGTGCCCACCAATGAGACCGGCACGGCAATGCTGGGAATGATGGTGGCGTAAATGTTGCGCAGAAAGAGAAAGATAACCATCACCACCAGAGCGACAGTCAGCATTAACTCGAATTCGACGTCGGATACGGAGGCGTTGATAGCCGTGGTGAGATCGGTGAGCGGAGTAACCTTGATGGATGCCGGCAGGTTTACCTCAAGCTGGGGCAGAATCGCCTTGATGGCCTTGACCACGCTGATGGTATTGGCGCCGGGCTGCCTTTGAATGTTCACGATGACCGCCGGCGTCTCGTTCATCCACGCTGCCTGCTTGTTGTTCTCGATGCCGTCCACCACCTGCGCGACATTGCTCAGCATGATAGGCGCGCCGTTGCGGTAAGCAATCACGACCTTGCGATAGTCGTCGCTGGTTACCAGCTGATCGTTGGCATTAATCTGGTAATCCTGATGAGGCCCGTCGAAGCTGCCCTTGGCGGCATTGACGCTGGACTGCACAAGCGCCGTGCGCAAGTCTTCAAGGTTGAGTCCATAGGACGACAGCGCGGTTGGATTGGCCTGGATGCGCACCGCCGGCTTTTGCCCGCCGCTGATGCTCACCAGGCCGACTCCGCTCAACTGCGAGAGCTTTGGCGCAAGGCGCGTATCCACCATATCCTCAACCTGCGAGAGCGGAATGGAGTCGGACGTGATGGCCAGCGTCAGCACGGGAGCATCTGCCGGATTGGTCTTGCTATAGACCGGCGGCGAGGGAAGGCTCGAGGGCAGAAAACTCTGCGCGGCATTGATCGAGGACTGAACCTCTTCTTCGGCAATGTCGATGTTCAGGCTAAGAGCGAACTGAAGCACAATCACGGACGAGCCGCCGGAGCTGGTCGACGTCATCTGGCTTAGCCCCTGCAGTTGGCCGAACTGACGTTCCAGGGGAGCAGTCACCGTGGTGGCCATCACATCCGGGCTGGCGCCGGGATAGAAGGTCAAAACCTGGATGGTGGGATAATCCACCTCCGGCAGGGCGGAGACCGGCAATTGGGTATACGCAACGATACCCACCAGCAGGATTGCGGCCATCAGCAGCGAGGTGGCGACCGGGCGCTGAATGAAAGGCCTGGACGGATTCACGGAGCATTGCCCTCAGCGGGATTTTCCGGAGGCGCCTGCTTCGACACGACGACTTTACTTCCGGCTTGCAACTTGTCGAAGCTGCTGGTGGCCACAACCTCGCCGGGATTGATGCCTGTAACCGCGGTCATGCCGCCGTCGGAAACCCCCGTCGTTACGTTGCGCACGCTCGCCGTTCCGTTCGCGATTGCATACAGGAAGGCCGCCTGTCCGTTGTGCTGCACGGCGCCGCTGGGAACCAGCGTGACCCCGTCGAGCGTATTCACAAGCAACCGCGTATTCACAAACTGGTTTGGGTACAGTGCGCCGTTCTTGTTTTCGAAGAGGGCGCGCAATTTGACGGTGCCAGTCGTTGTGTCGATCTGGTTGTCGATGGTCTGCAACTTACCCGCCGCTATCTTGGTGGTTTGGGAGCGATCCCACGCCTCGACGGGCAGCGTGTGTACCTTCCGCATCCGCGCCTGTACTTGCCCCAAGCTGTCCTCCGGCATTGTGAAGATCACGGTGGTGGGCTGCATTTGGGTGATAACCGCCAGAACGGTTGCCGCGGATGCCTGCACCACATTCCCTGGGTCCACGAGGCGAAGGCCGACCCGGCCGGAAATAGGCGCGATGATGTGACAGTAGCCAAGCTGGACCTGGTCGTAATTCACGGCGCCCTGATCGTTCTTCACTGTGCCCTGGTCCTGCAACACAATTTTCTCCTGGTCATCGAGCAATTGCTTGGAGATGCCGTTCCCCGCCCAGGCCGTGCGGTAACGGTCCACATCCATCTGCGCCTGCGCCAGAACGTTGGTGTCGCGCTCCAGTGTGCCCTGGGCCTGAAGCAACTGAGCCTGATAGGGGCGGGGATCGATGTCGGCCAGCGCATCCCCTTTCTGAACGAATTGTCCCTCGCTGTAATGCACCGCGGTCAGGACTCCGCTTGCCTGCGCAACAATGTTGGCGGTATAGACGGGAGTGACCGTGCCGATCGCGTCGAGGTAGATGCCGATGCTTCCCTTGGCGGCAGTGGCTACCGTGACTGTAACGGATGGCTTCACGGCAGCCAGCGCGCGCTTGGCCGCCGCTGCCTTGACTTCGTTTTTGTGGATGACCAGGACAATGATCGCAATCAGAAGCAGCAGGAGAAGCAGGCTCGTCCATAGGACCCAGCGCTTCCGATACCAGGGCGGCGGCGAAGACAACTGATGGTCTCGGCCAACGTGGTAAACATCCGATTGATCTTCGAAACCAGACATTCAGGACTCCGCGGCCAAGCAAAGTTGGCAATGTGCTCTTCCAAGATTACTGTATTTCGGGGAATTCTATGCTCTCTTTCGCTCATCTTTGAGGGAAGCAATGCACGATAAACAGGCATTCGCGGACATCGTTTTCAAGTTCATACCGGTAGGCTACCTTCGGTCGGCGCTTCGGGCATGAACGACGAAGCAAGCCGTCAGGAACCGGAAGGCTGGTAAAGATCGTTCACACTGGAGATTTGAAGGGAGCCAAAGCGATGTGTGCACTTTTGAGCAGCCGTCGTCCAGTAGATCGCGCCAACCTGATCTGAGTTCGCTGAAAAAGCGATCGTGTGCGAGAGCTTGCTCGGAAGGTGCGGTGACTGAGATGGAAGACCACCGGTGCATAATCGTGGCGATGGAGATGGAAGACCCGCGCTGCAAGAGCCTGCTCCATGGCTTGGTGCATGAGATGGAAGATCCGCGCTGCGAGAGCCTGCGCAGCGTGGCGATTGGAATGGAAGACCCCCGCTGCAGGATCGTGGCGCATGTGACGGAAGATCCACGGTGCGGGAGCCTGCGCATGTGGTGATTAAGAGTTCGGATGGGTCCGCAGCAATCCGCACGCGCTTCGATGAACTGGCCGGGTTGAAGAACGCGGCGCAACCAAATCAGAGACATAACCCTGGGGTTGCAACCCCGAAGGAAGGAGAGGACTGAGATGCTCATCATACTCATTATTCTTCTGGTGCTCGTGTTCGCCGGGGGCGGCGGATATTACGGCTACGGCCGGTGGGGCGCCCGCGGAGGAACAGGCATTGGGCTCGGCACAGTGCTGGTGATTCTGCTGGTGTGCTATCTGCTTGGGGTCTTCAGATAGTGCGCTTTGCGGCAAGTTTGGCCCGCAGCCGGGAGACTGGCCGCGGGCCTGAAACCGACGTCCAAGTGTACTGGGCGGGCAATGGAACCGGTGCGTGGAGGGAAGAGATGCGGATCGCGATGAGCAATTCGCTGGCGCTGATGCGCTGGCACGATTTTCGGTTCTTACAGGATTTCAGCAACCGCGACCTTGCCTGGCTGCTGATCGGGGCGTTGCTGGCCGGGCTGGCGATCTGGGCATTCTCGCACCGGAGGCGGCGCTTCTTTTAGATACCGGCATATCAAGCCGGCGAGAACTGAACGCTTGCGAAGCGGCTGCCAATCATCCGGCAATGCGCGAACCAACCGTGCGAGCGGCGCCGGGTTCAGAAGCGGCAATTTGGATCCCTGGCTATGTTCCTCTCCTCCCGACGGGAGGAACTGCGCTGCTTGCTCCGCTATTCCCGATTTAGAATTGCTGTTCAATCGGATCGCGCGGCACCGCGCCGATCTGGGGTGTGAACTGGGAGCTTTTGAGAAGAGAATTCAGAGGGGGTTTTATGCGGTAAGCCGCTCGAGCTGGTCGGGCTTGACGATGGTCAGGCTGGCGCCCTTGATGGTGATCCACTGATCGCGGCGAAACTGGTTCAGTAGCCGCGTCACCGTCTCGCGCGAGGTGCCGGCCATGTTAGCGATCTCTTCGTGCGTCAGGGCCATGGTAAAGCGGATCTCCGGCTTGCCGTTGGCGGAAGCGCGCCCCCAATCCAGCAGCAGGCGAGCCAGCCGCCCGGCCGCCGAGCCGGAGAGCGCCAGGCGCTTGGCATCGTGAAAGACAGTCAGGTACTCGCCGGAGAGAGACTGCGCCGCGTGCATGCTGGCGATGCCGTGGCGGCCCAGGAAGTCAACAAACTCCTGCTTGCGGACCGTCTTCACCTGGCAGGGCTCGATGGCTTCCGCAGTCACTTCGTGGGGAACGTTGGCCAGAACGGCGCTGAGTCCCATCACGTCGCCGGGGCCGGCGATCTTTAGAATCATGGTCTTGCCGTCACGGGAGGTGGAGGAGATTTTGACCTGCCCAAAACAGATGACAAATACGTTTCGCGCCGGGTCGCCTTCGGTAAACAACTTCGCTCCCCGGGCATGGCTCATCATGATGCCGATCCCGTCATAGTCGCGCAATGCCTCGGGTGTGAGATTGCAGAACATTCGCAGATGGCGATGCTCACAATTTACGCAATCTTCCGGAGGGTGATGGGAGTGGAACGATGCCATGGGAATCCCGTCGGTCAAATTGCAGTATAACGCACATTCCCATGCGCAAAGCAGGGATTCATTATCAATTCCCGCCGCGGCTGCAGGAAGCCGGGGTACGGGAACTTATCGATGCAAGACTTCTGGCCTATGCCAGCACCTCCCCGGTGTTTCGCCGGTGGGCCCTGGGCGAACGGTTCATGCAGCAGGCGATATAAGCGCGAGAGACCTCGCGGGCCAATTCCTCCAACAACTGCATGCGCAGTTGCGGACAATCCTGAAATGCCAGATTCAGAGCCTCGGCAGGCAGCAAAAGCACCGATCCGGGGGATTGCGCGCTAAGCGAATAGGTATGACGGCCGTCCCCCAGCACAGCCGCCAGCTCGACCAGATCCCCGGCGCGCGCCGGACCCAGCGTCACCCGCATCTCCAGCCGCTCGGTCCTGCGCAGGAACTGACCGGAGACCACCACGTAAAGCCCCCGGCAGAGCGCGGACTGGCGAAAGACAGTCTCCCCGGTATCGAAGTCGAGGCACTGGGCCGAGCCGTTCAGCAGATTGCCGGTCGCCGAAGGACAAGCCAGCAACTCCGCCAGCGGATGCGGCTGGACGGCCTCAATTCGCCTGGATATCTCCTCCGGCTTTATGGCCACATCTCTCCTTGCTTCATTTTGGCGTCCTGCCCGGCGATGAGTGGCGTCTCCATTCCTTCTGCCGGCCGATCCCTGGCGGGGGCGTTTGGTACCGCGGATTTGCGATGAACCGGACTTCATGGTCCACACTCCCTATCCTGCAAATCACTCCCGATGCAACGATTCCAGAAGAACGCATCCATGGGATGGGCTGTTGGATTGCTTCTTCGTCCATCCCGCATCCACAGCGAAGGTTCAGCTCCCGCGCTCCCCTGCGCTAGAGGGTCTGGCCCACGGCACAGGCCTCCTGCTCCCGGCACCAGTTCAAATCGGCGGGGGCCGCTTCCGGCGGAACGCATAGCACCGGCACTCGCGAGCGGGCAAGCAGGGCAAAGGCAGTTCCGTGCGGCCCCGGCGTGTCGCTGGCGCGCTTCACCCCAGCCACCAGGATGCAGGGATGGTACTGCGCGATGGCTTCCACGATTGCGTCTGCCGGGTTGCCGTCCTTGACCAGGCAGCGCACCGGGAAGCTTCCACTCGGCTTCACGCCCAGCTCCTCCAGCGTGGTGGCGCCTGGGTTCAGGAAGGCCGAGGCCGCCGCCGGCGGGCGCGCGTGCAACACCAGCAGCGTGCGATGAAACGTCTCCGCAAGGGAATGGGCCATTGCCACCGCGGCCGCCATCGCCTCATTGCGCTCCATGGCCAACAGCACCGGGCCGCCCGGAACGGGGCGATTTGCGCCCGCGTTCCAGTCCGCCGCCACAGCCAGCACCGGACACGGCGACAGGCGCACCAACTGTTCGGCAACGGCGCCCACGATCACCGGCCCGGCGCCCTCGATTCCCTTGGTGCCAATCACGATCAAGCCGGCCTGGTACTGCCGGGCCACATCCACCAGCATCTGCGCCACCGCGCCCTGGCGGATCTCCGAATGGCTGGGTATGCCTTCGCGCAGCAGGTCGCCGGCCAGGGTCTCCAGCGCGGCGCGCGCCTCCTCGCTCAGTTCTTTCAGCACTGGGCCGGGAATCGCGTCCAGAGCCGCATAATCCAGCGGGTCAATGCCGTGCGCCAGCACAATGCGCGCTCCATACCCTCGGGCTAGTTTGCCGGCATACTCCAGAGCCGCCTCCGACTGGCCGCTCAAATCCGTGGCCACGACGATGGTCTTGATGCCGGCTGCCAAGCTCATGGATGCCTCCCGCCGCATAGCGGCGCCTTGTTGATCCCTTTAGAACTCCGAGTCTGCGCCTCCCGTGGAAGCACAAGCAGTGACCCCATTCACCCCCCGCTGTGATTCTGGTCACACTGGCCTTTGAGCAGGCCTGGAGACGATTCGGCCGGGGCCAGCGAGTGCCGGCCGGAATGACCACACGGGTATACATGCGCGGGGCAAATGCTGTAGCCTTTTTCGTGCCATGAGAAACCCAAGACAATCCCCAAATCGATCGATTTCGCCCTCAACCCGCGCCTTTTTACTGCCGATCCTGTTCGGATGCGCACTGACGTTTTCGGTTCAGGTTTCGGCACAGGCTCCCGCGCCGGACTCGCCCGCTATCGAGGCCCAGGCCCACGCCATGCTGGCCAAGCTCACCCTGGAACAGAAGATCGACCTGCTGGGCGGCGTGAATGGAATGTTTACCAATCCCATGCCCGCCATCGGCCTGCCCCGCTTCAAGATGTCCGACGCTTCGGTGGGAGTGCGCACCTGGGGGCCGACCACAGCCTACGCCGGCGGCGTTGCGCTGGCCGCCACATGGGACCGGGAGTTCGCGCGCAAGCTGGGCGAGAGCCTGGGCAAGGATGCGAGGGCCCGCGGCGTCAACTTCCTGCTCGGCCCGGGCGTCAATATCGCTCGATCGCCCATCGCCGGGCGCAACTTCGAGTACCTCTCCGAAGATCCCTTTCTGAACTCCGCCGTTGTGGTTCCGTTTATCGAGGGCGTTCAATCCCAGGGCGTGATCGCCACCGCCAAGCACTATGCCTTGAACGACCAGGAGTATAACCGGCACAACGCCAGCGCCGACGTGGACGAGCGGACCATGCGCGAGATCTATCTGCCGTCGTTCGAGGCCGCCGTCACCAAGGGCCACGTGGACGCGGTCATGAACTCCTATAACCTGGTCAACGGCGTCCACGCCACCCAGAACGACTTCCTCAACCTGAAGGTGCTCAAGGGCGAGTGGGGTTTCCAGGGCATTCTAATGTCCGATTGGGACGCCACCTACGACTCGGTGGGCGCGGCCAACAACGGCCTCGATCTGGAGATGCCCAGCCCGCGCTTTATGAACGCCAAGGGCCTGCTGGCCGCCGTCAAGAATGGCACGGTCAAGGAGTCCACGATCGATGACAAGGTGCTGCGCCTGCTGCGCGCCGCGCTGCGCTATGGCTTCCTTGACCGCCCGCAGTTCGATCCGGCCGACTCAACCTATTCGGTTGCCGATCGGGCCGTGGCCCTCAACGGGGCGCTGGAGAGCATTACGCTGCTCAAGAACGACGGCGGGCTGCTTCCGCTGGACCCTGCCAAGATCAAGACCATCGCTGTCATCGGACCCGACGTCTGGCCGGCGGTGACCGGCGGCGGCGGCTCGTCCGAGGCCCAGGCCTTCGAGCCGGTCAGCATCCTCACCGGGATCGCCAACCTGGCCGGGCCCGATGTGCATGTTCTCTATAGCCGCGGCCTGCCTGATATGAACGACCTGTTCCGGGAGACCCGCTGGGACGGACCTGTGAAGGTGGCTATCTACCCCAGCAGGGATTTCACGGGAACGCCGGAAACCACGACGACGCCCTCGATCGGCGACTTCCGGCGCGAGAGGCACGGGCCCAGAGACGAGACCGCGCGCAGCATCCGCTATACGGCCAGCTACACGGCAAAACAGGCTGGCAAGTATTTGATCCTGGCGGTTTCTCAGACCTGGGGCAGCGACTTCAAGGTGCTGGCAGACGGCAAAGAGTTGCAGACCCCAACCCACGCCGAGGGTCAGGCTCCGCCATTCTGGACGCTCGACCTGAAGGCCGGCCAGACGCTGAAGGTGGAGGCCGACTACATCTCAGATTCCGGCGTCCGCTTCGGTATGGGAATCGCGTTTGAGCCGGATTTGGTCTCCGAGGATGCCAGGAAGTTCGCCGCCGGCGCGGATGTGGTGGTGGTGGCAGCCGGCTTCGATGTGTTAACGGAGGGCGAGGGACATGATCGCTCCTTTGCTCTGCCCTGGGGCCAGGACGCGCTGATCGAAGCTGTGGCCGCAGCCAATCCGCGCACCGTCGTCACCCTTATCGGCGGCGGCGGCATGGATACCCGGCGCTGGCTGGCCAAGGTTCCCGCGCTGCTCCACGCATACTATCCCGGCCAGGAAGGCGGCACGGCCGTCGGCGAGGTGCTCTTCGGCAAGCACAACCCCGAGGGCAAGCTGCCGGTCAGCTTCGACAACAGTTGGGAGGAGAACCCGTCCGCTCCCTGGTACTACCCTGTCAAGGGCGCAGACACGTCGCTGCACGTAACCGAGCCTGGCCGCGAGCCCGTCGATTACGTCATTCCCCATGTGAAGTATGGAGACGGCCTGCTGGTCGGCTATCGCTACTGGACCACCACCGGCAAGCACCCGCTCTACCCCTTCGGCTTCGGGCTCAGCTACACGACCTTCAGCTTCTCGAAGCTCGAAGCGCCCGCCTCGGCCGCCGCCGGCTCGACCGTTCCGATCAGCTTCGACGTGACCAATACCGGCAGCGTGGCCGGCGCTGAAGTGGCCCAGCTTTACGTCTCCGATCCCTCTGCCAAGGCCACCCGCCCGGAGCGCGAACTCAAGGGATTCGAGAAGGTGCGGTTGGCTCCCGGCGAAACCAGGCGCGTAACCATCGACCTCGACGCCCGCGCCTTCAGCTACTGGGACGAGACCGCGCACAAGTGGACCATCGATCCCGGCAAATTCGTGATTCGCGTCGGCGACTCGAGCGAGAATACGCCGCTGAAAGCGGAGATAACGCTGAATTAACCCACACATCGCAAGCAACAGAGACGGCCTGCCCCAGCACGGGCAGGCCTTTTACTTTGCGCTCGCGGGAACAGCTGAGTCGTGGCTCAGCGATTCTGCGTAAATCCTGGAATTCCCCTGGATAAATCGGTGTTTCCGGTGACCCAAGGCTGATTGACCCTTCTGTGGTGGTGTTAGCTCCGGGGATCATCGAGTCGATCACTGTTTGCTTCATGATTATGTTCACGCTCAATCAGGATCGTCTTCTGAGCCTCAGTTAGGAACGACTGAAGCCGCGCCTTGCTTTCGCTCACAAGGTCCTTAATCTTCATGCGACGAACCTCCCGGTCGAGCGTCTTGTCTCTTGAAATATCTCTCACCTGTTTTTCTCTGGCCTCGATGATTGGTTTAATCAGTTCCACTTGCGTTTCGCTGAGATTCAGGATTTTGCACAGTTTGTTGATCTGCCGGACGGGGCTCGTTTCGGGATTAGGTTTTGCTTCCCGCGCGACCGTGGCGCTCAAGCTGCGGCGCCGAGAATTCCTATTAGGGGTGATTGATTCACTTGATCCCACACCCTTCTCGAATTCACCAAAGTATTCTCTGACCTTGGCTGCATGAGCCTCAAGCCGATCAGTTGGGTATTCGCTTTGGATTGGGTTGTTGCGACACCAGTCAAAATATGACGTTAAGCATGGGGGCAATGCAGCAGCAATCTGGGAAGTGTCCTGGTTACCGATCCACCAGCGCCAGAGAGGAGTGGTTATCTGGTGCTTTCCTATCTGGCTAAAGGCCCTGGCCGACTCATGGACGAAGACACCAAATGGGGGAGCCTTCTTCTCATCTTCAAAGGCCTGCACAAGCGGCATGCCAATCAATATCGAATTGGCATACGCCGTTTCCTTGAATTCCTCAGCACCTTCCTTGCATTCTTCCCCCAATATCACGGGACCGTGCGCAAACGCGCCTCGAATTATCGACCGTTCTCTGTTCTCGAGCACAATGAACTCCGCTGCCATTGAGCGAAACACGTCTGAAATGAAAAAAACAATTGAGAAGAGGTTGTCGGAAACGACGTACATGCCATCGATGACAGGGAAGAGGCTCACCCGACCTAGAGCATATCCCTCATAGGTGTACACCATATCCGGAGAACCTGAACCACGCCAGCGCGTTGTCTGCCGTGATCTGTGGGAGCTGCTCCGCAATGGCCTGATCGAGAACCTCTCTGCTGCG